>WNEX01000018.1_pt1 | contig 54957 bp, 47 predicted proteins | sample 5399841 | NCBI WGS metagenome assembly WNEX01 (sample SAMN13153337, study PRJNA577476) | soil metagenome | isolation source: 40 cm grassland meadow soil 2 days after 1st rain plot 5 | place: USA:California | collected 2015-09-18 | reverse complement strand
CTTCATATATGATATGCACTATCGACGATGGGCGTGCGTCACCGTCCCCCGACCGCCTTGTACAACGCCGCGTAGGCCGTCGCCGCGTCCATGCGCCCCTGGGCCAGCCGATCCTGCGCCTCGAGCTCGGTCCGCTCCGCATCCAGCACCTGAAGAAAATCCGTGACCCCTTCTTTGAACCGCAGCCGCGCCAGCCCGGCCGCGCGCTCGCTCGCGGCGCTCGCATCCTGCAGCCGTTCCACTTGGATTCGCGCCGCTCGATACCGGGCGAGGCTCGTCTCCATGTCTTCCAGCGCGGCGAGGACGACGCGACTGTACTGCGCGCGCGCGTCTTCCTCCCGCGCCTGCGCGGCGTCGACCTCCGCCTTCACCCGCCCCAGGTTGAGACCCGGCCAAGTGAGGACCGGCCCGACCACGTAGCGCAGCGTTCCCTGGTTGCCCACCGCATTGAACTCCGGCGCGGCATAGCCCGCGCTTGCTCCGATGGTGAGCCGCGGCAGGTAGCTCGCCTTGGCCGCTCCGACGAGCGCCCCCTGGGCCGCCGCGAGCCGCTCGGCCGCGGCCACGTCGGGCCGGGACCGGACCACCACTTCGGGCGTCCCGATGGAGGTCACCTCCGGCAGCGGCGGGAGCTGCCTCGCCTGCTCGAGTTCCCGGGCGACCTCGCTCGGTGAGCGGCCGACGAGCGTACCGACGCGGTACTGGGCCGCGGCCACCTGCGCCTCCCGGGCGGGAATCGAGGCCAGCGTGGAGCTCAGCTGGGCCTGGGCCCGCTCGGTATCGAACGCGCTGCCGCGCCCCGCGTCGAGACGCTGGCGGGTGAGCTCAAACGTGCGGCGCTGGTTGTCGGCGTTGCGGCGAGCGACCTCGAGCTGCTCCTGCGCTCCGCGCAGCTCGAAGTAGGCGCGCGCCAACTCCGCGGTGAACGTGACCTGCACGTCACGCAGCTCCTCCTGAGCCACGCCCACCAGCGCGCCCTGCGCCTGGACGGAGTGGCGGATGCGGCCGAACACATCCAAGTCCCACGATGCGTCGACGCCGGCGTTCCAGACGCTCTGGTCCGGAAACACGCCCGACGCGCCGGGGAAGCTCACGCTCGACAAGCGTTGCCGGGCATACCCGGCGGACACGGTCGTCGCTGGCGTCAGCTCCAGCGCGCTGCGGACCCGGTCCGAGCGGGCGGCGCTCACGCGGGCCCGAGCTGCCCGAACGTCCAGGTTGGCGCGCTGCACCTCGCCCACAAGGCGGGACAGCGTGGTATCGCCCAGCTGGTCCCAATAGTCGGTCGCGACCGCGGCCTCGTCCTGCGTTCCCCCTCTCCCGGAGAGCCCGCCCTGAGCGAAGCGAAGGGGAGAGGGGGCCAGGGGGTGAGGACCCTCTCTCCCAAAGGGAGAGGAGGCCGGGGGCTGAGAATCCTGGGTCACTTCCCGGAACGACGCCGGGGGTTGCACCGCCGGTGATCGGTACCCCGGGGCCGAGGCGCAGCCGGCGAGCGAGAGGAACCCGAGACAATAAGAGACCATCGCGCTACGCATTCGCCGCCTCCTCCACCATGGCAGGTTGGATCACGAGACTCTCGATTGCCGCTTCTGTGTCTGGACGGTGCTCGGCCGCGATGAGCGAGTAGAACACGGGGACGACGAACAGCGTGAACAGCGTGCCCACTGTCATGCCGGCCACCAGCACCGTCCCGATGCTGTTGCGCGCCGCCGATCCCGGCCCGGTCGCGAACACCAGCGGGAGGTGCCCAAACACCGTGGCCGCCGACGTCATCAGCACCGGCCGGAGCCGCGTGAGCGACGCCTGGCGCAACGCGACCAGCTTCGCCACGCCCTGCGACTGGAGCGTATTGGCGAACTGCACGATGAGGATACCGTTTTTCGCGATCAATCCCACCAGCGTGATCAGTCCCACCTGAGAGTAGATGTTGATGGTGGTGAGATCGAGGAAGCTGAACACCAACGCCCCGGAGATCGCGAGCGGCACCGAGCCTACCAGCACGATCAGCGGGTCCCGGAAGCTCTTGAACTGCGCCGCGAGCACCAAGTAGATGAGGATCACGGCGAACCCGAGGGTCACGGTGAGCGCCGCCCCTTCGAGGCGGATCTGCCGCGATTCGCCGGCGTAGTCGAGCCCGACCCCAGGGCCGGCCGCCGCCGCCGCGGCGGCTTCCAGAACGCGCAGTCCTTCCTCCTTGGTGACGCCGGGCTTGACGCCGCCGAAAATCCGGACCGCGTTGCGCTGCTGGAACCGGTTCAGGGTGCGCGGCGCGGTGCTCGACTCGATGTGCGTAAAGGTCGAGACCGGCACCAGCCGGCCACTCGGCGTCTTGATCTTGAGGTCAAGCAGCGGCCCCACCGTCGTCCGCCGGTCGTCGCCGATCTGGGGGATGACCTTGTAGCTGCGGTCGAAATAGTTGAACCGGTTCACGTACCCGCCGCCCAGCAGCGTGCCGAGCTCGCGGCCGACGCTGGCCAAGTCGAGCCCCAAGTCGGCGACCTGATCGCGATCGATCACGACCCGGGCTTCGGGCAGATCGATCTTCAAGTCGGTGTCGACGTACAGGAACTTGCCGCTCCGCCAGCCGGCGCCCAGCACGGCGCCCACGGTCTGGAGCATCTGCTCGGGTGGAATGTCGCTGGCCAGTATCAGCTCCACGTCGTACTGGCCGGGCGATGGCAGCGGCGGGTCGAGGCGGGGAAACACCTGTAATCCCGGAACCTGCGACACCGCGCCGTACACCTGGCCGTACATCTGCTCAGTGGTCCGTTGCCGCTCCTTCCAGTTTTTCGCGACCATCCCGCCGAACCCGCCCCACGAGGCCGTGAGCGACCACATGAACTTGGCTTCCGGGAACGCGGTGACTGCCTTCACCACCTGCAGCGACGCCTTGTTGGTCGCTTCCAGGGACGCGTCCGGCGAGGCCTGCATGAACAGGCTGATGTGGCTCTGGTCTTCGATCGGCGCCAGCTCGCGCCGCGAGTTCTGGTACAGCGGCCACGCTGCCAGCATGATCAGCACGGCGGCCGCGACGATCGCCCAGCGCATTCCTAGCGCCCCCTCGAGTAGCCGCTCATACTGCCGGCGCACCGCTTCGAAGCCATGGTGCACTAGCCGCGACAGCCGGCCCTCGCGCCCCTTTTCGTTTACGAAGCGCGAGCTCATCACCGGCGACAGCGTGACCGCGACGATGCCCGATACGACCACTGCGGCGGCGAGGGTGATCGCGAATTCCAAGAAGAGCGACCCGGTCAAACCGCCCTGGAACCCGATCGGCGTGTACACCGCCGCGAGGGTGATCGTCATCGCGATGATGGGGCCGACCAGCTCGCGGGCGCCGATGAGCGCCGCCTGGATCCGCGTCTTGCCCTCCCGCACGTGTCGCTCCACGTTCTCGACTACGACGATCGCATCGTCCACCACCAACCCCACCGACAGCACGATGGCGAGGATCGTGAGCAGGTTCAGGCTGAACCCGAAGGCGTACATCACGATCGCCGCGCCGACCAGCGACACCGGCATCGCCACCAGCGGCACCAGCGCGGTGCGCACCGATCCCATGAACAGGAACACCACCAGGCCGACGATGAGGATGGTCTCGATCAAGGTCTTGGTGATCTCGTGCAACGCGTCCGTCATGAACACCGTCGCGTCGTACGCGAGCTGCATGTCGATGTCCTTCGGCAGCGTGGGCCGGATCCGGGCCATCTCGGCGTGGAGCCGGTTGGCCACTTCGATCTCGTTGCTCCCGACGAGCGGCCAGACGCCGAGGTACACGGCCTCCTTGTCGCTGAACTTGGTGATGAAGTCCGCCTCCTCGGCGCCCAGCTCCACTTGGGCCACGTCGGAGAGCCGTACGATCGCCCCGTTCCGCTCCGCCACGACGAGGTTCTTGAACTCCTCGGGGGTGCGCAGGTCGGTGTTGGCCAGCAGGTTGACCTGCACCAAGTCGCCCTTGGTCTGTCCCACCGCGGCGAGGTAGTTGTTGCGCTGCAGGGCCGCGTGTACGTCGCCGGGCGCCAAGTTGAGCGCGGCGAGCCGGTCGGGGTCGATCCAGATCCGCATGGCGATCGGACGCCCGCCCACCACGTCCACCCGCTGCACCCCCGCCAGCGTGGAGAGCTGGGGCTGCATGTTCCGGGTGAGCCAGTCGGTGAGCGCCGGAATATCCCGCTCGGAGGACGTGAAGCTCAGATAGAACGACGCGTAGGGCCGGTCCGCCCGCTGCACCTCGACCACCGGGGGCTCGGCCTCGGCGGGCAGCTCGGAGCGAACCTGCTGCAGCCGTGCGGTGACCTCCGCCAGCGCCGCCGTGCTGTTGTGGTTCAGCTTCAGGTGCACCGTGATGGTGCTGACCCCGGCGCGGCTGGTGGATTCGACGTAATCGACGCCGCTGATGGCCGACACGGCACGCTCGATCGGTGTCGTGAGAAAGCCGCGGACGGTTTCGGCGCTGGCGCCGTAGTACACCGTCGTGATCAGCACCGAGGAGCTCTCGATCTTGGGATACTGCTGCACCGGCAGCGTCGTGAGCGCTCGCCATCCCACGAGCACGATCACGAGGTTCACCACCGCCGCGAGGACCGGATGCTTGATGAACGTATCGGTAAAAGAGCGCATGGACGGTTTCCGATTAGCGAGTTGAATCGCCCGCGACCAGCACAGCCTCGCGTAGCTTGAAGGACCCCGAGGTGGCGACGTGCTGGCCGGGGGTGAGGCCGCTCAGGATCACGACCTCGTCGTCCAGCACCGGCCCGCTCTGCACCGGCTGGTCATGAGCCCGGCTCCGGCCGGCCGAGTCGGCGACGATCACGAAGACGTGGTCGCCGCCGGGCCCTTTGCGGAGCGCGCTTACCGGAATCGCCACGACCGCCGTCGGGGGTCCCACGGGGACCTCGACGCGCACCGAGGCACCGGGCGCCGGGGCGCGGCTCGGGATGCGGGCCCGCACCAGAGCGTTCCGGGTCGTCGGATCGATCCGTGCATCGACGGCGACGATCCGAGCCGTCAGCGGACGCATATCGTCTGCTGCGAAGACGGTGATCGGCTCGCCTTGGTGCAGCTCGGCCGCCACCGCCTGGGCCACGGTGAAGTCCACGTTGGTCGCGGCATCAATCCCCTGAAGAGTGGTGAGCTCGGTGCCTTCGTTCAGGTATTGCCCGGGATGCACGTCGGCGAGGCCCACACGGGCTCGGAACGGGGCGCGAATCGTCTTCTTGGCGATGATGGCCCGGGTGCGCTCGATCTGCGCCAGCGCGACATCGCGCGCCGCGCGCGCCTGGTCCACCTCTTCCTGGGACGTGGCCTGGGCCTCCCGCAGGCGCTCGAGCCGTGCGAGGGTCGTCTTAGCCAGGTCGGCCTGGGCGGTCTCAGCCGCGAGCTCCGCCTCCTCCACCGAGACGTCGAGCGCGACCAGCACCGTGCCGGCCCCGACGACTTGCCCGGGGACGAGCGTCACCTGGCGGACGGTGCCCGAGAGCTCGTTGCGCAGGGTGATCGAGGTGAGCGCGAGGATCGTTCCGACCGACGTGGTCGTTGGGCGATACTGACGCTCCCGGGCGACGGCCAGGGTTACCGATTCGACGGGCTCCGGCTGGCTCGCGGCCGCCGCATCGGCTTTCCGGACGGAGGCACGTTTCCAAGCCACCAGGCCGCTGGCGGTGATGCCAAGCGTAACCAGCAGCACGGCCGAGCCCGTCCAGCCGCGGTTATTCATGGAGAGACGACTGCGCATACGCGGTGATCTCCTTCTGTCTGGAATAGGTGTAGCGTGGCGCCGTGGTATTAGACGTTTGGGGGCGCCTCAAACAGACATGCCGCAGCCCTGCGTGCACGTTTCAAAACGGTCACGATCGCACGACAGTTTCAGGCAGACCCTTCGTGGGTCGGCACAAAGGTCATGGTTCAGTAATGAATTACCGGGCTGCAGGGTTCCCCTGATCTCCAGGGGGCTAGGAGCAGGCGGGCCCTCTCATAGCATGATCAAGCCTCGCCGCAGGCCGGTCGCCACGGCTTCGGCTCGGTTCGAGGCCTCGAGCTTCTCGTAGATCGCCCCAAGGTGGGTCTTCACTGTGTGCTCGGATATGCCGAGCCGCAGGCCAATCGCTTTGTTCACCAGCCCATCGCCGAGCAGCGTCAGGATCTCCCGTTCCCGGGGGGTCAGGGTACGGTCTCCGGTCTCGGTCGGCGCAGGCGCGCCGTCGCGTGACGTGCCATCGAGCAGCGTCATTGCGAGAGCTACCGGAAGCGACGCGAGCCCGGCTGCCGCTGCCCGAACGGCGGCGCGTATCTGCTGCGGCGCTGCATTGCGGGGCAGGGCGGCACGTGCGCCGGCGCGCAACGCCCGAGCTCCCGCCTCGCCCTCGAGATCCTCCAGCAGCACGACCAACGGCGTGGTGTCACGGGTCAGCGGTTGCTCGAGGAGCACGGGGAGGGGCAGGTGAGACTCGGGTCCGGGATCGAGCACGATGACGTCGGGACGGCGCTCGTCTATCTCCCTGTCCAGCGACTCGAAAGAGTCGGACGCAGCTAGCAGCACCAGGCCGGGGTCTTGGGTCACAGTGTGCTCGAGCTCTCTCCGCGCGCGGGAGCTCGGCGCCACGATGAGCACTCGTATCATGGGGCCGCCAGCGCGTGAGCGCGTCGTACCCACGCCTCGACCGCCGCGGCGGGGACTGCTAGCGCCAGGCCGCCTTGCATCATCGTGTTGACGCCGACGAGCCTTCCCGTGGTATCAGCGAGCGGGCCTCCCGAGAACCCCGGAGCGAGCCGCATGTCCGCCCGAATCCAGCGCGGCGTCCGACCCTCGCCCTCGCTCTCGACAGCGTGGATAATGCCGAGCGTGGCCGCGCCCACGAGGCCGCCTGGGTGACCGATCGCGATCACCAGCTCACCTACGCGCAGCAGTGGCGAGCCCCGGACCACGGCGGCTACCATTGCGCTGTACGGTTCGAACTCCAGCGCGGCGAGATCGCGCTTGCGGTCGTGCGCCACGACGCGCGCGCGCACGGCGGTGCCGTCGCTGAGTTCGATTGTCGCCTGATTGCCGCGGACGACGTGGGCGTTCGTGATGATGAGCCCCCCGTTCTCCGACCCTCCCGCGCTCCACAAGACGCCCGCGCCGCTTGCCGCGCCGCCCGTCCGCACCTGCACGGTCATGCGGCGGAGCTCGTCCACCGTCGCCGCAAGCTCCTGCGCGAGACCACCTGCCACGGGCGTCGTCATGCGGCCTGCGACTGCGGCCGCTCGCCTGGAGTCACCTGCAAAGTCTTCACCTGCCCTCCCCGGATCACGCGTGCCGTGAGGGGGCGGCCCACGCGATCGCCTCCGAGCTTCGCCAGGACGTCGGCGGAATCGCTCACCGCCGCGCCATCGAGCTCGAGCAGCACGTCGCCGAGCAGCAAACCATCCCGGTCGGCGGGTCCACCCGGCTCCACACTCACGATGAGCAACGCCGTGTCGAGCGTCAGCTCGAGCTTGCGAGCGAGCGATTTCGGGACCCGTACCGGTTGCGTACCGATTCCCAGATAAGCGCGCCGGATTGTTCCGCGTTCCAGGAGCTCGGTGACGACGCGCTCGACCGTCGCGACCGGAATCGTCACCGGCACGCCACGCGCCAGCGCGGAAGTGTTGATGCCGAGCACGCGACCGCCCCCGTCGATGAGCGGACCGCCGGAAAAGCCATCGTAGATGGCCAGATCCAGCCGCAGCAGCGAGTCTATCTCGGCCCCCTGCCACGTGCGCCACGGACCATCCACGCGGCTCATCACGCCCCAGCTTGCCGTGACACTCGGTCCCGGGCGCCCCAGCGCGATCACCAGCTCGCCGACTCTGGGAGGCGTATCGGCTCGGAGACTCGCGGTCGGCAGGCTCTGGCCGGCGAGCTTCAAGACCGCGAGGTCCGTGCTCGGGTCGCGCCCGGCGAGGCTCGCCGGGACGGTTATCCCATCGGAAAGCGTCACCGTAATGTTCTCGTCGCGGCTGATCGTGTGATTCGTAGCGACGACCGCGCCCGGTCGCCAATGCACGCCGGTCGCCGGAATGCGCCGCCGGGCGTGTATCGCCACGACCGCTCGGCCGGCCGACTGTACGGCATCGGCCAGCTCGGCCGAAAGGGACTGCAGCACTGTGCTCATGGTTACCTCCGTCACGCCTGGTGTCAGCGCCAGCTCACGTAAATCGGAGTATGGGGGGCGGGCATCATGAGCGGCATCGGCCGAACGGGCGAGGGGTCGGGCGGGGCGGGTCGGCGGTCGTCACGAAGCCGCGGGATCGTTCGTCAGGATCTCGAGTGTTACGGAAGCTGGAGGGACGCTCGGCAACACCAACCATGGGGCAGAGATGAAGCTCACCATCGTTGCCGCCACGGGAGGGATTGGGCGGCAGATCCTCCACCAAGCCATTGCCGCAGGTCACGACGTCACAGCAGTCGTGCGCAATGCGACGCAGCTGTCCGGAGCGATACGCATCGTCACCGCCGACCTGGCGGGTCCGGACCCGGCGGCGCTCGAGTCGGCGGTCGCAGGGGCCGACGCGGTGCTCTCGGGCCTCGGTCCGCGGTCCAAGCCCGACGCCGGTATCGCTTCGCAGGGCACGCGGGCCATCGTCCGGGCGATGCAGGCAACGGGCGTACGACGCATCGTCGTGGTCAGTGCCGCGCCGGTCTCGACCGTGGCTTCGCCCGGTCGCCCGTCGCCGCCGCGCCACGACCCGGGCGATGGGTTCTTGATGCGGTACCTGCTCAGTCCAATGATCAAAGTGGCGCTTCGCCCGCTCTATGCCGACCTCGCGCTGATGGAGGACATCCTGCGGGCCTCGGGCCTCGATTGGACCGTCGTGCGACCACCCCGGCTGACCGACAAGCCACTGTCCGGCACCTACCGGACGGCGTACGGGCAGAACCTGCGGCGCGGCCTCCTCATTTCCCGCGCCGATGTCGCCCATCTCATGCTGCGCGTGCTCGAGGCACCCGAGACGATCAAGCAGGCCATCGGAATCGCGAACTGATTGACGAGCGGGGTCTCGGTCAACGCTCGGCAAGCGAGTTCCAGAATTCCACGGTGAGCGGATGGATCGTGCGGCCGGCACGCAGCCGTGACCTCACCTGTAGCGCCACGACCTCGCGCAAGACGCCATCGCGGTCGTGGGGCACCCGTTTGGCCAGTTTCGCGCGCTGCTTGCGGCGACTGCGCCGTCCCGGCTCGAGGAAGTCGGCGAGGTAGAGCATCTTCCCCACGTCGTCCCAGCCGGCATAGCCGGAGCTGTGGTAGCGCACGGCATCCAGCACGCCGCGGTCCGACTCACCGTCCTGCGCGGCGCGATCGGCCGCAGCGCCGCCGTGTGTCGTTCCTCGCGTCCCGGGCGCATCTCGCAGGGCGTCGTGGAGCCACACGGCCCTGAGCCAGCGGCTGCGCTCCTGCGGCGACACCTCCATCTCGTCGGCCCATTCCTCCACCAGCGCCGCCACCCGCTGGATGTGTGCGCGGCGTCGCTTGCCCGCTCGCGCCCACGCCGGTAGCTGTTCTGCCGCGAGCTCGGGCCTGCGGGGGCGTCCTCTCGCTCTCACTCGTAAAGCGCGGCCGTATCCGCCTGCGCCAGCTCCACCAGGAAGCTTGCGATCTTCTCGCTCACCGCCGCGACGTACTTCCGCCCCTTCTCCGCCGTCGCGGCTGCGGGGTCCCCGACGCCCGTGTCTTCCGTCACCTGACGCCAGCGCCGCGGCGCCCACGCCCACCCCTCGCGGAGCGCCGTGATCGTGAACCGGCGCGCGCGCCCGGGGCCGGCCTCCGACAGCGGCCGCACCAGCTCCGGCGCCACATGGAGCATCACACTGGTCTCGAGCTCTCCCGCGTGGTCTCCCAGCTCCGAAAAGAACGCCTTCGGGTCGACGACCTGATACCAGTTGACCGTACAGAGAAACAGCGACACGGCGGGCTGCAGCTCGCGGACCATCTGACGGAAGTCGTTCCCGCCGTGCCCGTTCAGGATCACGAGCTTCGGGACCCCCTGACCGGCGAGCGCCGTCGCGAGGTCGCGCAGCACGAGTGCCTGAGTGCTGGGGTTCAGGTTGAGGCACAGCGGAATGTCGAGCTGCAGGGTGTTCACGCCGAACGGCACCACAGGGAGGACGACGACCCGCGCGCCGCGCTCCCACGCGCGCCCCGCCGCCAGCGCGGCGATGCGTTCGGTCTCGATGTTATCGGTCGTGTAGGGAAGGTGGAAGTTGTGCGCCTCGGTCGCACCCCACGGAAGCACCGCGACCTCGTAGCGCGCGTCGCGCACGGTCTTCCACGTCAGCTCGTTCAGGATGTAGGGGCGAGGGGGCATGGGCACCGTCAGGACCGGGACGCCTCGATACTACCACGTCGCAGCGGGGAGTGCCCGCCGGCCCTCGCCCGACTCATTTCTGCCACACCGCGTACCCATCGTGGCGCAGTTCGCGCGCCAGCACTTGCTCCATGCGCTGCGCCTCCGCGTAGGGAAGGGGATTGAGCCCGGCGTACAGATCTGGGCGAAGCCGCACGCCGTAACGCCGCACGTACGCATTGTCCTTGACCCCGTACTTGTGGCGCTCGAACCGCGTCTCGGGGTTGAGCCCCGTCATCCCCACATAGAGAGCCGGCTTGCGGGGGTCATGGTCGGGATTGGCAGCGCGGAATTTGGCGTGCTCCAGCACCGCGGGCTCGAGCTCGATCACGTAGACGTGGTGTTGCGCGACCTGCCTCGGCACGCGCACCAATCTACTGGCCGCTGTGCCACTCGAGTACGCGCCCCTAGTGCCGCGCTACACCGCCACGCGCCACACCGGCTCTTCCGCCGGCGGCGTGCGACCCCGCACCCGGGAGCGCGAGGCTGCGCGTTGCCGGCGTGGCGGCGCCGGTGGCCGGGGTGACGCGCGCGTGCGAAACGGTAGCGGGCGCCGCGTCGGATGTAGCTGCGGCAACGCTCGCCCGGGCCGTCCCCAACGCGCCCCAAGACGTGGCTCGAGGACGCGACACTATGGGGACGCTCGATGCGGCCGGCACGAAGGCACCGCGTGACCGGGCGACGCCGTCGCCACCTCCTCGACCCAGGTCTTCGGTAGTGCTCGGGTTCGACAGGCGGGTGAATCGCACGTGCCGCAGCGGCGCGGTCAGGCTCGCGCCGGCCGCGGGGAGCGGTGCGGGCGGTGCAACCAGGCGTCGCACCACGATCGCTCCTCCACTATGCGGCGCGAGCGGGCGCTCGAGAACCGCAGGCTCGCCGCGCGCCGGGAGGCTCGGGTGAGCGCGGGGGCGGGGGCGCGCATCCGGCAGGCGCTTGCGCGGTTCGATTGGCGCGTTCGAGCGGTCCCGCGTGGGGATCATGAGCGCTCGCCTCGGCGCCAGTGCCACGGGACCCACACTTGGTCGCAAGTTGAGCGCGAAGACGCTTGGTGCGCGCTCCGCCACAACCTGCCGGCGCTCCAGCCGGTGCGCGAAGCGGGGAAACCCGAAGCACACACCGAAGAAGGCGTCACAACCGGCGAATGGTGCCGCGACGACAACCTCGGTTCCGATGAACGTGCACCCGACGCACGTGGAGTACGGTGCATAGCCGGGTACCGATTCCTGCTGGGCGTAGACGGCCGGAGCGACGGTGTACGTCACGAGGTCGTAGTTGAATGTCCCGTCGCCGAGCATGCGCTGCACGATGTCGGTCAGCGCGCCTTCCGCGTCCGTGCCTCCCCAGGACGGGATCAGCGCATCGGGGTTCCACTCCACTTCGCGCGCGAACTCGTTGAACTGCACGGGATCGGTTGCGAGCGCGGCGAGGATCATGCCCTGCCCGTCCGGCTCAGCGACGACGAACGCCGGACGGTCGCTCGGCCCGCGGATCTCGTACGTTCCCGCCCGGACGGAAGCGGCGCCCGCGGGACTGCTCGGGAAGAGCACTCCGATATGGCCGTCGGTGCGCCGCTGCAGCACCACGAGGTTGCCGTCCATTGCCACCTGGACGTACACCCGCACCGCGGCGCCACGCGCCAGCGGGCTCGGAGCGTCGAGCCACACGTGCACCGGCGGGGAGTTCGTCTGCAACAGCATCATGACGAGCGGCACGATCATGGAACCCGCCTTTCCCTCTTCCTCGAAACCTATCGGCTGCGCGGGGAGCCGCAACGTGCGAAAGAGGGCCGGCAATCGACCTCCACCGGTTCCGTACGGCGATCAAGCGTGAGAGGTAGATTGAGGCAGCAACGACGCACGAAGCAGGAAGCAGGAAGCACATACGGCGACGGCAAGGGGCGGGTACGCCATGAAATGGTCCTGGAAGCTCGGCACGGTGGCCGGCATCGGCCTGTATGTCCACGGCACGTTCCTGTTGCTGCTCGGCTGGGTGGGCCTGAGCCACTGGATCGACGGGGGGAGCGCCGCGGCCGCCCTCGCGGGTGTCGGATTTGTCGTCGCGTTGTTCGCCTGCGTGGTGCTGCACGAGCTCGGCCACGCGCTCACCGCCCAGCGCTTTGGAATCCGCACGCGCGACATCACACTGTTGCCGATTGGCGGCGTGGCGCGGCTCGAGCGGATGCCGGACGACCCCCGCCAGGAGGTGGCGGTCGCGCTCGCCGGGCCCGCCGTCAACGTGGTAATCGCGGCGGCGCTCTATCTCTGGCTCTCGCTCTCCGAGACGCTGCGTCCACTCGCCGCGCTCTCCGTCACCGGCGGCCCGGTGCTGCAACGCCTCATGGTGGTGAACCTGTCGCTCGCCGTGTTCAACCTGCTCCCCGCGTTTCCCATGGACGGCGGGCGCGTGCTCCGAGCCCTGCTCGCGATGCGCATGGACTATACGCGGGCGACGCAGCTCGCGGCCCAGGTCGGCCAGGCGATGGCGTTACTGTTCGGCTTCGTCGGCCTGTTTGCCAATCCGTTCCTCTTGTTCATCGCCTTCTTCGTCTGGATCGGCGCGGCGCAGGAGGCGAGCATGGTGCAGATGCGCTCCGCGCTGGGTGGCATTCCGGTGAGCCGCGCCATGCTGACCGACTTCGAGACGCTCGCGCCCGGCGACCCGGGGAGGCGGGTGCTCGATCTCATCATCGCCGGCTCGCAGTCGGATTTCCCGGTCGTCGAGGACGGCCGCGTGGTGGGCGTGCTGCTGCGCCGCGACGTCCTCAACGCCCTGGCGCAGCACGGGCAGGACTGGCGGGTCGGCGACGTCATGCGGCGGGACTTCGAGGTCGTCGAAGCCGGGGAGATGCTCGAGACGGCGTTCGCGCGCCTGCAACGCTGCGCCTGTCACGCGCTCCCCGTCACGAGCCGCGGCGCGCTGGTCGGGCTCGTCACCATGGACAACTTGGGCGAGTTCCTGCTGATCCAATCGGCCCTGGGGCGCGCGCGCGGGCGCCGGGCCGCCTAGGGGGAAGCTCCGCATAGGTGACGCGAAGTCGGGGGTGGGGCTAGCACGCTGACACGCGAGGGCGCACGGCAGGCACGGAAGCGTCGGTATCGCCCGTGCTTCGGCGCGGATCCGAGCGCCCTCGCGTGTGACGCGTGCGACGCCCCACCCCCGACTTCGCGCGACTTGTGCTGAGCTTCCCTAGGGCGAGGTTCACAGCTCCAGCTCCCAGGTCTGCCCGATCAGGTCCGCGCCGAAGCTGTGGTGGGGCTCCTCCAGTACCAGGCGATACCCTACCTTCTCGTAGATCTTCCGGGCGGCATGGAGTACGCTGTTCGTCCACAGCGTGATCTTGCGGTATCCCGCTTGCCGAGCGAACCGCCCGCACTCGTTTACCAACCGCGTGCCGATGCCCAACCCCCGGGCCTGCGGCTCGACCAGCAGCAGACGGAGCTGGGCAACCCCCTCGGACTTCTTGACGAGGAACACGGAGCCGATGTTCTCCCCATCCTGCTCGGCGATCCAGCAGCGCTCCCGCTTGGGGTCGTGCTGCCGCATGAACTTCGCGACGATTTCGGCGACCAACGCCTCGAACTGCTCGTCCCAGCCGTATTCTTGAGCGTACAGGACGCCGTGCCGCTGGACGACCCAGCCCATGTCGCCCGCGCGGTGCGGCCGGAGGAAGTAGCGGGCCCGCTGGTCGGGCGGGGCGCCAAGCAGCGCTTCGATCGTGTGCATCGCGGCGACCAAGCGAGACTGTGCGTCCGGCGGCAGATTGCGCAACATGGCCCCCACGTCGTTGTGGGAGGCCGCGTCGATCTTGCCGAAGGCGTTCCGCCCTCGCGGCGTGAGCCGCAGGAGACTACGCCGCCCGTCGGTCTCGGAGGTTTTCCTCTCTAAGAGGCCTTGCTTCTGGAAGCTGCTCAGGATGCGACTCAGATAACCGGCATCGAGCCCGAGCGCCGCGCCGAGATCGGTCGCCGTGGCCGTGGCTTGCTCATGGTGGGCCAGCTCGTACAGCACGCGGGCTTCGGTCAGCGAGTACGGGCTGCGGAGCAGGTGCTCTTGCAGGACCCCGATTTGTTTGGTGTAGAAGCGATTGAAGCGGCGTACCGCCTCCACGCGCTGCTCGACGCGCGCTCTCCGCTCCCGCGGCGCCATGGTCGCCCCTCGCGATTGCCGTGTGTCGTTGCCGAAGTATACTATTTAGTTGCCGATGTCAAGTATATCGGGGGCACTCGCGGGACCGCTCGGTCGCCATCCTCCGAGCGGGGGTAGATCTGTTAGCCTCAGCTCTGGGGTGGAGCCAACCGCTCCCCGTCGCGCTGCTTGGTGAGGAGTCGTTCCGCAAAGTCCACGCGTTCTTCTAACTCGCCCAGCCTTCTCTGCACGTCCTCCAGTTCGCCCAGCCTGCTCCGCAGCGCTTCGACCTCGCCGAGTCTGCTTTCCAAGTCACCGACCGTCTGCCCCAGGTCGCGCCTGGAGACTCTCCCGCGGGGTCGGGGGATTCCCTGATCGCCGGAGACCAACCGCTTCAGCGCCCCGCCGAGGGAGCCCGCCAGGATGATCACGCCCACCCCGATCGCCCATCCGGGTATTTCGATGCCGAACATGGTCCGTCTCCTTCTCCGCCAGGCCCATTGCTGGACCGAGAGCGGGGTAATCTTAAGGGCGGGCCGGGGCAACGCCATCTCCGCGAGCCGCTTCGCTCCAACCTGAAGGAGCCGTAATGCGCAGGCGCCTCCTGTTCCTCTCGCTGCTCCTCGTCCCCCTCGCGGCGCGGGCCCAACAGGTCGGCGTCCTCACCCACGACGCGGTGCTCCACGATGGCCCGTCGCGCACCGCGCCCCGACTGGGCGACGTGGCGGCGGGCGAGACGGTCAGCCTGCTGCGACGGGAGCATCGCAACGGCTACCTGCAGGTGCGCACGCAGACCGAGGATGTGGGCTGGGTGTGGGAACTGTACGTGCACCTGGTGGATCCTACCGAGGTGCACGAGCCGACCACACCTCACACGCTCGTGCCCTCACCGCTCGGCGTCGACGTCCCCGCCGGCGACTTCGACAACTGTCCGGACTCGGGCGACGCGCAGCTGGCGCGCGTCCGCGTGCTCAACCGCCTCAAGAACCGCAGCGCCGAGCCGCGGGACGCGGACATCGACAGCAGTGTGACGCTGGCCGCGATGCTGGCGCCGACCTCGGGCGACTCGGGCGACCTGGGCCGCTTCCACGAGACGAAAGCGGCCGAGATCACGGCGTTCGTCTATCGGGTGATTCCCGGCGGGAAGAAGGAGACGGCGAACTGCAAGCTGGGCGACCCGGTGCACCGCGACACGCACATCGAGCTCATCCTGGGCCCGAGCGACACCGCCGAGATTCGGCGGGTAATCGCGGAGGTGACGCCGCGGTGGCGGGCCGCCCTCAAGAACCGCGGCGTCGATTGGTCCACCGCCGCGCTGCAGCAAACCATCGAAGGCCACTGGGTCAGGCTGCGCGGCTGGCTGATGTTCGACCTGGAGCACCAGGCGCAAGCTGAGAACACCAACCCCGGGAACTCCGCGAACTGGCGCGCCACGGCCTGGGAGATTCATCCCATCACGTTTCTGGCAGCCGCAGTCTCGCCGCCCTGATCGGGGAAGATCTGTTTGATGACGTAAACGGCTGTGGACGGGTACCGTTAGTTCAGCCGGCCCAGAAACCGCTCCAGTCGCTGCTCGGCGCTGTGAACGTCCCGCCCCAGATAGTTACGCCGCGCCTCGGCCAGTGCAGCATGCAGCGCCTCGGCCTCGCCCGCCGCGCGAGCCCAGAAGGGGGCGCCGGGTTCGCTAGCGCCGAGAATGCGCGCCGTGAGCGCGAGCGCCTGGGCGGCGAACGTCACGTAGGCTCGCAGCATTCCCCGTCCGGCGGCACGCCGGGCCACCCACTCCGGGAAACACCCTGCCCACCACAGCGCGAGCGCCGCGACATCGGCCGCGCCCTCGGCCTGCGCCACCGTCCCGTCGGGAAGCGACGCCACGTGACGCCACCACACGCCGATGCCTGCCTCGCCGCGCGCTACCGTCCGCACGGCGCGCCAGGTCGCGAACACCACGGGCAGCGTGGCGGCGTAGTCCGCCAACTCGACGTCGGACACGCCGCGCGCGCGCAAGGCCGCGCGCACCGGGACATACCAGAGGATCGACAGGGGGACCGCGGCAGGCGCGCCGCCCTGGCCGCGCACCGCCTCGAGCGCCGCCGGCGAATCGAGCACGGCGTCCACCGCGCCCGCCTCGACAGCCTCCGCAGCGGCGCGGGCCTCGGCCCGATCCAGCCGGCCGATCTCGGCGACGAGCCGGGCCAAGTCCTCGCGCGTCAGTACGCGGTGGATGAGCGGCGTGATCATGCGTACACGAGTATGCAGTTTGCGGGCCACGCCCCGTGAGGCCGGTCACCTAGCAGCAGTGTCGGGAGACTGCTAAGCGCGCCGCTGCGACAGTGCGGCTACGGCGGCCGGCAAACGGCTGCGCGCAACTGACAGCGCGACTTGCGGTTGTGTCAACAATACGAGCCTGCGTCTGCGTTCCAGCTCGTCCCACAATAAAACTGTCTGGTTCGGGGCCACTGAAACGTCTAGCGGTTGGAAGCTCGAAGCGGTATGCCGACTAAGATAATATCACACAGGAGGATTCATCATGAGCGCATTCGTGTACCTGTACCGCAGTGAAGACGCGGCGTTTCGTGCCGCCATGGGATCACCGGAGCAGATGCAGAAGAGCATGCAGAAATGGATGGCGTGGATGAAGCAGCTTGGCGAGAAGGGGCACATCAAGGACCAGGGCCACCCGCTCGAGCGCGCCGGCAAGGTCGTCAAAGGCAAGAAAGCGATCACCGACGGGCCGTACGCGGAGTCCAAGGATGTCATCGGCGGCTACACGCTGATCGAGGCGAAGGACCTGGCCCAGGCGGTGGAGCTCTCGTTGGGTTGTCCCATCCTAGAGGGGGGAGGCGTGGTGGAAGTCCGCCCGGTCCTGAAGACCAACATGTGATGGAGCTGCACGAGCATCTCTTCCGGCGGGAAGCGGGGCGAATGGTCGCCACGCTGACGCGCATCTTCGGCGTCGAAAACCTCGCGCTGGCAGAAGACGTGGTGCAAGACGCCTTCTGCCGCGCGCTGGAGGTGTGGAAGTTCCGCGGCGTCCCCGAGAATCCCTCGGCGTGGCTCATGGCGACCGCGAAACATCGCGCCCTCGACGTGCTGCGGCGCGAGCGCACGGTCCGCACCTTCGCACCGGAGCTGGGCCGGTTGCTCGGGTCGGAAGAGGCCCTCCCGCCGGCCGTCGAGGAGCTGTTTGCGGCGCACGCCATCAAGGACGATCAGCTGCGCATGATGTTTTCCTGTTGCCATCCTCGCCTGCCCGAGGCGGCGCAGGTCGCGCTCATGCTTCACATCCTGTGCGGCTTCAGCGTCGACGAGATTGCCGGCGCCTTCGTCAGCACGCACGCTGCGGTCGAGAAGCGCCTCGTGCGCGCGAAGCGAACGCTCGCAGGTTCCGAGCGCTTGTTCGAGATCGCGGACGCCGCTGACTTCGCGGTCCGGCTTCCGGCCGTCCACCGCGCGCTCTACCTGCTGTTCAACGAAGGCTACCACGGCGCCTCCGCCGAGGCCGCGGTGCGCGTTGAGCTGTGCCAGGAGGCGCTGCGTCTCGCGGCACTGCTGTTCGAGCACCCCCTCGGGTCGACGCCGGCGACGTATGCGCTCGCCGCGATGATGTGTCTTCACGCGGCGCGCCTGCCGGCGCGGCTCGATGCATCGGGCAATTTGAGCACGCTCTCCGATCAGGATCGATCGCGCTGGGACCTCGGGTTGGTCGCCGAGGGGCAACGACTGCTCGACCTCTCAGCCACCGGCCCCGAGCTGACCGCGTATCACGTCGAGGCCGCGATCGCGGCCGTTCACGCGGCGGCGCCCCGCGTCGCAGACACGAATTGGACGCAGATCGTTTCGCTCTACGACACGCTGATGACCATTCGTCCGTCCCCCGTGGTCGCGCTCAACCGCGCCATCGCCGTCGCCCAGCGCGAGGGCCCCGGGCGCGGGCTCGAGGAGATCGGTGCGATCGCCGACCGTGATCGTCTCGCCGCTTATCCATTCTACTACGCGGCGCTCGGTGAGCTGGAGCTGCGCCGCGGCAGGGGCGAGACCGCGCGCGAGCACTTCCGCGCAGCGCTCGCGCTGGCGCGCAACGCCGTGGAGCGGCGATTCCTCGAGCAGCGCATGGACGCGTGCCTCCGCCCTGCTATCGACTGAACCATGCCAGCCACCTTCACCCGCTTCCCGAGCCCCCTCGGCGAGCTCATCCTGACGGCCTCGGACACTGCGCTCACCGGCGTCCACTTCCCGACGTCCCGCCACCTTCCGCCTCTGCACGGAGTGGAGCGGAGGACGGCGGGGGAGGACGACGGCGACGGCCCCGCCAGCGCGCTGCTCGCCCGGGCTCGGCACCAGCTGGACGAGTACTTCGCCCGCACCCGGACGACGTTCGACCTGCCGCTCGACCCGCCCGGCACGACCTTCCAACGTGTGGTGTGGGATCTGCTCCGCACCATCCCCTACGGCACCACCACGAGCTATGGCAAGCTGGCGCGCCGGCTGGGCGACCCCCGCGCCACCCGCGCCGTGGGCGCCGCCAACGGCAAGAACCCGATTCCGATCATCGTCCCCTGTCACCGCGTGGTCGGGGCGCGCGGCGAGCTGACCGGCTTCGGCGGCGGCCTGGATCGCAAACGCTGGCTGCTCGAGCACGAGGGGGCGCGGCTGATGCTACTCTAGGGAAGTCCTGCACAAGTCGCGCGAAGTCGGGGGTGGGGCGTCGCACGCGTTACTAGAGCTTCCCTAGGCCTTAAGCCGCAGCTCGAAGCCGATACCATCGGGCTCGAGCTGGCCGGTTCCGAACCGGCTCTGGGCCACCAGCTGCTCGAGGGCCTCTCGACTGTACGCACTCCGTAACAGCCCAAACCGAAAGATCAAGCGTGTGAGGAGTGCGTTGATCGGCGACAGCTGCATGCTGCGTACTCCCCGTGCGATCTCGTCCTGCGACGCGTCCTTCCGCAGGTCGTAGATCGACGCCTCGCCTCCCGGCGCCAGGACACGGTGGATTTCGTTGAGCGCGCCGAGCGGATCGCTGAAGTTCTTGAACGCGGCCGTGCAGACCACGAAATCGAACGCTGCGTCGGGAAACGGCATCGCGGACGCATTGCCGTGACGGAAGTCGACTGTGACGCCGACCTTGCGAGCATTTTCCCGGGCAATCCGGACGAATGACTCGCTGATGTCGAGCCCGGTGACGCGATACCGGCCGGTTTTTGCGAGCTCGATCGCCAGGAACCCCGGTCCGGGAGCGACTTCGAGCACGCGGCTACCCGGCGCCACCCGGTTCGCTACGGCTTGGGCAACCTTGGTGAACCGGCTCAGGTCCCGTGCGACGTTCTTCGTGTACCACGTGGCGATCGGGCCCTCCATCGGCAGACCTTTGTACGCTTTCTTGGTGGTCGTCCGAGTCGTCGTCATGCGTTCCCCCGTTCTTGATCAATGGCTGACGCGACACTATAATAGCTTGACGATTGACTATCTTAATAATTGAGATATCATATGGCAAGGGCTGCGAAGCAGGCCGGCAGGAAGGACGGCGAGCGCCGCAAGGCGCTCGTGGGACAGATGCAGTTCTTGGGACAGATGGCCAGCACCGAAACCGCCTTGTTCCACCAGGCAGCGGCAGCGAAGCTGGGTCTGGGCATCACGGACACGAAGACGATTTCGGTGCTGCTACAGGAAGGTGCCATGACGGCCGGACAGCTCGGACGACGCCTGAGCCTCACGAGCGGCGCGGTGACGAATGTGATCGATCGGCTGGAGCGCCGCGGCATCGTGCAGCGGGCATCCGATGCCAAGGATCGTCGCAAGGTGATAGTCACCGTCAACGAGAACAAACTCGCCGCGGCCGATAAGGTATATCGCTCGGTGGGGAAGGCGTTCGAGCGGTTACTGGCAACCTACGCTACCGCGGAGCTCGAGTTCCTGGTGCGGTACTTGCAAGCGTCGATCGAGCTGACCAAACAGGAGATTGCGAAGTTGGCGTAGCTAGACCGCTTCTCCTCGATTGTGTAGCCGGGCCCCGGTCCGCCATCTTGCAAGCGGGGGCATAGGAGGGTCGGGCATGGTTGTGCGCGGGCAGCACCGCACGATTGAGCGGCGTCTGCTACCACCCCGCCGCAGTGACATCGAGCGCCGCGTCGGCGAGCGTCGCTTGGAGCTCATCTCGCTCGAGGAGGAGCGGCGCGATCAGGCCGAGCGGCGCCAAGCTACGGATCGGCGCCAGCCCGCCGGCCGGCGCCAGGGGGGAGTCGCGCGCGGCGCCAAGCTCGTGGTGCTGGTGGTGAGCGACCACGACGACGAAGCACGGCGGGTGCGGGACCTCCTGGAGGGCGTCGCCCCGGATCGGTTCGGCGTGGCGGCGGCGGCGCCACAGGCGTCACTCGCCCGGCTGGCGCGGGGCGGAGTCGATGTCGTGCTGCTCGCTCTGTCGCTCTCCGCCCGCCGCGGGTTCGCGACCTTTACCGAGCTGCGTGCGCGCGCGCCCGACGTGCCGTTCCTGTTTCTCTCCGACTCGCAGGATGAGCGCCACGGGCTCGCAGCCGTGCGCGCCGGGGCACAGGACTTCCTGGTGAAGGGCGACCTCGACGGTGAGCGTCTCGCCCGCGCGCTACGCCACGCGATCGAGCGCAACCGGCTCCATGCGGCGCTGCTCGACTTGGCACTCGTGGACGAGTTGACGGGCTTGTATAACCTGCGGGGCTTCCTCACGCTCGCGACCCGTGATCAGCAGGTGGCGCGGCGCGGCGATGAAACCCTACTCGTGGCGTTCGCCGACCTGGACGATCTCAAGCGCGTGAACGACACCGCGGGGCACGCGGCGGGTGATCGCGCGCTCCGCGACACCGCCCTCGTCCTGCGACAAACGTTTCGCGACGCGGACCTCGTGGCTCGCATCGGCGGCGACGAATACGCGGTGCTGGTGCGCCACGCGGGGCCCGAGAGCGCCGGCGTCCTCGCCGATCGGCTGAGACGACAGGTGCGGGAGTTCAACCGCCGCGCGGCACGGCCCTATCAGCTCTCGATCAGCCTCGGCTTCGCGGCGCACAAGGCGAGTACCCTCGACTCGGTCGCCGGCCTGCTCGAGCGGGCGGACCGTGCGTTATACCGGGACAAGCGGCGGAAGCAGGACGAGACATGAGGATCGCAAGGCTTAGAAGAAAAGCAACGTGATCACCACGAACAGCGGCAGAAGAATCCCGCCGCTGTAGGTCATGTAGCCGAAGAACGAGGGCATCTTGATGCCGTTCGCCTCGGCGATGGCCTTGACCATGAAATTGGGCGCGTTCCCGATGTAGGTGTTCGCGCCCATGAACACCGCCCCTGTGGACACCGCCGCGAGCAGGCGCGCTGCCTCGGGATCGCGCGCCAGTGCGCCGACGAACGCGCCGTGCGCCGTGATGCCCTCGAGCCCGGCCGCGCTGGCGGCGAAGGCGAGATAGGTGGGGGCGTTGTCCAGCACGCTCGACAGCGCCCCTGTCGTCCAGAAGAACTCCCAAGGGTGGGTCACGCCGAACCGCATGCCCCACACGGTGCGCGCCCCCTGGCTCCAGCCGTTCAGGATCTCGAGCACCGGCGCCATCGTCACGAAGATCGCGGCGAACAAGACCGCCACTTCGACGATCGGGCCGAACGTAAACGCGTTGCGCTCGCGGTGCTCGCTCGACGTCGCACCGTAGGCGGTGAGCGCGAACGCGACGATGATCACCTCCTGCATCCCCGCGGCCCAGGGTCGGCCTCCCGCCGCGGCCCTTCCCGCGGCGATGATCGTCAGGAGCACGCCGCCGAGCGCCGCCACGGAGGCCGCGCCGTTCACCCGCAGTGGCTCGTGCACCATCACCTGCTCGAGCTGGGAGCCGGGCCGCTCCCGCTCCTCGCGGTCCAACGCCCACTGATCCCACACGTTGAAGATGACGAGCAGCGCGGCCGTCGCCGCGAGCCACTGCGGCCACAACCGCAGCGTCCACTCGAACGGCACCCCCTTCAGGAAGCCAAGCAGCAGGGGCGGGTCGCCGATGGGTGTGAGCAGCCCGCCGCAGTTCGCCACGAGGAAGATGAAGAAGACGACGATGTGCGCCGTCCGCCGCCGGCTCTTGTTGGCCCGCAGCACGGGCCGGATCAGCAGGACCGAGGCCCCGGTCGTCCCGAGGAGGTTCGCGAGCACGGCGCCCAGTCCGAGCATCCCCGTGTTCACGAGTGGTGTGCCCGAGAGCGACCCCTGGATGTGGATGCCGCCGGTGATCACGAACAGAGCACCGATGACGATGATGAACCCGACGTACTCGTGAATCTTCTCTTCCAACACCGCCCGACCGGGCTCCCCTAACGCGATCCCCAGCTGCCACAGGACCGGGAGCGAAACCACGACCGCGATGACGGCCTTGTTGCGGTTCGGGTGCCACCAGCGCGGGGCGACGAGCGGCAGCACCGCGATCGCGGCGAGCAGCGCCACGAACGGCAGCGCGCTCGCGAGCGGGAGTTGGGCCCCGAGCATCAGAGCATCTCCGGCACGCCTTCGCCGACCCGGACTACTCGCTTCCCCCAGCGTTTTTCAAACCACTCCGGGTGCTCGGTATGCACCGGGAGCATGCGCTCCGCCCCAATGTCCTCGATCAAACCCTCCAACGCCGGCCCGTCGATGTGCCCGGAGGCGTGATACGGCCCCTGCTCGGCACCCGGGAGCCCGCCCACCTTTCTGAGCCCGAAATGATCCAGCCAGTTGGTGAGCCGCTGGGCGTCGATCTCCTGCTCCTCGCTGTGCGCCTCGGAGCTCGAGTAGATGTACGTTCCGCCCTCCGGCTCGAGGTCGATCAGGTTGGTGATGTCCCAGTACGAGAGACACAGGATATACCCGCCCGGCTCGCGGCGAATGTCGGCTGCCCGCACGAAGTTGGCCGCGAAGCGCTGGCGCACCTCCTTCTCCCAGCTCTGTACCGTACCCTGCGGCTCGTCCAGAATCGCGAGCCCCTCGGAGGCCGGGTGCGGAATGTTGGGGTCGATCACGTTGAGATGCTCCAGCATGTACGCGTCCTTGGTCGTCACCACGAGCCGCCGGCCCCGCGCCGTCGCGATGTCGCGGAACGTCCGCAGTCGCTCGATGTTCCGCGCCGTGAAATCGGCGATCACCACACCGCCGGTCTGGCGCACTACCTCCTCCGCCGCCTGGTGGACATCCGGCTCGGTCACAGGATCGCTCTGGCCTACGCGCGTCCCCTCGATGATGAGCAGCGCCGGCTGCAACGCCGCGGCCGCTTTCACGAACTTCTCGGTTCGCTGCCGGGAGTGGCCGTGCATCCGGAGATCGCCGCTGTAGATCACCCACCCGATCGGCGTCTCGATCCCGAAGGCGGCTGCCCCCGGGATCGAGTGATCGACCCGCCAGAACCTCAGTCCGAGGTCACCCAGGCCGCGCTGATCCAGGAGCTCGAGCGGCGCCGACCGGATCGCGGTGCGCTCTCCCGGCACCCAGCCCCAGAAGCTCGCGAGTTGCTGGATGGCAGCCGCCGGATCGGTCACGTCAGTGCCGTCGGTGGCGATGAAATGCCGGCGCTGGGTGCGTGGGGCGCCGCGCAGCACCTCGAGCATATCTCCCTTCGCGGCACGGGGCACGAGGTAGTTGAACTCGCCGTCCACACCCGTCGGCTTGGGGTCCTGGAGACACTTCCCGATCAGCGCTGTGGTGAGCCCGGTGTAGACCGGAATGTCCTCGCGCAGGAAACCGATCGAGCCCACGTGGTCCACGTGCCCGTGGGAGAGCAGCACGCCGTCCACGCGGTCGACGGTGCGGTACTGCGGGTGGCTGCGATAGCGGGTCCAGAGCCCCGGGTCGTGGGCCGAGAGATCGTGGCGGTACAGGCCCTCGAGCGGTGGAATGAGGCCCATGCGGAGGTAGTCGCGCAGGCCGAGCGTCGCGCCGCGGGGCTGCACGAACTCCTCGAAGAACTTCCCGGTGAGCCCGAAGCGCATGCCGAAATCGAGCAGCCAGCGCCGCGCGGCCCATTCGAGCAAGATCCGGTTGCCACCGATCTCACCCGGAGCGCCGCCATAAACGGTGACGGAGAAGCCAGTGCGTGACACGGATGTACGCTACATCGGCGGGGCTGGATCGACCACACGCCGCTCATCTTCAACCTTGCTCTTGTGAGGCGCAGGCGGGGGCGGGGGAGCCACGTCGCTCCCCTCGCCTCCACACTCGACTCACCTGGTCGTGGAGCCCAAGGTGGTCAGTGTCCGATCGGGTGTGTCTGGGGTAGCGCTTTTCCGATCGAGGTTGCGTCGGCCGAACACTCGGGGTGGCCGAACCCGCTGGCGCTCACGCCGTTCGTGAAATCGTAGATGATGTTGTCGTCCTTGCCGCCGTCCGCGACGCCCGCCGGCACGTGGTCGAGCTGGAGATTGTAGCGCACTTTCCAGGCGATGTTGTGATCGGCGCAGGAGGCGTCACCACTCACGCCGAGGCCGCCGACGAGCGTGCCGTCAGCATCGTACAGGGGCAGGCCGCCGCCGAACACATTGGTCCCCCCGATCCGCTTCCCCACCATGAAGTCCCCCAGCGTGCCGTAGAGGGCCGCGTTGCCGCCATACGCCACCTCATCGTTGGTCGGGTTGGCTTCCTGGAGCCCGAACAGCGTTCCGCCGGGCTGGGTGGCGGCATAGAGGTTGGCGGTCGAGAGGGCGAGATGCGGTAGGCTGAACGCGTTGGCGGTGTTTGCCTTCTGGGCCGCAATCACCCGGCTCCCCGGCCACTGGTCGGTGGCCGTGGCTCCCGTGAACACGACCGCGACAACGAGGCCGTTCCGATCCACGACCGCCGCCCACATGTCTAGGTCGAAGCCGCCGTTGTCTTCCCGCCGGGCGGCGACGAGGGCCGCCTTCAGCGGCTCGAAGCCGGCGACCCGGCTCAGGTTCGGATCGATGGTCGGCAGCCCGCTGACGTTATTGTCGCTGCATGCCACTACGGCGCCGAGCGCGGACGCGGCCATCCCGAGGCGCAGGGCTTTGGGAGAGGGGAGATGGAGACTGAGCATGGCGGAATCCTCCGGTGGTGGTGGTTTGACGTCTTCACGCGTTTCTGAAGCGTTCGTGGCGTACTGGAGGAGAGCGAGGACCCGTGGCTTTGCACCCCCCGCTTTCGCCGGGTTGGCCTGTGTCGCTGGTGTTTTCCAAGCGCATATACCACAGCGTCGGGCGGGCGTCAACGAGGGGCGTGCGCCCTACGGCTGCGCCGCGCGGCCCATTCGAGCAAGATGCGGTTGCCACCGATCTCACCGGGGGCGCCGCCGTAGACGGTGATGGAGAGGCCAGAGCACCGCCCACCGCTTCAGGGGTATATGTAGGTGCGCCCGAATTCTCGACTCAGGAGGCCCAGTGAGCCGTCGGGTTCGCGCGCTCCCCCCCCCCGACACGCAGGCCATCATCACGACCGGCGCGTTCGCCGCGTGGATCTTCGCCATGGGTCGTACCCCTGAACCAATCCGAACGAGGGATGAGAGGCGCCCTATGCCGCGTTGCATCGTGTTGATCCGCAGTCACGAACCCCTGCAAGAGGGATGGCGCAAGCGCGCGTTCGGCCCCGCCGGGTCGCTCCTCGATGATAGAGTCAAGGTCGCCGGTGTGCGGTTCGACGAGACCTACCACCCGGTCCAGGTGTGGCGCCGCATCGGTGGCGGGGACGACCCTCCCGCCGCCAGCGGCTTCGACTACCGCGCGGTCGGACCGGCGGCCACCTACGCCGTGCGTGTGGACGCAGACGACGCGGACGCCGTCGAGCGCCTGCGGCGCGACCGCCGCGCCGACGTTGTCGGGGTGTTCGCCGACCCCACCGTATTCCCGTTCGCCTCCCCCTACTGCGGCGACTCACCCATTGGTACCACGCAGGACGTGGCCCGGCGACTCGGCGTCCCCGCGCTGCACCGGGCCAAGCTGACCGGCCGCGGCGTCCACGTCGCCGTCGTCGACACAGGGATCGATAGCTCGCGCATTCCGGTCGCCGGTGGCTGGGCCCCGACCCCGGGTTACGTGCCGGGCTCGAGCGCGCCAAACCATGGCACCATGGTGGCGTACGACGTCCGTATCGCGGCCCCTGACGCGCAGATCCTCGACTACGCGCTCCTCAAGTCCCAAGCGGGGAGCTGGGCCGCGTTTCTTTCAGACGCCATCGCCGCGTTCGCAGACTTGGTGGAGCGGGTGAACGCGGCGCCGGGGCGGTGGGTGGTTAACAACAGCTGGGGGTTGTTCGACCGCGCCAGCGACGCGCCGATCGGCTCGCCGGAGAACTACAGCGCCAATCCCGACCATCCGTTCAATCAGGTCACGGGCGCCCTCGTCGCGGCGGGCGCGGACGTCTTCTTCGCGGCGGGAAACTGCGGAGCCGACTGTCCAGACGGGAGGTGCGGCACCGGCGATACCGGCCCTGGCGCCTCGATCCACGGCGCGAACGCTCATCCCGACGTCCTCACTGTGGCTGCCGTCACCGTTACTGACCGCCGCTTGGGGTATTCGTCGCAGGGGCCCGGCGCCCTCTACTCGCGCAAACCCGACCTCGCCGGCTTCAGTCACTTCGCGGGGTCGGGCATCTACCCCGCCGACGGTGGCACCTCGGCCGCGAGCCCGGTCGCCGCGGGCGTGGCGGCCGCGCTGCGCCAGGCCTTCGCTACCGACCGACTGGCGCCGGCGCAGCTCAAAGGCCTGTTGCAGCGGACGGCGCGGGACTTGAACGGCGACGGTTGGGACTACGACCTCGGTTACGGGGTCATCGATGCGGCGGCAGCGGTGAAGGCGCTGGGGGTGAAACCGAAGGCGCGCAAGCGAGCTAGCACAACCGTGTAGCCCGCCTCCCCCCCGTCAGGAAGCGGGCTCTTGGAGGGCGTCGGCGAAGAACCGCACGCCGGGAATCTGCTCAGCTCGGGCGCGGGCGTCGGGCGAGGCAAGGCCGCGCACGACGTAGCGACCGAGCTTGGGATTGATCGAGATCGGGCCGTAGTCGGGGTCCAACGCGACCCCCGCCTCGTCGAGCAGGGCGCGGATCGCCGCCATGTCGACTCGCTCCCCAGGCCGGTCCACCTGGATGATGTAGCGCGTTACGGGTGACATCTCGCCGTCGAGAGAGTAGGAGCGCACGGCTTATCGTGCAAGTGCGCCCGCGAGCACCAAACCGCCTTGCCTTGTTTCGCAAGGGGTGTGCCGCCGCGCTCGGCTCGGGCGATGACAGTGGCGCCAGGCGCTCGGCGGCCCGAATTCCCTATATTGCGACCCCGACTTTTAGGCACCACATGACGATGCCCGACCCACTGCCCGACGACTCCTGGGCGGTCGACGAACGCTCCCTCACGCTGTTCGTCGCTGCCCTCCAGGAACCCCCGGCCGAACGCGCCTGGTACGAGCTGCGGCGCGAGGCGGAGCGGATCGCCCTGGTCCCGGGCTTCGACCGGCTGATCACCCTCGACGCCAACGCCATCAAAGAGTTGCCCCACCAGATCGACGTGGCCCAACGCGTGCTGCGCGACATGGGCGGCCGCGCCATCCTCGCCGACGAGGTGGGCCTCGGCAAGACGATCGAGGCCAGCATCATCTACAAGGAGCTGGCGATCCGCGGGCTCGCCCGTCGCGTGCTGATCCTCACGCCCGCCTCGCTCGTGGGCCAGTGGCAAGGGGAGCTCGAGGAGAAGTTCTTCGAGCGCTTCGACACCCCGACCGACCCCGACGACTGGCCCCGCGCCACCAAGGCGATCGTGTCGCACGACCGTGCGCGCTCGCGCCGGCACGCCGAGGAGATCCTGCGCCACCGCTGGGACCTCGTGATCGTGGACGAGGCGCACAAGGTAAAGAGTCACCGCGGCGCCACGTATCGCTTCATCGAGAAGATCGAGCGCGACTTTATCCTGCTGCTCACCGCGACGCCGCTCCAAAACGACCTGCGCGAGCTGTACAACCTCATCACGCTGCTCCGGCCCGGCCAGCTCGGCACTTGGCAGGAGTTCAAGGCCGAGCACCTGGTGTCGGGCGACCACCGCCAGCCCCGCGACCCCGAGGCGCTGCGCGCGCTCACGCACGAGGTGATGATCCGCACCCGGCGCTCGAGCGTCGCCCTCGACCTGGATCTGCCGCCGCGCCGGCCGCGACACCCCGAGGTCCGGCTGACGCGCGCAGAGGCGGATCTGTATCAGCGCACCACCGAGTTCCTGCGCCGCCTCTATCGGGAAGGCTTCATTCAACCGGCCGGGCAGGAAGAGGCGGACGATGAGATGCCACGCAAGAAGCCCACCAAGAAGGGGATCCTGCAGCTCGCCGTCATCCACCTGCGCCAGCGGCTCTGCTCCTCTGCGCGCGCCCTCGCCGAATCGCTCGAGCACCTGGCGCAGGGCGAGCACGTCAGCCCCGAGTACCGCACGATCGCGCAACAGCTCGCCAAGCGTGCCAAGGGCATCAAGACGCACGCCAAGCTGGACGTGTTGACAAAGGTATTAAAGGAAACGCCGGACCGCGTCGTGGTCTTCAGCGATCACCGTCCGACTATTGAGCTGATCGAAGAGCGCGTCAAAAAGCTCGGTAGGACACCGATCGTCTACTGGGGGGCGCACGCGACGCCCGAGCGGGACAAGCGCATCCGCGCCTTCCACGCGGACCAGACGAGCGTCCTCATCGCGACCCGTGCCGGCAGCGAGGGACGCAACCTCCAGTTCTGCAACGTGCTCGTGAACTACGACCTCCCCTGGAACCCGATGGTGGTGGAGCAGCGCATCGGTCGGCTGCACCGCATCGGGCAACAGCGCGAGGTCCACATCGTGAACCTCGCCGCGGCGGGGACCATCGAGTCCTACATCCTCCAGCTGCTCGACCAGAAGATCAAGCTGTTCGAGCTGGTGGTGGGGGAGCTGGACCTGATCCTCGGCGAATTCGGCGGCGCCCAGAAGTTCGAGGGCCGGCTCGCTGGGGAGTGGCTCGCCGCCGAGAGCGAAGCAGACTTCGCGCGCCGGGTGGAGGCGATCGGCGCCGACATCGAGCAGAGCAGCGCGGTGGGCAAGGAGCAGGAAGCGCTCAACTCCCTCATCGCGCCGGACGACAACGCCCTACGCCTCGAGCGCCGGTTCCAGACGCTGTCGGTCCCCGGCCGGCTGCGACTCGGGCTGGGCACGAGCCAGCTCGTCAAGGCCGCCGGCTGGGACGCCAAACGCCACCGGCTCGGCGTGCACGTGACGGAGCTGCTCGAGGCGCTCGAGTCGATCGAGCCGATTGGCGGCGTCACCATACCGCAACCGGCCGGCGGTCATCCCGAATACGGGGAGCTGGTGCGGCTCACGGGCTTGACCAGCGCGGGACGCGCAATCACGCTCGTCGCGCGGGTGGACCGCCTTCCCCTGGTGCTCGTGGACATCGAGGTAGAGGCCGCGTGAAACACCGCCGCACACCCCGGCCCAAAGCGCGGCCGCTCCGCCCTCGCCGCGCCCCCGCCCCCCGGCCCCAACCTCCTCAGCCGGCGGCCGCGCCCGGCGGCGACACCGATCCGCTCGCCGACGCGCGCATCCGGCCGCTGCTTGAGCGCTACTGCAGGCTCGCCGGCGTGAAACAGGCCGCGCTCGGCCCCGATCATTCTGAGCTGAGCTTCCCGCAGGCCGAGCGCCCGTTTTTCCGGGACCGCGCTTCGCTGCGGGTGGCGTTCTCGCTCGACGCGCTCGAGCGTGACCCGGATGCCGAGATCGCCGTGCTCGGCAGCCCTTTCCTCGCCCAGCTGCTCGAGGCGATCCGCGCGCGGGCGGCGCGCCTCTCCCTGGGTCTGATCGCGCCGGCCGCCGCGAGCGATCCGTCCTCACCCCCTGTCCCCCTCTCCCTTCGGGAGAGCGGGGACCACCGTGGGGTCGACCTGACGATTCCAGTACGGGACGGCGTGGCGAAAGCGCAGAAAACGCACGTGGCCGTGCATCCGGTGGGACGACTCGTGGCGCGCGTGGTGTTGCGTGCCGGGGCCGGGGTCGAGGAAGCGGTGGTGGAAAGCGACGTGTACGACCTGTCGGCCGGCGCCCGGCTGGATGACGACCTCGCAGGCCTGTTCCTGGACCTCGAGGCGGGCCGGGCCGAGCCCGCCGATCCATCATTAGCGGCCGCGGCGCAGCCAGTCCCCGCGCGCGAGCCGGCGGAGCTGCTTAAGCTCCTGCTCGCCCACCTCCGGGACAAATCGGCGGAGCGGGTCGCGGCACGCCGCGCCGCGGCGGAGCAGGAGCTTGCCGTCGAGCTCGCCAGGGTGGACCGGTACTTCGAATCGATCTTGCAGGAGCAGTCCGACCCGGAGTCGATCGAAACCGTCACGGCGCTCGCCCAGCGTCGCCGCACCGAAGAGGTCCGGCGCAGCCAGGTCAAGGCTGTCGTGCATCCCCTCCAGCTCCTCGAAGCCGCGCTCCTGGTGCAGCGCGCCGAGTGGCAGCTCGAGTCGGCCCCCCCCAGGCGGCGGCACGCGACATTCGCCGCGCAGCGGCCGTTGAGCGGCGCGGCCGCCTGGATCATGGCGTGTCCGCATTGCGGCCGCCCGCCGGCGGCCCTCGTCATCTGCAGGCACGATCACTGCAGCTGTGAGGCCTGCTCGTATCGCTGCTCGGTTTGCGCCGAAGACTTCTGCGCGGACCACGGCATCGCCGAGTGTCGCGTCGACAGCCAGCCGGCGTGTGCGGAGCACGTGCATGTGTGCCCTTCGTGCCGACTGCAGCACTGCACGGCACACGAGGGCATCTGCACCGAGGGGGGGGACGGGGGGGACGGACACACCGCTTGCTCGACGTGCCTCGCGCCGTGCGGCAGCTGTGGCCGGCTCGTCTGCAACCGGCATGCGGAGCAGAGCGACGCAGCGGCGCCGAAGGGAAGCCGCCGTCTATGCGCGGCGTGCCTCAAGCACTGTGAGGGCGGGACTCACGAGGCGGTGGGCGTGGACGAAGTGGCGCGCTGCGCGAGCTGCGGTAAGTCGGTCTGCACGGCGCATCAGAGCGTGTGCGGCGTGGACGGACAGGTGCACTGCTCGCAACACCTGCGCCGCACTGACCGATCGCGGCGCCTGGTCTGCGGGCAGCACCGGACCGCGTGCGCGCACGAGCCGGCGGCGATCTTCGCGTCCGACGAGGTCGGGGCGTGCGCTTCCTGCGGGAAGCTCGTCTGTGCCGGCCACTCGGCCGAGTGCGTAGCGGACAAGTTGCGCCACTGTGTCGCTCACCTCGAGCCACTGGTCGACGCGAACGGCTCGTACGGCTGCGCGGAGCACCGCAAGCACTGTTACGTGGATGGCCGGGCGTTCTCGCGCAAGGGTGTGAGCGAATGTCCCATCTGCGGTGAGGACGCGTGCGCAGGGCATCGGGCGGCGTGCGCGTACTGCGGCCGGCGCGTGTGCATCACGGATCTCAGTCCAGCGACGCGGCGCTGCGCCACCTGCGCGCAGCTGGCCGCCGTCAGCGATCCCCCGGACGCGGTCGTCACCGCCGCGCTCGCAGCGACGGGTGGTGAGACGAAGCCGTCCCGCGGGTGGCGGATGGCCCGCGACCGCAGTCACCTGGTGGTGGAGGTCGATCTCGGCTTGCGGCGGAAAGCGGTCTTTACCGTGCGGCACGGAACCACCGTGCCGGACAGCGTCGTGAAACATTCGCTGCTCGGATCGAAGCGGCGGAAGTAACATTCAGAGCAAGGAGGTGCACGCATGAAACCGTCGCCCGAACAGTTGACGCGTCTCAAGACCTACTACGAAGCCAAGCTCTTCGGCGAAGTCGAAATCAACGCAGTCAAGCACAAGGTGCAGGACGGACGAGGGGTGTTCGTGCTGCTCGACGCCCGGCCCCGCGAGGCCTTTCTCGCCGGCCACATCCCCGGCGCCCTGAGCGTCCCGGTCGATCAGACTGCCGAGGCGGTGAAGCGCCTCGCCGCCGATCGGCAGTACGTGACCTACTGCTGGAGCCATACCTGACACCTCTCGGCCCGGCTGGCTCTACAGTTGGTAGAGCACGGATTGTTCGCGCGAGAGATGAATGCTGGCTGGGCGGAGTGGGTCGAAGCCAAGATGCCCATCCACTCGACCGCGACGGTCACGGACTATCGGTGCAGTTGCTCGGACAAGGTCCAGCCGTGAGGGGGCCCACGATACCGTCGGCAGACGCACCCACGTCCTTCACGGCCGCCACGTTCCGCTTTTTCCGCGGGTTGGCGCGCCACAATGCAAAGCCCTGGTTCGAGGCCCATCGCGCCGATTACGAGCGCGACGTCCGCGCGCCGATGCAGGCGCTGATCGAAGAGATGGACGTGCGCCTGGCCCGGCTCGCGCCGGAGATCACGGGCGACTCCAAACGCTCGATGTTTCGCATCTACCGGGATATCCGGTTCTCCAAGGACAAATCACCCTACAAGACGCACGCTGCGTGCTGGTTTCGTCACCGGGATGCGGACGCCCGAGTCGGGGGCGACGCGGAAGGGGGCGGCGCGGGGTTTTACGTGCACATTGCGCCCGGCAGTTCGTTCGTCGGTGCCGGCATCTGGATGCCTCCGCGCCCGATCCTGAACCGCCTGCGCGACGCGATCGCGCAGGACTCCAAAGGGTTCGAGCGCATCGTCCGGGGCTCGAGCTTCAGACGGCGGTACGGCAGCCTGGATGAAGACGCGACGCTGAAGCGCATGCCTCGGGGATTTCCGGAGACCCACCCGGCGGCGCACTGGCTCAAGTACCAGTCTTACACCGCGGGCCGGCGGCTCAGCGACACCCAGGCAACCAGTGCTCGGTTGCCCACTCTGCTCGAGTCGGATTTCGCGCAGCTGCTGCCGCTGGTACGGTGGCTGAACGGCGCACTGGGACTCCGCGCGGCGCAGCGACGGTGACAACCCTGCTTCACCGTCTTGTCGCAGCCGCCGGCACGCTGCTCGCCTGTCTGCCGTCGACCGGCGCGGCTCAGACAGCCGGCCCCATCCCCGAAAGCGCGTATGCCGCGCTCCGCTGGCGCCTCATCGGGCCGCACCGCGGCGGTCGCGTCCTCGCCGTCGCGGGCGTCCCGGGCGACCCCGCGACCTTCTACTTCGGGGCCGTGGACGGCGGCGTGTGGCGCACCACCAACGCTGGAGTCACCTGGGACCCGCTGTTCGACGGCCAGCCGATCGCTTCCATTGGGGCGCTGGCCGTTGCCCCCTCCGATCCGCGGATCATCTACGCCGGCACCGGCGAGGCCTCTATCCGCTCGGACATCACCTTCGGCGCGGGCGTCTACAAGTCCAGCGATGACGGCGCGACGTGGCAGGGACTCGGCCTCGAGGACACGCGCCACATCGGCAAGGTACTCGTGGATCCCAGGAACCCGGACGTCGTCCTGATCGCGGCGCTGGGCCATGCGTACGGTCCGAACCCCGAGCGCGGCGTGTTTCGCTCAACCGACGGCGGCCGCACCTGGACCAAGGTTCTCTACAAGAACCCCGACACCGGGGCGATCGACCTGGCGGCTGATCCGGGCGACCCGCAGGTCATCTATGCGGCGCTGTGGCAGGCGCGGCGCACGCCGTGGGAGCAATACCAGCCCGACGAAGGGCCCGGGAGCGGGCTGTACAAGTCCAGCGACGGGGGGTTGACCTGGGCGCCCCTCGCCGGCCACGGCCTACCGGCGGGGCCGCTGGGCCGGATCGGGCTGGCGGTCGCGCGCGGAGGCCGGGTGTACGCGCTGATCGGAGCGGCGCAAGGGGCCGGCCTGTACCGCTCCGACGACGGCGGGACCACGTGGCTCTTGGCCGGCGCCGACCCCCGGCTGACGAGTCGCAACTGGTACTTCTGCCGTGTCACCGTGAACCCGCAGAACCCCGACGTGGTGTACGTGCCCAATGTGGCGCTGCTCAAGTCCGCGGATGGCGGCAAGACCTTCACGGCCCTGAAGGGGCAGCCGGGCGGCGACGACTATCACGAGCTGTGGATCGACCCCAAGAACCCCGCGCACATGATCGTGGGCAGCGACCAGGGAGCGGTCATCTCGCTGGACGGCGGCCAAACCTGGAGCAGCTGGTACAACCAGCCGACCGCGCAGTTCTACCACGTGGCCGTGGATGACGCCTTCCCTTACCGGGTGTACGGCGCGCAGCAGGATGCGGGCACCGCCGCGGTCGCGAGCCGCAGCGATTTCGGCGAGCTCACCTTCCGTGACTGGGCGCCGGTCGGCGCAGGCGAGAGCGGCTACATCGCGCCCGACCCGATGAACCCCGACGTCGTCTACGGCGGCGACACCTACGGTGGCGTCCACCGGTTCGACCGCGTCACCGGGCAGTCCCAGGATATCACGCCGTGGCCGGCGCCGAGCTTCGGCCAACCGATGCCACAGCGACGCTACCGCTTCACCTGGACCTCGCCCATCGTATTCGATCGCAAGGACCCGCACATCTTGTACATCGGCGCGCAGAGCGTGCTCTCCACGCGGGACGGCGGGCTGCACTGGCAGGCCATCAGCCCCGATCTGACGGGTGTCTCCCGCCGTCCCAGCGCAGCCGCTCGGGACAGCGGACCCGCCACGGTCGCGAACGCCGCGGCGCGCGGCTACGGCGTGATCTATACGATCGCACCCTCGCCCCTCGCGGCCGGCATGATCTGGGTCGGCAGCGACGACGGGCTCATCCACCGCACTACGGATGGCGGCAACAGCTGGCAGAACGTCACGCCGGACGGGCTGCCGCCCTGGAGCATGATCAGCCTGATCGAGGCGTCGCCGTTCGACACGGCCGCTGCCTACGTCGCCGTGGACCGGCATCGCCTGGACGACTTCGCCCCCTACCTCTACCGCACCCGCGACGGCGGCCGCCACTGGACGCGCATCGATCAGGGGATCGCGGCGCACTCCTACGCCCAGGTGGTCCGCGCCGATCCGGCCCGGCCGGGACTGCTGTACGCCGGGACCGAGCTGGGCGTCTCCATCTCCTTCGACGACGGCGATCACTGGCTGTCGCTGCAGCTCAACCTGCCGGTCGCCTCGGTGCGCGACCTTGCGGTCCACGACAACGACCTCGTCGCGGCTACACACGGCCGAGCGTTCTGGATCCTCGACGACCTGACGCCCCTCCGGCAGCTGCGCGACTCCGTCCTGCACGCGAGTGCGCACCTGTTCGCGCCCGAGCGGGCTATCCGGGTACGGCGCAGCGTCAGCAACGACACGCCGCTGCCCCCCGAGGAGCCGCACGGTGAGAACCCGCCCGCAGGCGCCGTGATCGACTACGTCTTCCAGACCACGCCACCGGGCCCGGTCACGCTCGAGATCCGGGACGCCGCGGGCCGCCTGGTGCGCCGTTTCTCGAGTGAGGACCACCTGCACGCGCCCGCGGAGCCGCCCCAAATCGCGGCGGCGTGGCTACCGCGCCCCGAGCCCCTGTCCCGCCGTGCGGGGCTCAACCGCTTCGTGTGGGACCTGCGCTACCCGCCGCCGCCCGCCGACCGCTACAGCTACAGCATCGCCGCGATCGCGGGCCACGGGACGGTGGAAGAGCCGGAGGGGCCGCTCGTCCTGCCGGGCGAGTACCGGCTGCAGCTCAGCGTCGCGGGCCGCACGCTCACGCAGACGCTACGCGTGGGGATGGATCCGCGAGTGCGCGTCACCGATGCGGCCCTCGCCGGGCAACTCCGGCTGGCGCTCGAGATCTGGAACGCGATGGCGGAGCAACAGGCCCTCCGGAACGCGGTGCGCGGCGTGCGCGAGCAGCTGCGCGCGCTCGCGAGCACCCTGGATGCGCCGGCCAAGGCGGCGCTCGGGGCGGTCCAGCGCGCAGCCGACAGCCTGATGCAGGCGACGGGGAGCGGGGAGCTGGCGAACCTCGCGACGGTGGTCCAAAGCGCGGACCGGGAGCCCCCGCAGCAGGCACGCGATGTCTTCGCGGAGGCGCGGGGCCGGCTCGCCGCCGCTACGCGACGCTGGCAGGAGCTCCAGGCGAACGATCTCCCCGCGCTCAACGGACGGCTCACACGGCAGCGCGTGCCGCCGGTGACCGCCGCGGTGACCCGGCCTCAGGCGATCGAGATTCCCTGAAGCCTGCAGCCACTGATTACGGGGTGCCCGAGGCCAATGCCGCCTCAGCGATACGCCGCGGCTTGGATGCGGTACAGCTCCGCGTAGTGCCCGCCCTGCGCCATGAGTGCCTCGTGCGTGCCCGCCTCGACCACCCGTGAGCCGTGCAGCACCACGATGAAGTCGGCCATGCGCACGGTGCTGAACCGGTGGGAGACGAGGATGGTGATGCCGCCGTCGGGTGCGGGCTTGCGCGCGGCGTCCGGGCGGCTCCTGCGCGCCGCTGCTGCGTAGCGCTCGAACAGGGCGTGCTCGGTTTCAGCGTCGAGCGCCGCGGTGGGCTCGTCCAGCACGAGCACGAGTGGGCGCTCGCGCATGAATCCCCGGGCGAGCGCGAGCTTCTGCCACTGCCCGAAGCTGAGCTCCACGCCCTCGGGCCAGGTGGCGCCGAGCTGCGTCTCGAGCCCGGCCACGAGCTGCTGCACGACGTCGGCGGCGCCGGCCCGATCGACCGCCGCGGCCACCGCCGGCCGGTCGTCGAGGCGCGGCAGGTCACCCACCCCCACGGTCTGGCGTACCCGGAACTCGAACCGGCAGAAGTCCTGAAACGCACCCGAGAGGCGCGACCGCCACGCGTCGGGTGGCATGCGCGCGAGCTCCCCACCGTCGACGAGGATGCGCCCCTGCGTCGGCTGATACAGCCGGCACAACAGCTTCACCAGTGTCGTCTTGCCCGCACCGTTTTCTCCCACGATGGCCACCACGGACCCCGGTGCGAGTCGGAGGGTCACGTCGTCGAGCACCAGCCGGTCCGTGCCCGGATAGGCGAAGGACACGTGCTCGAAGCGGATACCTTCTCCCAGTTGCGCGGGCACCGGGAGGTCGGCGCCGTGCGACTGCGAGGCGGCGTAGTCCTCCAGCCAGGCGAGGCGTCGCGAACCCTCCAGCCAGATGCCGCGCAGGAACCCGATCTCGCCCACGGTGCCGCCGATGTAAGCCGAGAGGCGCGAGCCTGCCGCGAGCACCAGCAGCACGTCGCCAGGCGTTGCCGCGAGCCCCGACGCGACGAACACCACGGCGCCCACGTATGCGACGCTGAACATCGCCCACGCCACGGCGTGCCACGCGGCGCTGCGCCAGCGGGCCCGGGCGACGGGTCCGTACCAGCGCTCCCACGCGGCGCGCCGCTGCGCCACGAGCCGAGCGCCGATGCGAGTCACCCGCACCTCCTTGCCGGGCGGCGCGGTGGTGGCGACATCGAACAGGTGCCGCGCCAGGCGATTGGCCGACGCGCCCCGCTCCTCCGCGGCCCGCTCGACGCCGGGCCGCCAGGTCGACGTGAGCACCGTCGGCAACGCAGACGCCGCGAGCAGGGCCAGCGCCGGGTGGATCGACACGAGTAGCGCGACCGCTACGGCGAGTCGCAGGATCCAGCCGCAGGTCGTGAACAGCGACATGTACATGTGGTCGAGCACGAAGACCTGGGTGCGCAGCATCGCGAGGCGATCGAGGTACACCGGGCGCTCGTGGTGCTCGATCGTCGCCACCGACGCCTGCAGCCACGCCACGTGCGACTCGAGGGCGATGGTCACCTGGTCGCGGAACCGCCGCTGGGTGCGGTCGCTGATCACCCGCAGGAACCACGTGGCGGCCGCCGACACCCCCAGCCCCACGGCGGCGGTCACCACCAGCCCGCGCCGGGCGCCGAGCACGCCGTCGGCCAACAGCTTGAACCACAGCGCCAGCAGCGCGTCCGGCAGCGCGGCGAGGAGTGACAAGCCGAACGCCACGCTCAACAGCAACGGCGCGGCCTCGTAGCCGCGCTTGAGCGCGCGCCACATGGCGGGCAACGCCGGCGGCAGGTCGTCAGTCGAGGACATCGAGGGCCGCTCCTGCCTCGCTCTCGTCGCCAAAGCGCGACGCCTGCAGCTCGAACATCGTCCGGTAGCGACCGCCCGCCGCCATCAGCCGGTCGTGCGTGCCGAGCTCGACCACCTTGCCGTGCTCCAGCACGCAGATGCGATCGGCGTGGCGCACCGTCGAGAAGCGGTGCGAGATCAGGATCGTCGTGGTGTGGCGCGTAGCGGCGAGGATACGGTCGAAGATCTCCGCCTCACCGCGGACGTCGAGCTGGGCCGTGGGCTCGTCGAGCAGCACCAACCCGGCGCCGAGCCGCACGGCGCACAGCGCTCGCGCCAGGGCGACGCGCTGCCACTGGCCGCCGGACAGGTCCGTACCACCGGGATAGCCGCGCGCCAGCACCGTATCGAGAGCGGCGAGGCTCGCGGCGCCGGCCTCCGCAAGGGCCCGCTCGATCGCGTCGTCCGGGGCGCCGGCCGGAGCCACGTTGTCGCGCAGCGGCAGCTCGAAGCGGGTGAAGTCCTGAAACACGGCGGTCAGGCGCGAGCGCCACGCGTCCAGCTCCAGGGTGCGGAGATCGACGCCGTCCACCTCGATGACGCCCGCTTGGGGGTCGTACAGGCGGCACAAGAGCTTCGCGATGGTAGTCTTTCCGGCGCCATTCTGGCCGACGATGGCGAGCGACGAGCCGGCGGGAATCGTGAGGTCGAAGCCCGCCAGCACCGGCTCGCCTGAGGTCGGGTAGGCGAACGTGACGTTGCGAAACCGGATCTCACGCGCCGGCATCTCCGCGGCCGGTCGGTCGCCCTGGACCAGCGCGCCCGCGGGGTCCATGGCTTCCTGGAGGCGCAGCACCGCGGCGGCGGGCGCTGCGGCACTGTCGAGCGCCCACGACATTCCGCCGAAAGCGATCATGCTCGTGCTCACCGCAGCGCTCGCGAACGTCACGAGCTTGTCGAGGGCGAGCTGGCCGCTCGTCGCGGCAGCAGCGAGCGACCAGAACACCACGAGGTTCGCGGCGAGCACGAGCAGCAGGCTCCAGATCACCGGTCGCTCGCGCAGCCGCGTCGCCTGCCAGCGCAGCTCGAACAGGCGGCGGCGGCGCGACCGAAACCGCTCGATGACCCAGTCGGCCAGCCCGAACAGCCGCACCTCCTTGGCGGGGGCGGGTTCCACCGCGAGCCGGTACGCGTAGTCGGCGTGGCGCTGCGCCTCGCGCACCTCCGCCGTCTCTCGGTCGCGCCAGACCGCGCTCTCGCGCAGCAGCCAGTGTGTGGCGAGCCACGCACTCGCGAGCAAGAGCGGCGCCCACCACGTGTACGCGGCGAGCACAACCGCCGCGGCGAGACCGCCCACCAGCTCCACCAGCCCTCCGGCGATGAAGTCCATCGAGACGAATATCGGCGGGCCGGTGATGCCGAGATCGAAATCCCGGGCCATCGTGAGGTCGTTGGTGAGCTTGGGGTTCTCGAGGTGGCCCATGCCCGCCGGGCGGACGCAGGCGGTCGTGAGCCGGTCGTACAGCCACGCCGCGGTGCGGCTGCCGAGATTGGCGCCCACGGCATGGTGAATCGGTGAGAGCACCTGCAGCAGCACGAACACGATGCCGACCAGCCCCAGCGGCGCCGCCAGCTCGCCCCCTCGTTGCACCGCGCCCACCAGGCCGCCCATGGCGATGGCGAACAGCGCGGGCAACAGCCCGCGCAGCACGAGGAGCGTCCACCAGGTGACGGCCAGCGCGCGGTCGGCTTGGGGCAGCACGCCCGCGAACTTCCACTCGTTACGCGCACGCAGGCGCTCGATCACTGGGTCTGCACCTCCCTCCGCTCAACGCGCGGCTTGCAAGCCGTGTCGTCAGGGGAAATGTACGCCATGCCGGCGACCGGCCAACTCGGTCAGGGGGTAAGACTTCCCCCAGCGTCTCGCCCCGCCCGAACCTGACCCCTATGATAGGGTGCTCCGGAGCTTCCCGTGGCCAACCCGCTGGCTCGCCTGCAAGCCGCCCTCGCCGACCGCTACGCGATCGAGCGCGAACTCGGCCGCGGGGGGATGGCGACGGTCTATCTCGCCGAGGACCGCAAGCACCACCGCCGAGTCGCCATCAAGGTGCTGAAGCCTGAGCTAGCCGCGACGCTCGGTCCGGAGCGTTTTCTGCGGGAAATAGAGATCGCGGCCGGCCTCAACCATGCCCATATCCTGCCGCTCCTTGACTCCGGAGAGGCCGGCGGCTTCCTCTATTACGCCATGCCGTTTGTGGAGGGCGAATCGCTTCGCGACCGGCTCGATCGCGAAGGTCCGCTGTCCATCGAGGAAGCCTCGCGAATAACACGGGAGGTCGCCGACGCGCTGGGCCACGCCCACGGCTACGGCGTGGTGCATCGCGACATCAAACCCGAGAACATCCTGCTCTCGGGCGGCCATGCACTGGTGGCCGATTTCGGCATCGCGCGGGCGATCACCGCGGCCGGGGGCGATAAGCTGACCGCGACGGGGATCGCGGTGGGGACGCCGCGCTACATGAGTCCTGAGCAAGCGAGCGGCGAGACGCGACTCGACGGCCGGAGTGACGTCTACAGCCTCGGCTGTGTGTTCTACGAGATGGTAGCGGGGGAGCCGCCTTTCGCGGGGCCAACCCCTCAGGCCATCCTTGCACGGAAGCTGACTGACCCCGTGCCGCGGTTGCGGACCGTGCGTGAGACCGTGCCGAAGCCGATCGAACAGGTGATCCTCAAGGCCCTGGCCAGGGTGCCGGCGGACCGGTTCACCAGTGCCTTGCAGTTAGCCAAAGCGCTGGACCCGCAAGCGGCCCTGGCGAGGCGGCGCCTCCTCCGCCAGAGTCGGCCGCGCGCCCTGCTGATCGCAGGACTGACCCTCACAGTTGCAGCGCTCGGAGCGCAATGGGCCTGGCGGCGGTGGGCGACTCCGGGCCCTGGGGCGCCGACGGGGTCTGCCCGAATCCGACGGGACCCGAGGCACGTGGCCGTCCTCTACTTCGAACCGGAGGGGGATAGCCACAAGCTGCAGCTCGTTGCCAACGGCCTCACGCAAGACCTGATCGACCAACTCGGCCAAGTGGAAGGGCTACAGGTCGTCAGTGCCAACGGTGTGCGACCGTACCGCGACCGTCCGGTGCCGTTGGACAGCATCGCCTCGGCGCTCTCCGTCGGCACCATCGTCGCCGGCACGTTGGGCGGCAGTCCGGAGCGGCCCAGGTTGGTGGTTCGGCTCATCGACGCGGTCACGGGGCGCCAGCTCGACAGCAGGCGGCTCGACCCCGCGAGCGGCGACATCCTTGCGCTTCGCAACCAGCTGATTCAGGAGGTGACGCGGTTCTTGCGCGAGCGGCTCGGTCGGGAGATTCGCCAGGAGGAACTGCGAGCCGGTACCAAGAACCCTCAGGCGTGGATCCTCGTGCGTCGCGTGGACGACCTGTATCAGGACGCCGATACCCTTTACGCGGCCGGGGACACTGCCGCCTCACACCGCGCCCTGGACACCGCAGATTCCCTCCTCCGTGTGGTCGAGCGGCTAGACCCCACATGGGTGGATCCGATCGTCCTTCGAGGATGGATCGCGGCCAAGCGCATCGAGCTCACCGAAGGGGCGACGGCGGTGGCTGTGCGGCAGTGGGCCCCACAAGGCATCGCTCTCGCTGGGCGCGCTCTGGCTCGCAGACCCAGCTACCCACCTGCGCTGGAGCTGCGTGGCTGGCTGCGTTTCGTTACCTGGCAATATGCTAACCGGCCGGACCTTACTGCCCTCGCGGCAGCCGAGGGCGACCTTCGCGCGGCTGCGGTACCAGAGAATCCGTCGCAGGCTCGGGCCTGGAGCACGCTCAGTTCAGTGCTCGAATCGAAGGGAGCCTTCGCCCAGGCGAACCTGGCTGCCGTGCGCGCGTACGAAACGGATGCCTTCCTCGCAGCCGCCCCAACGGTGTTGTTTCGACTATACTTTACGTCAGTGATGTTGCGCCGCTGGAAGGAGGCGGCCGAGTGGTGCGCGCGCGGATACTCCCGGTTCCCAACCAGCTGGCTATTTACCTTCTGCCGTCTCACCCTACTCTACCTCCCGAGCGGCCAGAGGCCGGACGTCACCCTTGCGTGGCGGCTGTTCGCCGATCTGGAGCGCGTAACCTCGCCAAGCGAGCGGCCAGTGCTCGCTCCGCGCTGGCGGATGATGGTCGCGGGGGTGCTGGCCCGCGCCGGCCAGCGCGATAGCGCTCGGCGCACGCTGGACGCGGCCAAGACATTAGCCGGTGACGATCGCGAAATGGATTACTATGAGGCAGGGGTCCATGTACTGCTTGGCGAGCACTTACGGGGCCTCAACCTGCTGGAGCGCTACATCGCCTATGCCCCCCAAACGAGACCGTATCTCAAGGGGGACCCCGTCTTCGAACCGCTGCACAGCTACGCCCAATTTCGGGCGCTGGTAGGCGATCCGCGAGAGGCCGGCAAGTGAGCCGCGCCCTGGCGGACGGAGAGCCGTCCCGCTACGCGCCCCGCACGCTGTCACCGCCGACGTCCAACACCTCCTCCAGCGCCGCCCAATCTCGCGTGCCCAGTTCGGGGCGGAGCCGCCGCTGCACGCGTTCCCACGCGGGCGTCGCGCGCTCGAGAACGCGCCGCCCCTGAGCGGAGAGGTCGACGCGGCGCTCCCGCGCGTCCGGTCCACGCGTCGGATCCACTTCGACCGCTCCAACTGCCGGAGCGTGCGACTGAGCGTCGTGCTATCGACCGCCAGCAGCTCCCCCAGCGCGTCTTGCGTCATCGGCCCACCGGCTCGCGCCAGGGCTCGTAGCAATGTGAACTGCGTGATCCGCAGCCCGGTGGGCCGCAGCGCTGCGTCGTACAGCTGGGTCACGGCCCGAGCTGCCGGAGATGATGGAGATCGTGGCCGGCGAGGGTCTGCAAGATCCAATCGATCGAAATCTGCCCCAATTCGGGGTGGGGCAATGGCCGCGCGCGCTGGTCCGATGGGATCCGTCGGTACAGCGTCAGGTTGAGCCGACGCAGCGCCAGATATGCAGCCAGCGCCGTCTCCGGATCGGTGGGAGTCTCCTGAGCTACCCATCGTGCGCCGTCATACGGCTGGACGACATAGCCCTCGACCGTGAGTGCGAGACGGACGCGATTGCACCAGCCGATCTCGTCGTGTGCCAAGTGGAGGATGAGTTGAGCCGCCGTCCATTTCCCCGGGGCGTAGGTTCCGGCCCAGCGACGCGCGTCCCAACCCCGCACGAGCGCAGCGATTCGGGTGGGAGTCGATGCCAAGAGCGACAGCGGATCCTGCGCACCCACGAGATCTGCGTAGGGAAGCGACGCGAGCATGAGGCGAACATTATGGCGCCGAATTGCCGTCCCGCCAGCCTTGCACCGCCCACCACGCCCGGCATATTGCTACCTCCCCGTGCAACCCACGCATCCTTCCCGCTGGCGCGCGCTGCTCGGCGACCTTCACTTCTGGATCCCGGTCGTCGTGCTCCTGGCCGGACTCCTCGTTCTGCGGTGGATCGCATAGCCGAGCTCGATCCGGCACGACTCCGTCGCCTCCAGGGCGTCGGGACCCTCTCCGGGTTCGCCGCCGGCGCTTGGCTCGGCGCAGCGGAGGCGCCCACTAAGCTCGTGACGCTCGGCATCCCCCCGGTGGTCATTTCCTTCATTATGGTGCTCGGCGTGTTCCTGGCGCGCTGGAGCCTCCCCGCTCTGGTACGCGGCACCGCAGCCGTGCGGGACGACGTGCGTCAAGCGCCGCACCTCGTGATCTGGGCCGCGCTCGCGGGCTGCCTCTGGGCCGTCGCCAACACGCTCACGATCTTCGCGATCAAGCAGATCGGGCTCTCCATCGCGTTCCCGCTCTGGAACGCCAACAGCCTGCTCGGCATCCTCTGGGGCACGCTGCTCTTCAACGAGCTGCGCGACGCGGGGCGGGCGCGCTGGCTCGGCGTCCTGGGCGGTGCTGCGGCGATGTTCGCCGGCGCGACGCTCCTCGCGGTCGCGTCATCGACCCGCGCGCCCGGGGGCGACGCCCTCCGGGGCATCGCGGCCGCGCTCACCGCCGGCGCTCTGTGGGGCACCATGTATATCCCCTACCGCAAGGCGTACCTCACCGGCATGCATCCGCTCTCGTTCGTCGCGTTCTTCACCATCGGCGAGCTCGGCATGATGACGGCACTTGCCCTGAGCGTTTCGGGCGGGCCGGGCCCGCTGTGGGGTGAGCTCGCCAAGAGCCGCGAGGTGCTGTTCTGGCTGCTCCTCGCCGGGTTCGTGTGGGTGGTGGGCGACCTGTTTCAACAGTACGCGGCCAAGTATGTGGGCATCAGCCGTGGCATCCCGCTCTCGAACACCAACCAGCTGTGGGGGCTCGTCTGGGGGATCGCGGTGTTCGGCGAGCTGGGAGGCGGCAGCCCAGCGCTCTACTGGCGAGTGATTGGCGGGTCGCTCCTGATGGCCGCGGGTGCGGGCGCGATCGCGCTCGCCTCCGCGCCCAGTCGGGAGCACCGGCGTTGGCAGGAGGCGGGGGCCCGGGAAAGCAACCGCTACGGCGTGGATCCGGCGTACGTAGCGGCGGGGATGGCGGGCGAGGACGCGCGCGGTCCGCGCGCGGCCAACCGGCGGGGCCCGCTCGACTGGCTGCTCGTCGCGGGCGCGACGGCGGTGTTCGTGGGATTCGCTGCGGTCGCCCGGGTGCCTGCGCTCCTGGTGGACTGGCGTTGGGCGGCGGCGCTCACCCTCGCTCTAGTGGCGTTCCTCACCGCGGGCGGTCTGGCGCTGTGGCGCGCGACGCGGTTCGGGTGAACCCGCGGGTGAATGCGCTCCCGCGCGCAACGCATCGCGCCCGGCCGCTCCTCGCCACGCTGCTCGTCGTGCTCGTGGCGCGGGCGGCTCCGGCTCAACGGATTCCTGCGAGCCAGCACGGCTCGGTGACGCAACGCGTCGGCCGTACCGACATTGCGGTCTCCTACAACCGCCCCGTGGCGCGCGGGCGGACGCTGTTCGGCGACCTGGTCCAGTGGGGACGCATCTGGCACCCGGGCGCGGACTCGGCCACCACGATAACCTTCAGTCGCGACGTCACGATCGCCGGCCGCGACATCCCCGCGGGCCGCTACACCCTGTGGACCATCCCCGAGGAGCCGCCGCAGCCCTGGACCGTGATCCTGAGCCGCGGCGTGGACGTGTGGCACACGCAGTATCCCGGAGAATCGCTCGACGCGCTGCGCATCAGCGTCGTGCCAGAGCAGGGCGACCACATGGAAGTGCTGGCGTTCTACTTCCCGATCGTCACCTCCGACTCGACCGTGCTGCGCCTGCACTGGGGCACCACGATCGTCCCCATCACCATCCGCGCGAAATAGGGACGCGCCGCCGCGCGGTCCTTACGGGGCGCGCTGTGGTGCCCCCGTTCTTCGGACCAGGGTTATGCGATAGCCACGGGTGTTTGTCGGCCGTGCGTTCGTGATCCCTCCCCGCGAGGTCGCGCACGGCGAGTGGCGCCCTCCGCCGGGGTCCAGTAGGCCGGACGGCCGCTCAGAACTGCACCGACAGCCCGACCGCGAACCGGCCGGGGCCGACCGGCCCGACGCTAATCCGCGCTGGGGGCTCGACTGTCCTCCAATGCTCGCCCCCGACAACCGCACCGACGATCGTGCCCAGGACCACCCCGGCGGGCACCGTGACGACAAACAACCCGCATACCAGGCGGCGACAAGTCCCGCTGGAGACGACAGGGGCGAGTACGCCGAGCGCCGCCCCGCCGAGGAAGCCAAGGGCGACGCAGCCACCCCGATGTCCGCCGCTGCATGCGCCAGGGCCCCCGCTGACCTCGAGCCGCGTCCCGCGCTCGCGCGGGAAAGCCACCGTCGTGCCGTTCGCACGCCGCACGACGATGGTGGCGCTGTCGATCGCTTCGAGACTCCCGGGCCCCACGTCGCGCCACCCGTCGGGCGCGGTGACGCGGACGCGAGTGCCCGCGGCCACGGCGGGCGTCTTTTGGGCGCCGAGCGGCCCGACGCTAATCCGCGCTGGGGGCTCGACTGGCCTCCAATGCTCGCCCCCGACAACCGCACCGACGATCGTGCCCAGGACCGCCCCGGCGGGCACGGTGACAACAAAGGCCAACCCGCACAATTCGCGGCAGTTGCTGCTGCGCACCCAGACGAAACCGGCGGGTATGCCGAGCGCCGCCCCGCCGAGGAAGCCAAGGGCGATGCAGCCACCCCGCCGAGCTCCCCCGCTGCATGCGCCAGGGCCCCAGCTGACCTCGAGCTGCGTGCCGCTCTCGCGCGGGAAAGCCACCGTCGTGCCGTTCGCACGCCGTACGACGATGGTGGCGCTGTCGATCGCTTCGAGACTCCCGGGCCCCACGTCGCGCCACCCGTCGGGCGCGGTGACGCGAACCCGAACGCCAGGAGCCAGGGCGGGCGTTTCTTGGGCGCCGAGAGCGCCGAGCGGCAAGCCCAGCGCGAGCGCGAAGCAGGAGCAGATGCGTTTTATGGGTCACCTCCCGCCGGAGAGAACAGTGGGTCGGTCTCCAGCGGGTTTCAAGAGCGGCCACCTGTAACATTGTCACATTTCCCGTGGTCCGGAAGACGCGGAGCACTCCAGCCCGGTCCCGCCTGTCGCATTCCCACCCGTCCGTGCCGCAAAAACGCCCTACAATTGAGCGTGCTGGCGTTCCAAACTTCAGCTACGTGAACGGCTCATCCGTCTGATGGAGACCCGGACGGTTCCGGATCCAAGCCCCGAGCGCCGGCGCGAGGTCTTGCGCCAGGCGAGTGTGGCGCTCCAGGGACGGGTCGTCACCCTGTGGGAAGTGTCCTCGCGCGCGGAAGTGATCCCGGTACAGACGAGCGCGACGACTCCTGAATACCGAGACACGCGACTCGACCTCGACAGCACGCTCCATCGCTGGAGTGCTCCAATCATTCAAGGCAGCCGCTGGGTCGGCTGCCGGTTGGACGAGGGCGGGCCTTGGTGCGTGGCGCCCGTGAGGAAGCAGCCGCCCGCACCGCCGCCCGATAGTGTCGAGCGCCGCAGCCGGGAGCGGATCATCCTCGAGCTGGCTGGTCTCTGCATGGGCCTCGTGGACCAGGCGCCGACCACCAGCCGGCCGCGTTCGCCGGAGCCGGACGCCCTGGCCGAGCTGGTGCGCCAGCCAAGTGTGATTGCCCATGAGGTCGCCAATCCCCTGACCGCGGCGCTCGCGAGCCTCGATCTGTCGTTGGACATGGTACGGACGGCGGCATCCCTGGACCCTGCGTTTCGTGCGGAGCTGCTCGAGGAGCTCGCGGGCGTGGGGGAAGGCATGGAGCAGGCGATCCAGTTCTTACGCTCGATGCAAGACCGGGCCCGGGGAGGGCTGGCTCGATCGGAGCGGTTCGACGCCGCGCAAGTGGTCCGGTCGTGCGTGGCGCTGGAGCGGCCGCTCGCGCGCAAGCGCGGCATCGCGCTCCAGGGGGTCATCGCGGTGAGCGGCGTGTTTCTCCATGGAGATCCGAACGCCCTGTATCAGGTGCTCACCAATTTGATCCGCAATGCGGTGGCGGCGTCCCGGGAGCGGAACACGCCCGTCCTGGTCACACTCAAGCAGGTGGGCGAGACGCTGCGCCTGGCAGTCCAGGACGAAGGCGTGGGGATCGCGGCCGAGCATCTGGAGCGGATCTTTGAGCCGGGTTTCACCACCCAGGAGTTCGGCTCGGGCTCGGGTACGGGACTGACGGTCGTCCGTCAGATCACGCAGGAGATGTTCGGTGGAGCGGTCCGTGTGGACTCCGCGCTGCGTCGCGGCGCCACGTTCGAGCTCAGTCTCCCGATTCCCCCACAACGCACCGTCCGCGAGCGGCGCTGAGGGCCGCCGCCTGGCCCCAGGGCGTGGAGCTCCGTGCGGGTGCTGGACCGCGGGCGGGAGCGCTGCGGCATCGTCACGATCGATGTCCGCGGACATGACGCCGCCGACCTGAAGTTTTGCCTCCGCGAGCGGGGGATCAACACGAGCTCGTCGGACCGCGACGACGGCGTGCTCGACATGGACGAGAAGCGCGCGACCACGGTGCTCCGCTTCTCACCCCACTATTACAACACGACGGACGAACTCGCCGCCGCCGTCGAGGTGCTTGGCGAGCTCATCCGGCGATGATCGTGGGGCCGCGCGACATCACTGTTTCATGATGTCTCCCGTCACGATGCCGTCCCTCGAGAAGTTGCGCGACGGAATCTCGATCCTCCATGTGTCCATGCCGGCCACCGCCGACCCGTTGTCGCACGCCTTCACGGTGTAGGGCACGGCGGGGTCGACCACGACGCCACTCTCCACCAACACCCCCGTGGCGTCGAACTCCGCCCCGTGGCTCGACAGGCTGCAGAAGCCGGAGCTGGCGCGGAACGCCGTGAAGGAGTTCGCGGGGTTTACCGTCGGGTCCGTGGTCAGCGACTCGCCAGCCACGTCGCTGGCCGTGAACACCCCGTGCACCCCCGACGCGTCGGACGTGACGTCGAAGGCGAAGGTCGTCTGGTCAGGGGTGCCCACCTGGATCGTACCGATGCCGCTCAATTCTCCGGGCTCGGCCCCGACCCACGCCTCGAGCTTGGGACGCACTGCGTCGTCGTTACACGCGGTGGCGACCATGAGGAGCGCGACGGCCGCCAAGAGATTCCGACCCGTCATAGGCCCTCCCTCTTGGAGCTACACGAGGTCTCCTGCTACAGGTTTCGTGGCCCCAGCGAGGCAAAACCCGGACCGATCTGGTGCAGCGCAGGCAAAGAGGTCCACGCCGCTCAAGCGCAACAGATGGGTGCAGCGCGCGGCGCAATGCTGTGGCCCGTGCGCAGCGACGGAAGTCGATGCGCCGCCGCGGCGGACCTCCCCCCGGCCCTCTCTCCACTCTACTCAGATCCGCGCTGCACACGCGCCGGCCGCAGGACGCGCATGCCGCCCGATGCGTAGAGCATGGACACATTCGATGTCATCATTCCGTCGCACACATTCGAGGAGTCAGGCACCGTGACGGGGGACATCGTCAAGCAGTGAGGTCGCGACGGTGCTTCGCGCGGCGGATCGACGACACACTTCCGGCGCGCGGGTCTGGCATGTCGCGAGAGCGCTCAGCCAGACCACGGCTCTGCGAGCGAAGGCATGACGAGCCGCTGCTCGCCTGTCCAGGGCGCTCCGCTCGGAGACGGGGCGTGTTCGCCCCACCAGGCATGCGCGTGCTCTGCCGACCACGGCTGTCCCGCCCCGCACGACACCAGTCGCTCAGCGAGCACGTCCGTGGTCTGCGGGCGGTGGTCGGGATCCTTCTCGAGGCACGTAAGAACGACGGCGTCCAGACCCGGCGGAATCGGGCGGTCGGAGCGAGCGGACGGTGCTGTCGGCGGCGTCTCTAGATGATGCGTCATGACCCTCATCGCGGACGTGCCTTCGAACACCTGCTGGCCCGTCAGGAGCCAATATGCCACGCAGCCGACGCCATAGATGTCGGTCCGGGCATCGAGCGGGCGGTCGCCCGCAATCTGCTCCGGGGCCATGCAGCTCGGCGTGCCGGTGATGACGCCTCCCTTCGTGGCGCCCACCTCCGTCGGGTCCGGCTGCCGCCATGACTTGACGAGCCCGAAATCCAGCACCTTCACGAAGTCGGTCGCGCGACCATACCGACAGAGGTAGATGTTGGCGGGCTTGATGTCCCGGTGAATCAGCCCTCGCTCGTGCGCCTCGGCCAGGGAATGGCACACCTGCACCAGCAGCTGGACAGCCCGCGCGCAGGGCAGGGGCCCGAAACGCTGCACCACCGTCTCCAGATCGTATCCCTCCAACAGCTCCATGACGTAGTAGAAGGTGCCCTCTTCGGTGACCCCAAAATCGTACAGCTGGATCGTGTGCGGCGATCGCAACTGTGCCGTCGCCTGCGCTTCGCGCTCGAACCGGCGTAGCGTGGCGCGACGCCCCTCCGCGTCGGCCGCGCCCAACATTTCCGGGCGAATGAGCTTGATCGCGGCCGGCCGGGCCAGCAACTGGTGCTCGGCGCGCCACACCTCCCCCATGCCCCCGCGGCCCAGCGGAACAACCAGCCGGTAGCTGCCGAACTCGCGCGCTCGGCGCACCAGCTTGCCTTGAACGAAGTTGCGCCGGGCCAGCACCTCGAAGAAGTAAGCCGCGAACATCCCGATCACGGTCGCGGACACGAAGAAGAAAACGTTGTTGGTCAGAATCGGCCACGGCGTTTCGCCCACGACGAGTTCGATAGCGATGTACAGGCCGACCAGCGTCCACCCCGCCGCGCTCGCGACGGCGAACCGCAGCTTCAGGAAGACGAAGCTGTACATGATCACCAGGATCAGGCCGGCGTAGTAGAAGTAGCGGCCCGGCGGCGGTGCGATCAGGATCATCGCCAGGATGCCCGCACCGACCACCACCACCATGACCACGAGCGCCCACTCCACGTAGCGGAAGGCCCCTGGAACGAAGGTGATGACGAGCACAAGCGCCGCGGTCGGGCACAGCACGCCGTAGCGAATCAGCCAGAGCTCGTTCCGCACCGCAGGCTGGACGATGGCGTCGAGCACGCCGAAAATCGCTACGAGAAACAGGCCCATCGCCACCGCGAAGCGGATGTGGCGCAGGCTCTCCCGCTCGTACTCCTCCTTGAAGGCACCCTCGAGCTCCCGGGAGGCGAACCGTAGGGTAAGCGGGTGCGTGCGGACGGCGGCGGGATCGGCTGCGGCCTCGAGGACGGCGCGGCCGAGCTTCGGAGCCCGCCGCCCGACGCCCTCGGGTACGCCGTCCACACCGACGTCGAGCAGCGAGGTCCATCGGCGCCATAGACCGCCCACCTGCGGGTGGGGGCGAGCGGGAAGGTCGCCCATGGGGGCTAAGATAGGCCCCGCCATGGTCCGCGGCGAGCCACGCGGCGCTGAGACGGTGCCTCGCAAGGTCGGCAGACCGTCTGCGGATTCCGGGGGTACCAACCTCAAGTAGGCCCCCGGTGGGGGTGGTCCGGGGTGGGCATGTCTTTCGCATGACGCGAAAGCGCTGGGCGCTCGCGAGCGGCCGCAGCCCCGGACATTCGGGGTGCGGCCGTTCCGTTCTTGGAGCACGGGCTGGCGAGCTTGAACTACCACGAGGAGGGTGCCATGAGTCCAGAAAAAAAGACGTTGCTGACGACCGCCTTCGAAGCGTTGGGCCCGGAGCGCGTGACGCGCGGCCTCAAGGCGACCGGGCACAGTTGGCGCGACTGCTTCCTGGCGGTCGCCATCTACGGCGAGCCTGATGCGTTGGCGCGCCAGCTCGAAAAGCGCTGGCGCAAGGAGCACTTCGTGGGCACCCTGCTCGACCTGCGGGTGCATGTGGTCAACGAGGTCGTCAGGGCCTGGGATCACGACGAGGGAACGTTCCGAACGCTCGCGCTCGAATGGCTGGAGCTGAACCGCGCGGCCGTTGTCACGCAAAATGCCATGATAACCTGAACGCTCGACTGGAGGGATTTATGGAAGCCCGCGTCACGTCGCAGTCGCAGTCTTTTCGCATCAGGGAGAGGATGGCGGAAGCGAACGTCTCCCACGGCCAGGAGATCAGGGCCGATCTGCCGAATATCAGGGTGCTCGCGCTGGCGGGAGACGGAGAAGCGCAAGCCTTGTTTTGCGCCATGGGCCCGATTCGGGTCAGGGAGATAATGCATCCGGGAGATGATCTTCCGTTGCCGAGCGACGTCGCTTTGGAGGGGCTGCACGTTGCCGCTTCGGGAACGTATGACATTCTCAATGCCCTCGTCACCTCGAACGGCAATCTCCGTCTCGTCGTGGACGATAGGACGAAGGTTGTGCCCGCGGCCAAACCGGTCGGCATGACTCAAGGGTCAGCCCAAGTCGAATGGCCATGACGCCCGAAGCTCGGGCCAAAACCGAACCCGCGGGAGCGCAACTCGTCCCGCGGGTTCTCTGTGTAGTAGTGGCGGGGCGACGCCTTACGGCCGGTACAGCTCCGGAAACCGCTGCTTCAGCGAGCCGAGCTTCGGCAGGTCGTTGAACACGATGTAGGGCTGATCGAGGTGGCGGGCCAGATAGTTCTGATGATAGCCCTCCGCCGCATAGAAGGCGCGCAGTGGCATTACCTCGGTTACAATCGACTCGGCGTAGGCGCGCTCGCGCTCGAGCGCCGCGATCATGGCGAGCGCGGCGCGATGCTGCTCGGGCGTTGCGTAGAACAGCACGGAGCGATACTGCGTCCCTTCGTCCGGGCCCTGCCGATTGCGCTGCGTGGGGTCGTGCGCCACGGTGAAGAACACCCGTAGCAGCTGCTGATAAGAGACTTGCTGCGGATCGAAGGTGACTTCCACCGATTCGGCGTGACCCGTCGTGTCCGTGCTCACCAGCTCGTAGCGCGCCGTCGCCGCGCTCCCCCCGGCATAACCGGACACCACGTGCAGCACCCCGCGGACGTGCCGGAATACCGCGTCCACACCCCAGAAACATCCCCCGGCGAACACGGCCGTCTCGCGGCCCTGCGCCAGCACGGGCGCGGCAGCCCCCACGATCCACGCGACCCCCAGCGACGCGAGCCTCTTCGCTTTCACCTGACACACCTTGCACCTTAGAGACGCCGTAAGTTAACGAGTAGGAGACACATGAATCACACGGTCGGCGTGCTGCTGCTGGGAGGTTGCTGCGTCGCAGGCCTCGCGCTCGTGCCGCTGGGCCTGCCGGGCCTCTGGCTCATGCTCGCCGCCGTCGTCGGCTATGGCTGGCTGACCGGCTTCCACGCGATCGGCCTCGTCACGATCGCCGTCGTGCTCGGGCTCGCCCTCCTGGGGGAACTGTTCGAGCTGTGGCTCGGCTACGGGCTCGCCCGGCGTTACGGCGGATCGCCGCGCGCCGGGTGGGGCGCCCTGCTCGGCGGCCTCGCCGGCGCCGTGATCGGTGTCCCCGTCCCGCTGGTCGGCAGCGTGATCGGCGCGATCCTCGGGTCCTTCGCGGGCGCCATGTTGTTCGAGTACTCGAGCTCCCGAACGGCGCAGACCGCGGTCCGCGCCGGCTGGGGCGCCCTGGTGGGGCGCCTGGCGGCGGCGACGGCCAAAGTCACCGTCGGGATCGTGATGGCCGTGGTCGCCCTCGTCGCCGCACTGCGCGGGTGAGCACAACTCGCTGGTCTTCCAGCAACCTGGTAGACTCTCTGCTACACCGACTCCTCCACGAGCCGCGCATGCTTGCCAAACGCCCGAAACGCAAGACTGCGGATCCCGACCACGCGCTGCGCGACCACGTACGCGAGCTGCTGCGCGGCGGTCACGCGCATCTCGTGTTCAAGGACGCCATCGCCGACTGGCCGGCCGGCCTGCGCGGAGCCAAGCCCGCGGGGCAGCCGTTCACCCCCTGGCGCCTGCTCGAGCACATCCGAATCTCGCAGTGGGACATCGTCGAGTTCACGCAGAGCGCCAAACACGTTTCGCCCGAATGGCCGGCGGGCTATTGGCCGCCCGGGGACGCGCCGCCCGACGCCGCCGCGTGGGACAAGAGCGTCGCCCAGGTGGAGCGCGATCTTCGGACCATGGAGCGACTGGTGACGGACGCCAAGACGGATCTGTTCGCCCGCATTCCGCACGGCACCGGACAAACCGTGCTGCGCGAAGCGCTGCTGCTCGCCGACCACAACTCCTACCACGTGGGGCAGCTGGTCCTGCTGCGACGCCTGCTCGGCCTGTATCGGGAAGGCGGTCGCTAGAGCACGGCCAGGATGCTCCAAGGCTTTCGGTGCCCGCTAATTGATATCGAACGGCGTGCTCGTCGCCCCCGTGAGACCGGCGGCCGCGGCCGAGAGCGTGTAGCCGCTCCCCACTCGGTCGATACCCAGGGTCGAGAAGATGGCAACCCCGTTGACCGCCGTCACCGTCGTCGTGCCCAGGAGCGCGGCCCCGCTGGTGCCGGTTCCCGCGGTGATGGCTAGCGTCACACCACCCCCGAACCCTGTCGCCACGTTGCCCAGCATATCGAACGCCGTGACTCGCACGGCCGGTCTCATCGTCCCCGCCGCCGTCGTAGTCGTCGGCTGTACGGTGAACACCATATAAGCGGGCGCCCCTGCCGCGACGATGAAACCGCGGCTCGTGTCGGCGCTCAGGCCGCTCGCGGTCGCCCGCAAATTGTAGCCAGTGCCGGTGCGGTCGATGCTCAGATCATTGAAGGTCGCGACGCCGGCGACTGCCGCCACCGTCGTCGTCCCGGAGAGAGAGCCGCCCCCCGGATTGTGCTCGATCGCCACCGTCACGCTGCCGGTGAACGTCTCGACCGCGTTCCCCAGCGCATCCCGCGCCACCACCGGGACTGGCGGCGCGATGGTCGCGCCCGCCGTGGGCCATGGGGCCGTGGGGTCCCCGGGGATCCGCTGCGGGGTGAAGGTGACGTGGGTCGGCGCGCCGGCGTTGATGGTGAAGAAGGAGCTGGTGGCTCCCGCGAGACCGGTGGCAGTGGCCGACAGGCTGTACGCGCTGCCGCTCTGGGCGATGCTCAGGTCGGCGAAGGTCGCGACCCCGGCGACCGCCGCCACTGTCGTCGTGCCCGAGAGGGTGGCCCCGCTGGTGCCGGTTCCGGCCGTGATCGTCAGCGTCACATCGCCCGCGAAACTCGTCGCCGTGTGTCCTGAGGCATCGCGC
>WNEX01000016.1_pt1 | contig 58451 bp, 49 predicted proteins | sample 5399841 | NCBI WGS metagenome assembly WNEX01 (sample SAMN13153337, study PRJNA577476) | soil metagenome | isolation source: 40 cm grassland meadow soil 2 days after 1st rain plot 5 | place: USA:California | collected 2015-09-18 | reverse complement strand
CCGGATCGTCGGCCGCGCTGGGTGCGCGCTCGAGGACCGCAAGCATCCAGACGGCACGCCGGCGGCGGTCCGCAGGCCCCGGCTGGTCAACGTCACCGTTGAGCCTGGCACGCACCGCCGGCAGCTCGACCGCGAAACGGGCGGAATCCGAGTCGAACACGAGCATCGCTGCCGACAGCTCGTCGGCGAAAATGGCCAGATCGGGAAAGCGCCCGGCGAGCCGCCGGGCGAGCGCAACGGCGGTATCGGGGCGTCCGAGACCGACCAGCGCGAGCACCCGGGCGATACTCGCCGAGCGCTCGAATCCGGGCTCGTGCAGCAGCCGTTCCGCAAACGCGAGCGCACCATGCGGAACCCCAAAAGCCGGCAGATAGCGGGCTCCGGCGTCGAGTTGCACTACGCCGGCAGCCCGCGCGAGACGGATGAGCGCATCCGTGCGCCGCTCCGCGTCCGCCGGGGGCAGGAACCGCCAGGCGTACGCGAGCTCCACGAGGGCGAGCGTGGCGAAGGAGCGGGGGTCGCTCGGGCTGCCGAGTCGCTCCCGCTGGGTGAGCGCAGCCGCGGCCCCGGCCGAGTCCCCTTCGGCGACATGTACCCACGCGACGTGCTCCAGCGCGGGGCCGAAGGCCGGTTGGAATTTGAGGACCTCCTCGAAGGGAGCTAGCGCTTCGCGCCGTGAGCGCCCCACCAGCGGCCCCCGGTGCAACAGCTCGTCCCCCCGCCGGAACTGGCCGAACAGGAAGTCTTTCCAGCGTCGCGTCAGCGCGTCGAGCGAGTCGAGTCGCGCCGCGACCGGCAGCTGTTGCGCGCGGATCAGCCGTTGGTAATGGAGCGGGAACGCGTCAACGTGGGCCAGGTCGTGGATGTTGTCCGCCGGATCGTCCTCGAGGTCGAGCCAGCGTCCTACCTCTGCGTGGCGCAGGTAACAGAGCCAGCACGCCGTGTCGAGCGCGGCCGCAGCGGCGTACGCGGAGCGGGCCTCGCCCCAGCGCGCGTCCGCGAACAATCGCTCCGCCTTCTGGAAGGCCAGCAGGCCCGCCCGGGTCTTGGGTAGCACGGCCGCGGGGAGGGAGCGATCGAGCAGTCCCCGGCTCCCGAGCAGCGAGCCGAACACGCGGTCGGCGAGGGTATCCACCAGCACGCGCCACTGCTGGACCTGGCCCTGCACTTCGATCGCATCCAGTTCTTCGACCGTGCTGGTCAGGCGGACCCGCAAGCCCCCTGCCACGTTCTCGATTTCGGGTCGCACGTGCCGGCCCCGTTCCCACAAGCGAGCCAGCCCGGAGGCGCAGCGTACGGAGAGATCGGGGTAGCCGTCGAGGCGCCGCGCGAGACCGCACGCCACGGAATCTGGAAGCCAGGGCGGGAGCCCGGGCGGCGCACTCGCGACCTGCACACCGATTTGAAAGGCAGTGGCCGGCGGTCCGGCCCGCAGCAGCCCCAGCCCGATCGCGATCCCCAACACCGTGCAGCCGATCGCGACGCCGATCGTGTTCCGGCGGTACGGCCATACGCGGGTGCGCCACAGCGCGCGGCGAAACTCCCCCGCGTCCGGCCAGCGACGCTCGGGGTCGAATTCGAGGGCCCGGCGCAGCACCCGCGCGATGCGCCGCGGCACGCCAGCCCAGTTCGCGGTCTCGGGCTGGAACACGGGCCAGCGACGCCGTGTGAGCGCCTCGTATAAGACCATGCCCGCGGCGTGCAGGTCGGTCCGCGGAGTGACTTCGCCGCCCGCCGCTTGCTCGGGCGGCATATAGCCCGCCGTCCCGACCACGCCTCGCGGCCCGGTGAGCCCCGGGGCGTCCCTGGCTGAGGCCGCGTCAACGGCTTTGGCGATCCCGAAATCGCCGAGCAGCGCGCGGTCCTTGGCGATGAAGACGTTGCTCGGCTTGATGTCGCGGTGGACCACGTGGCGCGTGTGCGCATGCTCGAGCGCGTCGAGCAAGTCGCGCCCTAGCTTCACCACGCGCGCCGGCGGCAGCGGACCGCGCTCCAGCCGCTGCGCGAGCGTGGGGTCCTCGATGTAGTCCATGACGTAGAAATAGAAGCCGCGGCGCTCACCCGCGGAGTGAACGATGACGATGTTGGGATGGCGCAGCTTGGCGGCCGTCTGTGCTTCGCGCACGAAACGCTCGGCCGCGGCTGCGGTCGCGAGCTCGGGCCGCAGGATCTTCACCGCAACCGGGCAGGCGAGCGCGACGTCCCGGGCCAGGTAGACCACTCCCATGCCGCCGCTCGCGATTTCGCGCTCGACGTAATACTCCGGCAACAGCGCCGCACGCAGCTGCTCGAGCAGAGACACGGGTTTGGTCCGGGCGAAGACAAGTTTTCCCGCTGGTCCCCGGAAAGTCAAACGGCCCCGAGACCAGTGTCCCGGGGCCGTGGCGTCCCGCCACGCGGGCAGCGGGCTACTGCACCGTGATCCCGATATGCATGCCGAGCGCGATGTGTGGCATGCAGTACCCCTTGTAGACGCCCGCCGCCGCCCCCGCGAACGATACGTCGTACTTCTCGTTCGGCTGCGTCAGGAACGGACCGGTGAGGTCGCCCATAGGGTTGGGCATACCCTTCTTCAGCACGTCCACGCCACCCTTGGGGACCGAGTCGGGATAGAACGCGACGTTGTGCGGGCCGCCCGACACATTGATGAACCGCACGATGGTGCCCGGCTTGATGGTTAACGTCGCCGGCTCGAACGCGGCCTTGGTGGTGCCGTTGCCGGTCATCTTCACCTCGACGATGGCCGCCCCGGTCGCAGGTGCCGCGGGCGCCGCCGCGGAGTTCGCCGCCGCGGGAACGGCCGCCGCTGCCTGGGACGCATCGGGTTTATTGCCGCCGCCGCAGGCGACGGCACCGACGGCGAGAAGCGGGGTGAGCGCAGTCAACCGCATGCTGATGTCCTCCGAGACGATGGCTGGATGTCGCTTGTGAACGCGTTCACAATAACCCGGCGACGCGCAAAACGGGAGACCTCGCAAGCCGAGGCCGCGGTTGCATTTTCGCACGCCCGCGACGACACTCATCCCCATGCCGAGCCCCCCGATTCCTCAGATTTCACCCGATGAGCTCGCCCGGCGCCTCGACGCGGGCGAGCCGGTGCAACTGCTCGATATCCGCGCCGCAGAGCGCGTCGCGCAGGGCGCCGTGAGTTTCGGGCCTACGCTCGACTTCCGCGCCCTCCCCGCATCCCAGATCTATCGCCTTCCCCGCCTCGAGCCGCTCGAGCTCGACCGGCATCGGCCGGTCGTCGTGATCTGCGGGCATGGCAACTCGAGCAAGCAGGCCACGCTGTTCCTGCGCGAGCAGGGCTTCGAGGCATACTCCGTCAGCGGCGGGATGGCGGCGTGGGAAACGGTGTACCTGCCGCGGTTTCTCTCACCCACATCCTCGGTGGAGCACGTCGTCCAGCTCGACCGGGTCGGGAAGGGTGCGCTCTCCTACGTGCTGGTGAGCGAGGGCGACGCCGTGGTCGTCGATCCGGGCCGCCACGTCGAGCGCTACGATGAGCTGCTCCAGGAACTCGAGGCCACGCCGGCCGCGGTAGTCGACACCCACATGCATGCGGACTACTTGAGCGGCGCGCGCGCGGCCGCCGCGCTCTGGCGTGTGCCCTACTTCCTCCATCCCGACGACGCGCGCTCCCCGTTCGACGGGACCGAGGGCCGTTTCACCTATCAGCCGGTCACGGAGGGCGACACCATCGCGTTCGGCCGGGCCACGCTGCGCGTGCAGCACGTTCCCGGGCACACCCTGGGCAGTATCGCGCTGCTGGCGGACGACGCACTCGCGCTCACGGGGGACTTCCTGTTCGTCCAGTCGGTGGGCCGCCCTGACCTGGGCGGGCAGCGGGACGCTTGGACTCGGCTTCTGTGGCGGAGCCTCGCGCGGATACGACGCGAATGGCCGGGCCATCGACTCGTGCTCCCCGCGCACTACGGCGGCGAACCCGAGCGCCGCGCCGACCGCAGCGTCGGGGCACGCTTCGATATCATCGTGGCGACCAACGAAGCGATCGCCATCCGCGACGAAGCCGCGCTCCTCGCGTGGGTTGCGCACAGCACACCCGCGCCACCTGAGAGCTACCGGACGATCAAGCTGGCAAACCTGGGGCTGGTGGATGTGTCGGAGACTGACGCGGAGATCTTGGAGTTCGGGCCGAATCAGTGCGCGGTAAGATAGTCGAAAGCCGCAAGGCGTAAGCCGCAAGACTGAATCCCAGTTGCGACTTGCGGCTAGCGGCTAGCGTCTATTCTACGGGCGCCTGCAGCACGACGTACGTCCAATCCGTTCCGCCCAGGGTTTGCAGCCCGTACGGCACACCCGCGGGAATGTGCACCAGGTCGTTCGCCGCCACCTCGATGCGGTCACCATCGAGCAGCATCACCCCGCGGCCCGCGAGCGTAAAGATCAGAATCCCCGTCGCATCTTCCACGGAGATCGGCAGCGCGGCACCGGGCTGCATGATGATGTGCTCGAAGCTGAGCCCGGCGAGCATGCCCGGAAGGTTGAGAACGGTATGGCGGCGCAGACCCTCCGCCGTCGTAGGCAGCTTGGTGAGGCGGCGGTAAGTGTAGCGCGGCACGAGTCCCTGTCCCCTAGGGCGCGGCAAATGCGCTTCAAAATGGCGCGGCGCGTCCCCTCCCCGCAACCCCTTGGCGCACCGCGCAATACCACACCGCGCCCCTCCGTCGCGACGCCCAGTGTGCAACCCGTTCCCCGTCAATCGTCTCTCATGGCGTCCCTCACAGGAACTACTCGTTATGCTGTCCCTGAAGCGTCTGTTCGCTCTCTGCTCCACGCTCCTGCCGATCGGACCCGCGGCCCTCGCGCAGGGCTGGATCGAGCCGGTGCGGCCGCTCCCCCGTGGGGCGATCGAGAAGGTGCGCAGCGCCGTGCAGGTAGCGGTAACCGGACGGGTCGCCCGCGTTTCCGTAGAGGAATGGTTCCGGAACACGGGGCCGTTGATGGACGAGGGGAGCTACCTGTATCCATTGCCGGGCGAGACCGTGTTCAGCGATTTCTCCCTCTGGCAGGGAGACCGCGAACTCAAGGGCGAGCCGATGGACGCCGGACAGGCGCGTGCCATCTACGAGCAGATCGTGCGGCGCCGGCGCGACCCGGCCTTGATCGAGCTCGCCGGCCACGGGCTGCTGCGGGCCCGCGTCTTCCCCATCGCACCGGGCGAGACGCGCAAGATCACGCTGCGCTACACGCAGATCCTTGATCGAGTGGGTGATGCCATGCGGTTCCGGTACGCAGCCGGGACGGCAGCGGCCTCTCGGAGCTTCCGGCTCCAAGTGGACAGCGCCGCGCGCTTGGGCGACCCGTACTCGCCCACCCACCGGCTGACGGTGAGCCACAGCGGCGATCGCCTCGAGCTCGCCTTGGCCGACACCACGACCGGCGGCGATCTGGAACTGCTGCTGCCGCTGGCGCGCGGGTTGGTGGGGACCTCGCTCCTCACGCACCAACCGGTGGGTGAGGACGGGTTCTTCATGTTGCTGCTCGCACCCGGCCGGGCCGCGGAGACGGGAGAGCGCTTGCGGCGTGATGTCGTAGCCGTGCTCGACGTGTCCGGCTCGATGTCCGGCGACAAGCTCGACCAGGCGAAGGCTGCGCTCGTCCAACTGCTCGGCACCTTGCGCCGGGGGGACCGGTTCCGCCTGATCACGTTCGGGAGCGGTGTGCGCCGCTACGCAGCCGGGTGGACCGACGTATCGGCGGACACCATCCACGCCGCCCAAGACTGGGTCCGCCGGCTCGACACCAACGGCGGCACCAACATCGCGGGCGCGCTCACGGAGGCCTTCGCCGAGCGGCCGGGCGAGGGCGCCCTCGGCGTCGTCGTGTTCTTGACGGATGGACTGCCTACCGTGGGCGAGACCGATCCCGAGCGCATCGCCGACCAGGCAGACCACGGCCGCGGGCTGTTTCGGGTCTTTGCCTTCGGAATCGGGTACGACGTGAATACCTACCTGCTGGACCGGCTGACCGACCGCGCCCGGGGCGTCACCGAATACATCCGGCCGGGCGGCGACATCGAGCAGACGGTGGGCTCGCTCGCGACGAAGATCTCGAGCCCGGTGCTCACCGATGTCACCCTCCGGGGCGACGGCGTCGAGTTCTACGACCTGCAGCCGGAGCGTCTGCCTGATTTATTCGCAGGGGATGAGCTGGTGGTGTTCGGGCGCTATCGGGGAGAAGGGAGAAGGCAGAGGTCCGTGACGGTGACCGGACGGAGAAACGGCCGCGAAGAGTCCTTCACGACGAACGCCCGGTTCGGCGACGAGAACGCCGGGAGCGACTACGTCCCGCAGCTCTGGGCCGCGCGCAAGGTGGGCGCCCTGTCACGCGAGCTCCGGCTGCACGGACCGAACTCCGAACTCGTGAGCGAGCTGAAGCGATTGGCGCTACGCTACGGCATCCTCACCGAGTACACATCGTACCTGGTGCAGGAGCCCAACCAGATCGTGGTGCGGCCGATGTTCGATCGCGCTCCGGCCGCTGCCCCGGCTCCGCGAGACCAAGCGGGTGCCGACGCCGTCGAGCGCTCCCGCGCCGAGAAAGCGCTCGCCGGCTCGGCTCAGTTGAGCGCGGTGGTAGTGACCGGCGCCGCCAGAAGCGACTCCGTGGGCGCCGCCCGGTCCACCGAAGCCACGAGTACGCAGCGGGTTGGAGGTCGAATCTTCGTGTGGCGAGACAGCACTTGGACAGACATCGCGCACGGCGATTCGTTGCGGGTGGTCGAGGTCGCGGCATTCAGCGACGCATACTTCGCTCTGCTGCGCGCCCTCCCCGAGCTGGTGAAGCCCGCGAGCCTGGAGCCCGCCGTCCTGGTGGCCGGCCGGCGGGTGAGCATCAAGATTGAGCCGGGGGGCAAGACCGACTGGGCGCCGGGCGAGTTGGCGAAGCTGGTCAAGGACTTTCGGGGATGAGACCAACGCGGACGTGGGAACGCGGAACGCGGAACAGTACGGCGGGGTTCGTGGGGCCGGATTCCTTTGTTCCGCGTTCCCAGTTCCGCGTTCTGCGTTGAATTCGATGCCCGACGACCTGGCCGACGTGTACCGTAGCACGTACCGCGCCCTGGTGCGGTTCCTGTACCGTAAGGTGTGGGACGCGGCGCGTGCGGAGGACCTCGCCCAGGAGGCGTTCGCGCGGGCGCTCGTCCACAAGCCCGCAAACGCGCGCGGCTGGCTGTTCGTCGTGGCGGCAAACATGGCGCGCGACGACGCGCGGCGCGCGGCGCGGGAGCGGCGCCACCTCACACTCCTGAAGAGTGAGCCACCGGCGAGCGCTCCGCCGTCGGACGAGGCGCTGCACACGGAAGGCGAACACTCGCAGGTGCGCGCCGCGCTCGAGCAGCTCACGCCACGCGATCGCGAAGTGCTGCTCTTGTGGGATTCGGGACTGTCGTACGACGAGATCGCCACGCAGACGGGATTAGCGCGCGGCGCCATCGGTACGACCCTCGCCCGCGCGCGCCGCCGGCTGGTGGAGGCGTTCGAGGCGGGAAGGACGGGTGAACATGTCGCACGTGGATGACGGCGCGCTGCACGCTTACCTCGACGGCGAGCTCTCGCCGCTCGAGTCCCAGGACGTCGAGGCACATATCGCACAGTGCCCCGGCTGCCGCCGCCGCCTGGAGGAAGAGCGGGCACTCATCGCGCGCGCAGATGAGCTGCTCGGGCTCGCCGCCCCCCCAGACCACGCGACTCCGCCGTTCCGCCCGGGTGACCGGGAGCCCCCGGTCCGCCTGTGGTGGCGTGTACGACTGCCGCTCGCCTGGGCGGCCACCGTAGTGCTCGCGCTGGGAGCCGGGACGTACTTTGGGTCGCGGGTATTGCAGCGGGAGCAACCCGCGGCAGACCAGCGCACCAGCGATCTCGCCGCCACGAGCACCCTCGCTCCCGCGGCCGCGCCCGAGACCGGCGCTACGCGCCGTGCCGCGCCACGGCCGGTGGGGCGCACGCGTGCGCCCGCAGCACCGACCGGCGTGGCAGCCGAGCGCAAGTCGACAGCGAAAGACAAGTCGGCGGAGGTGGTGGTGGCGGAAGCGCGGCCAGAGACCAGCGTCGCGCTGCGCGACGAGCTCGCGGTGAGTGCGGTCAAGCCGTCGCTCGCGCCCCAGCCCGTCTCACCGGCCCCCGCACCTGCTCTCGCTGGCATGGTCGGGCAGTACGCCCTGACCGGCCCGCCGGTCACCTTGGACAGCGCCCGCGCGTTCCTGGGCACGGATCCCTACGCCGTGCCCGACCTTCCAGTCCGGGGCATCTACCGGGCGCGTCTAATCGGCTTCTCTGGAGTCGTCGTCGAGCAGGCGCTCGATTCGAGCACGGTCATCGCCGTGATCACTGGGCGCCAGGCTCCGCTCTCGCTGCAATCGGTAGTCGTGACCGATGCGGCGCGCGCCGATACCGTGAAGCCTGCCGAGCGGGCATTGATGGGCCGAGCCGCGGCGACACCGGACTCGCTAGCAGCGGCGGAGCGCAAGCCCGAGGCGGCCGCTTTGCACGCGCGCGGCGCGGCCGCCAATCGGCCCGCCGCAGCGCTCGTTTCCGAAGTGCGCGGGCCGCTGTCCGCCGACTCCCTCGCGGCGCTGCAGCGTCGCCTCCAGCCACTCCGCCCCTAGGCGACGCTCACTGCACAACGATGGTACCGTTCATGCCCGCGTGAATCGTGCAGTGGTACGTGTAGGTCCCCGCCTGGAGCGTGGCCGGAAACGTTCCGGACTGCAGTGTCTGGGAATTGGAAGGGGTCGTCGGCCCGCTAATCCAAGTGACGTTGTGCCCGTTAGACGGCGTCGACCACGAGAAAGTCACCTGCCCTGCAGCGACGGTGTCCGGCGTGGGTGAGAAGAAGTTGTTCCCGACCGTGATCGTGGTGCTGCGGCCGCCCCCTGAGGGAGACGTTGAACTCTTGCACCCCGCCACCAACGCCAGACCCGCCGCCAACATGAGCAGTTGCGACCGCATGAGACCTCCGAGTTGTCCAGGGAACGAGCCAGATTCTATTGCGTACCAGTGCTACCCTTAGAAACGTTGCAAGAGCCTGGGGCGGATGTCGCCCAGCAACGCCGTTTAGTGTGCTTCCCGCTGCAGGGTATCGGCCGCCAGCCGAGGCGAGATCATCGGATACCGCGTGGCGAACCACCCCATGGCGAGGAGGAACAAGCCTGCAAAGAGCAGCGTGACACCGGCTTCCGGCAAGCCGATCGCCGGACCGGCGCCGCCGTTGATCGATGGCACGATCTCGAGGTAGCGCTCGAGCCAGATTCCCGCGAGGCTTACGAGGGCGAAGGCGAGAAACGTAGGCGGATACTTTTTCGGACGGACGCCGAGCAGACCCACGAACGGAATCACGAACACCAGCAGGAAGACCCACACGCCCACCGGCCGCCAGGGCCCGATCAGCCGATAAAAGATGAAGTACGTCTCCTCCGGCAGGTTGCCGTACCAGATCACCAGGAATTGGGCCCACATGAGATAGGCCCAGAACACGGTGAAGCCGAAGCACAACTTGCCGAGGTCATGCAGCTGCTTCGCCGAGATCAGCTGCGCCAGGCCCATCCGGCGGCGCAACGCGATCGCGAGCACCGCGAGCGCCATGAGGGCGGCGAGGAAGCTCCCCATAAAGTAGAAAGCGCCGAACAGGTTGCTCACCCACTTGTGGGCGAGCGACATCATCAAGTCGAACGCCAGCAGGCTGTGCCCGAACGCAAATCCGACGATGAGAATCGCCGCCTCGCGGGCGATCTGATCCCGGCCCTCGAGCCGATCTACGGCGCGGCCGTCGGCCAACTCCCGCACGTCGGGCGCCACGTCGTGCCGCACGAAGCGCCACGACAGCCACGCCAGGGCGCCCAGAATCAGGCCGTTACGCGGAAAGAAGAACCGGCTCACGAGCCAGGCGCCGATGTCGGGGCGCGGCTCGTGCAGCCACGAGAAGATGTAGCCGCGCCCGAGCACGAGGCCCAGGAACAACACTACGGCGACCACCAGAAACGCGGCGGCGGACTCGGCGAATCGGATCAGCAGCCCCGACCAGTGCCCCTTCGCGAGCTTCTGCGTGGCCGCGAACACGACCAAGCCCTGCGCGAGGCCGGTCCAAAACATGAAGTTGACGTGATAGGATTGCCACGCTCGGGCGGCCTGGCCGGTCGTGAGCGCCCAAAAGAACACCGCCGCGCCGACGCCCGAGGCCACGACCCCGTAGGCGATGAACGTCCGCGCCGGGAAGTGGCGCGCCTTCTCGACGAGCTGCGCACGGGAACCAGCCGTGGCCACGCTCATCGCCTCGCTCCGCTCCCGCTCCGGGCTTGCGCTTGGAGAGTGCGCACGTAGTTGACGAGGTCCCAGCGGTCGTTGCCCCGCACCTTGTCGCCGTACACCGGCATCAGGCCGCGCCCCATCACCTGCCCGCTCACGATCACCGCGTAGATGTAACCGTCGGTGCGGCGCGCGATCGTATCGTTCACGAGGGAGCGCACCCCGAAGAACGGCCCCGGAGGAGTCTGTCCGTTCGTGGCCGAGATCGGCCCGTCGCCCCTGCCGCTCGCACCGTGGCAGACCAGGCAATAGGTCTCGTACACGAACCGGCCACGGTTGATGGACTCGGACGTGCGGGTGCGGGAGTTGGCGAGCCGGTCCGCGGTCGTAAGATCCGCCGCCGGCTCCACGCCGGTGATCGAGACCGTGCCGGCGACCGGCGGGATGGGCCGCGCGTACGGCTTGATGCTGCGCTGGTGCCGCATCGTGGCGAACCATCCGACCCGGTGCACGACGTCGTCCGGGTTACAGGCGGCGAGCGCGGCGAGCGCAAGCAGCAACACGCGCTTATGCACGCCGCACCTCCTCCGCACCGGTGCCACGCAGCAGCGCTTCCACCTGCCCCGCCCGGGCCGCCTCGCACGGCACGAAGATGCCGAACTTGTCGTTCGTGAACCGGGCGTCGTAGGCGACCGTCCCGAGACGGCGCGCCGCGAACAGGGCGTTGAACAGGATGCCGAGAATGGTCGCGAGCGCGCCGAACAGGATCGTCATCTCGAACATGATCACCACGTACGGCGGGATCGAGCCGACGGGTTTGCCGCCGAGCACGATCGGCCAGTCGTACGACATGTACAGCGTGAGCCAGGCCCCGATAGCGCACCCGGCGATGCCGCCGATCAGCGTGAACATGCGGACCGGACTGACCGGCTGGTCGAGCGCATCCTCGATCTCGTGCCGCGGAATCGGGGAATAGACGGTGAAGTCGGTATGACCGCCGTGGCGCAGCTTGCCGATGGCTTCCACGGTCGCGTCGAGGTGACCAAACACGCCCAGCACACCCGGCGTCGGCGGCGGGTGGAAGATCGCGGTGAGCGGGTTCACGAGCTTCACGCGTGCACCGCCTTGCCGCGGGTGGGCGCCGGCAGCACTTCCTTCACCTCGGAGATCGAGACCGCCGGGAAATTCTTCACGAACAACAGGAACCACATGAAGAACCAGCCGAAGCTGCCGGCCATGATGCCCCAGTCCGCCCACGTCGGGTTGTAGGTGGCGTTCGCGAACCGCTCATACGGCTCTCCCGCGAGCGACACCACGATGATCACAAAGCGCTCGAACCACATCCCGATGTTCACGAAGATCGAGATCACGAACAGCCCCAGGATGCTCGTACGGATCTTCTTGAACCACAGCAACCAGGGGAGGATCCCGTTGCAGATATTCATCGTCCAGCTCGCCCACCAGAACGGCCCGAACGCCCGGTACCAGAACGCCGCGCGCTCCGCGTGGTGGCCGCCGAACCACGCCGTGAAGTTCTCGACGCAGTACGCGTAGCTCACGATCAGGCCCGTCAGCAGGCACAGCTTCGCCAGGTTTTCGAAGTGGTGCACGGTGATCAGCTCGTCGAGGTGGAAGAGCTTGCGGATCGGCACGAGCAGGGTGATCACCATGGCGACGCCCGAGTAGATCGCGCCGGCCACGAAATACGGCGCAAACAACGTCGCGTGCCAGCCGGGTACGATCGCCATCGCGAAATCCCACGACACCACGCTGTGCACCGACAGGACGAGCGGCGTCGCGAGCGCGGCGAGATAGAGGTAGCCGCGCGTGTAGTGGCGCCACTGCTCGTTGGTGCCGCGCCACCCGAGCGAGGTGATGGCGTATAGCCTTTTGCGCCAGCCGCTCACCACGTCGCGCGCCGCCGCGATATCCGGGATCAACCCCATGATCAGGAACACCGTCGATACGGTGAAGTAGGTTCCGATCGCGAACTCGTCCCAGATGAGCGGCGACTTGAAGTTGGGCCACAGGCCCCGTTCGTTCGGGTAGGGAATCAGCCAGTAGAAGTACCATTGCCGGCCGATGTGGATCAGCGGAAACAGCCCGGCCGTCATGACGGCGAACACCGTCATGGCCTCGGCCGTGCGGTACACCGCCGTGCGCCACCCCGAGCGGAACAAGAACAGGATCGCCGAGATCAGCGTGCCCGAGTGCGCGATGCCCACCCAGAACACGAAGCACGTGATGTACACCGCCCAGTACACGGGGTGGGAGTAGCCGGCCAGCCCCAGCCCATAGCGCAGCAGCAGCAGCAGACAGCCGATCCCAACCGCCAGCAGTGCGACCGCGCTACCGAGCAACGCGAAGTAGCCCTTCCCCGGATGACCCAGGGTGCGCGCGATCGAGCGCGTGACGAAATCATAGGTCACGCGGGTGCCACGGGCCGGTGCCGTCGCGGTCTCAGGCATCCGGGCTCACCTCGCCCGCCGCGCCGTGCACTACCCTGGCGAGGTACGTGATGGCGGGTCGGGTGTTGAGCTCGGCGTGCACGTGGTACCCGCGCGGGTCCTCGGCGAGCCGGGCGACGAGCGAGGTCCTATCGTGCAGATCACCGAACACGATCGCCGCCGACGGGCAGGCCTGCGCACAGGCCGGCGTGATGTCCCCGTCGCGCACGCTGCGGTCCTCCAGCCGGGCGCGGTTCTGGGCGGCGCGGACGCGCTGCACACAGAAGGTGCACTTCTCCATCACACCCTTCTCGCGCACCGTGACGTCCGGGTTGAGCTGCAGGTTGAGGGGGTCGGGCCAGCTCTCCCACTCGCCGCCCGGCTCCGCGAAGTTGTACCAGTTGAAGTAGCGGACCTTGTAGGGGCAGTTGTTGGCGCAGTAGCGCGTCCCGACGCAACGGTTGTAGACCTGGCCGTTGAGTCCGTCCGGGGTGTGGTAGGCGGCGTACACCGGGCAGACCGGCTCGCACGGCGCGGTACCGCACTGCTGGCACAGCATGGGCGTGACAACGGCGCCCACCTTGCCTCCGCGGCCGTCCGCGTCGCCGCCCCCCGTGTAGTAGCGCTCGATCCGCATCCAGCTCATCTGACGGCGTCGCACGACGAGCTCCTCGCCCACTGTGGCGAGGTTGTTTTCCGCATAGCACGCCGTCACGCAGGCCGAGCAGCCAGTGCACTTGGAGAGGTCGATCGCCATCCCCCAGCGGGGCAAGGCACCAGCGTAATTGCCGAGCGAGGCCTGTTTGTGCTGTGCCTCGGCCCACTGCTTGAGCGCCTCGTCCGCATACGCCGGTGCCTCGCGCTCCTCGAAGGGATGCGCACCCCCCTTGAGCTTGCGCGCCTCGGCGAGCGGCAGCACCTCGATGATCCCGCGGCCCTGCTCGCGGGCGTCGCCCTCGACGGTGGCGAGCCGGCGGTGGTCGCCGGTCTTCACCACCGACACGCGCACGGCGAACGCCCGCCCGCCGAAGTCCGCCGGCTTGTCGCTCAGCAGTTCGAAGGCGTTGAACGAGCGATCCTTGGCGTAGCGGCCGTACGCCTTGTGCCCCTGCCCCGTCGGGACCGCCAGCACTTCGGGTCGGACGCCGGGCGTGATCCACACGGGCGCGCGCACGGCGCCGTACGGCGACTTAAGGAGCAGGATGTCCCCGTTCGCCAGTTGCCACTTCGCTGCCGTCTCGGGATGGACCTCGACCCACGCGTGCCACGTGATCTTCGAAACCGGGTCGGGGAGCTCTTGGAGCCAGGGCTTGTTGGCGCCGCGGCCGTCGTGCAGCGCGAGCGAGGGGAAGACGATCAGCAGGGACTGCTCCGATGCGCCTCCCGTCCCGGGCAAGCCGCCGAGCAGCTGGGCGATCCCCGGGTCGAGGCGCACCGCCTGCGCGGGCGCCTCGGTATAGAGCCCGCCGTGCTGCAGGGCATCGCTCCAGAAGTCCCCGAAGTCCCGGCCCTTGCCGAAACGCTGGTGGAGCTCCTTCCACCGATTCTGGAGGTAGTCCTTGAACGTCCCGCCCTTCCCTGCCAGACGGAGCAGCACATCGCCCGTGTGCATGGTGTTGGGGAAGACGGACTGCATCACCGGCTGCTGCAGCGCGTGGATCCCGGCGCGAGGGCGCGAGTCGCTCCATTGCTCGAGCGGATGCAGATCCGGGAGCACGAGATCCGCCGCGGCGGCGGTCTCGTCCAGATACGATGAGAAGCTGACCTTGTAGCCGACCTTCCCGAGCGCTTGCGAGAACGCTGCCGGGAGAGCATGGCCCGGGTTCGCCCCGTGCACGAGCAGCAGCTCGAACTTGCCCGCCGCCAGCTCTGCCACGAGCCCCGCCATCTGCTGGAACGAGCCCGCAGCATCGATCGCATGGTTCGGCCCGAACCGGACGGTCCTGCCGACCTGCCCGGCAACGTAGTTGAGGATGTTCACGGCGGCCACGAGCATTGCCGCCCCGTCCCCGTACTGAGTCGCGACCCCGCCCGCAACCGCCAGGCCGCCCTTGGACGCGGCAAACTCGCGTGCCAGGCGCTCGATCTCGGTCGCGTCGATGCCGGCCAGTGGGGCGATCTGCTGGGGCGTGGGGAGGAGGCGCGTGAGACGGTTAGCGTCCAGCGGGACGGGAGCGAGTCGCCGCGCCACGATCACCTGCGCCATGCCCAAGGCGAGCATGAACTCGGTTCCCGGCTTCGCCGCGATCCACTCGTCCGCGCTCATCCCGGTGAGGGACAACCGCGGGCCAACGTAGACGAACTTCGCCATCGACGCGTCGCGGTCCCCGTCGAAGCTATGGGCGCGCGTAAAACCGTTCTGGTAGCCGACCGGGGAGAGCCATGTCTCCATGAAGTCGGCGCCGAAGGAGACGATGTAGCGGGCGCTCTCGAAGTCGTAGAACGGAATCGCCGACGTGCCGAAGGCGAGGCGGTTCCCCTCCCGCAGCGCCTCGAAGGCGAACGGCTCGAAGGTGACATGCCGACCGCCTACGTCCTTCGTCCACGAGTCGACGAGCTCGCCGAAGGAGCCGCTTTCGAGCCCGGTGACGAACACGATCCCCCGGCCGCGCGCCTCCTTGACCTTCGTCGCGAGCCGGCCGATGGCGTCATCCCATGTCAGCTTCTGCCATGCGCCGTTCGGCCCGCGGGCCATTGGATCGGTGACGCGGTCGGGGTTGTAGAGGCCCTGAAGAGCTGCCTGGCCGCGCGAGCAGAGACGGCCTTCGTTGATCGGGGACTCCGGGTTGCCCTCGAGCTTGACCACCCGCCCCTCGCGTACCTTGGCGTGCAGCCCGCACCCGGCTCCGCACTCGCGGCACGTGGTCGCATAGTACGTCGCCGTGCCGGGCACCTGGTCTTCGGGCGGCACCAGGTACGGCACGAGGTGCTCGGTCGGCTCCGGGCCGATACCGCACGCCGAGATCGCCGCGGCGCCGCTGCTCGTCGCGCCCAGGACCTTCAGGAACCGTCTGCGGTCCATGTGCTCCGCCCTCAGTAGTGGCACAGCGTGCAGTCGCGGCCCACCTGGCGCTGCACGTGACAGCTCACGCACCAACCCATCTTCAGCGTCGACACCTGGGACACCTGGGCCATCGCCCGCACGTCGCCATGGCAGGTCACGCAAGCTTCGGTGCCGAGGGCCTTGATATGTCGCATGTGCGGGAAGTGCACGAACCCGGGGAGCGCGTGGACGCGAACCCACTCCGGCGGTTTCTTACCGATCCACGCCGCCAGCACCTTGCGCACTTCGGCCACCTCCGCGGCGCGTGCGGCTGAATCCGTGGGCGCGCTCACGCTGCCCCCCAAGGCGCGCTTGCCGCCCGTGACGAGCTGGTGGCAACCGAAACAGGTCTGTACGGTGGGGATTCCGGGCTCGCTCGACACCGTCACCGTGGCGTGGCAATACAGGCAGGGAATCTGGTACTGGCCGGCGTGGACGTCGTGGCGGAAGAAAATCGGCTGCCGGGGACCGGCGAGTTTCCCCGTATCGCCGATGACGGGGGCGTGGATTGCTGGCGCAGGTTGTCCGGTTTGGGCCGCGGCGGTGGCGACAATCACACAGGCGAGCGCGACCCCCACCGCGGCCCTGCCACACCTCTTCGTCATCACGGGCGCTCGATGGCGAATGTATCGGTTGCGTGCGGAATGGCTTGCGGGCGCCGGAATGTAGCGCTGCCGGCGAACGGGGCACAAGTAGGGCGCGGTCGGCGCGCGCCCGGAGTAGGGGCACGGCACTGCCGTGCCCCTACTCCGGGCGCGCCAGGAATTGATGCTTCAGCCGGATGATCCCGACAAACGCGTCGACCGCATCCAAGTCGGGGAACTCCATCCAGCACCACCGCACGCCAGCCGACACCGGCCCGCCGCGCATCGCCCGGCGCAGGGACGTAGGCAGCCCGTCGGTGACGGCCAACTCACGCTCCTCCGGCTCCGACAGCACGAACGTCCCGCTGACGCCCGCCTCCATCGGATGCAGATACGCCAGCTTGCGGCCGCCCACCTCGTACATCCACACCCATTTCCATGCCGTCCCCATGAACACTACCTGCTCGGTGACGTGCTTGAGCGCGCGGATGCCCTCTCGCGCCTGCTTGAAGCGCTGCGCCGCACGCGGCGGGAGATCCTTGATCGGAGCGTCCGACTTAGGGCGCTTGCGCGGGTTCGTGTACAGATTCGTCGCCCAGTAGCCGGGCGGCTGGTGCTCGATGGGGATCATGGCCCTCTATTGTAGAAACGCCGCTCGAGCTCCCGCAAGCGCGCGAGCAACTCCGCGAGAGCGCGCTCGAGGTCACCCAGCGCGGCTCGCACCGCCGCGGTAGGCGTCGCATCTGACCCCTCCACCACACCATACACGGCGACGAGGTCACCGTTCAAGCGGATCAGGTTCTCCTTCCCTCGCTGCCCCGGGGGCGGAGGGGGCTCGCCCGCCCCCGACTCCAGTGCCGCGGCTCGACCGTCGAGCGAGTCGAGGGCGGCCGCCGCGCCCTGCCCGACTCGCTCACGCGCGCGCTTCACTTCCATGCGCACGGCGCGCACGCGCTGCAACGCGGCAGAGTCGCCGCGCAAGGCGGCGACAATTCGCAGCGCCAGGGCGAACTGCTGTGCGAGCGCGCCGGGCACGAGCTGCGCGCGAGGATCCATCCGGACCACGAGCGGCTGGGTGCGCGTCTCTCCACCCACGGCGAGCCGCACCGCGTACCGTCCGGGGAGCACCCACGGCCCGCGCGGCTCACGCGGCGTGTCACCGGGGATCGCCGAGATGGGGTATTCGTGCCGCATCGCAGGCGGTGGCTCGCCGTGCAGGTCCCACACGAAGCGGTGCATCCCCCGCGCGGTGGAGAGCGTCTGCGGCGGCCGGATCCACATGAGGGGAATGTTGAGCGCCGTGTCCGGCTGCTCCGGTCGCTCGGGGGAGGGGGAGGAGGAGGAGAGGGAGGCACTCGAGAAACGGCGCACCAGCCTTCCCGCCCGATCGAGAATCTCGAGCGTGACCGGTGCGGCGGCCGGGCGAGCCAGAAAGTAGTCCACGATCGCGCCGTCCGGCGGGTTCTTCGCTGCGGGCTCGTCGGGCGGCAACGGCGTGTCGGTGTTCTCGTTCCAGCGGACCCGAACGGCGGGCGCCGGCCGGTACAGGTAGGCGGCCGTCGCCGCGGCGGCGGCCGCGATTTGGCGCAGCGGCGTGATGTCGTCCAGGATCCAGAACGAGCGGCCGTGCGTCGCCACGACGAGGTCGCTGTCGTGCACGACGAGGTCGCGCACCGAGCTCGCCGGCAGGTCGAGCTGGAGCGACTGCCAGTGATCGCCCGCGTCGAACGATACGTAAACGCCCCGCTCGGTCCCCGCGTAGAGCAGCCCGCGCCGCACCGGATCCTCCCGCACCGCGTTGACGACCTCGTTCGACGGTATTCCCTCAACGACGTCGGTCCACGTCCTACCGCCATCTTTGGTGCGGAAGATGTGGGGGTGGAGGTCGTCGAGACGGAAGCGGTTCACGGCGGCGTAGACCGCGAGGGTATCGACGTGCGACGCCTCCATAAGCGAAACCTTGCTCCAGGGCGTCAGCGCGGTCGGGGTCACGTTCGTCCACTTGCGGCCGCCGTCGTGCGTGACGTGGATCAGCCCGTCATCGGTCCCGACCCAGATGAGGTTCGGTCGCGTGAAGGAGGGCGCGATGGTATAGATCACCCCGCGGTGCGTGCCCTTCTCGGGATCGAGCGCCGTAAACGCCCCGAGGCTCGCCGGCACGTCGTACGCCGCGCGGGTCAGATCGGGGCTCATCACTTGCCAGCTCTGGCCGCCGTTCACCGTCCTGAACAGCACGTTGCCACCGAGGTACAGGACGTGCGGGTCGAGCGGCGAGAACAGCAGGGGCATCGTCCGGACAAAGCGGTATCGCCCCGTCCGCACCGGCTCGGGGGACACGTCCTGGACCTCGCCTGTGCTCCAGTGGAAGCGCGTGACCTTGCCGCCGTACACGATGTCGGGGTGCAGCGGATCGGGGGCCACGTAGCCGTACTCCTCGGCACCGACGGGATGCCACTCGCGGACAGTGATCTGGCCGTCGGCGCCGCGGCTCAGGATGCCGGCCGATCCGCTCTCCTGCTGGCCGCCGTATACGCGGTAGGGAAAGGCGTTGTCGGTGCTGACATGGTAGAACTGTGCCGTGGGCTGGTTGTACCACGAGCTCCACGTCTCGCCGCCGTTGACCGTGACGACGGCGCCCTGATCGCCCGCGAGGAGGATGATGTTGGGATCGTCCGGATTGATCCAGAGGCGGTGGTAGTCGTCGCCGCCCGGCGCGCCCCGCAGCGCGCTGAAGGTCTGGCCGCCGTCCGTGGACTTCCACGTCACGACGTTCGCCACGTACACGACATCGGCGTGCTTCGGATCGACCTTCACCTCGTTGAAATCGCCGTCGCGACCCCACAGGCGCTGGTCCGCGTTGACGAGCCGCCACCGCTCGCCGCCGTCGTCGGAGCGGTACACTCCGCCGCCGTTGGCGGCGCCCACTACCGCGTACATGCGGGCGGGCTCGCCGGGCGACACGGCGAGGCCGATGCGGCCCAGCCGGTCCTGGGCGGTGGGCAGGCCGGCGGTGACGCGCCGCCACGTGGTCCCTCCATCGACGGATTTGTACAGGCCGTTGTTGGCGGAGAGGGTCCAGGAACTGCCGATCTCCCACGGCGCCTGGCGCGCCGCCCAGAGCACGGCGAACACCGTCTGCGGGTTCGCGGGGTCGAATGCGACGTCCATGGCGCCGGTGTTCTCGTCGGTGTACAGCACCTTCTCCCACGTTGCCCCGCCGTCCTGGGAGCGGAACACGCCACGCTCTGCGTTCGCGCCGTACGGGTGACCGAGCACCGCGACGAAGACCCGGTTCGCATCGTGCGGGTCGACGATCACAGCGGGGATCTGCTGGCCGTCCCGCAGGCCGAGCTGCCGCCACGTCCGCCCGGCGTCGGTGGACTTGTAGATCCCGTCGCCCACCGACAGGTCGGGGCGCTGCAGGCCTTCGCCGCTGCCGACATAGATAACGTTGGGATCGGAACTGGCGACGGCGAGAGCGCCGACCGAGCCGGTCGACTCAGCGTCGAAGATCGGTCTCCAGGTGCGCCCGTAGTCGGTGCTCTTCCACACGCCGCCGTTGTTGACGCCGATATAGAGGACGTTAGGCTGACCCGGCACACCGGTCGCCCCGACGGTACGGCCGCCGCGAAACGGCCCAATCAAGCGCCAGTGCAGGCCGGCGAAGAGGGAGGCGTCGTACTGCTGGGCGACGGCGAGGGACGGGAAGAACGCCAGGACAATGGGCCATACGATAGGACGGAAGGCGAGCACGCGATGGTTCTCCGAGGTGAAGACGGAAAGGTGTCTCGTGTGTAAGTTAGCCCGGCGGCGTCAAGGGACGACGGGTCGCGTCGCGGCCCGAAAGCGTCCCACATCCAGCAAGCGCGCGACCGACACCCCCGGCACCGCCATCCGCCCGTCTTTGCTCATGCTGAGCTTGATCACATCCGCGTCGCGGCCATACCATCGGGCGCTCGGCTCCAGGTCAGATGGGTAAACGCACAGCGGCAAGCCGGCCACCGCGAGCGCCGCCTGGGAGCCGATGCCCGATTCGGGCATCGTCCCGACCCACAGGTCGGCGCCGTATCGGGCCGCAAGCTGGTAGATCCGGCACACCTCCGCGAGGCCGCCCACCCGATGCACCTTGATGTTCCAGACGCGGGGCCCTTCCAGCTCCATCACCTGCCGTGCGATCGTGGCGCTCGTAAGGGTCTCGTCGAGGCAGACCGGCGTGTGCAGCGTGCGACTCAGCGCCGCGTAGGCGACGAGCTCGTCCGGGGCGAGGGGCTGCTCGATGTACAGGAGGCCGGCGTCGTCGAGGGCGCGCAAACTGTTCTCGTGGACGGGCCACGCGTAGGCGCCATTTGCGTCGACGGTGAGCGGGAGCTCGACGGCACCCATGGCGACGCGCGCCGCGCTGACCGCCACCGCGTCCCATCCCGGCATCACTTTGATCTTCACGCGACGGTACCCCTGCTCGAGCGCGGCGTACACGCGGCGGGTGAGCGTGTCGGGTTTCCCGTCGTCGGGAATGCCGAGTGCCACGCCGCAGGCGACGCTCGCCGCCGGCGTCACGCCGAGCTGGGCAGCGACCAGCTGCCCGAGCCCGATCCCGCGTCGGTGGGCCTCGAGGTCCCACGCCGCAGTTTCGATCCCCGCCCGGGCGAACGGATTGCCCCGCACGCCTTCGTGCAGCGCTGCATCCACGGCGGCGGGAGAGGCGAACTCCTTCCCCACGACGCGCGGGACCAGCACGCGGGTGATCAGATCGCGGGCGCTCGCGAGCGTCTCCTCAGAGTAGAACGGCAGCTCGAACGGCGGCGACTCGCCGTACCCGACATGGCCTGCGTCGTCGTGCAGGGCGATGATGAGCGAGCGGCGCGCGTCGATCCGCCCCCCGGAGATGATGAACGGCTCGATGAGCGGGATCGTCAGCTCGAACAGCTCAGCCCGGACGATGCGCATGGCTCGCGAGGTCGAGGAAATGCAGCGCCCCGTCGCGTCGCTCGAGCTCACCCGCGGCTTCGAGCTCGAGCATTGCGGCGACGAGGCCGTCGCTTGGATGAAACACCAGCGCGTGCAGCGCCCGCTGGGTGCGCGAGCCCCGGGTCGCGGCGTACTCGGACAGCGGCAGCTGGAAAAACGTGTGCAGCTGCACGCTCTCGCAGCCGCGCCGGGCGTAGTCCACGATCAGGCGACCGGAGCAGATGTTTCCGGTGCCGCATAGCCCCGGGCGTAAGCCCGGGGTTAACGGGGGTGAGCCCGGGGTATTCGGGGGCCCCGCGCTGACCCGGGGGGCAATGGCGTCCAGCACCCGCAGGTTCCGCTCGCTCAAGTCCCAGCCTCCGTACGCGACACCCCGCTCGGCGTCGAACAGGCGATTGAACACCACCAGCGCGTCGGCGCCGGTGCATGCAGCCATCATCGCGAGCTGGAAGTCGTCGTCGAAGCGCGCGTTCATCAGCTTGACGGCGATGCGCACCGGCCCTGGCGACGCGCTGCGGATGCGGACCGGCACCTCACGCAGCCACCGCACAATCTGGCCGCGGTCCGCCGCGAGCGAATCGCCCGCGAGCGTCGGGGAGAAATCCTTCTCCACGAGGAGCGGGGGCTCCCCCCAGGCGTCGGCGAGACGCCGCGTGGTGTAGCGGTATTCGGCGTCCCGAAACGGCTCCTGGAGCCGCGGCAGGTGATATTTCACCGACGGTAGGACGAGGAGACGCCGCGCTCGCGTGAGGTCGCGTCCCGCCCGCACCAGGGCGAGGTACTCGTCCAGCGTGCGGTCCCAGCCTCGGCCTTTCCAGGTGACCGTCCACCCCGTCCGGTTGCTGGCGGCGCGGCGCCGCTCCACCGTCATCTTGGTTTCGTGGACCGCCCAAGCGGCCATCGACTGGCTGCCTGCCTCGTCCTGCGCGATCACCGTCTTCAGCACCACGAAGGCGAGCCCCGCCTCAGCATCGGCGGCGAGCTGGGTCTCGTTCAGGGACAACTGGCCCGAGCCCTTCCCGATCGGATGCGGGATGGTCTCACCGAGGTAGCGGGCGGTGAGGTCGATCCCGTACGTCTCGCGCACGTGATCCGGGAAGCCGGGGGGCAGCTCGCGCTGGAAGCGCTGGAAGTCTCGTTCGAGCTGGGCGCGCACCCTACTGGGCGAAGCGCGACAGCCGGAATTGGGGGTCGGCCTGCCGCCCGGTGAGCACCAGCCCCGCGACCAGCTCCCCGACCGCCGGGCCGTGCTTGAACCCGTGTCCCGATCCACCGCCCACGAGCCACAGGTTCTCGGCGCTCGGATGGCGGTCGACGATAAAGTGTTCGTCGGGGGAGTTCTCGTACTGACACACCCGCGCCTCGAGCAGGGGGGCATCCTTGAGCGCCGGGAAGCGGACCGCCACGTAGTCGCGCGCGCTCCGGAGCGCCTCGGGCGACGGCAGCCGCTCACCGCTGGTGGGATCGAACACCGGCCCGCGCGCGTCGTCCGCCACTTTGAACCCCCGCCACTCGTTTCCGGGAATCCCGTACGTGAAGTGATTGCCATGATCGGCCCACACGGGGAGCGCCTCCTCGGTGAAGCGACCGTCACCAGGAGGGGTGCCAAAGAAGAACACTTCCTGACGCGTCGCGCGCACGCGATCGCCGATGACGTCCGGAAACAGCTTCCCGAGCCACGGCCCGCAGGCGAACACGTACACGTCGGCGGCCAGCGTGCTGCCGTCGGTGGCGCGCACAGCCTCGCCCGGCACGGGCGGCTGCACCGCGACCTGACGATAGACGCCGCCAGCCGCGAGAAATCCTTCGAGCACGGCGGCACAAGCGCGTCGCGCTGTGAGGTAGCCGCCGTCCCGCTCGAAGATGGCCCAGCGCACGCGCTCGCAGTTGATCTGCGGATAGCGCTTCGCCGTCTCCGCGCCCGTCAACTGCTCGAACCGAGTCCCGGCCTCCTTGAGGATCGGCAGGGCGGCCGTTTCGTACGCGTCATCATCCTCGACGAGCCACAACACGCCGATCGGATGGAGCAGGCGCTGCTTCCAGCGCCGCTCGTGCTCCTGCCACAGCGCGAGTGCGCGCACGGCGAGGTGCGTGTAGACGGCGCGGGGACCGTAGGTAGCGCGGATCACCCGCGTCTCGCCGCCCGAGCTCGCGCGAGCGTTGCCGGGTCCCCACGCGTCGACGAGGGTCACGCGCGCCCCCTGGCGCTGGAGGTACAACGCGGTCCAGCCACCGAATGCTCCCGCCCCAACCACCACGACGTGCGGTTTCTGCTTCATAGGAACGAAGCCTTTGACTAGGGGGAATGCCGCGGTCGCGGCGCACGCTCCGAGAAACGACCGCCTCGCAATGCGGCTCACGGCAGGCTCACGCGGGCGCCGCGCGCTTCACGCACGGCGCGGCGCACGGCGTCCCGCTCGGCCGGCGTCAGGGGGGGCCCCCAGGGATCGTCGCACGCGTCGTCCGGAATCACGCCGTCAGCCGCGAGGGCCCACAGCACACGGCGCACGTACCCTTCGATCGGGGGGATGAACGTCGCCGCCGCGAACCGGTCGCAGATCGCCGAGAGGCGGACAAACTTGGCGAAGTCACCGGCGCGGAAGGCCTCGATCAACCCCACCTGCAAGTTCGTCAGGGCGGCACCCATCCCCACCAGGCCAGCCCGCGCGCCCATCGTCAGCGAGTAGCCGAAGAAGCGATCCTCGCCGGTGATCAACAGCTTCTCGGGGTGGTCGCGGATCAGCCCGGCGAGCCGCTGGAACGTCATGACCGAATCGAGGGTCGCCACCTTGATGCCGATCACGCCGGGCTGGGCGAGGATCGCGTGCAGCGTTTGGTTGTCGTACGCGACGCCACCCGCAGCCTCGTACAGATAGAACGCGATCACCGGCAGCTCGCGACTGAGGGCGTCGTGGTAGCCGACAGGGTCGTCGGCCCGCGGGAAGGCGAGCAGTGCGTCCGCCCCTCCGGCCTTGGCATCGCGCGCCATCTCGACGCTCGCCGCGCCCGCGACGATCACGCTCAGCGGCAGGGCGGCGCGCCAGGTGGCGAGCACTTGGTGGCGCTGCGCGGGTGTCAGGTGCCGTCCCCGGCCCGTGTGCGCCCACACCGCCACGCCCGCCACCTGCTGCCCGGCCATCCACAGCGCGTATGCGCGCTGCGCGTCCTCGGCCACTGCGCCGTCCCGAAACGGGACGGGGACGGCCGGGACCAGGCCCCACTCGAGACGGGCGGTCAGACGCTCGGGCGGGCGGGCGGTCAGCGGGACAGCCCCGTGCGAACGTTTCCGGACTCGATCGCGGCGCGTCGCGCAGCGGGGAGCGCGAGGAGATCGAGCTTCGCGACGGCGGTCTCCGGGATCCGGAGCGGCTGCCCCGTTCCGAACACGAACCGCTCGACCCCCACGGTGCCGAGCAACATCTCGAGGTGGTCCTCGGGCGGCCCCCAGATCCAGCAGATGTCCCACCAGGTGCGGGCGGCTTCCTCGGGGGTGGAGCCGAAATGCACCTCTTCGACGAGCGCGCGGTCGGCGTGCGTCACGACGAGGCGCAGCTCGGCGTGGCTCCGCAGCAGCGCCCGGAGCGCAGCCGCGGGGAGCTCCGCGGCTCGATCGTTGGGGTGCCGCTGGCGTACGTCCTCTAGGCGCACGGCGGTGAGCAGCGGCAGCCGCGCCGCGCCGCACGCGGCCGCGAGCCCGCGCATCTCCGCGCCGCCGGGGTCGAGCCCCGAGTAAGTAGGGTCGCACCGCACCGCCGGTGCGCCGCGGTCGACTGCCTCCGCGACGACCGCCTCCCATCCCGGCAAGCCCGGATGCACGGCCGGCACCGGCTTGAGGCGCCGCGCCCGGGTGGTCGTCTCGTACAGCCAGGCGTTTCCTGCGGCCGGCGCCTGCCAGAACAGGCTTGGGAGGTGAGTCGCCCAGGCCTCGTCGATCCCGACGCGTTCCATCGCCCGGAGCACGGCGTCGGGCGAGGTGCCCGGCACGCGGCGGTACGGGTACGCGCCCAGGAAGACGTTGACGTCGATCCGCATCAGTCGGACGGGAACGCGCCGCGCGGGAAGATGCGGGCCGCGTTTTTCCACTTCACCAGCTCGAGTTCTTCCGGGGAGAGCAGGCGCTCGAGATAGCGCAGCTTGGCCCATCCGGTGTCCATCGTGATGTCGGTCCCCCACAGTAACCGCGCGACGCCGACCGCCGCGAGACACGCCTCCAACATCCCGGCATCCACGCCGCTCCCCGAGAGATCGACGTACACATTGGGCGCGGCGCGGACTGCCGCAAGCGAGTGATGCCAATCACCCCCTCCACCGATGTGGGCCAGGATGAAGCGCATGTCGGGGTGCCGGCTCGCCAGGGCGCACAGCTCGACGGCATCGGATGCCTCTTGCCCCGGCCAATCGCGCCGACGGTGTTGCCACACGTGCTGCAGCACGGGGACGTCGCGGTCGCGGGCGATGTCGCAGATCGGGTCGAGCAGCGGGTCGCTCGCACGACGACTCGCCGCCAGCTTGATACCGATCATCCCCGCAGCGAGGCAGCGCAGGATCTCACCCCGGGCGTGCGCCGTGTAGTTCGGGTTGACGGTCACGTAGCCGCGGATCCGGTTCGGGTGGTCGCGCACCAGGGCGAGCAGCGCGTCGTTCCCGTACTCCAGGTCGGGGGGCGATGGAAAGTACGTCGGGGACGTCCTCCCCCAGCTGCCCAGGATCGACGCCACATGGATGGTGATGCCGATCTTCTCCCCGGCGGCGAGGCGGCTCGCATTGCGCTCGCGCCAGTCGGCGCGGGGGGTGCGGTCGTGGTAAAAATGGGCGTGGACGTCGATCAGCATGGCTGGAAATCTGGGTTACACGACGGCACGACGCCACGTTGCCCGAACAGCAGCGCGCGCAACGGGTAACGTGCCGTCGTGCCGGCGTGGATCGCTTTGTGTATCTTGTGGCACCAGCTCGACCGGACCGAGCCCATGCGTACGCCACCTCAACCGCCCCGCGGCCCGACGCCGCCCCGGGCCGGACCTCCTCCGAAGCCAGCCGGCCGACCTCCCGCCGCGAAGGCAAGGCCGCCCCGTAAGCTGCCGGTTTGGTTGGTGCGCACCCGGCGCTTGCTGTTCCAGCCGGGAGCGGAGTGGCCCGCCATCGCGGGCGAGTTCGCCAAGCCGGCAGCGATCTACCGGGGTTTCCTGTTGCCCGTGGCTGCGATCGCGCCGCTCGCAGAGACGCTCGGTACGATCGTATTCGGCGTGCGCCGGACGATCGCCGGACCGTTGACGGTGACGCTGATGGACGCCCTCGCATACGGCATTCTCACCTATACCCTGAGCTTCGCGGGCGTGTACGCGCTAGCGTGGCTGATCGACGTCCTCGCCCCGATGTTCGGCGGCCAGCGCAACCGGGTGCAGGCGCTCAAAGTCGCCGCGTACGCGGCCACGCCGTACTGGGTGTTTGGCGTGTGCGCTATCATCCCTCCCCTCACGCTCGTCGGTCGGGTGTTGGCGCTCTACAGCATCTACCTGCTATGGCGGGGGCTCGCCGTGGTCATGAAGTCGCCGAAGGACAAAGTGGCCGCGTATACGCTGGTGATCGCGATGGCCGGGGTGATCATCACGCTGTTCGTCCGCGCGATTCCCTACATCTTCATTTAGTCACGCTCCCGGAAGGCGGCGCGCGTGACGCCTTTTTCGCGACCGAGCAGCCGGGCCGCGGCGACGAGCCCCGCGACGGCGAACGCCGCTAGCGCGGCCACGTCGAGGGCCACCGGCATCTCACCGCCGTAGCCCGCGCCCGTCCAGCCCGCGAGCAGGGCGTGTTTCAGGAGATCGACACCGTAGGCGAGCGGATTGAGGTACACGAGGGCGTGCAACGCCGGGCCGAGACGACGCACCGGATAGAGCGCGCCCGACAGAAACAGCATCGGGAAGACCACGAAGTTCATCACGCCCGCGAAATTCTCGAGCGAGTGGATGCTCGCGGCCAGGAGGAGCCCCAGCGCCCCCAGCGCCAGACTCGAGAGCACGATCGCCGCGAAGGCGAGCAGCAGTCCCGCGCAGCCCGGCCACAGCCGCACCAGCGAGAGCAGAATGGTTCCCACCGCGATGGCCTGCGTCGTGCCGAGCAGGGTCGCGCTGAGCGTCTTACCCAACGCGACCGTGCTGCGGCGGATGGGCGCGACGAGCACCATGCGCAATACCCCCGCATCGCGGTCGGTGACGGTGGAGAGCGCGGCGAGCAGTGACCCGAACATCACGACCATGCCGAGCAGGCCGGGCGCCATGTAGCGCCGGTAATCGATCTCACCGGCCCCGGTGAAGACGGTCGCGAACCCGGCCCCCGCGAAGATCAGCCACACGAACGGTCGCACCAGGCTCGCCAGGACCCGACCCCGCTGCCGCAGGAAGCGGATCAGCTCGCGGACGACAATGCCCGAGACGGCGCGCATCACGCCGCGCTCGGCTCGGCGAGCGCATGGCCGGTACGCGCCAGGAACACGCCCTCGAGCGAATGCACTCCGGCCGCGCGCTTGAGCTCGGCAGGCGTGCCGAGCGCGGCAAGACGCCCGCAGTCGAGCACCGCGACGCGATCGCACGGCTCCGCCTCTTCGACGTAGTGGGTGGTGAGGAACACGGTGAGCCCTGACGCCGCGCGCAGCCGCTGGACCAGCTCCCACAACGAGCGTCGGGCCCGCGGGTCGAGGCCGGCGGTGGGCTCGTCCAGGAACAGCACCCGTGGCTCGTGCAGCATGCCGCGCGCAATGTCGAGCGCCCGCCGCATACCGCCCGACAAGGCGCGCACGAGATCCCGCCGCCGCTCGACCAACCCGAACTGCCCGAGCAGCTCGCCGATCCGCGGGGCCGCGAGCCGGCCCGGGATGTTCCACAGCCGCGCCGCGAAGCGCAGGTTCTCTTCCACCGTGAGATCGCGGTCCAGCGTCGTCTCCTGGAATACGAGGCCGATGCGGCGACGGGTCTGGAGATCGTCGCGTACGACGTCGTATCCGGCGACACGCGCCGTGCCCCGCGTCGGACGGAGCAGCGTGGCGAGCAGATGGACGGTGGTCGTCTTGCCGGCGCCGTTGGGCCCAAGGAACCCGAAAAACTCGGCCTCGCGCACCTCGAGGTCGAGGTGGTCGAGTGCGCGGATCGAGCCGAAGTCCTTGCCGAGGCCGCGGGCTTCGATCGCGGCGGCCGTCATTGTTGCGCGGCGAGTGCGCGCGAGGCCGGCGCCGCGCGGTAGGTCAGGGGCGGCGGCGCGACGCCCGCCGCGGCGGCGCGTTCGACCTCGGCGACCGCCGCGTCGATCACGGGCCGGTGCGGCGCCAGCGAGCACACCGGGTCGGTCGCGCCCGCGTCACCGGTGACGAGAAACGCCTGGCAGCGACAGCCGCCGAAGTCGACCGCTCGGCGCGCGCACGACCGGCACGGCTCGGGCATCCAAGACTCGCCGCGGAAGCGCTGGAGCGCCTCGGACTCGTGCCAGATCCAGGCGAGCGGATGCTGGCGCACCGTCTCGAACCGCAGCGTCGTGATGCGCCCCGCAGCGTGACACGGCCACACCTCGCCGCCGGGCGTCACGGTCATGTAGGCACGCGCCCAGCCGCCCATGCAGGGCTTGGGGAACTGTTCGTGGTAGTCCGGCAGCACCCAGACGATCTCGAGACGGGCACCGAGCCGCGCCCGCTCGCGTTGCACGACCTGCCAGGCCGCGTCGAGCTGCGCCTTCGTGGGCATGAGCGCGTCCCGGTTATGGAACGCCCAGCCGTAGAACTGCGTGTTCGCGAGCTCGATGCGCTCCGCGCCGAGCGACTCCGCGAGCCGGATGAGCGCCTCCACTTGATGCAGGTTCGCTCGATGCAGCACTACATTCACGGTGAGCGGGAAGCCGAGCTCCTTGGTGTAACGGTAGGCGGCTAGCTTGTCGCGGTAGGACAGTGTGCCTGCAATGCGATCCGAGAGCTCTGCCTCCGCGGCCTGGACGCTGATCTGCACGTGGTCCAGACCGGCCCGCTTGAGTGCCGCGAGCCGATCCTTTGTCAGGCGGTGGGCCGAGGTGATGAGCGACGAGTAGAGGCCGAGCTCGCGGGCGGTCGCGACCAAGGTCTCGAGATCGGGCCGGAGCAGCGGCTCGCCGCCCGAGAGGCCGAGCTGCAGCACCCCCAGTGCCTTCGCCTCACGGAAGACGCGGCACCACTCCTCGGTCGTCAGCTCGGTCTTGAACCGGGCGCCCGCAAAGTCGAGCGGGTTGGAACAGTACGGGCATTGCAGCGGGCACCGGTACGTGAGCTCGGCCAGGAGCCACAGCGGAGGGGCGGGCGCGGTGGGCACGCGAGGGAATCTATCGCCCGGCAGGCCGACGCGTTGCGAAAGCGTCGAACCGGCGCTTATGTTGGCGCCACGGGCCCGCATGCAGAAGCGCACCGAGTCGTCTCATCGCGAGCTGATTCTGGGAATCGTCCGCCGCAGCGACCGCCATCCTACGGCCGACGACGTGTTCATGAGCGCGCGGGCGAACGTCCCGAGCATCAGCCTCACGACAGTCTATCGCAACCTGCGTCGCCTCGTCAGAGACGGCCAGCTGCGGGAGCGGATGTTCGGGGGCGTCAGCCGGTTCGACGCTCACCTGGAAGAGCACGGCCATCTCGTGTGCCTGGAGTGCGGGGCGATCGGGGACCTCGCGGCGGACGGCCAAGCCCTGGCGCAGTCCCTCAAGCCGGCGGCGCCCTCCTGGCAGGTCGAGCATGTGGATGTCGAGCTGCGCGGTCGCTGCCCCACGTGCGTGCGGAAGGCCGAGCGCGGCGCGTACACCCGCGCGGCGCCGCGCGCTTTGATCACGTCTCATAAGTCACGAGCCCCTTCGCGGCAAGTCCGTCGAGAAACGCCCCGACGTCCCGCTCGATCCCCTCCGTCTGATAGCGCTGTGTGAGCGTCGCGGCGACGTCCGCCACCGAGCGCGACCCGTCGCACAGCCGCAAGATCGCCGCGCCCGTCTCGTTCAGCGCCACGAGCCCTTCCGGGTAAAGCAGGACGTGGCGCTTGCGCACCTCGTCCCACTGTAGCCGCGCCTTCGGGGCGATCCGCGGCAGCCCCGCCGCCGGCCCCGGGCTCACGGCGTGGCTCCCGGCAGTGGCCCGCGCGCGACGGCGTCCAGGAGACACCACAGGACGTCGCACTTGAATTCGAGTGCCGCGACGGCGCGCTGCTGCTCGGCACGCGTGCGGCTGCGCTCTATCACGAGACCGAGCGCATGCTCCGCGTCGCGCGGCGCCTGCGAGAGACGGTTCTTGAAGTACTGCAGCCCGTCCGGATCGACCCAGGGATAATGGCTCAAGATCGCCGCGAGCCGCTCCTTCACGATCAGCGGCGCGAACAGCTCCGTGAGCGACGCCGCTACCGCCTCGAGCCAGGGCCTCGTCCGGCAGAAATTCACGTAGGCATCCACCGCGAAGCGAACGCCTGGGAGCAGACGGCGGTGCGTCAGCAGGTCGTCGCGGCTTACGCCCATCGCTTCCCCCAGCCGCACCCAAGCCTCGATGCCGCCCTCTTCCCCGTCCCGCCCGTCGTGATCGATGATCCGCTGGATCCAGTTGCGGCGGACGTCGGGCTCCGGACAGTTGGACAGAATGAGCGCGTCCTTGATCGGAATGTTGACCTGATAGTAGAAGCGGTTCGCCACCCACAGCTCGAGCTCAGCGCGCGACAGCTCGCCCGCGTGCATGCGCCGGTTGAAGGGATGGAGGTGGTGATAGCGCCGCTCGAGCACGGTGCGGAGCCGGCGCACGAAATCGTCCCGCGACCACGGCCCTGCGTCCGGTGCCGGCCGCGACGTCGCCGCGGTCACAGCTCGAACTCCATGCCGTCGTCCCCCACTTCAAGGCCGGCCGCCTCGACCTGGGCCCGCTCGGCGGAAGAGCGGGACAGCATGGGGTTGGTGTTGTTGATGTGCACGAGGACGGTTCGTTGCGCACCTACCCGCGGCAAGAGCTGCATGCTCCCTTCGGGACCGCCGACGGGGAGATGTCCCATCTCCCGCGCCGACGCTGCGTCCGCCCTCCCCGCCCTCCCCGCCCCCCCCGCCCCCCCGGCCCCCGCAAGCTCGTCATCCGACCAGAACGTCCCGTCGAACAGCAGCAGGCCGGCTCCCGCCGCCACCGACCGCACGGCGTCGTCCACGGCTCCCGCCGCGGGGACATAGGCGAGCGTCCCGCCGGTCCGCTCATCGGTGAGCCGCAGCCCCACGTCGTACGTCCCTGCGGCCGCCTGACGGGCGTAGCGCGGGGGACGCCGCGCGACCGGCACAGCCGTACAGGCGATGCCGAGCTGCGTGCCCGCGGCGTCGGCGAGCGCGATCGCCTGGCCGTCGGGCAACGTCCGCGGCTCGAGGCCGGCGTAGGCCGACAGGATGCGGAACAGCGGCCACTCGCGATCGAGCAGCCCCGCTACTCCGGGGGGCGCGTACACGGCGAGCTTCGTCGTCGCCTCGCGCAGCAGCAGCAAGCCCAGGGTGTGGTCGAGCTCGCCGTCCGTGCAGACGGCGGCGCTGATCGGCGTGCCGCGCGCGCCGCGCGGCCAGAGCTCGGGACGCGACGCCACCTGGACCCGGAGGTCGGGCGACGCGTTCAGCAGCACCCAGCGCGCGCCGTCGGCGCTGACGGCGACGGAAGATTGCGTGCGACCGGTGCCGCTGAGACGCGCCTCCTGGCAGTTGCGACAGCCGCAGTTCCATTGCGGCAACCCGCCACCTGCCGCAGAGCCGAGGATGATGACGCGCATAGCTCTAGGAAAGTAAAGAGGCCGGGTTCACCACCCGGCCCCTCGTTCATCTGTCCCAACTTGGTTCAGGCGGTACCGGCGTACGCGCCGACTTCCATCCCCAGCTCGACGACCTCGAATTCGGGCTTCGTCCACTTCATGTGACTCCTCCTCCTGAAGCGATGGTGGTCGACCACTCGGTGTGAAACTCCGTGCAGGCGTCGTGCCAGATCCAGCCGGACCGGGGTCGGGCCCCACAACCCGGTGTCGCGTAAGCGAATCGGTCCGGACCGAAGGCACGCGCGGCGATCGAGCCAGCCTGGTGTGGTGCGGCATCTGCCCCAAATCTGGGTGGAATCACCCAGTGGGGCTAGGACTGCAAACCAAACTTCTTCAGGCGGTAGCGCAGCGTGTCCCGCGAGATCCCGAGACGCTGCGCCGCCTTGGTCTGGTTCCCGCCAGCCTCGCGCAGCGCTTGCTCGATGATCGACTTCTCCCACTGACCCAAGTCGACACCCGCTGGCGGCAACGCGCCTGCCCCCGGGCCCGCCGTTCCCGCATCCGCGTCCGGGTGGGCGCGTGGCGGCGGCGCGCCATCCACGGGTCTCGTCAGTGCCAGGTGCTCGACGTCCAGTGTGGGACCGCGGCTCCACAGCACGGCTCGCTCGATGACGTGGCTCAGCTCGCGAACGTTCCCCGGCCAGGGGTAGGAACGCATCAGGTCGCGCGCCGGGGCGCTGATGTCGCGCACCGCCTTGCCGTACTTGGCGTTGAAGACCCGCAGGAAATGCTCGGAGAGGAGCAGCACGTCCGTGCCGCGCTCGCGCAAGGGCGGGACGTCCAGCACGATCACCGCCAGGCGAAAATAGAGGTCCTTGCGGAACCGCTCTTGGCGCACCTCACGCTCGAGATCGCGGTTCGTTGCGGCGATGATGCGAACATCGATCTTGCGCTCGCGCACGCTGCCCACGCGCCGCACGGCGCGCTCTTCGATCGCCCGCAGCAACTTCCCCTGCACCGAGAGGTCGACATCACCGATCTCGTCGAGGAAGAGGAAGCCGCCCTCGCCCGCCTCGACCAGACCGGGCTTGGATTCCTTGGCATCGGTGAACGCGCCGCGCTCGTAGCCGAACAGTTCGGCTTCCATCAGGGTCGCCGGTAAGGCCGTGCAGTTGATCTCGATGAACGGCTTCATGGAGCGGGCCCCGGACGCGTGCAGGGCGCGCGCCAGGAGGCCCTTGCCGGTGCCCGTCTCACCGGTGAGGAGTACGGGCGGTATCTCGTCCAGCGCGGCGATCTGGCGCGCCCGCTCGAGCACCGCGCGGATGGCGGGCGAGTCGCCCAGCATCCCCTCGAACCCGACGTCCCGGGTCGCGCGCCGGCGGTAATAGGACAGCTCCTGCTTGAGGAGGCGATTCTCGCGCGCCCGGTCGGCGAGCAGCCTCAACTCCTCCAAGTCGACCGGTTTCTTGACGTAATCGAACGCGCCCAGCTTCACGGCCTCCACCGCCCCCTCGATCGAGCCGTAGGCCGTCAACACGATCACCGGGATTACCGGATCGAACTCGCGGATCCGCTTGAGCAGATCGAGCCCGCTCATGCCGGGGAGCCGGACGTCGGCGAAGACGACGTCCGGCTGGAGGCTTGGGAGCAGCTCCAGCGCTTTCTCGCCGGTGCTCGCCACCTCCGCTTCATAGCCATGGTCGGCCAGGAAGGCCTTGGCGGAGCGCGCCAGGGTGTGTTCGTCGTCGACGATCAGCACGGTCGAGCCGCTCATGCGAGGTTGCGTACCGGCGGAGGGGTCGCCGCGGGCGGCGCAGCCGCAGCGGGCGCGGGATCACCGCCGGCGACCGGCAGCACGATGCGAACGGTCGTGCCGCGACCCACTGCGCTGACGATCTGCAACCGTCCGCCCGCCTCCTCGACGTAGCGCTTCGCGATCGCGAGGCCGAGACCCGTGCCCTCGGGACGCGTCGTGAAGAAGGGCTCACACAGGTTTGGCAGAATCTCCGCGGGAATCCCGGGCCCCGAGTCGGTGATCTCGAGGACGATCCCGTTCGCGCCGCCCTCGCCCCCCTGGGCCCTCGCCACGATCTCGAGCCGCCCTCCATCGGGGGCAGGCATGGCATCGAGCGCGTTGGACACGATCTCGGTCAACGCCTGCTCCAAGCGCATCGGATCGACCCGAACCTCAGGCAGCGCCGCCGGACAGCTCGTCACCAGCTCGACCCGGCGCTGGCGCAGCAGCTCGGAGAAGCCGGCGAGCGCGCCCTCGACCAGCGCCTGCACACTCTCCCGGAGCGGGTGGAACGGGGTGGGCCGGGAGAACGCCAACAGGTGCGCGATCCGCAGATCGAGACGATCGACCTGCTCGACGATGGCCTGCAACTGTTCGCGGGCGGCGGGTGCTTCGACGCGGCGCTGGGCGAGCTGCGCCGCCGCGCGCAGGCTCGCCAGCGGGTTGCGCAGCCCGTGGGCCACCGCGGCCGCCATCTGGCCGATCGAAGCCAGTTTCTCGGACTGCACCAGCTGCGCGCGGGATTGGCGAAGCTGCTCGGTCATTTGCGCGAAGGCGCGTGCCAGGTCGCCGATTTCGTCGTGCGAGCGCGGCTGGATGGCGCGGTCCAGGTCGCCCGCGCCCACGACGGCCATGGCCGCCCGCAGCTCGCTGATCGGACGCGCCAGGCCACGGGCAATGAGCCACGACGCCACGAGGCCCGCCACCAGCGCCAGCAAGCTGATCGCCCAGAGGACGCGGCGTTCCGCCTCGACGATTCCCTCCACCTGGGTGACGGCTCGCTGGACGCTGAACTCGCGCGCCTGGCGGTAGATCTCGCGGTTCACCGTTGCGAGGGCGGGTTGCAGGCGCTCCACCAGCTCCTGTCGCGCCGTGAGGTATGCCGCCTGGCGTTGCCCGGAATCGTACAGCGTGAAGACACGACCCGCGACCGCGCGAATATCGCGTTCGATCTTGCGCACGCCGTCCGCGAGTTTGATGTCCCCCGGAGGAAGCCCCGCAGCCCAGCGATCGAGCCAGTAATCCACCACCTGCTCGGTGAGCGGAAACTCCCGCTTGGCCGCAGGGTCGCCGCTCAGGTAGCGCCAGACGACTTGCGTCTGGTTGAACATGGCGTCTTCCACTTCGGCGTACGTGCGCGAGTGCGCCAGGCGCTGCCGCAGCGTCTCCAGCGTCCCCCGCTCCAGCGCGTTGGTCCGAATCGCCTGGATCCCCACGAGCAAGGTGGGGAGGACCATCAGGGAGAAGCCCAGCAGGAGCTTGCGCTGGAGGGTCACAGCTCGAAGCTTCGTGCGGCGGTGGGCGGGCGCAAGCCCCCATCATCCTGAGCGCCGCAGGCGCGAAGGATCCTTCGCTCGCGCGCGTTCCGCGCGCTCGCTCAGGATGACAGCGCAGCACGGGTTCGGTGAGGAAGTAGTGGTGGAGGATCGGGAGGTGGGACGACGCGGCGCGACGCGCTCCTGTGCGCCCTATAAAGGGTGCACACCCGGCCGAGCGCGCCCTCTCAGGGCGCGAATACAACGAAGCGAGTCTCGTGTGTGGAGTTCGTGGTGTTCCCGGGCTGATAGCCCGGGCTCGGCCCCAATGTGCGCCCTGTAAAGGGCGCACCCCCGGCCCGAGCGCGCCCTGTCAGGGCGCGTAACCACGCGAGCTTTGTACCGAGTTGCTTTCCCCCTCACCAAATCGACGCGCAGTAGTGAATCCTATTAGGCACCTCTACCTTGTATCGAAGCCAACGACGTGTCAGCGGCACTCGCCTCCCGTGGCTGCCGAGGCCACTTCGCGACCTGCAAACAGCAAGCGCGCAGTGTCGCGAGCAGCGACGACGATATCGCGCGTCGCCTCCGCCGGGATGCGTAGTTGGAGAGCGGGTCGTTCCGGGGCGATGGCCAGCTCGGTCGAGAGATCGATCCGGCTGCTGTTGGTGATGCGAAACTTCCTACCGCACACATTGACCAGCGTCAGCGTCCCGGGCAGGAGCGATGCGAGGCGGGGGACGACGTCCGTGAGCTGCTGCCATTTGTTCTTAGCCGCGCGAGCAACCGCAGGGTTCGCGTCCGTCGCCAACTCTCTGCTCAGGATGTATACACGATCCGGTATATCTGCAGCGGGCGGCTGGGCACCAAGGCGTGGGCTAAACTCCACCTGGCCGGTCAGGCGCGCACCCAGATAGCTGACGAGTGTCTCCAGCGCGAGCAGCCGCAGGTTGGTCGGGCGGCTGGGGTCGCGGGCGACCGCGATGGCGGCTTCAGCGATGGGTTGGTCGTGGATCTGATAATTCCACGCTCTGAGCTGGGCCAGGACCTCCGGTCGGTCCACGGCCCCGCGCCACCGAGCGGCAATAACTACTGGACCGTCAGGACACCTGACGATGTGCGCGAGTGCCCACCCCTCATGCGTGTCGCTGGCTTCTCCGGAAGTCACCAGCCGGACGGCGTCCGCGCAAGCGTCGCCGCCGCCGCTGGCCCGCTGCGCCTCCGCGGGAATGGCAGCGAGGGACAGCGAAAGTCCCGCGCCCGCGAACAGTCGGACACCTTTACGGCCCCCCCCTACTCGTCGCGGCCGGTGTGCACCGGACGGATACTACTTGGGTCCTTGGAACGATGGGAGCCGCCCGACCAAGTAGTCCGAGATTTTGCGGATCACCTCATCCTGGTCTGAGGACAGTTGCCGAAGCACGTTCAGAACGTCGTCTTGCGCTGATGGCGGGAGCGGCTCCGCCCCGGGCCGGTCGTTTGGGTGGTCCTGCTCCGCAAGCATCACGTATGCCACGCCTCCCAGGCCCGGCTCCGCCGGAGTTCGATACACCGCCTTGAGTGACGGATGAAACTGCCCAAGCAGAGCTTGGATGGCGGTCAGCCGTACCTCGCGTCTGTTCGACGTATTGAGGGCTGCGCTTGTCGCCGCCCGCAGCAGGCGCCGGTCGCGGAGAGTCGCGCTGGCGTCCCCCAGGATCTGCAGAGCAACCGTATCCTCTGGTGGGTGGGCCCACTGGGCAGCCAGTGCCTGCGGCCCGCTCACGGGGCAGCCCACCAAGTCCCTTATCGCCCGGTGATACGTGTCTCCACGGGCTGACGAGCGAAGAGATGCCTCCGCGGGGGCGCACCAGCTCCCATCCTGCTGCGCCATCGCCACCCCAGCGAACGCGATCAACTCAAGAAGTGCAAGGGCCTGAAACGACCTGAGAAGCTTGCTCATCGGGCTCAGCTCCATTTGTTCGATTTCGGATGCGCCCGACCCCCGCTAGAAGTACTTAAACGTACAGTAGGGGATGGGCGGCACGGTACCGCCATCTTTCTGGTCCTTCGAAGTGTTCCTCGCCGCCTGAATCCCAGGTGCCGCGGCGGTGTCAGCACGATCTATCAGAAGCGCGAGGTCGTTCAACGATACCACATGCTCCGTCGCCTGCGGAACCTGGCGATTGAGTTCATTGCGGAATACACCGGCGTGTGATGTCGGGCTCAACGTCAGTCCCTCGTGGTCCTCGACGAGCGGCAGGAACGGGACCACGTCTGACCGCTTGCACTTCCCAGGGGACGCATTCTTGGGCTGGAGGTTGTAGAAATCGCTGTTTGTTGAAAGCGCTATCCGGTTGATTCGAATGCGGGAAAGCGCCTCTACTGGAACCTCGGTAAAGTAGAACATGCCCTCGTTCGGACCAGACTGAATCTGAGGGTGGGCGTTGGGCGGTAGGTAGGCTTGGGCAAAAGGCTCGTGCGTGCCGAGGTCCGCCGGCTGGGCCGGGTGGGTCGGAAGCTTCCTTACGGTGTCCTCCTCAACCCTGTGATTGACCGTTTTCTGCGTCCAGTCGCGTGCGGTCACCGTGACGCTCGCGCTCCCCGAGGCCGGGTGCCCGGCAACAAGTGCCGGTCACGTCGATCCTCCCGTCCACCACAAGCTGGCCGGTCCAGGTCACGTCACTGGTCTGTCGGGTGACAACATCGCCCGCTGTGCTGGTGAACGTCCACCCCGTCACGACGAGCGTCTGCCCCGCAGGCTGCGGACGGGCCTCGCATGACACACTGCTGCCGCGCGGGGCCCCGGACCCGGTGCAGACAACCTCGATCCCGAGTGAGGGGTCGACCACCTCTACCGTCAGGGTCTGCGTACCCGAGACGAAGTAGTCAGGCTCGTACGGAAAACCACCGTCCGGGTTCGAGCAGCTGCCCGGGAAGCCCGGAAAGCGCTTGACCCACAGAGTACCGGGCCCGGTCAACCGACCCGACACGGTTCCGGCCGACGGGTCGCGGGGCTGGAAATCAACGCCCGCATTCCGTTCCGGGATCCAGGCGACGACCCCGTGCCCTGTGTATAACCACTCAGGGTAGAGCTCTTCGGGAAACCCGGCTGGACCCACGTCCGTCAACCCGCCCGGCGGCTGGACCGGCGGTTGGGGACTGCACGGCGGCCGATTCTGATTCAGCGAGTAGTGCAGCAAACCGGAAACAGTGACCGTGACCTCGGCGCCCTCCGGGATGTCGATCCCGGTCGAAACAGGGTCGATGCCCACCTCATTGTGAACAGGAGGGGGAACCGTAGATGTGCCGAGCACCATGTGGCTGGCGCTAAGCCGCGGCGCCGGCCCGAGGTAGTCATCTGACCGGCAGGCAGCCAAGTCTGCGGCGCCCGCGAGAACGGTGGCAAGCGCAAGCAGGTCTAGCGACGGGCGCTTCACGGCGGTGGTCTCCCTTGCACAGGTCATGGAGATCGGCTAAGACCCACCGTAGAACGATTATCTCGACGCCGCAGTGACGTTTTGAGCGCGCGGAGCAGTCCGATCGTCGGATGTGAGGAAGCTCACTCGACCAGCGGCAAAACGACGCAATCGCCGAGACTTGACCGCGCGCAGTCTGCGCGCTAGAAATGCCCACGCAATCTCGCCGAGGTCGCCCCCGTGCATCAGCTGGCCCCACTCATCCACACCGCCCTGCCCCACCTCTCGTTTGAGGTGCGCGCCGTAATCGATGCCATGCTCCTCACGCGCGGCTCGGTTGGGACAGCGCAGTGGGTGGCGAGCCACCTCAGCTTCTCGAATCGCTTCCGCCTGGCCCGCCGCCTCTCAAGCGAAGGACTGCCACGTTGCATCGCCTATCCGGCTGGATAACCGTCCTGTCTTGGATATGGGAGTGGGAGCGCAACGGCGTCGCTTTGTGTCGCTCGGCGCTCCGAGCAGGCAAGGATCCGGCGGCGTGCCGCCGCCTGGTCCGTAGGATCACCGGCCTCTCGTGGAGGAACGTGCAGAGCGGCGGGATCGAGAGGACGCTCACCCAGTTCTTGTGCGAATGCGGCGCGGCCGAAGGCAGCGTGACATCGAGGGCGATGGCTTAGAGATTTCTCTCATTTCCCTTCGCGGAGCGAGGGCGCCTGTCATCCTGAGCGCCGCAGGCGCGAAGGATCTGCTTTGGGATCCTTCCCTCGCGCGCTGTCGCGCGCTCGCTCAGGATGACAGCGCCGCGCGGGTTCGGAAAGAGAAAGGAGTGATAGGGCGGTGCATCGGAGGGTGCTTCTCTCTTTTCCCTTCGCGGAGCGAGGGCTCTGTCATCCTGAGCGCCGCAGGCGCGAAGGATCTGCTCCCAGCACCTCGTCCAGGATGCGGAGCGTCTGGTCCACCGTCGCCTCGTCGTGCGCCAGCGACACGAAGTTGTACGCCGTCCGCTTGAACAGCACGCCGCGCGCGGCGCATCCGCGCGCCACCTCGCGCGATATGTGCTCCGCCGCGAAATGCAGGAAACACATCTCGGCGATCCCGCCGACGCCGGTCACGAGATCCCCGTGCTCACTATGCACCCGATGCAGGCCGTGTAACAGATACGTGCCGACCCGGTGCAGATGCGCGCATACGCTTTCGCGCTCCATCACCTCGAGCGTCGCCTGCGCCGCCGCCAGCGCCACGCCCTCTGTCGCGAGGGTCGACGAGATCCAGGTGCGGGACACACCCGCCATGAGATCGGCCCGACCCCCGACCGCCGCGAGAGGGAACCCGTTCGCGAGCGCTTTGCCGAGCACCATCAAGTCCGGCCGCACGCCGAACCGCTCGGCGGCACCGCCGATGGCGAGCCGAAACGCCGTCTTGATCTCGTCGAACACCAACACCGCGCCCACGCGCTGTGTCTCCGCCCGCAGCACCTCGAGCCATTCGCGCGTGGGCTCGACCACTACCACGGGTTCCACGACGACGACGGCCAAGCGGTCTCCCGCTTCGCGGATCAGCTGCCGCGTCCCCTCGGCGTCGTTGAACGGCAGCTCGGCGTACAGAGCGCGAGTCGAGGCCGGCACGCCGTCGGCGCCCTGGCACCAGTCGAGCCAGCCGTGGTAGCCACAGCCGAGCACCTGCTCGCGCCCGGTGGCTACCCGGGCCAGCCGCACGGCTGCGGCCACAGCCTCCGCGCCGGTCTTGAGAAACCGCACGCGCTCGAGCCATGGGATGCGACGGCTCAGCGCCTCGGCAAGCTCTTCTTCGAGCACGGGAGGGAGCGGCCCCACGACGCCGGCCGCGATCGCCTGCTCGGCCGCGCGATTCACGTCCGGATGGCCGTACCCGAGCGCCACCGCGCCCAGCGCCATGACGTAGTCCACGTACTCGCGACCCCGGGCGTCCCACACGCGGCAGCCGGACGCCCGCACCATCCGCTCGGGGACGCTCGCGTCCTCGCCCAGCTCGGCGCCACCGAACAGGGCGTCCGGCCGCTTACTACCGGTCGACGTGAATCCCGGAACGCGCCAGTCGCTCACCGTATTTCACCACCTCGATGGCCATCGCGCGCAGCAGCTTCGCCTCGCGCTGGTCGAGCGGGGTGCGGTGGATGATTTCCCGCACCGTCCGCATCACGCCTTCGACTTGGCGCGTCTTAAAGAACTTGATCACCCGGAGGGCCGCCTCGACGTCGGCGAACAGCCGCTCCAGCTCCTCCGTGGCCGCCGGGGGCGCCTCGCGGCGCGGCGCCTTGAACGGGCGGGCGTCGTCGCCGCGCGCCAGCGCCAGCTCGTACAGCATGAGGACCACCGCGTGCCCGAGCTGCAGCGAGGCGTACGCGGGATTGGTCGGAATGGTGACGACGCGGTGGCACAGGTCGAGCGCGTCGTTCGGCAGCCCCTTGTCCTCGCGTCCGAACAGCAACGCCACGAGCCCCGCCTCAGCCTGCGCGACGATCTCGGCCGCCGCCTGGCGCGGGCGCTGGGGGTTGCGCTTCGCGCTCCGCTCCCGCGCGGTGAACCCGACCACGTGCACACAGTCGGCGAGCGCTCGCTCGAGCCGATCGTAGCGCGCTACGCGCGCCAGGACGTCCTGCGTCTGGTGCGCGATTCCCTCGACCCGGTAGGCATCGTACTCGCGCGGATTGACGAGGCGCAGGTCCCGAAAGCCGAAGTTCTTCAGCGCCCGCACTACGTGCGCGATGTTGACGAGGTCTTGGGGCTCGTGTAGAACCACCACGACGCTCATGAGCGGGAAGAACCAAACGCGGAACGCGGAACGCGGAAGGCGGAACAGCAGTGATGGGTCGTTCGCCGCGCGGCCCTCACCCTGACGTTCCGCGTTCCGCGTTCCGACTTCCGCGTTCGCATCATCCCACTAGCTCCAATATCCCCAGCCGTGCGGGATCCTGTCTGTCGCCCCGCAACCACACCCAGCCGTTACCGCCGCTCCAGACGAGCTGTCCCGCGCGCCGCTCGCGGCCGGGGAGCATCTCGTTAATGATAAGGTCGAAGCCGACCTGGCCGCCGACGTGGGCGCGCTGCCATTCCGGCCAGGCGACGGCGAGGGTGATGCGATAGCCCTGCTCGGTGCGCCGCCAGGCGCCGTGGACCGACCTGGGCGCTCCCGGCGATTCTCCCGCGCCGCGCACCCGCACGCCGCCCCCGTCTAGCCGCCCACCTTCCACCTCGGGCACGACCAGAAAACCGGAGACGTCGCCGCCTTCCAAGTCGCGGAGGTAGAGCTGGACGCCGTCCGAGTGGATGTCGTCCGGCTCGTTGTCGAGCCGCAGCGGTGGGGCTGCGGCAGCGCGGAAGCACAAGTCGGGCTTCGTCACCTCGACCGCCAGGTAAAGCGCCTCGTCGTCCCACCCGACGTGAGCGGTCGCGGAAAAGTCCTCGGGCCCGGAGTACGGTTCCTCGCTGCGGCGATACTGGTCCTCGAGCTCGAGCCGCAGCGGCTCGCTGGTATCGAACCCGTCGCCCGTGCCGTCAAGCGCAGGAGGCCGATCGACGCGCAACGCCGCGCCAACCGCCGGTTGGGGGAGATCGAGCTCGATCAGTGGTTGAAACGGAGGCTCGGGATCCCGCGCGCCGCTGAGTCGTACGCGCCTCGCAGGAGCGGTGACCTCCCAGCCCAGAGGGGACGGCGAGTGGCGGTCCACCCCGCTTGTCGTTTCGACCTCGATGACGCTGCCTTTCACCCCTACACCGCGCACGAACGCGGCTGCGCCGATCGGCTCGAGCACCGTCACGAACCGGACGCTGCGCCCTCGCGCGCGCAGCAGGTAGAACGGTGCGCGCGTGCCGCTCCCCGGCAACCCCGGTCCTTCGGCGCGGAGCAGCTCTCCTTCAAGCAGAAAGAGCGCCGTCAGCGGTCGGCTATCGGCTGCCAGCTCGAGGGTTATCGGTCCCTTCGTCTCGGGAGCGAAGCGCTGGGCGCGCGACGTGAACTCATCCTGCAGCTCGGCGTCCTCCCACCGTCCCCGCGTCACCACGTCGCCGCGCCCCTGGAAGTGCCACGGCAACTCGAGCAGATGATCCTCGCGACTCGCCAGCTCGACGATGTCGAGCAGGTACGCTGGGCCGGCCACCACTGTGCGGGTGACATCGCCGTTGCGGCCGCGCGTCCAGCCCCAGTCGCCCGGCGCGTCGAAGGTCTCACACATGGCGTTCCCCCCGCGGGACGCACCGTCCAGCCGCGGCGCGTTGTGTGCCAGGGTAGAGCGGTACCACAGGAGATCACGCGCCACGTACGACCCGGTGCCGACGTCGGGGAGCCAGTGCACACCGTCAGCGTGGAGCGTCAGATGCAGCCGGTCAGGGTGCCCGTGCCCGCCGCCGAGTGGGCCGCACTCCAGGCTCACGTAGCGCTCCCCCGCACGCAGCACCGCAAGGCCTTGCGAATCGAGCAGCGCGCTGCCGGGGACCCAGGGCGGCGCGTCGGACGGAAGCTCCGGCAGCATCTCTAAGAGGGACCACCACGACAGCGAGATCCGGGATGCGGGATGCGGGATGCGTTCGACGGGAGCATCGTGTAGATACGAATCGAACACTTCTGGGACGACGCCCGGGACGCGGTAGAGCGCCTGCAGCCAGCTCGCGACGTCCCGCATCCCGGTTCCCGCATCCCGCATCCCGCATGTCGCGAGCCCGATCTCCCACAGTTCGAGATACATCGGTTGCGCGAGCGAGACCCCGAACCGCGAATCCTTTCTCGCCGGGAAAGTGAGATCCGGGAGTGCGGTGAGCGCGGGCGCGAGCAGCGCCGCCCGCACGCGCGCCGCCAGCGCGGGCTCCGCGCCTAAGTCGACGCCCGCCGCGCGCGCCCACGCGGCGCCGGTCAACAGCCCGCGCAGCGCGAACAGGTGGTAGTTCTCTCCCTCGTACCACATGCCGTCCCGCCCGAAGCCGCGCATCAGGTGCGCGAGCAACCCCGTCTCCCCTTCAATGGCGCGTTTCGCGAGATCGTCGTCCTCGAACCACACGGCGATCGCGGCCAGTGCGGCGTCGTTCCACGTCTGGCGGTTGGAGAATCCCTCGTCGAATTCGCCGATGAGATTGGCCGCTTCATCCGCCACCTGCCCCACGCCCCGGCTCGTCGCCTCGTCCAGATGACCTGACTCCCGCAGCAGCATCGCGGCCGCCAGATAGTTCAGAATCCAGATCGATTCGAGATAGGTCGAGAAGAACAGCCGGCTCGGACCCAGCACGTTGTCACGATTGGGATATTGCCAATAGCTCCGGGCGTAAGCCCGGAGGATCTCGGCCGCCCGCACCCCCGCTGCGTCGCTTCCCCCCAATGCCTGCAGCGCCGCGAGGTGGGCGGCGCGCTCCGCCAGCCAGAGGTGCTGGAACCGCGCCCAGTGCCGGTCGTGCCGCTCGCCGGCCCACGTCTTGCCGCAGCGCGAGCAATGGTGCTGGTTTGGGCTCCAGGGATCGAACAGGAGCGCCGTGCCGTCGTCGGGGCAGATTCCGCCGTCGCTCGAGAGCAAGGCTTTGAGCGGCGGTACAATCGGCCGGCGCTCGAGCAGCGGCGCGGCCCGCTCGGTGAGGCGCGCGAGCAGCGCCGTGAGATCCGGCGCCTGCGCGATCTCCGCCCTTCGGGCCGCCACCGCTTCCGCTGTCACCATGCGCGCACGCCGGCCGTGGCCCAGCGCACGGGAAGCACGGTGGCTCCTGCGTCCCGCGCCGCGGTGATCGCGGGCCGCGCGTCCTCGCTGGTAATGAAGAACATCGCCCCCCCGGCTCCCGCGCCGGCCGCTTTGCCGCCGAGCGCACCCGCGTTCGCGAGCGCGCGCTCGAGCCGCGCCATCTCGGGCGTGCACATCTCGGAGTCGAGCGCTTGCTGGTGTCGCCAGTTCTCCCACAACAGTGCTCCCGCGCGCCCCAGGTCGGACGCGCGCAGCGCTTGCGCCATCGCTTCCGCCAGGTCCCGCATGGCCCGCAATGCGCCCGTTACCTGCCGGTCACCGCGCTCGTACGCCGCCATCACGCGCGCGATCGTGGCGCCCGAGACGCGCGAGCGGCCGGTGTAGCACAGGACGGTCTGGCGCTCGAGCGCGGCGGCGAACACCGGGTCGAGGGTGATCGGCTCGATCCCGACGTCCGGATCGTGGAAGCTGAGGCGCTGAAACCCACCCAGCGCTGCGGCGAACTGGTCCTGCTTGCCGCCGGGAATCTTTGCCTCGACGGTCTCGAGGTACCAGCCTTGCTCGGCGATCTCCCGCTCGGCCAGCCGCTCACCGCGCGCACAGGTGAGCGCCGCCACAAGCGCCACATCGAGCGCGCCCGAGCTGCCGAGCCCCGACCCGGGGGGCGCCTCGGATCGCGTGGTGAGGGTACAGCCGCTCTGCACGGGAAACATGCGCAGCGCCGCCTTGATCAGGTCGAGGCGCCCGTCGAGGACGAGCCCGCGCGAGTCGGCGCACTCGAGCTCCTGGCCGAGGTCCTCCGCCACGAGCCGGATCAAGCTGCCGCCGAGCTTCAGCTCGACGTGCGCCGAGAGTTCGATGCATCCGTTCACCACGACGCCCCCTTCGCGCGTGGAGAACGGCGGCACGTCGGTCCAGCCGCCTGCGAAGTCGAGCCGCGCTGGCGCCGTCGCCCGGAACTCAATGGGCAGCTCGCGCCGCCTCACGGCCCGATGCGCCACTGGGTGACGGCCGGCAGCTCTCCCCGCACGTCCATCCGCACTCCCTGCACGCGGCGGTTCATCCCCTGCACACCCCGCGCATGATAAAGGAAGGCGATGGGGAGCGAATCGCGAAACAGGCGCTGGGCCGTGGCGGGGTCGGCCGGGGCGCGCAGGCCCGCAAGATCCGCGAGCTGGCTCAAATACCCCAATCCCGGATCACCGGCCGTGCCGACCACGGCGGCGTCGAAGTCGTGGCGCCGCGGGTTCACGCGGTCGAGGAACGCGCTCAGCTCGAGCTGGCGGATCGAGGCGCGCACCCCGACGCCCGCTAGGCGCGCCTGAATCATCTGCTCGAGCGGCGCTTCGCCGCTCCCGACCGTGAGCAGCTCGAAGGCGATCGTTCGGCCGCCGAGTAGGCGGCGCGCCGAGTCGGGATCAGTCAGGATCGGGCGTCCGGGCACGTAGCCGGGCACGTCCGGCGGCACGGGGCCGTCGGCGACCGTGCCGAAGCCATAGAGATACCCGTCCACGATCTCCCGGCGATCGAGCGCCAGCGCCACGGCCCGCCGGACCCGCGCGTCGTCGAACGGCGGGCGCCGCGTGTTGAAGACGATGCCGTACGGATAGATGAGAGGGTAGTCGAGCACCGCCAGGTCGGGGTTCCTACGCACGAAGGCCGCGTGCGCCGGCTGGATCCCGGCGAAGTCGATCTCGCCCACCGTGAGCGCGGCGAGCTTGGTGGTGGGCTCGTCCACGACGACCACGATGAAGCGCGCCAGCTGGGGAGGGCCGCCAAGCGCCGGCGGAAAGGTCGGATTCGCCGCGAACACCCAGCGCCGGTTCGACTCGTGCGTGACGAAGCGAAAGGGGCCGTTTCCCACCGGGTGCGCGTTCCACTCCGCCTGGCGCAGCCGCGTGCGTGGAATCGAGTCCAGCAGATGGGCCGGCAGGACGGCGAGGTCGGTGAAGACATCGGGCAGCTCCCGTTCGGGCCGGCTGAACCGCACGATCACCGTCGAGTCGTCGGCGTCGTTCGCGGACACGACGTTAGCCAGATCGCTGAGCCGCGGATATCCGGTGACCGAGTCGCAGGCGGTGTTGAGCGTCCAGACGACGTCGCGCGCCGTCGTGGCGACCCCGTCGTGCCACCGCACACCGGGCTGCAACCGGAACGTGAGCGTCGTACGGTCGGCCGACCACGTCCAGCGGCGCGCAAGGTACGGTTGGGGGACGAGGGCCGAATCGTAGCGCGCGAGGGTGGTGAGCAGCACGTAGCGCTGCACCTGCTTCGCGAGCGGGTGCGTCGTGAAGAGCGGGTTCACGCTCTGGAGATCGGCGCCGGAGGCATAGATGACTGTGCGCCCGCGACGCGCGGGGCTCACCCCGCACGCCAGCGTCGCCCCGGCGAGCAGCACCCGCCTCATCGGCCGCAGCACGCCCGCATTCTAGCGGCCGCGGCAGGGGCGCGCGAGATTCGGCGCATGCTCGCCGGACTCGCACGCCGCGCCAGCACGGGCCTCGCCGTTGTAGCCGGCGTCGTGACCTTGACCTTTTTCCTGCTTCGCCTCGCCCCAGGCGATCCCGTGGCGCTACTGGTCGGCCCGGCCGCCACGCCGGCGCAGATCGCCGCTCAGCGCCGTGTGCTGGAGCTCGACCGCCCCCTCGCGGTGCAGTATGGCGCCTGGCTGGGCCGCTTCGCCCGCGGGGAATGGGGCACCAGCATCGCGACCGGGCGGCCGGTGCTCGCGCTGCTCGCCGAAGCAGTGCCGGCCACGCTCGAGCTGGTCGGCCTGTCGCTGCTGCTGAGCTACCTGCTCGGCGTAGCCGTGGGCGCGGTCCAGGCGACCGCGCATCGCCGCGTCGACACGGCGCTTTCCGTCGCGACCGTCACCCTGTTCGCCGTTCCCGGCTACTGGCTGGGCCTGATGTTGGTCATGGTATTCACCTACTGGGCTCGCGCGCTCCCCGCCTTCGGTCGCGCGGGGCTCGACAGCGACTTCCTCTCGGGCGGGGCATGGCTCGCCGACCGGCTGCGCCACCTCGTCTTGCCGCTCACCACTCTCACGCTGATCGGCATTGGCGGCGCCGCGCGCTTCGTGCGTGGCGCGATGCTCGACGTCGTGGGTCAGCCGTTCGTGAGGACCGCGCTGGCCAAGGGGCTCGCTCCGTTTCGGGTCGCGCAGCGCCACGTCGCGCGCAACGCGCTCATCCCCGTCGTGGTCCTGCTCGGCCTGTCGGTTCCCACGCTGTTCTCGGGTGCCGTCTTCGTGGAGTTCGTGTTCGCATGGCCCGGCGTCGGTCGCCGGTTGGTCGAGGCCGTGCTGGCGCGCGACTACCCCGTCGTGATGGCGGCGACGGCGGTGAGCGCGATCCTGGTGGTGGTCGGGAACCTGGTCGCCGACGCGCTGGTGGGGTGGATCGATCCGCGGATCCGCCACCAGACCGAGGCAATGTGAAGCGGCTGCTGCGCGACCGACGCGCCATCTTCGGCGCCGGCGTGCTGATCGTGGTCGTCGCAGCGGCCCTCGCCGCGCCGCTCGTCTCGACCGGAGACGCGGCGGCGCAACCCGACATCGTCGCCACGCGGTTCCTCGCGCCACTCGCCACGGACGCTCGCGGCGCGATCCACCCGCTGGGCACCGATCGGTTCGGGCGCGACGTATGGACGCGACTCGTCTACGGCGCTCGGGTTTCCCTCGGCGTGGGCACGCTCGCGGTGCTGCTGGCGATCGCGATCGGCCTCGCCGTGGGGGCGGTCGCGGGCTACTGGCGGGGACCGGTGCGCTCGGTGCTGCTGGCATTCACCGATTTCGTGCTCGCTCTCCCCCGCGTGGTGCTGCTGCTGTTGCTCGCGACGCTGTGGCGCCCGAGCGCGGCGCTCGTCATCCTCGTGCTCGGGGTGACCGGCTGGATGTCGGTCGCACGCCTCGTCCAGGGCGAGGTCCGTGCGCTCGCCGCGCGCCCGTTCGTCGAGGGGGCGCTCGCGTTGGGGCTCTCGCGCGCCAGGATTCTGTGGCGCCACATCCTGCCCAACGCGCTGACGCCTGTCATCGTCGCCGCGGCGCTCGGGATCGGCAACGCGATCATGCTCGAGGCCGGCCTGTCGTTCCTCGGTCTTGGCGTCCAGCCGCCCACGCCGTCCTGGGGCAACATGATCGCATCGGGGAGAGATACACTCGTGAATGCGCCATGGGTGGCCGCGGCGCCGGGCATTGCCCTGGTGCTGGTAGTGGTCGCCTGTACCCTGCTGGGGGACGCGCTACAGGACGCACTGAATCCAATGCAGAGGCTGAGACGGTGAGTTAACTCGCCGTCTCACCACCTAGACCTTTGAGTACACCATCGTTCAGCTCGTGCCCACCGTCAAACGGGATTTCCCGATACGGAATAGCGTGGGCCCGGAGCCGATCGGCGATCTGCCTGATCACCTTCTCCGTGATGAGCTGATCGGCCCGCCCGTACACGAGCGACAGCCGAGCGGCCCGCAGCCGATCCACGATCGTCGGGAGCGTGAGATCCAAATCAGGCGGAAACTCGCCACCCCATAGCATGAGACGATCGACTCTGGCCTTGCCCATCGCCGTCCAACGACTGGCGGTAGCCACACCTTGTGAGAACCCCAGCGCGTGCACGGTCACTTGCGAGCGATCGAGCAAGCCAAACACCTCCTGGTACACCGCGTCGAGGTATTGGACGTAGTCGGCGATTTCGGCGAGGCGATCCTCGCGCGTCATCCAGCTCGCACCGACTCGCCGCTCGGTCGGGCTCTCGCTCAAGTAGAACCGCGACAGCCCTTCCGGAGCCACGAGATAGCGCGTTCCGTCGTCGAGCACCCGCAGCTTTTCCAGGAAGCGCGCCGCCAGCTGTCCGTACCCGTGACACGCGAACCAGACTTCCGCCACCGCCGCCGAGCGTTCCCCGAGGGTGAAGTAGCGGGCCGTGCGGCTCACCGACAGGTGATGCTCGTGCATCCGCCCCCGACGCTCCTTTCCATTCCGCATTCCGCAATCCGCAATCGCCTCTCACGTCACCAGGATCGTCACGATCTCGTAGGGCTCCGCCACGAACCTGACGGTTTTCCCCCGTCCCTCGAGCACCAGCGCCGTGGACTCGCGCTCGTCGGCCCGCACGCGGTGGGCGCTCTTGACACCCTCTCCGAACCGCCACGCGCCCGGCGCCTGGCGGCCTGTCGCGTTGTAGCAGCGCAGCACGAGCGGCGAGCCCTGCTGCGCAGGCTTCACCGCCGAGACTACAAGCCCGGCCCCCTCGAGCGCGATGTCGATGGACGGGGGCGCCAGCTCCGCCGCGTCGCGCAGCCAGAAGCCACGCACCGGAAGAAAGACGTCCTCCCACAGCGACGGGATGACATCGCCGCGCTCGACCTCGGCCTGCGGCACGGGGGCGAGCGCGAGCTCGACGCGGCACGGGCCGAGGCACTGCGCCAGCGGCGTGGCGGTGGGCCACCCGGCGTGCCCCGGGCGCGTCGGCAGGTCCCCCCGTGACAGCTCGCCCACCGCCCGCAGCAGCGTCATGATGAGGTCCCCGCGCGACGTCCACTCGTACTCGAAGAACCCGGGCGCGAGCAGCGCCAGCCCGCGTCGCCCGTCCGCCGCCGCGACGAAGCGGTGCGCCGGTGCGGTGGCGACCGGCGTCTCGAGCGGATAGTCGGCCGGACGCACGCTCACGGCGGGGCGTGCGACCGATCCGAACGGCGCGCCCGCGACGGCGGCAACGCCGGTCAGATCTGTCGGCACCCGCGCCCGCAGCCGATGCCAGGTCGCCTGGTTGTCGATGTCGAGGATGCAACGCACGGCTGGGCTGTCGGCGTGCAGCATCACAACGAGCCGAACGTCGACGTGCCCGGGACGACTTTGCGTTACGCTGTTTGCGCGACGTCTCCGCGTGACGCCGTTCCCGGCGCGCATCCCGAAAGTCGCTTCCAGCGCTGCGACCAGCGGCCCCGCCGCCAGTCTACGAACCCGGATCGGCCCCGCGGCGCGCACGATGCGATCCCGTGCCGGCGGACAGTACGTGTAGGTGTCGCCCGCGTCGCCGCCGTCCTCCAAGCGCAGCACGTCGAAGAACCGCTCGCCCGTGCGCCGGTCGTGCAGCGCCAGCGCGCCCGTCGGTTCGAGCGTGGCCTCGATCCAATGATTGGCCAGCGATCGCCCTTTCACCCTCGCGCCCGAGCCGCCTATAGCCCCGGGCGTCAGCCCGGGGCTCCCCGGCGTCAGCCCGGGGCTCCCCGGCGTCAGCCCGGGGCTCCCCGGCGTCAGCCCGGGGCTCCCGGTCGTAAGCCCGGGGCGATCGAACGTCAACCCGAAGGCGTCAAAGCCCAGCCCCGCCACGCTCGGCGCCCGCAAGGCCACGCGTACCCAGTCGACCTCGTCCTGATCCGGGTAGTGTCGAGCGGCGTCGAGCCGCTCCTGCCCGGGCCGCCGGTCGAGCAGCTGCATGGGGATCGGCCCGCCGTCCGGCCCAGCCAAGGCAAAGGGGCGGTATCCCTGGGTGTGGCGCGGCGCGCGCCCCGACGGCGGTCCCACGGGCACGTCGCGCCGAAACAGCGTGACGTCGGCCACCACTACGCCACCCCGCAGCCGGGCGGCGGGGTTCCAGAGCACGAGCGCGTGCTGGGGGTCGGTCGCCCGATCACGCACTGCATCGGGATCGTGGCGCACGAGGTCGAGCACGCTGCCGCGCAACACCTCGCGCGCGAGGGCCTCCACGTTCGTGAGCCGGGCGTCGACCGCCCGCGCTACGTCGTCGCTCGCGCATCCGGCGATGGCGTCGTGGAACTGACAGCGGACGAGGGTGCGCCACGCGAGCTCGAGCAGCGGGCGCCGGTCTCGCCCCGCTCCCGTCCCTCCCCCGGCACGGCGGGCGAATGCGGCGAGTGGCTCCGCGCATCGCTCCAGGAACAGCTCGGCCGCCGAGCAGCGACGCTTGAGCGGCGCCCGGGTCGCGTGCACGCCCTGGAGTGTCCAGGCATAGCGGTACGACCAACGCAGCTCGCCCGCCAGGGGCGCCGGCTTGGCGCCGTCGGCTGCCGTCTGAAAGAACTCATCGAGCCGCGAGACCCGGAACGCGCTCTGCGGCTCGACCTCGGCGAGCAGGTCGCGCAGGCGCGACACGTCGGGGTGGGCGGCGTGGTGATCCGCGCCGACGAACACGGGAATGTGCTTCCCGGCCGCGCGCCCGACGAGCCCGGCTCGCACCGCGCCCCACGCCGCGGGCAGCCGGTCGCCGTCAGCGGGGAGCGCCGCTCCGATCTCGTACCCCGCCGGCGGGAGGTGCCACACCAGGGCGTCCCGCCCGTCGGGGCCGCGCCAGCGGTACAGGTCGCGCTCCTGTCCCGGCTCCCCTCCCAAGCCCCGCCACACCACACCCGCCCGGATGCCGAACTCGCGGGCCAGGGTGGGCCACACCGCTGGATGACCGAACGCATCCGGCGAATACAGCACGTCGAGCCGGCCGCCGAGCCGCTCGGCATCCGCCGCGCCGAGCAGCAGGTTGCGCACCAGCGCTTCGCCCGAGGGGATGAGCTCATCGGCGAGCACGTACCACGGACCGATCTGCAAGCGCCCCGACTTGACGAGGGTCCTGATCTCGGCCTCCTGCTCCGGGCGCGCGCTCAGGTAGTCGGCGACGAGTACGGTCTGGCCATCGAGCAGGAAGCTGCGGTAGCTCGGGTCCGCCTGCAGCCGCTCGAGCAAGTCATCCAGCGCGGGGACGAGCCGCGCCTGAAACGCGGCGCGCGGCAGATACCACTCGCGGTCCCAGTGGGTGTGCGGGATGAGATGAAAGATGAGCCCGCTCATTGGCGGGTAAGCCTAAGGGGCCTGCGACTCCCTTGCTATACTCTGCATTACAAAGTACTTTTAGATACGGACTAAGTGAGGAACTCATGTCGCGTCGCTGGTTTGTCGCGTGGGGCTGGGTGCACCGCCCCGTCTCATGGCAGGGATGCGGACTCGTGCTTTTGGCGGCGATCTTCTGCGCTCAGGTCTTCCTCGCCGTCGACCGCCACTCCCATTCGGTGAGCGACACCGCGTACGGCATTTTCCCGTTTGTCGTACCGTGCCTGATGTTGCTCGACTGGGTGGCCTCGAAGACGAGCGGCGCGGCCAGCTGACAGCGGCGCCGTTGGGCGAGGGGGCTGCCGCAACTCATGGGAGCGGCCATATTCCGCCCCATGCTCAGACGCGCCCTGCTCGCCCTGCTCGCCTTGCCCGCCCTCGCGGGCCTCGCCTTCGTCGTCACCCGGGTGATGCCCGGCCCGCAGCCCGATGGTACGACCGTGCTCCCCTCCGGGTGGCGGATCCGTCCGGCGGGCCGCCAAGTCGCCGTCGGCACGCTGCCGCTCAACCTCATAACGCTCTCTGACGGCTCGCTCCTCGTCACCAACAACGGGTACGGCGAGAACGGTCTCATGCGGATCGATCCGGTCGGCGGCGGCATCACGTGGCGGTACCCCCTCAAGGCGGCGTGGCTCGGGCTCGCGCGCTCGGGTCGCGACTGGCGCGACACGGTGTGGGCGAGCGGTGCCGGGACCAATCGGGTCTACCGGCTGGCCTGGCTGGGGGGCGCGGGGTGGACGACCGACACCGTCACGCTCGCCGACACCAGCGCCAAAGTGTTCGCGGCAGGGCTCGCGGTAGTCCCCGCTCGAGGACTCGTGGCGATCATCGGGAACCTGAGCGATTCGGTGTACCTGATCGACGCCGCCACGCTCGCCCGGCGCGGCGCCGTCGCGATCGGCCACCGGCCCTACACCGTCGTGGCGGACTCCGCGCACCTCTACGTGAGTGACTGGGGCGACTCGACGGTGAGCGTGATCGACCTGTCGGCCAGCCCGCCGGTCCGCCGGTCCATCTTCGTCGGTCCCCATCCGTCCGCCCTGGCGCTCCGTGGTCATGACCTCTTCGTGGCGCTGGCGGGCGCGAACGGCGTCGCGCGGATCGATCTCGCACGAGGAGCGGTGGTGGAGCAGCTCACCGTTGCGCTCGACCTGCACGCGCCGCTCGGGAGCGATCCTAATGCGCTCGCGCTCTCGCCCGATGGCAGGACACTGTACGTCGCGATGGCAGGAAACAACGCCGTTGCGGTCGTGCGGCTCGATGCGCGGCGCATGCGCGTCGCGGGGCTCATTCCGGTGGGATGGTACCCGACCGCGCTCGCCGTTTCGCCCGACGGTCGGACCCTGTACGTCGCGAACGGCAAGGGGTCGGGCTCGGGCGCGAATCCCGACGGCAAGTCCATCAGAAACGTGATCACGGGCTCGGTGTCCATGGTCCCCGTTCCGGACGCCGCGACCCTCGCCCGCTACACGCGCGAAGCCTACGCGCTCAGCCCGTACTCGAACCCGGGTCTCCGTCCGACCGTCCGACCGTCCGACCGTCCGACGCAGGTGAGGCACGTCGTCTACATCATTCGCGAGAACCGGACGTACGACCAGGTGTTCGGCGACCTGCCGCAGGGGAACGGCGATCCGAGCCTCGCCATCTTCAACGACTCCGTAACGCCGAACGCGCATGCCATCGCGCGCCGCTGGGTGCTGTTCGACAACTTCTACGTGGATGGCGAGGTGTCGGCCGACGGGCACGAGTGGAGCGACCGCGCCTTCGCCGGCGACTACAACGAAAAGACGTGGCCCCAGATCTACTCCAACCGGCGCAAGTGGGATCTGACGAGCGGTGAGGATCTGGCCAATCCGCACGACGCCTACCTGTGGGACGCGGCGCAGCGCAAGGGGCTCTGGGTCGTCAACTTCGGCGAGATGACCGAGTCCGACGACGAGGATTCTACGCCGCCGCGCCGCGTGCGGACCAATTTCCCGGGGCTCAAGCAGATCACCGTCCCCGAGTACCCCGGCTTCATCCTCGCCGTCGCAGACACGACCCGGGCGCGCCTGTTCGCCGATTCCGTCGCCAGCTGGGACCGGCAGGAGCGGTTTCCCGATCTCGTCATTCTCTGGCTGCCGCGCGATCATACCCAGGGCCGGGTGGCGAGCCAGCCGACGCCCCGCGCCATGGTCGCCGACAACGACCTCGCGCTGGGCCAGATCGTCGAGCGCCTGACTCACTCCGCAGCCTGGCCCTCGCTCGCCCTGTTCGTACTCGAGGACGACGCGCAGGACGGCCCCGACCACGTCGACGCCCACCGCTCCGTGCTGCTCGTCGCGTCCCCCTACGCCCGCAGCGGGGTGGTGGACAGTACGCTCTATACGACCAGCTCGGTGCTCCGCTCGATCGAGCTGATCCTCGGCCTGGCGCCGCTCAGCCAGTACGACGCTGGTGCCACGCCGTTGTGGAACGCGTTCGCGAGACGTTTAGACTCGACGCCGTTCACAGCCCTACCGAATACCTGGCCGCTCGACCAGCTCAACCCGCGCGCCTTTCGCTCGCGCATTCCCGCCCGCGATCTCGCGGAAGCGGATGCGGCAGACGAGGCGCTGCTGAACTGGGAGATCTGGACCAGCGTCCGACCGGGCGCGCGGCTGCCGATACCCAAGCACGCCGGCCTGCTTCCCGTACCAGCGATCGATCGCTAGCGATCCGCGCAGGCGCCTCAAGTCACGCGTCCTGTCGCACCTGCGTCACAAAAGTTCTCATCAACATCCTGCAGCGGTCACCGGCGGTGTGTGACGGTGCGCACCACGGCGTGCCGAGTGTGCGGAAATTCCGACACCGGCTTTGTCTGATGTTACAACTGGACGCTATATAGCATCTATATGCTATACCATGAGCGGTTGTTGCACCTTGCCCGATGTATGGGAGATTGACGCTGTTCAGAAGCTGAACGGTCTCGTTGCTGAGGCAGTCCTTGGTGTGGTATGCGCCTTGCCTGGTCAACGGCCGTCGTTCTAAACGTTGCGAGGAGGGAGTCCGTGCTCAGTCCCACGCTGTCGCGTCGGTCTCAGGCCGCCGGGTTCACGTTCATCGAAATGATGATCGTGTTCGTCGTCCTGGGGATCATGCTGTCGATCATGGTCAAGTCGGTGCGCGGGACCTGGGTGGCGAGCTCGCGGCGCTCGGGTAGCCGCGAAGTGACGGCCTATCTGTTTCGGGCCCGCACCATCGCAATCCAGCAGAGCCGGACGGCGTGGCTGGTGCGGAGCGGCAACGTCCTGAAGATCCTGGTCGACTCCTCGGGCACGCCCGTCCAGCTCCGCACCTCGATCGACATGGCGCAACGCTACGGCGCCACGTTGACGGCGAGCCCCAAGGACACGATCCAGTTCGACCCTCGCGGGTTCGTCGCCAACGTGACGCAAACCCCGAAGCTCATCGTCAAGATCGGGGCCGTCGCCGATACGCTGTGCGTGACTGGCCTCGGTCGCATCACCACGCGGAGTTGCCCATGAACCGGGAATCTGGCTACACCATCGTCGAGCTGCTGGTCGCGGTCATGATCTTCAGCGTCGGCCTGCTGGCCATGGCGGGGACGGCGTCGGTGATCATGTCCACGCTCACGAGCACCCAGTCGCGCACCATCGCGGCAAGCGTGGCGGAATCCCGCTTCGAGCGGGTCCGCGCCACCCCGTGCGTCAGCCGCGCCGGCGGGTCGGCCGTGAGCCGCGGCATCTCGGAGGCATGGACGCTCAACCGCCTGGCCCGCGCCGACGACGTAACGGTGAACGTCACCTTCCTGAGCAGCCATCGCCAGCGGACCGAAACATTCCGGAGCTTCCTGCCATGCTGAGCGCGAAACCAACCCCGGTCGGCCGGGCCGGCTTCACGCTCGTCGAGCTCGTCATCACGCTGGTGCTCGTGAGCTTCGTGGCGGGCGCCATCGTCAAGCTGCTGCTGCGCCAGCAGCGCTTCTACAACAGCACGACCGAGCTGATCCAGACACGGCAGCAAATCCGCCAGGCCGCCGCGATGCTCCCGTCCGATCTGCGGGGGATCTCGAGCATCGGCGGGGACATCTACTCGATGACCGACTCGTCGCTGGAGTTTCGCTCCGTGTTCGGCAGCTCGATCGTGTGCGTGAACACAGGCGGGAAGCTCTCGACCGTCCCGCGGGTCCTCGCCTCAGGGGCAGCGATGACGAACTGGACCAGGCCGCCGGCGGCCGGTGATTCACTCGCCGTCTACAACGACCAGGGGACCTTACTGGTTGCCGACGACGTCTGGTCGCTGTCCCAGATCACGAACGTGACTCTGGTAACCACAAACGTCGCCAACGGCTGCCCGGTCGCGACGGGACTGACGCAGGCGGGGGACATCTCGGCCGCCAATCCGAGCTACCAGTTCACCTTTGTGTCCGCGGCACCCGCCGTCATCCCCGTGGGCGCGGCGATGCGGTTCTTCCGGCGGGTGCGCTACCGCATCTACAAGGACACGGACAACCAGTGGTATCTGGGGTTCTTTGACTGCGTGACCGGCCGCGTGCCGGTCTGCACCAGCACTCAGCCGATCGCCGGCCCGTTCCAGCCGTACTCGGCGACCGGGACGAGCGGGCTGCAGTTCGCTTACTACGACTCCACCGGCGCGGTGACCGCGACCCGCACCCTGGTGGCGCGCATCAGCCTCGTCGTGCGGGGCCAGGGGGCAACGCTCCTCAACCTCGCCGGGGCCGGCGCAACGGTGTTCCGCGATTCGCTGCGCATGGAAGTCGGGCTGCGCAACCGTAAGTAGAGGACACGAGGGAACAGTATGCGTACGACGTTGCAGTCAGAGAAAGGCATGGCGCTGCTGATGGCTCTCGGCGCCATTGTGATCATCGGCGTGTTGATCGGGGGCGTCGTATTCGTGACGACGCAGGACTACCGGATCGGTGGCAACACGGTGCGCCAGGCGCGTGCCGCTGCGGCGGCCGAGCTGGGCTTGAACCGCCTGGCCCAGGACTGGAACTTGGCCAATAACCAGCGCCAGGTGGGCAACCCCCTCGTCATATCTTACACGGCGCCGCGTGGGGCGAGCGCGAAGGTGACCGTCACAAGGGTCTCCGGCGTGTACTTCTGGGCGGTCTCGGAGGGCACCGCGGGAGCGCTGGGGAGTCAAGCTACGGCGCGGCGCCGCTACGGCACGTTCTTCCGGCTCGACATACCGCAGATGAACTTCCTGGGCGCGATCACGACCCAGGGCAATACCACCATCAACGGCAATGTCACGGTGAATGGGAACGACGCGCCCCCGGCCTCGTGGACCGCCTGCGGGCCCAACGCCGCGAACGTCGCCGGGGCGGCGATAACCCCCACAACCACGGCCACGGTCAACGGGAGCGTCACTGTTGACGGGAGCCCGCCCGTGCTCACCACCCTCGCGGCCGGCGACACGAACACGTACTTCAACTATGGAAGCTCGAACTATCAGTCGATCGCAGCGTCCGCGAATCTGACCTATGCGGGCAACACCCAGCTCACCGGCGTCGGGCCCATCGTGCTTGGCGGCGTGTGCCAGTCCAGCGTGATTCCGGCCAACTGGGGGGAGCCGACCCACGCGAGCCCGGCGACCCCGTGTGAGAGCTACTTCCCGATCATCCACGCGCTGGGCGACTTGAAGGTCACCACGGGTCGCGGTCAGGGCATCCTGCTGGTCGACGGCGACCTAAACATTGCCGGCGACTTCACGTTCGATGGAGTAGTCATCGTGCGGCGTGGCCTCAAGATGTCGGGGACCGGCAACAAGGTCTCCGGCGCCGTGATGGCGGCGAGCGTCGACGTGAACGACAACGTCGCGGTGGTCGGGAACACTTCGATCCTGTACTCTTCCTGTGCCCTCGTTGCCGCAATGTCGGGGTCGGCCTATCCTAAGCAGGCCAGGCAACGCGGCTGGGTGGACGTGTACTGAGGGTGACGTGCATCACGAACCAGGGCTCTGAAGGGCAAAACTTCTAAAGAGGCTCGGAAGTCAGTCCAAGTAACGCCGCGCCGGACACGCGTTCGAGGAGTGATGCGTCGCCGCGACGGCGACGCGGCCACGCCGTAGTTACTTGCTCACAACGTAGGCCCCCTGCCCACGCAAAGCGACGCCCTGGAGTCGCCGCGCGTTCTTCCATGCAACGCCAATTCCTTGGCCCTGTCTTTGCAGGGGGCCGCGCACTTTG
>WNEX01000014.1_pt1 | contig 59198 bp, 56 predicted proteins | sample 5399841 | NCBI WGS metagenome assembly WNEX01 (sample SAMN13153337, study PRJNA577476) | soil metagenome | isolation source: 40 cm grassland meadow soil 2 days after 1st rain plot 5 | place: USA:California | collected 2015-09-18 | reverse complement strand
ACACGAGGGGGCCACCTCCTTCGGACGGAAGCTCGGGTGCCGTGAGCGCACGAAGAGGCGCGTGAAGATCGTTCGCCGTCGAGTCGGAAGTCAGTGGGAGGAGGAGGCCAACGCCCTTCCGGATCAGCGGGACCGCGCCACGGCCCCACAACGCCGTGCGCTCTCTTGCGCTTTGCGCTTTCAGAGGTGCGCTTGAAGCTGGCGGGCGGTGATCGTTCTGAAGGAAGCGGAGTGTTGTGCCCCTGGCGGGGCACGGAATTCGTCCCACACCCTTGCGCCGGCGAGCGAGTCGCCCGCAGCTTAAGCGCGATCCGTTAGGCGGCGCCACTCAATCGTATTTGGCACGTGCAAACTGTCGCGCCCCTGGACATCCCATTTCCGATAGCCGAGGCAGAGACATGAAGAACGTTGCCAACGCCCGATTCACCATCAAGAGCTGGGTCGAGAAGCCTTACAGTGAGAACCAGGGCGTACCAAAGCTGACTCGGGCCGCCGTCACAAAGGCGTTCACCGGCGATATCGCGGGCGAGGGGCATGTCGAATACTTGATGATGTACCGCAGCGACGGCTCGGCCACATTCGTCGGCCTCGAGCGGGTCGTCGGGCACGTTGCAGGCAAAGCGGGCAGCTTCGTGCTCCAACGCACTGGCGTATTCGAGAACGGCGTGGCGAAGGAATCCTATTTCGTCATTTCGGGCTCCGGCACGGGAGAGCTTAGAGGCCTGCGCGGCGAGGGCACGTCGGCTGTTGGGCACGGGACTGAGCATCCTCTAACACTGACCTATGAGTTGGGCTAGCCTGGCGCCATTCAGATCCTTGAAGGCGCTGCCTAACAAGCGCTTGAAGCTGGCGGGCGGTGATCGCCTTAAGGGAACCGGAGTATTGTGCCCCTGGCGGGCACGGTCTGTCGTCCACCTCTCTTGCGCCGGCGCGCGAGTCGCCCGCAGCTTAAGCGCGATCTCGTAGGCGGCGCCGACAGGGGTTGTTCCGATGACTGACACCCGAGTGTTGTCGTTGACGACCCGCGCGCGGATCGCCGTCGGAATTGCCCGCGGGGTCGCCGCGTCCGTTGGCGATCACGACCTCACGCCGGCGCATGTTGCGCTCGGGGTGCTCCGAGAGCTGGAGAACCCTGCAGTCGCAGCGCTCTGGCGTGCCTGCGTCCCAATTCCCGTACTCCGGTGGGAGATCGAACACCAGCTTCAATCGGAGGCGGAACACAGAGGTCCGCGGCGGCAGAGACCAGGCGACGTCATCCTTCCGTCAACGCCCGGCGAGCAACGCATGCTTGAGCTGGCGAGCGCCGAAGCCCGACTGCGAAATGACCCCTACGTCGGCACGGAGCATCTGCTGCTGGCCATTCTGCGGGACCCAGATACGTCGGTCGCTCGGGCGTTTGCGCGTCACGGTGTCGGATTCGAGTCTGCCGTGACACACCTTCAACAGGTCTTCACGGAGGAGTCTGGTCCCCCGAGCCCACACGCCTCGGTTGGGGAGATTCAGGCATACATAGAACAGAATCCAGATTCGCCGTACGGATGGCCGATGCTCGCCAGGAAGCACTTCTGGCGTGGTGACCTCCAAGCGGCGCGTGAAGCCTACGAAAGGCTTATCGCGCTTGACCCAGGATGGATGACGAACCACGAGTACGATCGCGAGACTTGGGAGCAAGTGCGCGGCGCCGCCTAACAAGCGCTTGGAGCTGGCGGGCGCGGCCAGGTAAGGTAGACTTCCGTTTGTGCGCCAGATGAGTCCCGAGAGACGAGCGAGCTTGCGGTGCCCCGCCGACTCAGCGACCGTAGCTCAAGCGCGATCCGTTGGGCGGCGGCACTGCCCGGCACCGCGAACCTTCGTGGTCCACCCGGCGCCCACGTCCTTCGACGCGTGCCGCAGTCCTCAACCATCAGCAAGGAATAGCGGCGTATGTCCACCAAGGAGATTGTTCAGCGCTATTTCGAGGAACTAAAGCAGAGAGGGAGATGGGAATCATTCTTGGCCGACGACATGACATTCACGAGTTTCACCAGCCCGGTAAAGGAGGTGTCAGGAAAGGCCGCCTACCTCGAGTCGACCAAACGCTTCTTCTCGATGGTAAAGTCTGTAGAAGTGAGAGACCTGATCATCGACGGAGCCAAGGCCTGTGCCTTGACTCGTTATCAGCTGCAAGCACCCAGCGGGAGTAGGTTTCAGAGTGATGTTGCCGAGCTTTTCACCGTTAGAAATGGCAAGATTGCTACGTTTGCCATTTATTTTGACACCGCACCGTTCCCGAAGTAGCCACCGGTATGGCACCGCGCGAGGTCCTGACCGAAAGAGTGAGAGCAGCGCTGGCGCACATGCCGGGGGTTACGGAAAGGAGAATGTTCGGCGGCACCACCTTCATGGTAAACGGGAAGATGTGTATCAGCGCTGGTCACCACCACTTGATGTGTCGTATCGACCCTGAGCTGCACGCAACAGCGATCGCACGCAGAGGCGTTCGGACGGTCAGGATGAAGGGGCGAGCGTACCGAGGCTTTGTCTATGTGCGCGAGGAAGCTGTCGCGTCAAGGAGAGACCTGCACTACTGGGTGCGACTGTGTCTTGCCTTCAACAAACGGGCCAAGTCCTCGCGCAAGGGGGCAAGGACTACATCCGCCACGGCATCGTCGTGACCGCACCCCGTGCGATCCTGCTCATCCTACCACCGCTCGTTGCGGCTGCGCCCGGGCTCGACGGTCAGAGACCGCCACCCGGACTGGACCGGCCGGCCATCGAAGTAGGCGCCGATGTCGGGGTGAGCCCCAATGCTGCCAAAGCGTTCGCAAATGATCAGATCTGTCCTTCGCGCGCGGCTCTCTCGGTGGGCCTTCGTGCGCACGCGAGGCTCGCGCGCTGGTTCGGCACCGAAGTCCTGGGCCAGTACTTCTTTGGGAACCCTGGGCCGAGTTGCGTTGACGGCTTGCTCCCACCACCGCCACCGCAAGGACCCTTCACTCGCCGCTACGACTTTTTCGACGAGCGCGTCACAGGCTATCCCTTCGTGCTCACCACTGCTCGCGTGCAGATCCTGCCCTACGCCGGCCCGGCTGCCGCCGTGCGAGCTTTCGTTGGCCTCGGGCACATCTGGTCGAAGCGCGTGACGGTCCCGCAGGCAGGCTTCTCCGTCCTGCTGGGCCACCGCGCGCTTCGCTTCATGGTCGAAGCCGACCTGTGGTGGTACCGCGTGGCACAGCATCGGATTACTGAGGACTTCCAAGATGGTCAACTCGTCGCACGCCGTGATGACGTTGCACGGGTGCGCGAACGCACCGCCGTCGTGCGGGCCGGACTCACGGTCCCGATCCCGCGGCGGACGCCCTAGTGCTCTTTGACTCCTCATCCTTGCCGCCTAACAAGCGTTTGAAGCTGGGCGCTGACGTTGCCATCGTCGGGGGCGGCGTCGCCGGTCTGGCTGCGATGCGTGTCCTCGAGGAGCGGGGAATTCGCACCTGCGTGGTCGAGGCGCGTTCCCGCATCGGAGGGCGCGTTCACACGATCCGCGACCCGCGTGTCGCGCACCCCATCGAGCTGGGCGCGGAATTCGTTCACGGCGGTGCGCCGGAGGTGCTCGCGGTCGCTCGCGATGCCGGACTCCTCCTCTACGCCGTCGAAGGTGAGCGATGGCGTGCGCGCGGCGGACGCCTGACCCGTCTCGAGGACTTCTGGAAGCGACTGCACACGGTCATGCGGCATCTCGACGCCGAGCAGGCCGACCGGTCGTTCGCGGAATTCCTGGACGATGCCCCGGGGGGCCGGCACGCGGCCGACGCACGAGTGCTGGCCCGCGCGTTCGTGGAAGGATTTCACGCCGCCGACCCTCGGCGCATCAGCGTACGGTACCTGGCGGATGGCGGCAGCCCGAGCGAGGATGCGCGTGAGCGGCGGCAGCTGCGCATCGCCGACGGTTACGACCGCGTGCCGGAATGGCTCGCGCATGGTTTGCAGGATCGCATCGTGACGCAGGCCGTCGTCGAGCGGATCGAATGGGGGGATGACGGAGTTGCACTCTCGGTGCGTCGCGGCAACGTCCCGTCGGTCACAACGATCGCGGCGCGAGCCGCAGTCATTACGGTGCCAATCGGCGTCTTACTCGCGCCGGCCGACGAGCCGGGTGCCATCGCGTTCGCCCCGCATCTGCCGATCCTCGACGGCGTGCGCAGCGGCCTGACAATGGGGGCGGTGGTGCGTGTGGTCGTCCTGTTCCGCGAGCGCTGGTGGGCGGATCACCTGCGGGCTGTGCCGCGCGGCGCCTCATTGGAGTCGATGGTTTTTCTCCAGGGGGATGCGGGAGACGTGCCGGTCTGGTGGTCGCTATATCCGATGCAGGCGCCGGTGCTCATCGGCTGGGCGGGCGGACCAGCAGGGCTGCGACTGGCGGGACGATCCTCGAGCGAAATACAGGAGCGCGCCCTGGCGGCTCTCGCAGCAAATCTTGGTGTCACGCGCCGGCGCGTCGCTGCCCAGGTCGTGGCGTGCTGGACGCACGACTGGCAGCACGATCCGTTCTCGCGCGGTGCGTATAGCTATGCGTTGGTCGGTGGCGCCCAATCGGCGCGGCGTCTTGCGAGGTCCATCAAGGGCACGCTCTGGTTCGCGGGTGAAGCCGCGGAGCCGGAAGGGAGAAACGGCACAGTGCACGGAGCAATCGGCAGCGGGCGCCGGGCGGCGCTCTCCGTGACCCGGGCATTGGCGCAAGACGCGCGGCGATCCTAGACTCCATGGATCAGTCCCATCAGGAAATGCACCGTGCAAGAAGCAGTGTGGCCACTCCTATCCTGGGAATCATTCTACGTCATCGTAGGCTCCTCGGCCGCGGCGCTCACCGGGCTGCAGTTCGTGGTGATCGTCCTGGGCGTCGACTTGAACACGCTTGGGGGGATGTCGGCAATTCGGGCGTTCGGCACTCCGACGGTCGTGCACTTCTGCGCGGTGTTGCTCATCTCGGCGCTCATGTGCGCGCCATGGCACGGTCCATCGGGTGCCGCGCTCGCCCTCGGCGCGTGCGGGGTCGGGGGAGTCGCGTATATGATAAGGGTCGTTCGACATGCGCGGCGCCAAACCTTCTATGTGCCGGACCTCGAGGATTGGACGTGGTACGGAGTGCTTCCCCTGGTTGCGTATACCGCGCTGCTCCCGGCGGCGATCGTATTTCTGCGGCGTCCCACACCGTCCCTGTTCGTCATCGCGGCGGTAGCCGTCCTCCTGCTGTTCATCGGGATTCACAATGCATGGGATGCGGTTACCTACATCGCTCACGGTCGGACGCAGCAACCCGAGGAATCCGGGCAGCGGCCGTCGGCAGCCGCTGGGCAGGCTGATTCGTCACGCCGTACGCTCGGTTCTTGAACGAGGCTCGTTAGGGAGATTGCAGTTGGTCCCTTGGCGGTATCATCTTCGGCTCAGCAATCGGTGCGCCCCTGCAGTCGGCGCGCCGCAGAGCTTGAGCGCGATCCGTTAGCCGGATGCCCGCGCTCATCCTCAACGCCACGATCACGTGCCCAAAATGCGGCTTCCAGAAGCAAGCAGCGATGCCCGAGAACGCCTGCGTCCAATTCTGGGAGTGCCCGAGCTGTCATGCCGTCCTCACCCCCGGACCCGGCAAGTGTTGCGTCTTCTGCTCCCACAGCTCATCAAGCTGTCCACCTAAGCAGCGGGAGGCGGGCACTGCCTAACCAGCGATTGAAGCGGGCAGCGTGAGCCATGAGCAAACGCAAGAAGCCTGACAAAAGCAAGACCCCGCCCAAGAGCAACGATTCGGGTGGCGCAGCGGAGTTCGAGCGGCAGACTCAGGAGAAGGCTGAGCTCGTCCCGCCGGCGGGTCGACCGCCGACCGCGGTCGGGGCAGCCACTTCTCCCCGCCCGCCTCGCCCTCCGCGTTCGCGGCCTTCTCCTCCGGAGGCGCACGGTCGTCCGATCCTGTTCCGTCTTCTACAAGATCTACGGGCCGCTGTCGGAGCTGGGCTTGACTTAGCGGATGCTGCGGCCGACGCAATCACGAAAAGCTTGCGCCGTGAGGTCTGAAGTGCGTGGCCGGCCTAACAAGCGCTCTTTTCAATACGTCGCAACTCTCCTCGACCATCTCGCCAGACAGCTACAAGCTGACCTGGGGCGGAACGTCGTAGGCCTCTATGTCTACGGATCGCTTACGCAGCACGCGTTCGATGTCCGGCGAAGCGACGTGGACTGCGTCGCCGTCATCCGGCGACGGGTGAGTCCTGTTGTCGTGTCACGGCTTCGCACCAGCTTCCGGAGATTGAGCGGCCGCCACTCTTGGATGCGGCGACTTCAGTTGACGATTCTCATCCAACGCGAACTACTACAATTCAATGGCGACGGCTGGCTCTATCAGTTCGGGCGCCTGTCTCGTACCGGCTCAGATGGCAATCCGATCATTTGGGCCAACATCCTCGAGAGCGGTCAAGTGGTCTTCGGCGCTGACCCACACACCTTCGTGCCACCGATCACACCGGCGTTGATGCGCGCGGCCCTCGAGCGCGAGATCGGCTACCTTCGCACAGAATTGGTCACGAAGCCGACCAGCGTGTGGCGCAGCAGGGCGGCCTACCGGCGCTACGCTGCCCTCACGGCGTGCCGCATTCTATACACGCTGGAGACTGGACGAGTCGCCCCAAAGCGCACGGCGGCGGCCTGGGCGCTCCGGCGCCTGCCGTCCGTTCATCGTGCGATCGTCCGACTCGCGATCGCGCGGCCCCTGGGGACACGGCGCCTCCCGCTAGGTCTCCTCCGCGGTCTGCTGGAACACCTGGAGCGCCGCCTCGGGACAGCGGCGGTTGCGCCGGAGCGTCATGCGAGTTGACCAGACCCTAGCCTTCGCAGCGATCGCCATCCAGTTCGCCTGCAGCCAACCAAGCGCTCCCGCTGCGACGATTTCATTTGCGTCGGTTAGTGCCGGCGGTTCCCACACGTGCGGCCTATCGACCGAGGGTCGGACGTACTGCTGGGGCAGCAACACTTTCGCCCAGCTGGGCGGTGGGCCGAGCACGCTGCTCGAAAGCCACTTCTATCCAGCGGTCGTCGCGGTCGACGTCGCCTTCATGGCGGTGAGCGCGGGGGGGCTCCACACATGTGCTCTGGACGCTAGCGGCACCGCCTACTGCTGGGGAGCGAACCAGTACGGACAGCTCGGCATCGGTTCCGATCCTGCCCCAGAAAGGTGCCGGTCGACTCCATGCGCCTCTACGGCAACAGCGGTATCGGGTGCTCTGCAGTTCCGTGTGATCACTGCCGGATGGGGACACACCTGCGCCTTGAGCCGCAGCGGAGACGTCTACTGCTGGGGCGACAACCGACAAGGGGAGCTAGGAACCGACTCAATTCAACTCGGCACGTCGACTCCGACGCGAGTGGCGCGGCCGGGCGACGCGGACTTCGTCGCGCTCGGCGCCGGGCAGTGGCATACCTGCGCTGTATCGGCCGATGGGCGGGCGTACTGTTGGGGCCAGAACAATTGGGGACAAGTGGGACCGGCCGCGAAGGACACGTGCTTCGCGCAAGACGCCACTAAGCTACCGTGCAGCAGGACGCCGGTACTAGCCGCAGCGGGACTCGCTCTCGTGACGATCGGCGGGGGCTGGGGGCATACGTGCGCGCTCGCGAGTGACGGGGCGACGTATTGCTGGGGATACGACGGATCGGGACAGCTCGGAGTGGAGCCGGTTTCCGTCTCAATGGAATGTCCCCTTCGTCCCGAGTCAAAGCAGTGCAGCCCCCAGCCGCTGCGGGTCGCGGGGAATCTGGCGTTCGTCGCCCTGACGGTGGGCGGCAGCCACAACTGCGGCTTGCTGGAGAATGGTGAGGCCTACTGTTGGGGCGGCCATCTCATCGGTCAACTCGGTGACTGCTCCCTTCGAGATTACAGCGCGGTGCCGCGTCCCGTGTGCGGCGGCCATCGTTATATCCTCCTGAGTGCGGGCTCTGGTCACACGTGTGCCGCAGCTGTGGCTCACGACGCGTATTGCTGGGGGCCAAACGATAGCGGAGAGCTTGGCTCGGGAACCCTCACAGCATTCGGGCCGGTGCCGGTGGGCCCACCGGAGAACTAGACTTAATGCGTATCCGGAAGTGGTTTCGCGCGCATTCCGCCTCCACACACACTTCGCCACGCGTGCTCGCCGCCGCCTAGCACGAGTCAGGTGTAGATCGGATTGAATTGAAACACACGCGAACTCATCCCGTAGTCTGGGCGTCTCGTCACCTCCACTCGCTGCTCCGCTCCGCCTCGGTGATCGCACCATAGATACAGCTGCTGATTGAAAGGTTGGAACGCCACTGGGATAGGTGTGCTCTAGCCCGCCTGGCTGGCTTGGTGACGACCGTCACCGCCAGTTCTATTCACATCCCGCTTGGTGTTCACACGTGGGTTTTTGTCAAAGCATGCTGTTTCGCGGGAAACCGGTGGATTCTGCGATCTTGGCGATCATCGCCGAGTACAAGCGCCGGTTTGGCCAAGAGGCGGTGCTGCGCGTGGTCAGGGTGGGGCGCGCCAGCTTTTGAGGAGCGGCCGCCTAACAAACGAGCCACGTCACGGAGTTCCAGCCCCCTTGCCGAGTCGGCCGGGCGGGGTCATTATCCTGCCGCGCCCGTTGTCCGGTTTCACGCGGGAGTCACCATGGTTGTCGTCCGCTCGTTGACACGGGCTGCCATCGTCGTTCTGATCGGTGCCGGCACCGTTTTGTGGTACGCATGCACCGACCGCGCCCCCACCGGTCCTCTTGCGTCGCCGCCACCCAGCGCGCGCCGCGCCGCTCCGGACCTCGGCGCCGCCATCGCGGTGCTGCGGCGCCACACGGACGCGATCCTCGACATCCCCGGTGTGGTGGGGACGGCGGTCACGGTGCTGCCGGACGGGCGGCCCGGCATGCAGATCCTGCTGGAACGCTCGGGGATACCCGGCCTGCCCGTGGCGCTCGACGGCGTCCCCGTCACCCAGCGGGTCACCGGCCGGCTCATGGCCTTCAGCGATCCCACCCAGCGCCAACGACCCGCCCCGTCGGGGTTCTCGGTGGGGCATCCGGCGATCACCGCCGGCACCATCGGCGCGCGCGTGCGGGACGCGCTGGGGCGGGTGTACATCCTCTCCAACAACCACGTCCTGGCAAACTCGAACGGCGCCACCATCGGCGATGCGGAATACCAGCCCGGTCCGTTCGACGGTGGCACCGCCGCCGATCAGATCGCGACGCTGACCGACTTTCAGGTAATCAACTTCGCGGGCGGGAACAACACGATCGACGCCGCGATCGCCCTGTCGAGCACGTCCCTGCTGGACAATGCCACGCCCTCGGACGACGGCTACGGCATGCCGAACGCGACCATCTACGGGGACGCGAACGGCGACGGCCTGTTCGATGACCGCAACGCCCTGCTCGGCCTCAACGTGCAGAAGTACGGCCGCACCACGCGCCTGACACACGGCCAGATCACTGGCGTCAATGCGACCGTCACGGTTTGCTATGCAGCCTCGGGGTTAACCTGTACCAAGTCCGCCCGCTACGTGGACCAGTTCATCATCGAGCCGGGCACATTCAGCGGCGGCGGAGACTCGGGCTCCCTCATCGTCACCGACGACGGCAACCTGAATCCGGTCGCGCTGCTCTTCGCCGGCAGCTCCACGGTGACCATCGCCAACCGGATCGATCTCGTCCTCAACCGGTTCGGCGTCTCGATCGACGGCTTCGCGCCGCCGCCGCCGGGTCCGCTGACCGACCTGGCCGTGACGAGCGTCAGTGGCCCCAGCGCGGGAGTGCCGGGCACCACTGCCGGCATCACCGTGACGGTCAAGAATGTCGGCAACCAGAATGTGTCCAGCTTCGACGTCACCCTGCAGGACACGACCGAGCACGTGACGGTCGGCACGCAGAGCGTGGCCGGCCTGGCCGCGGGCGCCACCACGACCCTGAGCTTCGCTTGGACACCGACCGTCACCGGCGACCACGATCTGTTGGCCCGCCAGACCCTGGCCGACGACAAGGCCGTCAACGACCAGCGCTTCGTGACGATCCCGGTCAAGCTCCCGGTGACCGACGTCGCCCTGACCGCCATCACCGCGCCCGCCCGGGTGACACAGGGCGACACGGTCCCCGTCGTGGTCACCGTGCAGAACGTGGGCGGGCAGGATGTCACTACCAGCTTCGACGTCGTGCTGACCGACGGGACGGCCGGCGGCGTGACGGTCGGCACGCAGACGATCGCCGGGCTCGCCGTGGGCGCCAGCGCGACGCGCACCGTCAACTGGAACACCGCCGGGGTGGCCACCAACGGGCACATCCTGATCGCGACGCAGCAGCTGGCCGACAACGACTCGACCAACAACGCCCGCGCGGTCGCGATCACCGTGAACCCCCCTCCGTCGACCGATGTCGCCGTGACCGCGGTGAACGCGCCGGCCGCCGTGACCCAGGGGAGTACGGCCGCCATCGGGGTCACCGTCCAGAACGTGGGCGGGCTGAATGTCAGCACCAGCTTCGATGTCGTCCTGACCGACGCGACGGCAGGCGTCACGCTCGGCACGCAGACGGTCACCGGGCTCGCAGTGGGCGCCACCGCGACGCGCACCTTCAACTGGACTACGGCGACCGCGGCGCTGGGCGGTCACACGCTGGTGGCGACCCACAGCCTGACGGACGTCAACGCCGCTAACAACCAGCGCTCCGCCGTGGTTACGGTGAACCCTCCGTCGACCGATGTCGCCGTGACCGGCGTGAACGCGCCCGCCGCGGTGATCCAGGGGAATGCCGCCACTATCGGGGTCACCGTCCAGAACGTGGGCGGGGTGAATGTCAGTAGCAGCTTCAATATCGTCCTGACCGACGCGACGGCGGGTGTGACGCTCGGCACGCAGACGGTCGCCGGACTTTCGGTGGGCGCGCTCTCGACGCTCTCCTTCAACTGGAATACGACGTCCGCCTCGCTGGGCGCGCACACGCTGGTGGCAACCCACAGCCTGACGGATGACAACGCCGCCAACAACACGCGCTCGGCCGTGGTCACCGTGAATCCGCAGCCGACGGATCTCGCCTTGACCGGCATCACCGCGCCCGCCCGTGTGACGCAGGGCGACACGGCCCGCGTCGTGGTCACGGTGCAGAACGTGGGCGGGCAGGATGTGAGTACCAATTTCGACGTCGTGCTGACCGACGGGACGGCCGGCGGTGTGACGGTCGGCACGCAGACGATCGCCGGGCTCGCCGTGGGCGCCAGCGCGACGCGCACCTTCAACTGGAACACCGCCGGGGTGGCCACCAACGGGCACATCCTGATCGCGACGCAGAAGCTGGCCGACAACAACTCGACGAACAACAGCGTCGCGATCGCGATCACCGTGAACCCCCCTCCGTCGACCGATGTCGCCGTGACCGGCGTGACCGCGCCCGCTACGGTGACCCAGGGCACCACGGCGGCTATCGGGGTCACCGTCCAGAACGTGGGCGGGCTGAATGTCAGCACCAGCTTCGATGTCGTCTTGACCGACGCGACGGCCGGGGTGGCGATCGGCACGCAGACGGTCACCGGGCTCGCGGTGGGCGCCACCGCGACGCGCACGTTCAGCTGGAATGCGACGTCCGCCGCGCTCGGTGGGCACACCCTGGTGGCAACCCACACACTGACGGATGCCAACGCCGCGAATAACCAGCGCTCGGCCGCGGTTACGGTGATCGCTGCGACGACCGACGTCGCCGTGAGCGGCATGACCGCGCCCTCATCGGTGACCTATGGGAGCACGGCTGCCATCGGGGTCACCGTCCAGAACGTCGGCGGGCTGAACGTCAGCACTACCTTCAGTGTCGTCTTGACCGACGCGACGGCCGGCGTGACGATCGGCACCCAGACGGTTACCGGGCTCGCGGTGGGCGCCACAGCCACGCGGACGTTCAACTGGAGCACCACGGGCGCTGCGCTGGGTGGCCACACCCTCGTGGCGACGCAGAGCCTGACCGACGACAACGCCGCCAACAATACGCGCTCGGTCGTGGTCACGGTGAATACGGCGCCGGCCGATCTCGCCCTTGCCAGTATCACCGCGCCGTCCCGGGTGACGCAGGGCGACACGGCCCCCGTCGTGGTGACGGTGCAGAACGTGGGCGGCCAGGATGTCACGACGAGCTTCGACGTCGTGCTGACCGACGGGGGGACAGGCGGCGTGACGGTCGGCACCCAGACGATCCCCGGGCTCGCCGCGGGCGCCAGCGCGACGCGCACCTTCAACTGGAAGACGGCCGGGGTGGCCACCAACGGGCACATTCTGACCGCGACGCAGAAGCTGGCCGACGTCAACTCGAGCAACAACGCGCGCGCGATCGTGGTCACCGTGGACCCGCCGAGCGTCCACGTGGGCAATCTCGACGGCGTGGCCGACACCAGCGGGAACACCGGCACGTGGTCGGCGACCGTTCGGATCACCGCGCACGACGTCAAGCATAATCTGCTGAACGGCGTGACGGTGAGCGGCAGCTGGAACGGATCCAGCTCCGATGTGGGCCAGTGCTCAACGAGCGATGCCGGCGGCACTGGGACCTGCAGCGTGGTCCTGTCGTCCATCCCGAACGCGACCCGGCTGGTCTCGTTCGCGGTGACCGCCATGACGCTCTCAGGCTACGTGTACAAGTCATCCGCAAATCACGACCCGGATGGCAGCAGCAATGGCTTTTCGGTTACCGTGAAGCGTCAGTGAGAATCGGACGAGTCGTGATCGGACGCATGATCGCGCCGGTGCTGCTGGCCGGCGCGTCGCTGGCCTGTTCCGGCTCCCACAGCGGGGCGGGCCGAGGGGGAGGGAGGAGCGCCAGCGTGGCCGCCAGGAGCATCGACGAGGTTCTCGCCGCGCACTCCGATTCCCTGCTGGCGCTGCGCGGCGTCGTGGGAACCGCCATCGCGTTGTGCGATGGCGAGCGTTGCATCAAGGTGTTTCTGGCCGACTCCAACGCCGACACCAAAGGCCGAATTCCACCTCGCCTGGAGGGCTACCGCGTCGTCGTAGAGGTGACCGGAACCATCCGGCCTCGCTAGCTACCCGGGCGGCCGCCGCTAAACCCATAAGTCTCTCTTGGCATCCAACCACAAGGAGGAGATAGTACCACCCGTCATTCAACCGGAGGACCGCCCATGTACCGCACCCTATTTACCTTCCTTGGACTACTAGCATTCGTGCCGGCTACCCACTCACGCGTGTCTTCGAACCGAACCCTCCTAAAGAACCCTATCGAGATTCGGGTAACGTCCGCCCACAACGACTCGGTATCGTTTCACGTCGAGACGCGTGGAGGCTACTTGTCGCGAGCTGGGGCCGACGGACGTTGGGAACCCGCATCCGGTGGCACTACTCCCGCGCAATTCCGTGCTTTCCCACAAGGTCCAGGTTTGCTCTTCCTGGCGGACACCGGCCGACAAATCCACGTTGAAGCGTGGCGCATGTTCGGCGACACTAGACATGCGTCAGGGGATGGTTCGGCACTCGTCGTTCGCGCACTCGGGCCTGCTGACCCGCCCGAGGTGATTCCGACCTCCACGGTCACGACCCGGTGAGCGCTGCCTAACATCGGCTCGGGGAATCGGCGTGTTTGTGCCCTGGCGGGGCGCGGCGTGGTGTCCACCACTCTTGCGCCGGCGGGCGAGTCGCCCGCACCTTGAGCGCGATCCGTTGGTTGGCCGCGCGTTCAAGGAGGCCCATGCGCGCCTTGTCGGCAGAACGTTAGATGGGGGTCGCTGACGTGGTTGGCCGGTCTCGTGCGCGGAAGACCCCATCGCGTGGCGTATCGGTCCCGGACGCCCGCCGCCTGCTGCTCCGGCTCCCGAACGTCTCAGAGGGGCGATCGTATGGCATGCCGTCCTTCCTCCTGGATGGCCGTTTTTTCGCGCGCTTCCGGGACAACGATACGGTCTTGGTGCTGCAGCTTGGGACGATAAGCGACCGTGATGCTCTGATGCAGCTCGATCCCACCAGCTTCTTCTTCACCGAGCACTACCGAGACTATCCCGCCGTCCTCATTCGTCTCGCGGAAGTGCCGCGATCGCTCTTCGCCGATGTGGTGACGGAGGCGCGGCGTCAAGTGGCCGCCCTGCGAGCGGCGCGGCCCCGGCACAAGTCCAGGCCCGGTGTGAAGCGCCGTGCGAGTTCCCGGCCTCAGAGGAGGCTCTGGCATGAGTAAGGGACGATTGGAAGCCTTTAGTGATGGCGTGATTGCCATCCTCATCACCATCATGGTGCTTGAATTAAAGGTGCCACAGCGAGCCGACTTGGTCGCGCTGCGCCCCGTGCTTCCCGTATTTCTGAGCTATGTGCTGAGTTTTGTTTTTCTGGGCATCTACTGGAACAACCACCATCACCTGCTCCAGGCGATCAAGCAGGTGGATGGGCGGGTGCTGTGGGCAAATCTGCATTTGCTGTTCTGGTTGTCGCTTATCCCCTTCGTCACCGGCTGGCTCGGCGAGAATCAGTTTGCCGCTTGGCCGGTCGCACTCTATGGCACGGTCCTGTTGCTGGCGGCGGTCGCGTACTTCATCCTCACCCAAGCTCTCATCGCTCTCCACGGGCGGGACTCCGTCCTGGCGACTGCACTGGGGCGAGATCTTAAGGGCAAGATCTCGGTGGTGATCTATCTGATGGCAATTCCACTTGCCTTTGTGCGATCCTGGCTTGCCGGGGCGTTGTACGTCCTGGTTGCGGTCCTATGGCTCGTCCCTGACCGTCGCATTGAGAAGACCCTGGTCCGATGACCTGAGCTGGGTCCATGGCCGAAACCGCCGTCGCCCACGCCGCAGCAATCGCTCAGCCAATCAAGGCGTCGCGTGAAACACGGCTAGCCCGGCGGATCCGGCGTATTGCGTGCACGGCTTTTTCGACGCGTACCTTAAGGGGGCAAGCGTTTCGCGGCTGACGATTTCATCTCCGCTTTACCCCGAGATCCAAGTTCCCGAGTGACGCCTAGGACGGCTCCCTTGCGCTGAGCAAAGTCTCTGACTATGGTCAGAGAATGCCGGGAATCGCCGAGGTCCGGAGCTTCAATCGGGTCGTCACCCGGGAGATCGGAGCACTAGCGGACCGGTTCCTGGGCCGCGACCGTTCGCTCGGCGCATCCCGCCTGCTCTTCGAGATTGGCCCCGCGGGCAGCGAAATCCGGCGACTTCGGGCCCGTCTCGGCTTGGACTCGGGCTATGCGAGCCGGCTGCTGCGCGGGCTCGAGGCCGAGGGCTTGATCCGTAGCTTCGCGTCCACCAGCGATGCCCGCGTGCGCCTCGTGACACTCACGCCCGCCGGTCGTAAGGAACTGGCGGTGTTGAATCGCCTCTCGGATGAGGCCGCCGCGTCGCTCCTCAACAGGCTCACTGGGTCACAACGCACGTCTCTCATCTCGGCGATGCACACTGTCGAACGCCTCCTGCTCGCCAGCGCCGTTCGCCTGCACCTGGAGAATCCCAGGAGCCGTGCGGCCCAATCCTGCATCGCACGCTACTTCGAGGAGCTCGCGGCGCGCTTCGAAGCAGGCTTCGACCCGACCCTTAGCATCCCCGTGGCAGCGGAGGAGCTCACGCCTCCGCGCGGATGCTTCATTCTGGCAACGCTCCATGGCGAGCCTGTCGGATGTGGCGCGCTGAGGTGCCATGCAGCCTGCGGCGAGATCAAGCGCATGTGGGTCGCGCCATCCGCGCGCGGCCTCGGCATTGGCAGGCGCATCCTGCAGCGCCTGGAGGAGCTCGCGCGGCGCAGGCGCATTCCGCTGCTCCGTCTCGAAACGAACAAAGCGCTGAGCGAAGCCCAAGCGCTCTACCGGAGCAGCGGATATCGTGAAGTCAGCCCCTTTAATGATGAGCCCTATGCACACCATTGGTTCCAGAAGCGGCTGCGGACCCGCGGGCGGTGAGCGCACGAAACGAACTGGAGTGTTCTATGGCCGACGGCTATTTGATACGGCAGTTCGAAACGGCGTGGACGCTCGCCAAGTCCCACCTCGACGGACTCACCACCGCGGAGTGTCTGTGGCTCCCTGCTCATAAGGGGTTGCATGTACATCAAGTCCCTGATGGAAGGTGGCGCGCTGATTGGCCGGATCACGAGGGATATGACATCAGTCCACCGAGCATCGCCTGGCTGACGTGGCACCTCGGCTTCTGGTGGTCCATGGTGCTCGACCACTCATTCAGCGACGGGGTGCTTTCACGCGAGCACGTGCTGTGGCCTGGCAGTGCCGACGACGTGCGCGAGTGGCTCGGTCGACTACAGGGACAGTGGCGAGTGATACTGGAGCAGGTTACCGACGACGCCCTGCGATCGGCACAGCGAACGCGATGGCCCTTCCAGGACCGTCCGTTCGGTGACGTCGTCGCATGGGTCAATGTCGAACTCACGAAGAACGCCGCCGAGATCGGCTACGCGCGCTTCCTCTACGCCGTGAGCGCCAGCTGAGGGTGCAGGTTGAAGATTAACATTCTCGTCATCAAGACCGGGGAGCCCTAGTCGTCGATGAACCGCGTGCTGGTGATCGGGACGGGTGGAACCGGGAAGACCACCCTCGCGCGGCGCCTGGCCGAGCGGACGGGCCTCCCGCTCATCCACCTCGACCTGCTCTATTGGCGGCCTGGGTGGCAGCCAACGCCCAACGACGAATGGCGCCAGACCGTGGAGCGGCTGATCACTGCTGAAAAGTGGATCATCGACGGCAACTATGGAGGGACGCTCGACCTCCGTCTGGCGGCCTGCGACACCGTCGTGTTCCTCGATCTGCCCCGCGTCGTTTGCCTGTGGCGCGTTCTTGTCCGGCAGCTGCGCTATTTTGGCCGCGCGCGCCGCGAGCTCCCACGGGGGTGTCGCGAGCGATTGAGCTGGGAATTCCTGGTCTGGATCTGGACCTATCGGTCGCGCCGCAGGGGGGACGTTCTGAAGCGCTTGCATGCGCTCGACCGGGGGAAACGCGTCGCCATCCTGCGCACCGCGCGCGAGATAGAGGCTTTCATCGCCGACGTGCCCGATGCGGCCGCGCTGCGCTCTCAGACCGCCGCACGCCTAGAGCCGGGATCGTAGTGCAGGTCCGTCGGGCCGATGTAGGACGATTGGGGGCGGATCAGCCTGCCGTCGCGAAGTTGTTCCAGGCAGTGTGCCGACCAGCCGAGGACGCGTCCAACGGCGAACGTCGGCGTGAACAGTCCGGACGGCAATCCCAGACCGTGCAGCAAGAGCGCCGTGTAGAACTCGACATTGGTCTCAAGTCGCCGGTCCGGCTTGCGTTCACGGAGCAGACGCAGCGCCGTGGTTTCGACCTGCTGCGCAAGCTCATAGAGACGTCGATCACCGCCGCTCGCGTAGAAGCGCTCGGCAGCTCCGGCGAGGACATCCGCGCGCGGGTCACGCACTCGGTAGATGCGATGTCCGAATCCCATGAGGCGCTCGCCCCGATCGAGCTTGGCGCGGATCACGATTTCCGCGCGCTCGGGAGTGCCGATTTCGAACACCATGTCCAGCGCCGGACCCGGTGCGCCGCCATGGAGGGGACCTTTGAGCGCACCGACCGCGCCGGTGATCGCGGAAATGACATCGGATCGCGTGGAGACGATAACCCGTGCCGCAAAGGTGGACGCGTTGAGACCGTGGTCGCACACGGTATTGAGATACGTTTCTAACGCGCGTGCCCGTTCCGCTGATGGTTCGGCGCCGAACACTTGATGAAGGTAATGGGCCGCGTGCGGGAGATCGGAACGCACTGCGACCGGCGGGTCACCGTTCCGAGCCCGCCAATACGCCCCTACGATCGTCGGGAAGGACGCGATTGCGGTCAGCGCGTCATCGACGGGGTTCTCCTCGCGACCGAGGCTGAGCAAGGCCGCCGCCATCCGTAAGGCATCGATGGGCAGCGCCTGTGTGGCAGCGGCTTCGCGCAGTACCTCCAAGACGGTGGGGGACAGCGCTCGTCGTCCGGCCAGATCCTGGGTGAACCCAACGCGTTCCGATGGCTCCGGCAGGCGGCCATGCAGGAGCAAGTACGCCATTTCCTCGAAGCTGGCGTAGGGAGCCAGCTCTTCTACGGCGTACCCGGCGATTGTGAGGCGACCCGCCTCCCCATCGACATGGCTGAGTCGGGTGGAGGTGGCGACGACGCCTTCCAGGTCCTCTGGCATGTCCCCGGATTTGGGGAGGATATCTCGGATTGTCAATATTGATCGCCGCATCGCTGGAGCACATTGCTGTCTCGAACGGCGAGCGGTATATCAGCGTGACGCCGGACCCGGCTGGCTCTTCTTCCGAAAGGGCGCCCCCATGATCTTCGGCCTCACGACGTTCACGTTGATTCACGTTGTGTTGAGTCTCGTCGGGATCTTTGCAGGGCTCGTCGTCGCAGGAGGGCTCGTCGCCGGCAGGCGGCTCGACGGCTGGACCGGCGTTTTTCTGGTTACGACCGTCGCGACGAGCGTCACTGGATTCGGTTTTCCCTTCGTGGCCTTCCTGCCGTCGCACGCCGTCGGGATCATCTCGCTCGTGGTATTGGCTGCCGTGATCGTCGCGCGCTACGTCAAACACATCACCGGAGCCTGGCGCGGGATCTACGTGGGGGGCACCGTGCTCGCGCTCTACCTGAACGTCTTTGTCTTGCTCGTGCAGCTGTTCCGGCGACTGCCGGCCCTGATCGTCGCCGCGCCGAAGCAGCAGGAGCCACCGTTTCTGGTGACGCAGCTCGTCGTACTCGCCTTGTTCGTCTGGCTGGGGCGGGCCGCCGTCAAGGGATTCCGCGCCGAGCCGGGCGGCATCGGGTGACGTCCGAGGAGGGGAGCATGAACAGCCGTGTCGCTGTAATCGCTGCGCTTGCCTGGGCCGTTCGACTCCTCGCTGCGTCTCGGGTTGTCGGTCAGCAGAAGACGATCGAGCCTGATCTGGCTGCGCTTGCCGAAGGCAACGGCTTGAAAGTCTTCAACCGCAGCGTAAGTAGCCTCAACGACGGAGCCAGGAAAGGCGTTCGTCTCAGCGAAAACCCCGCGGAGGGCGTGGCGTACCTACGAGGGATTGAGTTCACCAACGGCACCATCGAGTTCGATGTCCGAGGCAAGGACGTGCAGCAACAGAGCTTCGTCGGTGTTGCGTTTCATGGGGTTGATGGAACGACGTATGACGCGATCTACTTCCGGCCGTTCAACTTCAGGGCGGTAGACCCGGCAAGACGGATCCACGCGGTACAATACATCTCACATCCCACCTATACGTGGCAGAAGTTGCGAACGGAGCAGCTGGGGAAGTTCGAGCAAGCCGTTAATCCCGTGCCCGATCCGAACGCTTGGTTTCATGTACGCGTGGTCGTCGCGAGTCCGCGGGTGAGCGTCTTCGTCGGTGATGCGAAGGAACCCAGCTTAGTGGTCGACCAGTTAAGCGACCGCAAGAAAGGATTGATTGGTCTGTGGGTGGGGAACAACTCCGGCGGAGATTTCGCTAACTTCAGGATAATCCCACCCTAGCGTGAGCGCGCCGGCGGGCGAGTTCGCCCGCCGACTTCATCCTGACTGAGGATCTCAGGTACGTGAACAGGGCGGTCAGATCAAGCGGGTCCGGATCTTGATCTCTGAGGTCAGCGTCCGATGGACAGGACACCGCTCTGCAATATCCTTTAGCGCGACGCGCTGCTGCTCCGCCAGCTGACCGCTCAGTGAGATCTCCCGCTCGATAAGGTCGAGCATGCCTGCTTTTGTCTCGCAGTCAGCGCAATCCTCGGCATGAACTCTCCCATGCCGCAGGCGTACGGTCACCTCGTTCAGGAGCCACCCCTTCCGTCGCGCGTACAGCGCGATGGTCATCGACGTTCACGCCCCAAGCGCAGCAAGCAGCAGGTCGTACGGGCCGGGGCCAGTATCGGTGCCGCCGGCGGCAATCGGCTCGTCGGCTAGGAGGCGATGGCGACCGGCTCTGATCTCCTGCGCGAACCCGGCTGCACTCCCGCGCACCAGCACTACGCCCTCCTCAAGCGTCTCGCTCATTTGGGTGTCACCCGTGTCAGGGACGCCTTGAGCATAACCCTGTCGACTATTTTCCCGAGCATGGCGCGCCGGCTCGCGTCTGAGGTGAGTCCCCGCCTCGGCCAGGGCAGGGAGGCTTGGCGCTCACGTCTGTGCCGCCCGCTCCAGCTTCTCGAAAAAGCGTTCGATCGCCGGCCATTGCGTCTTGACGTCCTCGTAGCCGACATCCACCAGGCGCGACGTGTGCGCGGGGTGAAACAGAAGGAAGCTGAGGAACTCCGCGGCCGCGTCTCGCTGCCCGCCCACCGCGCGGATGACCCGCCGCACGGCCGGAGGCAGGAGCCGGCCCTGCCCCGCGGCGAGGTCGCCCAGATCGCGCGTCGGGTGGAGCAGCAGCAGCTCGACCGGCCGCAGGCCGTCGGGCGGGGGGGTGTCCGGCGGCAGCGCGGCGAGCAACCCGTTCACGCGCTCGAGTCGCTCGGCATCGGCCGCGAGGGCGTCGAGGAAGATGGCGTCGAAGAGGAGCGCCATCGCTTCCGCCGCGCTGGGGTAATCCGCGACGCGAGCGGGGGATGCGGCCGCGCGCGGCGTGGCCAGGCCGATGGCGACGACCGCTCGGGCGCCGAGGTGCAAGGCGGGGGCCAGGGGCGCCATTTGGCGCACGCTGCCGTCCCCGTAGAACTCGCCGCCGATGCGGACGGCCGGAAACACGAGCGGCAGCGCCGCCGAGGCCATCACGTGGTCGAGCATGAGCTGCGTCCGCACCGCGCTGCGCTGCACGCGCTCCCAAACCGGCGTGTCGGTCGCTCCCTGCACAAACGTCACGGAGCGGCCGGTCGTGTAGGACGTAGCGCTCAGAGCGACCGCCCTCAGCCGTCGGTTGGCGATGTTGGCGCCGATGCCGCGCACATCCACGCACCGCGTCAGGAACTCTCGCAGCGGCTGGGTATCCGTGAGGCCGCGCACCGCCACGGGATCGCGCCGCCGCCCGGTAGCGCCCTGCCACGCCCAGCGCAAGGCCGACCGTACGAGGCGGATCGAGCGCACACGGTACACCGCGTCGCTCGTGAGGCGGCTCCATTCGTTGCTCAAGCCGGCGACGGCAGCGGGCAGCGGGCCCGTGTGGGCAGCCAGGTAGATCGTGTTGATGGCTCCCACCGACATGCCGGTGAGGATCGGAAACTCGAGCCCCGGCAGGCGCTCCGCGAGGCCGGCGAGCACGCCCACCTGATAGGCGCCGCGCGCGCCGCCGCCCGAAAGGACCAGTGCGAGGTGAGAGGAGTAGCGCCACGTGCCGGGCGGGCGCTCGCCCGGCGACGTCAGGGTGAGCGGGCGCTGCGACGGGATGTGACGAACCGGACTCACGGCCCGTTGCTCCAGACGGAGGGCGTTAGTCCGCCGCCTGCCGCTCCGGCGGCGGCTCCTCGTCGGCGAGCAGCCGGAACGACTTCACCGCGCCGGTCAGCTTGTCCGCGGCCTCGGCGAGCTGGTTCGCCGATGATGCGATCTCCTCCGTCGAGGCGCTCTGCTCCTCGCTCGACGCCGCGATCTCCTCCGCCGCGGCGAGCAGGCTCTCCGTCTCGCGGGTCACGGTGGCGAGGCGCGCGCCGATCTCCTCGACCAGCGCCCGCATCTCCTCGGCCGACCGCGCGATCTCTCGGCTCCAGATGTCGCTCGCTTGCGCCTCCGCAGCCACAGTGGCGAGGCCTTGCGCGGCGGCCTGCGCGGCTGCGCGCGCCGCGGCGCCTCCCTGGGCGAGGTGCGCGAGCCGCTCCCGGGTCGCCTCGACCCGCGCCAGCACGCCGCGCACCGTATCCCCGGTGTCCCCGGCCGCCGCCGCCGCCACCGAGGCGAGCTTCCGCACTTCGTCTGCCACCACGGCGAAGCCGCGCCCCTGCGGGCCGGCGCGCGCCGCCTCGATCGCGGCGTTCAAGGCGAGCATGTTGGTTTGCGTCGCGATCGCCTTCGTCTGGGTCACGAACTTCTGGATTTCGCCCGACGCCTGCGCGAGCGCCGCCGCTTCTTTCGAGCCCCGCTCTACCTCTTCGGCCAGCTTGGCAAGCTGTGCAGTGCTCTGATCGAGCACCTCCTTATGCCGCCGGGCCAGGTCCGCGACGGCGGTGTTGCGTCGCACCGAGTCTTCCGCCCCCGCCGCGAGCGCCGTGGCGATGTGGAGGATCTTGGCCGCATCGTCCGCGGCGGCGCGTACCAGTTGGGCCTGATCTGCCGCGCGCTTGGTGAGGTCCTGGCAGGTCGCCGTCATCTCCTCGGTCGAGGCGCTCATCTCTTCGGTCGACGACGAGATCTCAGTCGCCATCGCCGCCGCCTCGTCGGCGGCCGTGCGGATCGCGCCCACCAGCCGCCGCAGCGCCACGACCATCGTGTGAACGGAGGAGAGGAGATCGCCCACCTCGGCCGCTTCGGTGCGCTGAGTCACGACCGTGACGGAGAGATCGCCGCCCGCCACGCGGCTCGCGATCGCGCCCGCCGCCTTCACCGGCTCGGTGATCCGCTTGTTGAGGCGATGGCGGAAGAACACCAGCAGGCCCAGCGTCGCGCCGAACAGGAGCAGCGCCCACAGGAAGATGCTCGCTCGGGTGCCGCGTGCCCCCGCGTACGCGGTGGCCGTCGGCTGACGCAACACGACCCACCACTTGCCGTTGTTCGTGGGGACGGTGACGACGAGCTCTTCCACCCTGCCGGTCCGCAGCGTCGTCCGAGCGGGCAGCCCTGTGCGCGGCAGGGCCGCTGCGTCCGGAAGCGTGTGCAGCAGCTCGGTCTGATTCGCGCTCACCATCACGCGTCCCGTGCCGTCCACCACCTGGAGTCGGCCTCCGCTGACCGCCGCCGCCACGAGCAGACGCGACAGGCGGTCCAGCGCAAACACGGTCTTGAGCACGCCCACCGGCCGCGTCGCCCGGGGCGCGCGGATCGCGACATCGTACTCGAGCGACAGCACGGCCGCCGAGGAGTCAGATTGCGGGGTGCCTTCGAACAGGCCGTCCGCCATTGCCCGCTGCCACCACGCTTCGTCGGACTGCACGAAGTCCGACGTCCGCCCCGAGGAGAGCACCGTGTAGCCGTGGCGCTCGGTGAAGAACAGCTCGGCGTAGTCGGAGTGCTGGGGGTATCCGCTCAAGTAGGCCGCGAGGTCGGCGTCCCCGCCGAGCGCCCGGCGCTGAGCAAACATCCGCTCGAGGGTGGGGATGTCGAGCCGCGGCAGCTTCTCCTGGGTGGCCTGCTGGGCGGCGTCGATCGCGGCCCGCACGACGGCCGGCGACGCGGCCAACGCCTCGGCCTCGTGCCGGCGCTCCCGGAGATACTGGTCGACCAGCGTCGCAACCCGGGTCGCCGCGTCCTGGCCCAGGTCCTGCGCCTGCCGCTCCGCTGTGCGCTGGGCGCTGTTCCCCGACAGCGTCGCGAACGCGATTACCAGCACCAGGGCGACGCCGGCCCCTGTGACGAGGAAGCTCTGCCGGAGCTGCGGGGTGCGGCTGGCCATGTCGTGAGGGTTGGAGCGCTAAGGTACGTAGGGTTACTCGCAGGGGCAAGTCTGTTTAATTTCATGGACTTATGACCCAGGTGCCGAGTTACGACCCGCAGGCGGTCGAGGCGCGGTGGCAAGCGCGTTGGGCTACTGATCACACCAACGAGCCTGACCTCGACCGGCCGCGGCGGCCGTTCTACAACCTCATGATGTTTCCCTATCCTTCCGCGGAAGGGTTACACGTAGGGAACATGTTTGCGTTCACCGGCGCGGATATTTACGGCCGGTTCCGCCGGCTCCAGGGCCACGACGTGTTCGAGCCGATCGGGTTCGACGCCTTCGGCATCCACTCGGAGAACTACGCGCTCGCGGTCGGCACGCACCCCGCCAAGCTCATCCCCCAAAACATCGCCACGTTCCGCCGCCAGCTCAGGCGGTTCGGCGGCATGTTCGACTGGCGCCACGAGCTGTCCACCACGGACCCCCGCTATTACAAGTGGACGCAGTGGATCTTCGTGCAACTCTTCAAAGCGGGCATCGCGTTCAGGAAGAAGGCGGCGGTCAACTGGTGTCCGAAGGACATGAGCGTCGTCGCGAACGAGCAGGTGATCGACGGCTACTGCGAGCGCCATCCCGACACCAGGGTCGAGCAGCGGTTCCTCGAGCAGTGGTTCTTCGCGATCACCCGCTACGCCGAGCGGCTGCTCAAGAATCTCGACCGGCTCGATTGGTCGGAGTCGACCCGGACGCTACAGCGCAACTGGATCGGGCGGAGCGAGGGTGCGGAGCTCGTGTTCGAGACGCCCGCCGGGCAGAAGATCACCGTCTTCACGACGCGACCCGACACCATATTCGGCGCGACCTACATGGTGCTCGCGCCCGAGCACCCGCTGGTCGACGCGCTCACCGCCGACGAGCAGCGCCGCATGGTCAATGCCTACCGCCGCGAGGTGCAGGCGAAAGACATCGTGTCGCGCAAGGTGGTCGACAAGGCCAAGAGCGGGGTGTTCCTCGGCTCGTACGCGCGCAACCCCGCAACCGGCGAGTCGATCGCCGTCTGGATCGCCGATTATGTGCTCATGGAATACGGAACCGGGGCAATTATGGCGGTGCCGGCGCACGATCGGCGCGACTTCGAATTCGCGACCGCGTTCAAGCTTCCGATCCGCCCAGTGGTCCGCGCTGCAGGGGACGGGCCGCTGCCAACAGTCACCGAAGATGGCGTGCTCATGAACTCGGGGGAATTCGACGGACTGTCCTGCCAGGACGGGGGCCGCAGGATCGTCGCCTGGCTGCAATCCAAGGGGCTTGCGACTCCTCAGGTGCAATACCGGTTGCACGACTGGTGCATCTCGCGCCAACGCTACTGGGGCCCGCCGATCCCGATTATCTACTGCGACCGCTGCGGCCCGGTGGCCGTGCCGGAGCGGGATCTGCCGGTGGAGCTGCCCTTCATCGAGGACCCCCGGCCGGACGCGAGCGGCGTGAGCCCGCTGGCGCGGCACAAAGAGTGGTACTTTGTGAAGTGCCCGCGGTGCGGGGCCACAGGGCGCCGTGAGACCGACGTCTCGGATACGTTCCTCGACTCGGCATGGTACTTCCTGCGGTACCCGTCCACCGAGTTCGACGACCGGCCGTGGGACCCGGCCCGCACGAAGACGTGGCTCCCCGTCACGACGTACATCGGTGGGAATGAGCACGCCGTGCTCCATCTGCTCTATTCGCGCTTCGTCACCATGGCGCTGCAGGAGCTCGGACACGTGCATTTCGACGAGCCGTTCCCGAAGCTCCGGGCGCACGGGCTGATCATCAAGGACGGCGCGAAGATGTCGAAGTCGCGCGGCAACGTCGTGATCCCGGACGCCTACATCCAGAAGTGGGGCGCGGACACCTTCCGGATGTATCTCATGTTCCTGGGTCCGTTCCAGGAAGGCGGCGATTTTCGGGAGACGGGGATCATCGGCATCCGCCGATTCCTGGACAAGGTGTGGCAGCTGACGCATGAGGCGGCTCTAGCCCCGGGCGTCAGCCCGGGGCCCCCGGCATCCCCGGGCTTGCCGCCGGAAGTCCAGCGCAAGCAGCACCAGACCATTCGTAAGGTCACCGCCGATACCGCAGCGCTCAACTACAATACGGCGATCGCAGCGATGATGGAGTACGTGAATCTCGTGAGGGAGCAAGGCGCAGGGAGCCGACGGGCTATCGAGCCGTTACTCGTCATGCTGGCGCCGTACGCGCCCCATCTCGCCGAGGAGCTCTGGGCGGCCCTCGGCCACGAGCGCTCGATCTTCACTGCGGCGTGGCCGACCTACGACGAGAAGCTCGCGGCCGCAGGGGACGTGGAGATCGTGGTCCAGGTGAACGGTAAGGTGCGCGGGCGACTCACGGTCTCGCGCGGCGCGACCGAGGCACAGGTCGTCGCGCTCGCGATGACGGACGAATCGATCAAGCGGTTCGTAGACGGCAAGCCGGTTCGGAAGACGGTCTACGTGCAGGATCGCCTACTCAACCTCGTGGTGTAAGGCCGTTCACCGGCCGCTTAGAAGATTTTCGCGACGATATCCCCGACGACGTAGCCGACGCCGGCGACCCCCAGTCCGACCACGAACATGTCAATCCCACTGCGGATCACGCCGCGGCCCGTGAAGAAGCTGCGCGCGCCACCGACCGCGAAGTGCGACAACATGGCGATCGCGAATGCCAACCAGGCCGCCGTCCGCCCGCTGAACAGCAGGAACGGCGCCACGGGGATGAGCGCGCCCACTGCCGTGGAGGCGCCGGTGACCCAGCCTTCCTTGAACGGCGTGGCGTGCGCTGCGCCGATCTTCAGCTCCTCGCGCACCTGCTCGCCCAGGGCCCGTTGCGGGTCGCGCATCACCTCGACCGCCATCTGCCGCGCGATCCCCGGCTCGATGCCCTTCGCCTGGTAGACCAGGGCCAACTCGTCTTGCTCCACGTCGGGCATCAGCCGGATCTCTTCCTTCTCCATCGCGATCTCGTGCGCGTAGACCTCCTGCTCGCTCTTGGCGGCAAGGTAGCCCGACGCGCCCATCGAGAGCGCGTCCGCGATCATCCCGGCGATCCCCGAGACCAGGACGATGTGCGGCGCTGCTGCCGCGCCCAGCACACCGGCCACCAGGCCAAAGTTCGCGGTCAGGCCGTCGTTGAAGCCGTACACGACGTTGCGGAGGTAGCCGCCGGACTCGGTGCGGTGCCAGGGCTCGCTCGTCTTCCCGGCGATGCCCGCCAGCGTTTCGGCATGCGCCGCGGATTCCTTGGCGAGCTTGAGCGAAATGTCCCGGGCGTCGTCGAGTCGAGACTCCTTGTGGAGGTCCATATAGCCCTTCACCTCCTGCCCTTCCTCACGCAGCAGCAGCGGCAGGAGGTACCCGGGCCCGAAGCGACGCCCGAACCACGCCCGCAGGCGCGCATTGAGGGTGGGCCGCGCCCGCGCGGCGGCGATCGGATGGCCGTGCTCGGCGAGCAGCTTTTCCCACATCTGCGTGTGCCGCTCCTCCACACCGGCGAGCTTGATGTAGATCTCCTTCTTCTTTTGATCCGACTCCTGACCCGCCAGCACCAGATACAGGTAGGCGGCGTCGTACTCGTCCTGCCAATGATGCAGCCAGTTGTGCAGGGTGGTGTTATCGACGGTGGCGGCGGTCATGGCTAAGAAGATAGCCGCAACTCGCAGGATGGCAATTGGTTAGACGGCGTCATGCAACGACGTCACGCGACGACGTAGCACAACGCCGTCGCGCGACGTCGTACGCGCGACGCCTCCGCTCGACGCCGTTGCGCGACGTATTCCGTACTTGACGCATCTTAGAGTTCAGGAGATGACCATCTCGCTCGCCGTCCCTGACATCCTCGTCGCGCGCGCCCGTGCGGGCGATCTGGAGGCGCTGGAAGCGCTGTACCGGGCGTTCGAGACACCCGTGTACAACCTAGTGCTCCGCATGCTCCGCACGCCGGAGGACGCGGAGGACGTGTTGCAGGAGACGTTCCTCGAGGTGGTGCGGAGCATCAAGCAGTACCGGGGCGAGGGGCATCTGTGGGGTTGGATAAAGCGCATCGCGGCGTCGAAAGCGCTGATGCGGATCCGCCGCAATCAGGTGCGAGCGACCGAGCAGCTGGACGAGGAGTCGACAGGGCAGCAGGTAGGGTACGCGGGGCCTGAGCTCACGCGGTCGGGCTCGGTGGCTGGCGTCCCAGCCCGGATCGACCTGGAACGCGCCTTCGAGCAGTTGAGCGAGACGTCACGCTCGGTGGTGTGGCTGCACGACGTCGAGGGCTACACCCATGAGGAGATCGCGGAGCTGATGGGCAAGACGGTGAGCTTTTCGAAGTCGCAGCTGGCGCGCGCGCACGCGCGGCTGCGGCGGATGCTGGACGCGGAAGGAGCAGCACGATGATGCATTGCACGATGGATGACCTGCTGGCCCTCAAGGAAAACGAGGCGTCGGCGTGGGCAAAGCAGCACGTCGAGACGTGCCCGGCGTGCCGGGCTGAGCTCGAGGCGCTGTACCAGCGCATCGCGGCGTTCAAAGCGTTGCCGGTGCGCCGGCCGGCCCGAGACCGGTGGCCGGCGGTGCGCGAGGCGCTCCGGGTCGAGGAGCGCCGCCGCCGGCGCCGGTGGGGAGCGTGGAGCCTGGCGGCGGCGGCGGGCATCGCGCTGCTGCTCTTGATCCGGCCAGGCCCGGGCGGGCGTGTCGACGCCGCCGAGCTCGAGCGGATGAAGCAGCAGTCGGCGACGCTCGAAGCGGAGCTCGAGCGCTACGACCCCGACGCGCGGGTCACGAGCGGCCGCACCGCGGCGCTCGCGGCCGCGCTGGAAGACCGCATTGCCGTCATCGACGGCGAGCTGGCGCAGGTGGGGACGTCCGAAGCCCCCGTGCGCCGCGCCGAACTCGTGAAACTGTGGCAGGAGCGGGTGGACGCGATGCAACAGCTCATGACCGTTCACGTCACCCGTGCCGCATACGTGGGGCTGTGACGCCCGGAAGGAGCACCTGGTTATGCAGCGGAAGTGGATCGTAATTGGGGCGGCATTACTCGCCGCGTTGCCCGCGGCGCTGGTGGCGCAGGGGACTCCGCGCACGCCGCGCCCTACGCGCGCGCCGCGCGCCTTCGTCTTCGCTGACGACAACCGCGGCCGGATCGGAGTCGTCGTGAACCCCAGGCCCGACTCCGAGGCAGACAAGCTCGGCGCGAAGCTGGAGGGCGTCACGCCGGGGGGGCCGGCGGCGAAGGCCGGGCTCAAGGTCGGTGACATCATCACCAAATTCAACGGCACGACGCTCGCCGGGCTCAAGGCACAGGACGAGGAGGAATCGGGGCCCGGCACCAAGCTCGTGCAGCTGGCCCGCAAGCTCGAGCCGGGCGACACGGTGCAGGTCGAGTACCGTCGGGGGAGCGACGCGAAGAAGGCGACGCTCGTCGCGGAAGACTTGGGTTGGATGCCGAACGTCACGGTGATGCCCCGCATGCCCGAGATGCCCGACATGCAGCACTTCGAGTTCTCATTCGGCATGCCGTGGGGCGACTTGGAGCTCGTCAGCCTGAATCCGGATCTGGGCGAGTACTTCGGCACGAAGGAAGGTGTGCTCGTTGTGAAAGCCCCTGCCGATTCGAGCTTGCCGCTCAAGAGCGGCGACGTGATCCTCAAGATCGGCGACCGCACGCCCAGTTCGCCGTCACACGCGATGCGAATCCTCCGCTCTTACGAGGCCGGAGAGTCAGTGAGCATCGACCTCATGCGGAAGCAGAGGCGGACGACCCTCACCTGGAAGGTGCCGGAGCCCGCAGAGCGTCGCGTGCGTCGCGAGCTGGAGCGACGGCAGCGGGAGGAGCAGAGCACCCTACGGCGGATGCTTGAGGACCGGGCGAGGACGCTGCAACAGCAGCAGAGCGAGCTGCGGCGGATGCTCGAGGAGCGAGCACGGACGCTGCAGCAGCAGCAAGGCGAGCTGCGGCGGGTGCTACGCAACGCCATCCGGCTGCAGCAGGTCTAGGGGGGACGCCCCAGCTACGAGGCGCGCCGCGCCGGCAGCACCTGGTCGAACGAGCTGAATTCGAACGGCTTGGGCACGCAGGGGCGACCCGTCGAGGCGAGGAAGGTGCGTACGCTGTCGTCCACCAGCTGGCCGGTGGTGAAGATTACGCGCTCGGCGTAGGACGCGTCGCGCGCCTTCAGCTCCTGGAACAACTGCTCACCGGACACGTCGGGCATGCGCATGTCGACGATCACCGCATCGAAGGCGTCCTCGCGCATGCGCGCCAGCGCCTCCTTGCCGCTGGCCGTGGTCTCCACTTCGTGGCCGCGGCTCGCGAGGTAGCGCTGTAGCGCGACGCGGACGGACGCCTCGTCGTCGATGACCAGGATGTGCAGCCGATCCGTGATCGGCGCGCTGGTCAGCACGGCCGGGTAGTCGCCCGTCGTCCGGGGAGCGACGATCGGCAGCTCGATCACGAAGCGGGCACCCTGGGCCGCGTTTTCCGCCCAGATCCGGCCCTCGTGCTCGCGCACGATCCCGAGCGAGATGGAGAGCCCGAGGCCCGTGCCCGAGCCGGTCGGTTTGGTCGTGAAGAAGGGGTTGAAGATGCGCTCCAGGAGGTTCGGCGGTATGCCGGGTCCCGTGTCCTCGACCTCGATGCGGAGCACGTCACCCGCACGGCGGGTGCGTACCGTGAGCCGTTGCTTGTCGCGTTCCGAGCGCTCCATCGCCTGCTCAGCGTTGGTGATCAGGTTCAGGAAGACCTGCTGCAGCTGGTGCGCGTCCGCCATCGTCTCCGGCACCTGCTCGTCGTAGTCGCGCTCGACGTCGATGCCGCGCACCCGCAGCTCGTAGCCGCGCAGCTCGAGCGTGTCGTCGAGCACCTGGTTGACCTGGGTGGGCGTCCGCTCCGGCTTGTGCTGGCGCGCGAAGGTCAGGAGGTTCTGCACGATGCGTGACGCGCGTCGCGCTTCGGCGTAGATCATTTCCGCCGCCGTCCGCTGATCCGGCGGGAACCGCTTCTCGCTGAGCAACAACTGCGCGAACGCCGAGATGCCGGCCAGCGGGTTGTTAAGCTCGTGCGCCACGCCGGACACGAGCTGCCCGATGGCGGACATCTTCTCCGACTGGATGAGCTGCTCCTGCAGCATCTTCTGGTCGGTGACGTCGCGGATGACGCACAGCACCTCCTCGTCCAGCTGCGGCGTCGAGTAGGTGACCTGGATCGTCCGGACGTCGCCGTCTTTGCGATAGAAGTTGGTTTCGAACAGCCCGGTCTCGCCGGTGAGCGCCTTCTGGAAATGGGCCAGCGCCTTGGGGAGCTCGTCATCGGGGAGCATCGGGGCGAACCACTGGCCTACCAGCTCCTCGCGGCGGTACCCCGAGATGATCTCGGCGGCGTGGTTGAAGGTCGTGAAGCGGCCGTTCGCGTCGAGCGTCACGATCGCGTCGGACGCCGACTCGAACAGGTTGCGGTAGCGGGCCTCCGAACGGGCCAGCGTGTCCTGCGCCCGCTGTTGCTCGGTGATGTCGCGCAGCGTGGCGACCGCGCCGAGCAGCTCCCCCTCGAGCACCAGCGGCGTCGTGGAGACGGCGACGACGCGCTCTTCGCCGTTCGCTCGCACCACCTTGGTCTCGTAGTGCTGCTCCTCGCCCCGGAAGGCGCGCTGCTCGCGCTCGGCGACGTGCTCGCGCTCGCTGGAGGCAACCACGTCGTCGATCGCCGTGCCGGGGAGGTCGTCGAGCGGGCGACCGAACAGCTCGGCCGCGGCGCGGTTAGCGGTGAGGACCCGGCGGTCGGTCCCGGTCACGACCACCGCGTCGGCGAGGGAGGCCACGATTTCCGCGGCCACTCGCAAGGAGTCAAACGCCGGGCGCTTTGGAGCTGCCTTGGGCGCGGGCGCAGGGGGTCGGAGCCCCCGGGTCGGCGAAGCGCGCCGGCTCTTGCTCATGAGTCGTAGGAGGCCACCATGGCGCCCTTCATGAGGCCGAGGCTCTTCAGCGCCGCGTCCGTGACGGTGTGCGGCGTCTCTCCGCGCTTGACGCAGTTCTTGATGATCTCGAGCGCGTGGATGGGGTGCTCGTCGTCGTACTTGGCGTGCTCTTCCAGCCACCACCGCCCGCGCGGGCCGATCTTCTCGTTCTTGGCGAGGCCCCGCAGCGCCTTCTCCGAGATCTTCTGGGCCACGCCCTCCACGGCGTAGTTCGTCGCCGACACGGCGGCCCCGAACTGCGCGCCCCGGCACATCTCCGTGAGATAGCCGTGGAACTCCTTCACTTCCGGGATCATCGGCTCGGGCACTTGAAAGCGCTCGCGGGGGACGTTAAAGCCGTCGCCCATGGCGCGCCACATGGCGTCGTGCCGTTTTTCGACCCGGATGTTGTCGCGGAAGAAGGCCTTGCCGTCCTCCGGCGAGCGATCGAGCAGCAGCTGGAGCCACTGCGGGAAGTCCCGGATGATGGGGTAGAACGCGACGAGGAAGTTCTGAATCTTCCCCTCCCGCAACTGGTTCTCGGAGGCGTGCACGATCACCGACGTGTCGAGGATCGCCTCCCGACTCGGGTCCAAAGCGGCATCCAAGTCGGCCACCCATCGCGGGTGGGGGGTCACCTGCACAGACATCGGGTCTCCTTCCAGGGCGCGGCGGACATGAGGGCGGTTACGCGGGGCTCAAATCTACCGTCGCGACTCCACCCGACAAGTTACTGTGACCCGAGAACTTGGCGCAGGTGGCCGCGGGGGGCTGTGAGGGGCGTTACCAGGGATTGACACGATATATCGTGTGAGAATATCTTGTCGTTACATCTTAACCCGGAGAAAACAAGCATGCCTCGGCATTTCGGCTGGGAATCGTTCGCCTTCGGTCTCGGGCCCCGCGGCTTTTTCTGGGCCGGCCCGCGCCGCCGGCGCCGTCAGTGGTTCGAGTCGGGGGACATGAAGTACGTGATCCTCAAGCTCCTCAAGGACAAGCCACGCCACGGCTACGAAGTGATGAAAGAGCTTGAGGAGCAGCTGCGCGGCTGCTACTCGCCGTCGCCCGGCACTGTATACCCGACGCTCCAGTGGCTCGAAGATGAGGGACTCGTCACCTCCCGCGACGTGGCCGGCAAGAAGGTCTACGAGATCACCGACCCGGGGCGCACGTTCCTCGACGAGCACAAGGATGTCGTGGACGACATCTTCGAGCGGGTGCACGACACCGTAGAGCGCGCGCTGGGCGGCGCGATGGCCGACATGAACCGCGCCGTGGGCCGGCTGGTGAAGACAGTGTACCGGGCGGGCTGGCGATCGCGGGACGAAGGCACGCGCAAGCAAATCGCCGAGCGGCTGGAGAAGGTGCGGGAGGAGATCGACACGCTGGTGGCGTGAGCTAGCGGCCCCGCCGCGGGCGCAGCCGGTTGCGCGCCGCCACTGCGATGGCCTTGTCGGCCCAGTGTCGCAGGGCTTCGATGTCCTCGAGCACGTCCTCGGGGACTTCGTAGTATTGCATGACCTCCCCACCTGGACCGTACGGCCGGAACGGGCCCATCCCGCGCGCTTCGAAGTCCGGCCGGTTGGAGTCGTCGACCTTGAAGTACAGCGTGCTGTCGGCGATGAGCGCGAAGAACTGCGCGCCCGCGTAAATGCCGACGCCACCGAACATGCTGCGACCCCGCACGCGCGGGGCGACCCGGCCGAGCTGGTCCAGGACGAAGGTTCGGAAGGTGGGGCTGACGGGCATCAGCGCTGCCGCTCTCTGAGCTCCTCCAGCGCCGCCTTCACGTACACGCGCGTCATCTGCTTCCGCCACGACAAGTCGAAGTCGGTGTTATCCAGCGGCTTGGCGGGACGATACGCCGCATCCGCGGCGGCGGCGATAGCCTCATCCGATAGATCCGAGCCGGCGAGCGTCGCTCCGGCCGTCGGGACCTCCTGGGGTTGGCTCGCCACGCCACCCAGGACGATGCGCGCCTCCGCCACGCTTCCCCCTTCCCCCTTCCCCGTTCCCCACTTCACCCACGCCGCCACGCCGAGCACGGGGAAATCGAACGAGCCGCGCCGGCGCAACTTGAGGTACACGGCGTCCCAGCCGTTCGGGGCAGGCAGCCGCACCTCGGCGAGGATCTCGGCGGGATGCTTCGTGAGGTAATTGATCCCGTCGTTGGCGTACAGCCGCCCGGCGGGCACGACGCGCTCGCCCTTGGGTCCGACGAGCCGGAACTCGGCGCCGATCGCCATCATCACCGGCGCCACGTCCGAGGAGCTCACCGCCCAGCAGCGGGGTGATGACGGGGCTACCCAGCAGATCTTGCCGTCCTTCTTCATGCAAAAGTCGATCGCTTTACGCCATTCGTACGTCTGATCGTAGTAGTTGCAGCGCGTATCGAGGCAGAGGTTGCCGCCGAGCGTGCCCATGTTGCGGAGCAGGGGGGTGGAGACGAGCTCGGCAGCGTGGGCGACGGCGGGGTAGCTCTGGCGGAATGATGGAAGGATGGAAAGGTCGGAAAGAGTGACGCACGGCCCGACTACCCATCCCGCATCCCGCATCTCCCATCCCGCCAGCTCCCGGATCCCCATCAGCGAGATGACGACCTTCGGCTCCTGCTGCCGCCGCTTCATGTTGGGGTAGAGATCGGTCCCGCCCGCGACGAACGCGCCGTCCGGGCCGGCGTCGACCTGCATGGCGATAGCCTCCGCGAGTGTTTTGGGCTGGAGATAGTTGAACGAGGGAAGTCGCAGCATGCCCAAACCCTTCCGCCTACACCGGCACCTTGACCGTCTTCGCCCGCCCTCCGCTGCCCTCGGCGGCCTTCCCATCTCCCCCTTCCCACGGCGGCCGGACCCGAGTGGGCTCCGGCCACACGATATCCGGGAACGCAGTTGGCCCGTAGCGGGCCGCTTCGCCCTTTGCCTTCCGGCGCAGCGCCTTGAAGACCTTCTCGGGGGTGATCGGTACTTCATCGATGCGCACGCCCACGGCGTCGTAAACGGCGTTCGCGACCGCAGGTGGCACGGGGAGGAGCGGCCCCTGGCCGCACTCCTTCGCCCCGAACGGGCCGTTCGGGTCGGGATCCTCGACGACGTAAGTGACGACGTCGCACATCTCGAGCGTCGTGGGGCTCTTGTACTCGAGCAGGCTCGGAATCTTGTGGACCACGTTGCGATTGCCGCGGTACGCCATCTCTTCCATCAGCGCTTCGCCCAACCCCATGTACACCGAGCCCTCGATCTGGCCCATGACGGTAGCGGCGTTGATCGAGCGACCGACGTCGTGCGCGATGAAGATGCGCGGGACGCGGACGATGCCCGTTGCCGGATCCACGTCCACCTCGGCGACGCACGCGCTGTACGAATAGGCGGGCGATGGCCCGACACCGGCGCCACGGTATCTGCCGGGGCTCGGGGGCGGCGTGTACGAGCCGACGGTGCCGACCGTCCCTTCGGCCGCTTCGGCCAACTGCACCGCTTCGGCGAACGTGAGCCCGCGCGCGGGGTTCTCGACGTCGAACACCCGCCGCTCGGCGAACGCCAGCCGTTCGGCGGGGAGCGCGAGCTTCCGGGCTGCGTGGCTCGCGATGATGTCGCGCGCTCGCTCCGCGGCCTGGATGGCCGCGTTTCCCGTCATGAGCGTCACGCGGCTCGAGTAGCTGCCGAGATCCACGGGCGTGAGATCGGTGTCGCCCGTCACGATCGCGATGTCGAACGGATCGACGCCGAGCACCTCCGCGACGATCATCGCAAGGATCGAGTCCGACCCCTGCCCGATCTCGGTCGAGCCGCAGAACACGGTGACGCCACCGCCGCGGTCGCATTTGAGCTGCACGCCGGAGTGCGGCATGGGGTTCCAGTAGATCGCGAGCCCCGCCCCGGTGATATACGACGAGCAGGCGAGCCCGATGCCCTTCCCGGGCGGCAGCTTGCGAAACTTCTCCTTCCACCCGGAGCCCTCGACGACCTTGTGGATGCAGGGGCCGAGCCCCATCGAGCCGATGCGCAGCCAGTTCGCGGTCAGTGAGTTCGGGGGGACGAGATGTTTGAGCCGGAGCTCGGCCGGGTCCATGCCCAGCTGCTCGGCGATCTTGTCGATGTGGACTTCCAGCGCGAAGCGCGGCTGCGGCGTGCCATGGCCTCGCTTGGGACCGCACGGCGGCTTGTTCGTGAACGCTCTGGCGCCCTGGAACTTGTAACGTGGAACGTGATACGTGACCGTCTGCAGAGCACCCGTGTAATAGGTGCTCGCGACGCCGTAGGAGCCGTAGCCACCGCCGTCCAACAGCGACTTGAAGTGCATGGCAGTGATCGCCCCGTCTTTCTTCACACCAGTTTTCACCCACATCAGCGTCGGGTGGCGGCCGCGGTGGCAGTAAAACACTTCCTCGCGGGTGAGGGTGATCTTCACCGGCCGGCCGGTGAGCATCGCGAGCTTCGCCACGACGATCTCGTGACTGAACGGGTCGCTCTTGCCGCCGAAGCCGCCGCCGTTGGGCGTGGCGATCACGCGGATCTTCGCGGGCGAGAGCTCGAGGACCTTAGCGAGCGCGCGATGCACATAGTGCGGCGTCTGGGTCGAGCTCCACAGGGTGAGCTTGCCGTCAGGGGGGGGCGACCAGTCGGCCACCGCCGCATGCTGCTCCATCGGCAAGTGGGTGCTCCCCTCGAAGAAGAGCAGGTCTTCGCGCACCAGGTCGGCCTCCGCGAAGCCTTCCGCCACGTCGCCGAACTCGAGATCGATGAGCTTGTGGAGGTTGCCGCCATCGCCGTAGTCGTGGATGCGCGGCTCGGGGTGTGCGACTGCGTCCGCGGCGTCGGTGACGGGACGGAGCGCCTCGTAGGTCACGTCGATCAACTCGAGCGCCGCGGTGGCGGTCTCTTCGCTCCCCGCCGCGACGGCGGCGACAGGGTCCCCCACGAAGCGCACTTTGTCGAGCGCCAACGCGTGCTCGTCCTGGCTCACGGGGAGAATGCCGAAGGGGATCGGCAGGTCCTTCCCGGTCAACACCGCCTTCACGCCTGCGAGAGCCACCGCCCGCGACGTGTCGATGCGGAGGATGCGGGCGTGGGGGTGGGGGCTGCGGAGGAGCTTCGCGTAGAGCATGCGGGGCAGGGCGACGTCGTCGGCGAACTTCGTCGCGCCCACGACCTTGGCGGTGGCGTCCACTTTGCGGAGCGCCTTGCCGACGACCCGCAGGCTGTCCCTAGCGCCGGCCATAGAGAGACTCCTCAGACGGCACGGCCCGCTCGCCGCGCATCCGCGCCGCCGCCAGTTCCACGGCCTCGTAAATCTTGATGTATCCGGTGCAGCGGCACAGGTTGCCTGCCAGCGCCTGTTTGATCTCGTCGCGCGTCGGCCGTCGGTTCGCGGCGAGCAGCGCCTCGGCGGCGAGCAAGAACGCGGGGGTGCAATAGCCGCACTGCGCCGCGCCCAGCTCGGCGAAGGCGTCCTGGAGCGGATGCAGCCTGCCGCCCTCCGCCATCCCCTCGACCGTCTTCACGCGGTGCCCGGCGCACGCGAGCCCGAGCACCAGGCAGGAGAGCACCGGTCTGCCATCCACGAGCACCGCGCAGGTGCCGCACTCACCCAGCTCGCAGCCGTGCTTCGTGCCGGTGAGGGCCAGGTCCTCGCGCAGCACCTCCAGCAGGGTCTTGTGAGGAGCGAACGCGACCTCGACGGGCTCGCCGTTCAGCTCCAGCGCGATCTTCGCCTTGGCGTCAGGCATGATCGGAAACGTAATCTTGATCCGATCCACACACAAAAAACGAAGTGCCCTCGCGCTGCGGTCCAAGGCCTTACCGCTTGATAAAGGGCAGGTGCGAAGCCAGCTTTGGGCCCGAACTGGAGGGAACGATGCAAGATTGGAAGGTCGGTAAGTGGGGGTGGCGGAAGGGGCGGCTGCTGGCTGTCTTGCTTTCCATCGTTCCATCGTTCCCTCTGTCCGCCCAGGACTACCGCGCGCAAGCCCTGCGCATCCTGAAGACCGTGCCCCTCATCGACGGTCATAACGACATCCCCGACGCGATCCGCCAGCGGGGCGGGCTCGACTCCGTGGACTTTGCCGTCAGCCAGCCGAAACTGATGACCGACATCCCCAAGCTCCGCGCCGGCGCGGTGGGCGGGCAGTTCTGGGCCGCGTACGTGCCCGTCACCACGATGGACTCGGGGCCGCACCCGGCCGTGTACGCGCTCGAGCAGATCGACCTCATCAAGCGACTGTGCGCAAAGTATCCTCGCGACCTCGCGATGGCCTACAGCGCGGCGGATGTCGAGCGCAATTTCAGGGCCGGGAAGGTCTCGTGCCTGATCGGCATCGAGGGCGGGCACGCCATCGAGAATTCGCTCGGCGCGCTGCGGATGTTCGCGGCGCTCGGCGTCCGTTATATCACCCTCACGCACTGGCGCAGTCTCTCGTGGGCGACCGCCTCCACTGACACCGCGCGGCGCGGGCTCTCGGCGTTCGGCCGGGACGTCGTGCACGAGATGAATCGACTCGGGATCCTGGTGGACCTCTCGCACGTGAACGACGGCACGATGTCCGATGCCCTGCACGCCGCACGTGCGCCCGTCATGTTTTCTCACTCTTCGGCGCGCGCCCTGACCCACCATGCGCGCGACGTCCCCGACTCGATTCTGCGGCTGGTGCCCGCGAACGGCGGCATCGTCATGGTGAATTTCAACCCTGGCTTCGTCTCGGAGGTGGTGCGGGTATACGAGGACAGCCTCGAGCCCCGGGCCCGCGCGCTCAAGGCCACGGGAACCGATTCGGCGGCGACCCGCGACTCGTTGAAGGCGTGGCAGGCGCGCGCCCCCAAGGCGACACTGCAACAAGTGGCGGATCACATCGACTACATCCGCCGCGTGATCGGCGTCGACCACGTAGGTCTGGGCTCGGACTTCGACGGTATCACCCAGGTGCCCGTGGGGCTCGAGGACGTCTCGAAGTTCCCGGATCTGATCGCGGAGCTCCTCAGGAGAGGCTGGACTGAACCGGACGTACAGAAGGTGGCGGGGCTGAACGCACTGCGGGTGCTGCGGGCGGCGGAACGGGTCGCCGCGGAACTGAGGCGGGAGAAGGCGAAGTAGACGCCGAGGCGACAAGGCGCCCAGTGGATGTGAGGTGAGGGTTGCAAGTGAAGCCTAATCACTGTTGCCTCGCCGTCTCAAAGCCCTTCCGCGTCATCTCCCCCCACACCTGCCGCTGTTGCCACACCGTGAAGAACGCCTTGAGCCGCCACCACACGGTCCGCTGCCGATAGCCGAGATTCTCCAGCGTCGCGAAGAGCAGGAGGCGTGCCAAGTCCCCCCCCCGCCCGTAGCGCCGGAAACTCACCTCTTCGAGCACCACCGCCCAGATCGACAGCAGCATCCCGTAGCCCCACGCGACGAGCACGAACAGCAGGGCGAATTGCACGTTCACGATGCCGAGGGCGAAGCCGACGACGGTGATGACATAGCCCAGCACTTCGACCAGCGGCGCGAGGGCCTCGCCGAAGGTGTAGAACGGCACCCCGATCAGCCCGACCCGTCCATAGCGCGGGTTGAACAGCATCCCCTTGTACTGCCACATCGCCGCGAGCAGCCCGCGGTGCCAGCGCTCCCGCTGGCGTGCGAGAAACCTCCCCGACTCGGGAACTTCGGTCCACGCAACGGGATCGGGGATGAAGGGCATCTCGTAGGGGATGCGGTGGCGCAGCAGGTGCCGGTGCAGTCGCACCACGACGTCCATGTCCTCGACGACGCTCTCGGTGCGGTAGCCGCCGATGGCGAGCAGGTAGTCCTTGCGGAACAAGCCGAACGCGCCGGAGATGATGAGGTTCCCGCCCAGCCGATTCCAGCCGAGCCGCCCGAACAGGAAAGCGCGCAGGTACTCGACCACCTGGACGCCCGGAAGGAAGCGGCGCGGCACGCGCGCGTCCGTCACGCGGCCGTGCGCCACCGCGCAGCTGTTCGCAACCCGGACGGTGCCGCCGACCGCGGCGATGTGACGCCCCAGGAGGAACGGCCGCGTGAGGCGGAGCATGGCGTCCGGCTCGATCAGGGTGTCCGCGTCCACGGCGATCACCAGGGGGAATCGGCTCGCGTTGATGGCGGCGTTGAGCGAGTCGGCCTTGCCGCCGTTTTCCTTGTCTACGACCAGCAGCCGAGTGCGGGCGCGCGAGCGGTACAGCGCGCGCAGCGGCCGCGTCGGGACGGTCTCGGGGTAGGTGCGCGGCGCCTCGTACAAGTCGAACGCCTCGCGCAGGCGGTCCAGGGTGTCGTCCCGCGAGCCGTCGTTGACCACGATCACCTCGAAGTTGCGGTATTCGAGCGTGAGCAGCGCGGTCACGCTCGCGACGACGGTGGCGCTCTCGTTGTACGCGGGAACCAGCAGGGTGATCGGGGGGAGGGCGTCGCTCTGCATGATGCGCTGGAAGTCGTCGTCGTCAGCAAGGCGGGTCTGCTCCCAGATCTCGGGGATCGAGAGGATCATCAAGACGGCGTAGAACGAGTTGAGCGCCAGGAAGTAGATCAGGATGCCTTGGTCCGAGACGTGGATGAGCTCTCTCACGCGGCGTACTCCGCCAGCGCCTGGGTCGACAGGCCGAGGACGAGCCGGGCCATCTCGCGGGGACCGGGCGCGCCACCCGTCTCCGCTTCGAGCAGCAGCTTCCGGCCCGGGGCGCCGAAGCGCGTGAGCCCGAGGCCCGCGCGCAGCCGCACCCACCACTCCGCATCGCGCAAGGCGTCCCGGACAAGCGGGAGCGTGGCGGGATCGGCGATCATGCCGAGCGACCGCAGGGCCTGGGCGCGCACCGACCAGGTGGGATCGCCGGCGAGCCGCGTGAGCGCCGCGATCGAGTCGGCGTGCGGAAAGCTCCCGATGGCGCGCGCCGCCTGAACGCGTACCTCAGGATCCGAGTGGCCGGTGAGGGCGGTGAGGCGCTCCCGGAGGGCTGGCTCATTGAGCCGGGCAGCGAACTCGACCAGCCGTGGCAGCGCGGGGTCATCAGTGCGGCGCAGCATCTTGAGGAGCAGCTGCACCACCACGGGGCGCGAGCGCCGCAGCATGCCGGCGTAATAGGCGCTCACCGTCGCCGCGAGTCGGGGCAGGCGCTCGAGGGCGACGGTGGCGAGGGCGGCGCTGTCGACCCGCTCGAGCGTCGCGACGGCAGCGATGTGGACCGCCGGGTGCGGGTCCCGCAGCAGCTTCAGCACGCGCGGCGTGTCCTCGGGCGTCGCTGCGACGGCGAGGAAGCGGGCCGTCTCGAGGCGCTGCCACCAGCGGGCCGAGTCGCTGTTCGCCCGAACCAGCCGCGCCCACCAGTGATAGCGCAGCGCCGTGGCGAGCTTGCGCCAGCGGTCGCCGGGCACGCGCGCCGACCACGTCACGAGGGCGTCGACCGCCAGTGGCACGGGGAGGCGCGCCAGCCGGAGCAACACGGAGGCCACGTCCGCGGTGCCGAGCGCCCAGCGCTGCATCGCGTCGTTGAGCTGGATGACGCGGGGGTGCAGCTGCGCGCGGCGCCGCAGCCGGAACCAGCGGTTGAGGACGATCAGCACGATGAGGGCCGCGAGGAGGACGCCTTGCACGAGCGCCACGACGGTCAGGAACTGGCGACCGGTCACCTCCCTACCCAGCGACGGATCTTTTCGAGCGCGACGCGCAGGCTGATCGGCTTCACGAGGTAATCGAGCGCGCCCGCCTCGAGACCCCGCAGCTGCTCGCCCTCGTCGCCGTGCACCGTCGTGAACACGACCCGGTAGACGCCCGGCCGCTCCCGGCCGAGTGCCTCGAAGATCGAGTAGCCGTCGAGCCCCGGTAGGTCCACGTCGAGCAGCAGCAGCGGGTGCGCCCCTTCGGTCTCGAGCGCCAGCAGGTCGGTGAGCGCTTCGCGCCCGTTGCGGTAGCTCGCGAATCGGTAGGCGCGCGAGCGCAGCCCGTACTCGAGCAGCTCGGCGAGGGCCGGGTCGTCCTCTACCACGATCACGTCGGGCACGGTGAGCCGGTCGGCCTGGAGCATCGGGCTGCTGAGCGGGTCGGCGCGCGGCGTGGCGGGCACGTCGAGTCGCATGATCTCGGCGAGCCGCGCCACGAACCAGCGCGTGAGCGCGCCCCGCTCCACGTCGGTGTCGCCCGGGCGCGAGAGCCAGTCCTTTGCCGTCACCTCCATGCCGGCGGCGAGCCGCGACGCGTTCCAAAAGCCGAAGGACCCGGCGGAGCCGTGGATCTTGTGGGTCTCGCGGCGCAGCTGCTCCAACGCCTCCTGGTCGCCGCCGTCTGCGTCGAGGTGATCGGCGACGCGGGCGAGCGCGCCGAGCTGGCCGCGCATCCCTTCGAGATAGTCCTCGAGCAGCCCGGGTGGAAGCTCGGGCGTGGTGGCGTCGCCGGTCATGAGATACCAAAATGGGAAATCCCGCAGGGAACGCCATAGGCCGCGCCTGCGCCGGTTGCGCGCGCGCGGCCCCGCGTGATATTGAGTACGCGTGGTCCTTGCGGAGGGAACGATGAGACCAGCCATCAACGAGCGTATCGGACACGGCGCGGTCGGCGGCCTGCTCGCGGGGCTGACGGTCGCCCTGTGGTTTCTCGTGGTCGACTCGCTGGCGGGGCGACCGTTCCACACACCGGCGGTGTTGGCGGGAGCGCTCGCACGCCAGGACATCATGGCACCCACGTTCCGGATCGTGGCGGCTTACACCGTGGTGCACTTCGCGGTGTTCGCGCTGCTCGGCGTCGCGATGGCCGCCGCAATCGGGGCACTGCGGTTGCCTCCACGGCTGCTGCTCGGCGTGCCGTTCGGTCTCGTGGCGCAGGAGCTGGTGTTCTATGCGGGCCTGCTGCTCAGCGGCACGCCGCGCGTGGCCGTGGTCCCGTGGCCGCATGTCGTCGCGGCGAATGTGCTGTCGGGGTGGGTCCTCATGTGGTATCTCCACCGCGCCCAGCCGGACGAGGGCGCGCTGGGGCTCGCCGCTCTCAAGGGGCACCCCCTGCTTGCGCGGGGCCTCGTGACGGGGTTGATCGGGGCCGGCGTCGTCGCCGTGTGGTTCCTCCTGCTCGATGTCGCCGGCGGCCACCCGCTCCGCACGCCGGCCGCCCTCGGCGCGGCGCTGCTGTTCGGCGCGTCCAACGTCGGGGCGATCCAGCCCAACCTTGGCCTCGTCGCGGCCTACACCGCCGTGCACGTCGCGGCATTCGCGGTCACGGGCGCCCTGTTCGTCGCCGTCGCCGAGCAGATCGAGCGCGCCCCGGCGTTCGTATTACTCGCCGGCATGGCCGCGATCGTGCTGGAGGCGGTCGCGGTCGCCGCCCTGGCGCTCGGTGCGCAGTGGGTGCTCGGCACGCTCGGAACGTGGTCGGTGCTCGTCGCAAATGTGCTGGCGGTGACGGCGATGGGGTGGTACGTGTGGGAGACGCATCCGTTGTTGCGACACCGGCTCACTCACGAGGCGATCCGCGTGCACACGTGAGGCACGATCAGCCGTCAGCATCTGCGGTTCTGCCGGAAGGCTGACGGCTGAAGGCTGATGGCTGACGTCGCCGCCGCCGTCGGCCTGTGCTTCACCTGCCGCTGGATGCGGGCGGCCGGCAACCAGCGCGGCTCGACCTTCTTTCGGTGCACCCGTGCCGACACGGACCCGCGGTTCGTGCGCTACCCGACGCTGCCCATGCGCACGTGCGCGGGCTACGAGGAAGCAATGCTGTTCGTCGTGCTGCTCCACTACACCAAGCCGCTCGACGCCGTGGACGCCGTGCGGGCTGACCACCTGCGACACCTCGAGACCCACGCCGCACGCGGCGTCTTCCACGCCTGGGCGCGGCGCGACCCGGCGGCGGGCGGGGTGTTGCTCGCCACGGCGCCCGACCGCGCCGCCCTGGAAGCGGTGGTTGCCAACGACCCATACATTACGGCGGGCGTCGCGCGCGCCGAGATCGTCGAGTTCAAGCCCAGCAACGTGCGCGGAGCGCTGAAGCAGTAGCGGCTAACCCGCCGTCGTGTCGATACCTACACGGCCGCCCCTCCAGGGTGTGCGCCGCGCTATTGCGCCGCGGAGCCGGGCTTCTACCTTGTGTCCCGCGCCCCCCTGACAATTACGCGAGGTCCCCCGTGGCTCAACAGCGGTTGGTGGAGCGCGCCAAGCTGTTCTTCTTCCGCCATTTCGAGCGGATCTTCGTCCTGCTCCTCGTGTTCGCGATGGTGGCGATCCACACCTTCGTCGAGCAGAAGTTCGCGTTCCTGAGCTTCTACTATCTCCCGATGATCCTCGCCGGCTTCTACGGCGGCCGCCGCTTCGCGGTGCTGGCGGGACTGTTCGTGGTGGCCCTGGTGCTGTTCTACCAGTATGTGCAGGGACTCGACATGCTCCCCGGGTTCTACGGCGATGCGCTGCTCGCGCTCGTGCCGTGGGCCGGGTTCCTGATCCTCACGGGCTACGTGGTGGGCACGCTCGCCGAGCAGCGGGAGGCGCGCCTCGGGGATGTGAAGAACGCGTACCTCGCGACGCTGGAGCTCCTCACCTACCACATCGAGTCGACCGAGCGCACTCAGCAGGGGCACTCGAACCGCGTGGCGGACGTGGCCGTGGCGATCGGGCGGGAGCTCGAGCTTCCCGAAGAGGACGTCGAGAATCTGCGGGTGGCGGCCCTGCTGCACGAAGTGGGCACGCGGGACCAGCGGCTGCTACGGCTGCTGTCGCGCTCGGTGACCGACTCCTCCGTCCCCGTGGCGCGCTGGATGCGCGGCGCGGCGGAGATCATCGGCGAGTACGGGCATTACTACGAGATCGTGGGTGAGGACTGGGACATCGAGGCACTGCCGCTTCCGGTGACGGTGAAAATCCTCGCCGTCGCGGACGCCTTCGAGACGCTGCAGATGGCGACACCGGTCCGCGCCGCGTTCCCCAAATGGAGCGCGCTCGAGGAGGTGGAGAAGGGGGCTGGCAAGACCTTCGCCCAGGACGCGGTGCACGCGTTGCGCAGCGTGGCGGGACGGCCGGAAGCGACCGGCTCGGCGATGCAGCAGCTCAAGGTCGTCTAGGTCCCCGAGCTCCGGGCCCGGCGACCGCTCGCCACCCCGCCCGCTACCCCGACCCCGAACGCTACCGCCGTCCCGACCGTCACCACCGGCAGGAACGCCACTGGCAGCGCGACTGCGGTGGCCGCGAGCCCGGCCAGGAGCGGCGCGGCCGGTTTCTGCACGGCGTCGACGAAACGGAGCCGGCGCCTTACGAAGTTTCGGGTGGTCACGAAGCCGCCGCCCAACGCGGCCGCGCCGATCAACAGTCCCAGTGCGATCATCGTCGCTCCTTGTCCTGCCGCCGTACGCAAGTTGCGGGGTGGCTGTTTCGGATGCAAATCTCCCGTATGAGCGCCCCCTCCCGCGTTGTGCGCGTCGCGGCCGTCCAGGCCGCGCCGGTGTTTCTCGATCTGGCGGCGTCCCTCGATCGCCTGGAAGAGTGGGCCCGGCGTGCCGCGGAGCAACAAGCGCGCTTGATCGCGTTCGGCGAGACGTGGCTCGTGGGCTACCCCGAGTGGCTCGATGAGTCGCCGGAGGCAGCGCTGTGGGGGCACCGCGGCGCACAGGCGGTGTTCCAGCGGCTCGTCGAAAACAGCGTGTCCGTGCCGGGACCCGCGACGGACCGCCTGGGAAAGCTCGCGCGTGAGCTCCGGGCGACGCTGGTGGTCGGCGTGCACGAGCGCGCCGGGCGCACCCTCTACAACACGCAGCTCACCTACGGCCCGGACGGGTCGCTCGCGCGTCGCCACCGCAAGCTCATGCCCACCTACCACGAGCGCCTGATCTGGGGGCAGGGCGACGGCGCCGCGCTGGCGGCGGTCCCTGTGGACGGCGCCCGGGTGGGGAGCCTGATCTGCTGGGAGCACTGGATGCCGCTCACCCGCCAGGCGCTGCACGACTCGGGTGAGGAAATCCACGTGGCGGGGTGGCCGGGGGTCCAGGAGATGCACCAGGTGGCCTCACGCAGCTACGCCTTCGAGGGGCGCTGCTTCGTGCTCGCGGTCGGTAGCATCCTCCGGAGGAAGGACATGCCGCCCGAGCTGCCGCCCCGCGGGGCCACGGCGGACCCGGACGCGTTCCTGATCCGCGGGGGGAGCGCCGTCATCGCGCCCAACGGGCGCTATCTCGCCGGCCCCGTGTACGACGAAGAGACGATCGTCGTAGCCGACTGCGATCTCTCGGAGATCACGCGCGAGGCGCTGACGCTGGACGTGAGTGGGCACTACAGCCGCCCCGACGTGTTCGACTTCCGGGTAAAGACGGTCGACAGCCGGGGAAAGGGGAAGGGGGAAGGGGAAGCGTGAAGGCGCATCCTGCGATCACGAGAGTCATGATGCCAAGGATCGCTATCTTGTCGGCGGCCCTACTGGGTGTGTTCCCCGTCTACCCGTCTATCCGTCTATCCGCCCAGTCCCTCCGCGTTCCCTATCACAGTTTCACGCTTCCCAATGGGCTGCAGGTGCTGCTGCACGAGGACCACTCCGTGCCGCTCGTGACCGTGAACATCTGGTATCACGTCGGCTCGGCGGATGAGAAGCCGGGCCGCACCGGGTTCGCCCACCTGTTCGAGCACATCATGTTCATGGGCTCGCAGCACGTGCCGACGGGCGAGTTCGACAAGCTGCTCGAGGCCGCCGGCGGAGACAACAACGGCTCGACCACCGAGGACCGGACCAACTACTACGAGGACGCGCTGAGCAACGCCCTGCCGCTGATGCTGTGGCTGGATTCGGACCGCATGGGCTTCCTCCTCCCCGAGATCACCGCGGATAAAGTCGACCTGCAGCGGGGCGTGGTGCAGAACGAGCGGCGCCAGAGCTACGAAAACCGGCCCTACGGGCTCGCAGAGGAGAACATCCTGCAGCGGCTGTATCCGGCCGACCATCCGTACCATTGGCCGGTGATCGGCTCGATGGCCGATCTTTCCGCCGCCACGCTCGAAGACGTACGCGGTTTCTTTCGCACCTATTACACCCCTAACAACGCGTCGCTCGCGATCGCGGGAGACATCACGCCGCGCGCCGCGCGGGAGCTGGTGGAGCGCTACTTCGGCGAGGTCCCCCGCGGACCGGCGGTGGCGCGTCCCGCGCCGCCGCCGGTGCGGCTCGGGGCGGACGTGTACGCCAGTCTCGAGGACCGCGTCCAGGTGCCGCGCGTGTACGATGTGTGGCACACGATGAAGGCGTTCGCGGCCGGCGACGCCACGCTCGACGTGCTGGCGAACGTACTCGCGGGCGGTCGGTCGTCGCGGCTCTACCGGCGGCTCGTGTATGAGCTCCAGATTGCGACGGACGTCGTGGGATTCCAGGACAGCGGGCGGCTCGACGGGAAGTTCGAGCTGTGGGCCACGGCGCGGCCGGGGCACGACCTCAACGAGCTCGAGCGCGTGATCGACGAGGAAGTACGCAAGCTGGCGCAGGCCGGCCCGACCCCCCGTGAGGTCGAGCGAGCGCGGAACACCTTCGAGGCCCAGTTCCTCTCCCGCATGGAGCGCGTTGGCGGGTTCGGCGGCAAGGCCGACCAGTTGAACTTCTACAACTACTTCGTCGGCACGCCGGACTACTTCCAAAAGGATCTGGATCGCTATCGCAAGGTGACCGCCGCGGACGTGCAGGACGCCGTGCGGCGCTACCTGGTCGACGCGCATCGGGTTGTGCTGAGCGTCGTGCCGCAGGGGAAGCCGGAGCTGGCGGTGAAGCAATGAAAGCGTCGGACGGCACGACGTCCAGTGCGTGGCTGACGGTGGTCGGAGCGTTGTTGCTGTCCGTCAGTCCGACGGTGCTACTGTCCGGCCAAGCCGTCGATCGTACCAAGCCTCCCGAGCTGCCCCCTCCGCCTGCGCTCAAGCTCCCGGCGGTGCAGACGGCCACGCTCCCGAACGGGCTCCAGCTGGCGGTCGTGGAGACGCACAAGGTGCCGGTCGTCGACGTGCAGGTGGTGCTCGACGCGGGCGCGGCGCACGACCCGGCCGACCTCCCCGGTCTCGCCACCTTCACGACGACGATGCTGCAGCAGGGGGCGGGACGGCGCGGGGCGCTCGAGATCGCGGACGAGGCGGCGTTCCTGGGCGCGCAGCTCAACACCTCGGCGAGCTACGACGCGGCGACGGTGTCGCTGCACGTGCCGAGGCGGCGCCTCGAGCCGGCGCTCGATCTGCTGACGGACGTCGTGCTGCGGCCCACGTTCGCGGACTCGGAGGTCGCGCGGCAGCGCGAGCTGCGGCGCGCCCAGATCGTGCAGTTGGCCGACAATCCGGTGGCGATGGCCGGCATCGCGTTCCCGGCGATCGTGTACGGGCGGGCGCACCCGTACGGGCGTCCGCTGAACGGCACGGAGGCATCCACGGCGGCGCTGTCCCGCGACCGGGTGGCCGAGTTCTACCGGGCCGCCTACCGGCCCAACGCGGCCCGTCTGCTCGTCGTGGGCGACGTGACCCTGGTGGAGGTGCGGCGGCTTCTGGCCGCGCGGTTGGGCGCGTGGGAGCAGGGCCCCGTGCCGGCCGTGCCGGAAGCGACGCCACCCGTGCCGGCGGCGCGCACCGTGTACCTGGTCGACAAGCCGGGTGCGGCGCAGTCGGTCATCCGGATCGGGCACGTCGGCGTCGCCCGCACGACCCCCGACTATTTCGCGCTCCAGGTGCTGAACACCATTTTGGGCGGCGCGTTCACGTCGCGCCTCAACCAGAACCTGCGCGAGACGCACGGCTACACCTACGGGGCGTTCTCGCAGTTCTCGGCCGGGCGGATGGCCGGCCCCTTCGTCGCCAGCGCGTCGGTTGTGACCGCCAAAACGGACAGCTCGCTGCTCGAATTCCTGAAGGAGCTGCGACGCATCCGCGACGAACCGGTGCCCGACGCCGAGCTCGCCAAGGCCAAGGCGTACATCACGCTGGGCCTGCCGGGGGACTTCGAAACGACGGCCGGCGCGGCGTCCAAGTTTCGTGAGCTGCTCGTCTACGACCTGCCGCTCGACTACTTCGATCACTACGTCGCGCGGATCAACGCGGTGACGGCTGCCGACGTGCAGCGCGTCGCGCGACAGTACATCGACCCTGATCACTTCGACATCGTGGTGGTAGGGGACAAGAGCCAGATCGAAGCGGGCATCAAGGCTTTGAACGAGGGCCCCATCGTGTACCGGGACCTGTGGGGGCAAGAGGTGAAGTGACGGACGAAGATGACGGCCTGATCGTCCTGCGTATCGCCCTCTATTTCGGGCCGGCGTGTTTCATCATGCTTTCCGCCCTGTGGTTCAAGCTGCTCCGCGATGGATTGATCTCGACCGGTGTGTTCGTGGCGTTGCTGGTCGTGAACCTCCCGATCACGGTGGCCGGTGTGCGCCTGATCGCGCACAGCGTGAGCAGGACGTCAGTGGTTCTGGCGAAGACGCTGCTCGCGGCGGGCGATATCCCGCCGCCGCGCAGCTACCCCGAGCAGGACCTGCTGATCGCGCGCGGGCGGTACGCCGAAGCAGCGGAGTATTTCCGGGATCTCGTCCGGGTCGATCCCGACGACTGCGACCCGCGGCTCAGGCTGGCGGACCTGCTGGAGCGCCACCTCGCCGACCCGGCCGGCGCGGAGCAGCAGTATCTCGAAGTGCGCCGGCGCAGCGCCGACCCGCGGCGGCAGTTCGCCGTGACGAACGCGCTGATCGATCTCTATCGTCGGACCGAGCGCCGCGACCGGCTCAAGGTAGAGCTGGCCCGGCTCGCGGACCGGTATCGAGGGACGGCGCACGGGGATGCGGCGGCGCGGGAGCTGAAGGAGCTGAAGGCGGACGGGGCGTGATTCGGCCGGCGATCTCCCTGGGCCGGACACTGGGCCTGACGCTCGCGTTGGTCGCTCTGCTGTCCTATCGCTCCGAGCTGCACCGCCCAGTGCTGGGGCGGTGGTCCTACCCGTACGCGGCCGTCCTCCTGTGCGCCCTGGCCGGGTACGGGATTGCCGTCGTGGGACTCGGGCGGACCCTGCGCCGCCGCACAGAGGGCGCCGCTCGGCTCGACCCCGCCACTGCCTGGCTCGACGTCGCCGTGCTCGTCTGGGGCACGGCCTACCTCATCGCCGCGCTCGACACACCATCCTCCGCGGCACGGCTCCTCGACCTCAATGTCGTCGGCTCGGTCGATCCGCCTGCGGCGCTGCTCGAATGGGTCGCGCTGGGGGCGGCTTTCGCCGCGCTGGGCTTTTGGGCGAGTCGGCGCGTGCCGCGACACTGGATCAATCCGGCCGTATCGCTCGCCGCGGTCGCTGCGCTCGCCGTGATCGGCGAGGGCGCGGCGCGCCTGCGCGCCGTGATCGCGCCCTCGACCCAAGGTTTCTGGACCTACTCCGGTCAGCTGTGGACGCGGCGCTTCGTGCGGCTCAATCACCTCGGGTTTCGGGACCGCGAGCACGACCTCGTGCGCCCGGCCGGTACGCGCCGGCTCGCTCTCATAGGAGACTCGTTCGCCTTCGGCGTGGGCGTCGACCGCGTGGAGGATCGCTTCGGTGAGCAACTGGGCGCTGTGCTCGGGCGCGCCACAGGCGAGCGGTGGGAGGTCATCAACGCGAGCGCTCCCGACAGCCACACGCTCGACGAGATCGCACGCCTCGACACCGCCCTCGCCTTTCGGCCCGACGTCGTGGTACTCCTCTACGTGTTCAACGACATCGATTATCTGCGGCCTGTGGTCGAGCGGTCCAACCTCACGGCGGCCCCGCGAACGCCGCTCGAGCGGCTTCACCCCCTGCGCGTGCTGTTCCGCAACTCGTACCTCTTCCAGGAGCTCAACGTTCGCTTCCGTCTAGTCGGTGGGGCGTATTGGTCTCCAGCCCCCTACGAGGACAGTGCGCTCGTGCGCCGGCACCTGTCGGACCTCGCGCACTTCGTCGCGAAGGCGGAGTCGGCTGGCGCGCTGGTGGGTATCGTCCCGTTCGATCATACGGTGAACGTCCGGCCCGACCTGCGGCGCCGCTACGACGCCTTCGTGGGGCGGGCGACGGCCGTCGGCCTCCCAATCTGGCGCGTAGACCGGGCGTTCGACTCGCTCCCCCTGTCCGTTTTGACGGTCAACCGCCTGGACGCGCACCCCAATCCGCTGGCCAACCGGCTCGCCGCCGAGGCAGCGGCGCCGGCACTGCTCGAAGCGCTGCGAGACGCACGGGTCGGGCCGGCGCCGCGCGCTGCGGCGCCGCCTACCAGCGCACCGCCGCGCTCGCCCACGTGAACCCCGACCCGAACGCCGTGAGGACAAGCAGGTCCCCCCGCTCGAGCCGCCCTTCGCACAACGCTTCGTCGAGCGCGATCGGAATCGATGCGGCGGTGGTGTTGCCGTACTTCTCGATATTCACGTAAACCTGGTCGTCCCGCAGGCCGATCGCCTTCTGCACCATCTCCATGATCCGCCGGTTCGCCTGATGGGGGACGAGCAGCGTGACGTCCGCGGGTGTGATACAGTTCGCCTGGAGCGCCGCGACGACCGACTGCGGCATCAAGATGGAGGCAAACTTGAACACGTCGCGCCCGTCCATTACCGCGCGGTGCCTCCCCTCCCGGATGAGCTCCTCGCTGATGTAGGGGTCGTGCGCCAATCCGGGCGCGTCCACCCACAGCTTCTCGGCGTGGCGGCCGTCGGCGAACAGGTGCGTCGAGAGCACGCCCCGGCGCGGATCATCGGTCGGCCCGAGAATCGCGACGCCCGCGCCGTCGCCGAATAGCACCGCCGTGTCCCGGCCGCGGGTCGTCTTGTCGAGCCCACGAGAGTGCACCTCGGCCCCGACCAGGAGCACACGGCGGTATTGGCCGGTGCGGATCCAGGCGTCGGCGACCGAGAGGCCGTAGATGAAGCCCGAGCACTGATTACGCACATCGATCGCCGGGATGTCGGTGAGGCCGAGCTCACGCTCGAGGAACACGCCGTTGCCGGGCTCGAAGTGGTCGGGGGTGCAGGTGCAATACACGATGCAATCGAGGTCGGAGGGCTGGAGCGAAGCCCGGGCGAGCGCCTTCAGGGTGGCCGCCCGCGCCAGGCTGGCCCCGGTCTCGCCGTCCGAGACCCAGTGTCGCGTCCGAATCCCGGAACGTTGCCTGATCCACTCGTCGGAAGTGTCCATCATCCGCGAGAGCTCGTCGTTGGTGACGACGCGATCGGGGACGTGGAACCCGGTGGCGATGAACTCGGTGCGCGGCATCGCGGTTCCTTGCGGGCGGAGGCCGATGGGACAAGATTTCGCCCCCGGCCCGCCAAAGCAAGGGAGCCATGGATCTCGCAGTCACCCGCGAGCAGTTCGACGCCGTGCGGGGCGCGCGGCACCTCCCCGACGTTCTCAAGCAGGTGCTGGCCGGCGCCAGCCGCGCGGGCGATGGGGAGGCAGGGGGCTACGTACTCCACCTCACGTACGAGGAGGCCACCGCACTGAACGAGCTGTGCGCCTGGAACGTCCATACCGACCCGAGCGGGGCGGTGACGCCGGAGTCGCGCGTGTTCGACGACCTGGTGAAGGCCATCCTCACGCATCCGGACTACTGAGAAGAGGCGACGGACACTCGGATGGTCGGACAGTCGGACCGAGAGGCGACATGACGAGACAGATGGTGGTTCTGCTGGGGTGCCTGACGTTTCCCCTCTCCCCTTTCCCTTTTCCCGGCCTCTCGGCCCAGAAGCGCGCCATCACATTCGACGATTTCATCGCGCTGAAGTCGGTGAGCGACCCCCAGCTCTCCCCCGACGGCAAATGGGTTGCGTACACCGTGACCGAATACTCCCTCAAGGACAACCGCGGCACGGCACGGGTCTGGCTCGCGGACGTAGCGACCGGGCAGACGCGCCGACTCACCGAGGGCCCGGGGTCCGACCGGCAACCGCGCTGGTCCCCCGACGGCGCCACGCTGGCGTTCGTCTCCACGCGCCAGAACGGCTCCCAGCTCTGGATACTGCCGATCGCGGGCGGGGAAGCCCGGCGGGTGACGAATCTGCCGGACGGAGTCTCCGATCCAGTGTGGCTCCCCGACGGCCGGGGGCTGGTCGTGACGAGCGACCTCAAGTGGCCCGCCGATCAGGAGATCGACCGGCGCAACGGCGACTACCCGACGGAAGCGCGGATCTGGACGGAGCTCATGTGGCGCCACTGGGACGACTGGCGCGTCGGGAAGCGGCAGCACCTGTTCCGCGTGACCGTAGCCGACAACGGGGGCCCCAAGGACATCACCCCGATCGACCACGACGTCCCCACGATCGCGACCGGGGGGGACGGCGACGTGGCCGTGTCCCCCGACGGCAAGGAGATCGCGTTCGCGATGCACGGCGACTCGACCGTCGCGGACAATACGAACGTCGACATCTATCTAGCGAGTCCCGACGGCTCCGGCGTGCGCCCGCTCACGACGAGCCGAGGGGCAGACAACACCCCGCGCTACTCTGCGGATGGGCGGTGGTTCGCGTACCTGTCGATGGAGCGCCCCGGGTTCGAAGCGGATAGAGTGCGGCTTATGCTCGTGGGGCGGAAGGACGCAAAGACCGAAGCCGGGACCGTTGTCGAGGCGACCCGGGGCTGGACTCTCTCCGTCGGCTCCTACCGCTGGTGTCCCGACTCCAAGTGCATCTACGCAGTGGTGGAGGAGCGAGGGCGGGACAACCTGTACCGCATCGATGTGCCATCGTTCCGTCGTTCCGTCGTGATTGGCAACTCGGGGCTGAACACCAACCCGAGCTCCACGCCCGACGGCAAGGCCGTGGTGTACCTGCACCAGAGCAACACGCAGCCCGCGGAAGTGTGGGCGTCGGGCCGGCAGCTCACGCATCACAACGACGCCGCGGTGGCGGCGCTGGATCTCAAGCCCCTCGAAGAATATGCGTTCGTGGGCGCGCTCGGCGATTCGGTGTTCGGCTGGATTTTGAAGCCGCCCGGGTTCGACCCGGCCAGGAAGTATCCGCTCGTCTACCTGGTCCACGGGGGCCCGCAGGGGGCGTGGACCGACTACTGGGGCGCGCGCTGGAACTACGCCATGTTCGCCGCGCGCGGCTACGTCGTGGCGGCCGTCAACTTTCACGGCTCGACCGGCTACGGTCAGAAGTTCACCGACGCGATCTCCCAGCATTGGGGCGACTACCCATTCGAGGACGTGATGAAAGGCCTCGACGTCGTGGGGCGGCTCCCCTACGTCGATTCGACCCGCATGGGCGCCGCGGGCGCATCCTACGGCGGCTACATGATCTACTGGATCGCGGGCCACACCGGCCGCTTCAAGGTGCTGGTGGACCACGACGGTGTGTTCAATCCGCTAAGCATGGCCGGCTCGACCGAGGAGCTGTGGTTCGTGGACTGGGAGTTCGGCGGTACGCCCTACGCCAACCGCGCGCTGTACGAGAAGTGGTCGCCGCTCAACTTCGTGCAGAACTGGAAGACGCCGATGCTCATCGTCCATTCGCAGCTCGATTACCGGGTGGACCTGTCGGAAGGGTACCAGGCGTTCACGGCGCTCAAGATGAAGGGGGTGCCGGCCAAGTTCCTGTATTTCCCGGACGAAGGTCACTGGGTGCTGAAGCCCCGCAACCGCCGGGTGTGGTGGGGCACGGTGCTGGACTGGCTCGACCAGTACCTGAAGCCGGGCGCGCCGGCCACGGGAGCGCGCTAGTGGGCGCGCCCTTCATGCGGGCGCTGACACGCAATACGCTCGCCGCGCTGGTGCTTGCAGTCGGGCTGCTCGTCGCGCTCCCGCGTCACGGGTCGCTCGGCTCCGACTTCGTGGACGTCTTCACGCTCGCCTTCTGTTTCACCTTCCTCGGCCACTACATCGAAGCCCTGCTGCGCGCGCTCCCGGGCATCGAGACCGGTCCGGGGCGGCTGGTACGCCTCGCCGGCTGGTTCGCCGGTGGGCTGTGGTGCTACCTCGTCGCGCGCTGGCTGTGGATCCGGTACGGGCGGGACCTGAACGAACTGCCGGGACTGCTCTGGGGCGGTGTGTTTCTGGTAGGATTGGAGCTGGTTCTGAACGCCGTCAGCCGTCAGCCATCAGCGAACGAATCTGACAGCTGACGGCTGATGGCTGACAGCTACGGTTTCGTCCACACGTTATTCTCTCTCCGTACGTCCGGGACGTTCTGCCCCGGGTCGATTTCGACCTTGGTCACCTCGACGGCGAACTTCCGCTCGTAGACATAGTGGTTGCCGAGCCACCAAATCTCGACCGGCAGATGCACGTCCTCGACGCTGCCGTTCGCGAAGGTAACCCGGAGGTCCACCGGCATCGGCAGCGCGCCCGGGCTCGACAGAAAGACTCGCGTCGCGGTTCCGCTCGAGTCCTGCCGCACCCGCACCGAGTCGACGGCGAGATCGACGACGTCAGTGCGGTAGAACCAGCCACGCCAGAACCACGAGAGATCCTCGCCGAGGGCGTCCTCCATCGAGCGGAAGAAATCGGCGGGGGTCGGATGCTTGTACGCCCAGCGGCGGATGTACTCGCGGAATGCCGCGTCGAACCGCGTCGTGTCGCCGATGATGTGCTGGCGTAGGAGGTACAGCCCGGTGGCTGGCTTGAAGTACTCGACGTTGCCCAGCAACCCCGCGTTCACGCGGTCGGCGGCGAGCATGGGCGGCTGATCGCGTCCCGCCGCGGCCTGGGCGGCCCACTGGGATGCGCTTCCCCGGCCTGGCGGTACGGTGTCGTGATAGAACGCCAGCCCGGAGTAGATGTTGATGAAGCTGTTGAAGCCCTCGTCCATCCAGGCGTACAACCGCTCGTTGGAGCCTACGATCATCGGGAACCACTCGTGGCCGAGCTCGTGGGTCGTCACGCCGAACAGGTTGCGGTCGCCGGCGCGGTGCCCGCAGAAGACGATCATCGGGTACTCCATGCCGCCCACCGGCCCGCCGATGTTGATGGCGGTGGGGTAGGGGTAGCGGAGCCACTTCTCGGAGTAGTGCTTGATCGAATGGCGGGCGTACTCGGTCGAGCGCGCCCAGCCGGCGTTCGCTTCGGGCGGGTAGAGCGACTGGATCAAGACGCCAGCGTAGCCGCTCGCATCCCAGATGAAGTTCGGCGCCGCCGCCCAGGCCACGTCGCGCACGTTCTTGGCGCTGTAGTGCCAGGTGAGGGTCGGGCCCGGGCCGGCCGGCCGAGTGAACGTCTGCCCCACCTCGGTCTTCGCGATCACTGCGACCGTCGTGTCCGACCGGAGCGCCTGCGCGAGCCGGGCGCGCTGGGGAGCGGTCAACACTTCGAGCGGGTTGAGCAGCGTTCCCGTCGCCGCGACCACAAAGCTGCGCGGCACGGTGAGCGCGACGTCGAAGTCGCCGTACTCGAGGTAGAACTCGCCCTGGCCGAGGTACTGCTCGGTGTTCCAGCCGCGCACGTCGTCATAGACGGCGAGTCGGGGATACCACTCGGCGACCTCGTACAGCCAGCCACCGGGGAACCGCTCGCGACCCATGCGGTCGGAGCCGTGCTCGGGTACCTCGAAGCGGTATCCCAGCTCGAGCTCCGCCCGCCCGCCTGGCGCGAGGGGTCGGTCGAGGTCAACCCGCAGCATCGTGCCATTGTCGGCGGTCGCGAGCGGGATCTTGCCGGCCGCCTGCCCGGCTCGCCGGACCGCCCGAATGTACTGGATCGTGTAGCCGCCCTCGAACCCGCTGCCCGCGAAGCGGGCGTCGGTCGGATTGATCGCCGCGCCGCGGCTTGCCGCCCGGTAGATGTTCTGGTCGAGCTGCAGCCAGAGGTAGGTCAGCGTATCGGGCGAGTTGTTGGTGTAGCGGATCGTCTCGCTGGCCGCGATCGTGTGCGTGGCCGTATCGAGCGAGGCGTGGATCGTGTAATCCGCACGCTGTTGCCAGTAGCGCGGCCCCGGCCGGCCCGAGCCTTCGCGGATCAGGGTCGGCGTCGGCAATGCAAGCCGGCGAAATTGAGACGTGTCGCCCACCTGTATGGGAAGCGTCGGAGCTGGAGGGCGGGCGAGGGTGGGGACCGGCTGCTGGAGCGCCGCGACGACGAGAACATTAGTCAGCATCGATGGTTTTCTCCTTTCGCTTCCATGAGATAGCCAGTTGCCACTCCCCCCACGACCATGAGCAGCCCGAGCCAGCCGAGTGCGCTCAGCTGTTGGCTGAACAGCAACAGGGCAAGCAGGGTGCCCACAACGGGCTCGATCGTCGCGGCGACCGCCGCAGGCGCCGCCTCGATCCGTTGGACCGCAGCGAAGAACAGGAAGTTCGCGGCCAGCACAGACCCGGCAGTCAGGCCGGCCAGGCCGCGCCAGGCGGCTGCCGAGGGCGGCGGCGTGGGCGTGCGCCCCGACACCGTCAGCACGAAGCCCATGACCAGGATGCCCCCCAACGCCTCGAGGAACAGCACCCGGACCGCCCCGTAGCGCGGCACGGCGAAGCGGGCCAGGAGCGTCGTTGATGCATAGCTGAGCGCGGACAACAGACCGCCTGCGATGCCCGCCCCGATTCCAAGCCGGGCCGCTTCCGCCCCGGCGTTGCTGCCGCCGGTGACCGTGAGGGCGACGCCCACCATCACCAGCAGCGCGAGCAGCACGCGCGTCGTCGTGAGCGCCTCCTGCAGGAGCACGCGCGCCAACACGGCGACGAGTACCGGGGCGGTGTAGAGCATGGCCGCGGCGCCCGCCACCCCCGCGCCCGCGATCGCGAACTGGTACGCGATCTCGAACAGCGCGACGAGAAACCCCCCGCCCACGCCTACGAGCAGCCAGCCGCGTGCGTCCACCCGGAACAGCTCGCGGCGGAAGCCGAGCCCCCAGAGCGCGAGGCACACCGTGCCCATGAGCACGCGCCAGAACCCGATGCTCGTCGCCGGCATGAGTCGGTACAAGCCGGTGGAGAGTGGGCCGGTAGTGCCCCACGTCGCGCCCGCCGCGAGCGCGAAGAGGTAGCCGGCGAGACGTGGAGCGCGAGAGATGGAGGGCGCGGGGGGGTCCGCGGCCGTCACACCAGCTCGCCGCGCAACACGGTCACCGCTTGCCCGCCGAGCCCGACCCGATCGCCCGCCAGGCGCACGCGGAGCACGCCGCCGCGGCGCGATGCCTGAAATGCCGTCATCTCGGACCGCTGCAGGCGCTCGCTCCAGAACGGCGTGAGCGCGCAATGGGCCGACCCCGTCACGGGATCCTCGTCGACACCGACACGGGGGGCGAAGAAGCGTGAGACGAAATCGTAGCCCGGGGTCGCCGCCCGGCTGGTGACCATCACGCCGCGCGCCTCCACCCGTTTGAGCGAGGTGAAGTCGGGTGCGAGCGCGCGTACGGTCGCTTCCGACTCGACCTCCAGCAGGTAATCGAACTTGCTGCGACCGCTCCAGCGCGGAGTCACGCCCAGCGCCTCGGCGAGCCCTGGGGGGAGCGGGCTGGGGGCGGCGTGGGTAGCGGGAAAGTCGAGTTCGATCCAGTCGCCCCGCTGCTCAGCGGTGAGCAGGCCGCTCTTGGTGTGAAAGCGGGCCGGCGCACCGGTGGCGAGGTGCCCGTCCTGCCACAAGACGTGCGCGCTAGCGAGCGTGGCGTGACCGCACAGCGCCACCTCGACGGCGGGGGTGAACCAGCGCAGCCGGTAGCCGTCATCTTCGGCAAGCAGAAACGCCGTTTCGGAGAGATTCATCTCCCGGGCGACGTCTTGCATCCAGCGCTCGTCGCGCGCCATCGGGAGCACGCACACCGCCGCCGGGTTGCCGGCGTACGGCGTGCTCGTGAAGGCGTCCACCTGGACGATCGTCAGGCCCATGGCTCTAAATTAGCCGCTTGCCGAACCGTTGAGTCAACGCGTGCACGCCGAGGCCGAGCACGATGGAGCCCGCGAGGGCCCATGCTTCGTAATGGGCGATGCGGCCGAACGCAGCGGTCGCCGCGGTGCCGTAGGAATAGCCCACCCATGTGAAGAGTAGCGCCCAAGCGAGGGCCGTGACGACGTTGTACCCAAGGAATCGCAGCGTGCCGATACCGGCGGCGCCGCAGAGGATGGGGAGCGGCAACCGCACGCCGTAGGCGAACCGCATGACCAGCATGATGCGGGAGTCGTTCCGCCGGACCAGCGTGCGGGCGCGAGCGATCGCTGGCTGGCTACGGGCCGGAAGCCGCGCCAGCAGAGCGTCGCCGTAGCGGCGGCCGATGTGGAAGTAGACCTGGTGTCCGACTATCGCAGGGAGACTGGCGACGAGCGACACCGCCCACCACGGCCAGTAGCCCTGCCGGGCGAGCGAGCCGCCGACGATCACAGCGGCTTCGCCCTGGAGCCACGCCCATACGAACAGCACCGGACCGCCGTAACTGTGAATGACCGCGCCCAGGTCCATTCTCCCGCCTGGACGAATCTACACGCTCAGAGGGCGAGGCACGTCAGGAGATGTGGGCGGGTTCCGGCCGCCGGTGATCAACGCGGTGACTGCTTGCAGGTGAGCGCCCCGAGGCTCGCTGCTTGCTCACGCACCGCGCGCCTGGCCCGGGCGCGGGCCAGGTTCCAGTTGCGCCAGCCGTCCTCGACGGCGCGCGCGCCTCCCGGGGTCCAGCGTGACAGCAGCCGCCGTGCCGCCCGACACTGATCCGCGTCCTCGAGGCTCGGGAGGGCCGCGAGCAGATCGGGTACGGCGTCGGCGCTCAGCGAAGCCGCGTACCCTGCGTCAAAGGGGCGGTGGACCGCCGGGCGGGCGAGATTGGCCCGGACGATGAACGCGTCGGGATTGAGCAGGTGCAGCCCGCCGAGCACCGCGAAGCCCTGGACCAGCGCTCCGAAGGCGAAGCGGCGCCAGTGCCCGCGCAGCACGGTCAACGCGAACCATGCGAACGCGCCCGCCAGGT
>WNEX01000010.1_pt1 | contig 62602 bp, 52 predicted proteins | sample 5399841 | NCBI WGS metagenome assembly WNEX01 (sample SAMN13153337, study PRJNA577476) | soil metagenome | isolation source: 40 cm grassland meadow soil 2 days after 1st rain plot 5 | place: USA:California | collected 2015-09-18 | reverse complement strand
GGTTCGAATTGTTCGAGCACCTGCGGACCGAAGGACGGGGACGCGAGCGGCGCATCGTGTTCACGACGGGTGATTCCATCTCGACCCAGACCCGGGACGCGCTGGAGCGCGCCGACCGGCCGGTGCTGCGGAAACCCTTCAGCTTGGACGAGTTGCGCGAAATGCTGGAGCGCGTGACGGCAGGCTGACCCGATCGAGGACGCTCAGGCTGCCCGCACGCGCCGCCGTTCCCGGCGGCGGGCGCGGTAGTACGCGACGGTCTGCCGCAGCCCCTCGTCGAAATCCACGCTCGGCTCGTAGCCCACGAGCTCGCGCGCCTTGTCGATCGACGCGAGCGAGTTCGTAATTTCACCGGGCCGCCCCTCGCCCCGTTTCGGCAACACCGGCACGCCGGTGAGCGTTTGGATCCGGTCCCACAGGTCGTTGATGCTCACGCTCTGCGCGCACCCCACGTTGAACACCTGGCCGGCGACCCGCGCGGCGGGCGCGCGCGCGGCGAGCACCGTGGCGTGCACCACGTTCGCAACGTACACGAAATCGCGCGTTTGGTTGCCGTCACCGTAGATCGTCGGCGGCTCAGCCTGCAGGGCCGCGGCAATGAATCGCGGCACGACGGCCGCGTACTCCGAGCTCGCATCCTGGCGTGGCCCGAAGACATTGCAGTACCGGAGCACAACGGTTTCCAGCCCGTAGCTCGCATAGAACGCCGAGCAATACGCCTCGCCCGCGAGCTTGGACGCGGCAGCGGGCGACAAGGGGCGCGTGACGTGATCCTCGGAGTTGGGGAGGGTCGCGGGATTGCCATAAGCCGATGTGGAGCCGGCGTAGACCACGCGCCGCACTCGCGCGTCGCGCGCTGCCACCAGGACGGTGAGCGTTCCGGTCGCGTTCACGCGATGTATGGCCAGGGTCTCGCCCACCGAGCCCTGGACCGACGTGGCCGCGGCCTGGTGCAGCACGCAGTCCACGTCCTCCATCGCACCGCGGCAGACCTCGGCATCCGTGATGCTGCCCTCGATGAAATGGACGCGGTCGGCGACCGCGGCGAGATTCTCCCGCCGCCCCGTCGACAAGTCGTCCAGGACCACCACCTCGTGCCCGGCGGCGACAAGGTGCTCCACCACGTGCGAGCCGATGAAGCCGGCTCCGCCCGTAACCAGGAATCGCATCCACTCCGTTTCGTTCGGCCCGACTCTTGCTCGTTGCAGGAATCCGGCCAGCGCTCCCGCAGGTGTGGAGGGCCCGGGGGATCGTGGCGTTCAGGCAACACGTGTTTCGCTTTGACGTGAGGCGCAGGGTCGGGGAATGGTCGGGGAGAGCGCTTTGGAGTTCACGATTACGGCGGTCAATCCGCTCGATCACGAAACGGACATCAAGCAGCTGTTCGTGACCCACGAGCGGGCGGACTTCCCTAGCTTCTTTGATCGGGCGTATCCGGCCGGCGTCCGGGCCGGTGGTGTAAGCTGGATCGGGCGCAATCGCGCCGGGCAGGTCGTGATGCACGTCGCCTGCTTCCCGCAGCGGTTCCGGTTCGGCGAGCGGGAGGTCGTCGGCGGCCTCATGATCAACGCTCTCGTCGCGCGGCCCTATCGGAGCTTTTTCCCCGCCCACGCGATGATCCGGCGCGCCAAGCGAGACACCAAGGCGCGCGGGGACATCGATTTCATCTACACCGATCCCAATGAGCAGGCCAAGGCGGTGATGGACATGTGCGGGTTCGCGCGGGTCGGCACGCTCACACGGTACGTGCTGCCCGTGGGTGACCGGCGGCGGCTGGTAGACGGCGCAATCCGCCTGTTCCACCTCGGCGTGCGCGCGGTCACCGGGAGCCCGGGAGGAGCGCCACTCGTCGGGCATCTGGCTGCGGAGTTCGCGCCGGCCCCGTTGGAGGCCCCCTCGGGCGACTCACCACGGCTCAGGCCGTATCACAGCAGCGCCCGGTATGCGATGCGCATGGAGGGGTATCCTGCCGCGTCGGACTGGTGGCTCACGCTCCCGCGGAATGGCGACGCGAGTGCGTCTGCCGCCGGGTTGCTGGTGCGGGGGCCCAACCCCGCCGGCGTGGCGGATTTGGAGGCCGTTCACAGAGACCCCGGCCTGCCGCTGGCCGGACTGATTCGCGGTCTCGTCGCGTGGCTACGCACCAGGGGGTGCACCCGGCTCCAGGTGTGGACGGTGGCGGAATCGCAGTTCGCAGCCGAGCTCCGCCACGCCGGCTTTGTTCCGCGGGAGGGTGCGGCGTCGATCGTCGCGACCGCCCTCACGGCGACCGGCGAGGCCGTGCTGCGGTCGGTGCACCTGTGGGAGATTACCAGCCTGGACTGCGACCGCTAGCCGCGCGCACCGCCTCGACGTCGTGCTTGCCGCTGGCCAGGAGCGGCAGCGCGTCGCGCACCTCGATGCGCGCCGGCTGCAAGTAGCGGGGAAGCTCACGGCCGCAATAGGTCTGCAGCCGTTCGAGCGATCCCTGCTCGCCGAGCACGACGTAGGCGACGATGCGCTCGCCGCGCGTCTCGTCCGGTTCTCCTACGACCACGGCGTCCGCGACCTCGCCCGACGCGTGCAACACGCTCAGAATCTCGTCGGGGCCGACGCGGTATCCCATCGTCTTGATGATCCGATCCCGCCGCCCAACGAAATAGAGGAATCCGTCGTCGTCCCGGCGTACCAGGTCTCCCGAGAAGACCACGCGCTCGGCGTCGGGGGCGCCCGGCGGTCGCAGAGGATTGGCGCGGAACACCCTCGCAGTGAGCTCCGGCTCGTTCCAGTATCCCAGCGTGACAGTCGGGCCGCGGTACACCAGCTCGCCAATCTCCCCGGGCGGCGCCGGCGACCCGTCCTCGAGCAGCACGTAGACCTCGCCGCCGGGGATGGCGCGGCCCATCGACTCGGGCCGCCGGTCGAGCTCTTCGGGCGGGAGATAGGTGCAACGCAGCGCTTCGGTCAGTCCGTACATCAGGTACAGCCGCGCCCCCGGCTGCGCCTGGCGCAGCGCCCGCACCCGTTCGGCGGGGAGGTGCCCACCGGCGTTCGTTATCACCCGCAGCCGGGGGAGAGGCGTCTCGACGAACGCGGGCACGCGCAACAGCCTGGTCCAAAGCGGCGGCACGGCCGCGAGCACGGTGACGCCCTCGCTGCGGATCGTCTCGATCATCTGTTGCGGGAGGGGCGACCGCTCGACGACGAGGGCCGCCCCGGCGCCGACTGCGCACAAGAGCTGCCCAACGCCGTACACGAAACTGAACGGCAGAAGGCTCGCGATTCGGTCCGCTTCGGTCAAGCCGAGGTAGGCGACGACGGCACTGGTGACGGCCCAGAGGTTGGCGTGACTTACCGCCACCCCTTTCGGGAGGCCGGTGGACCCGGACGTGTACACGATCTGGGCGACGTCGTCGCCCAGCCGGGGGACCGGTGCCAGGGGCTCCCCCTCGGCGCGGATGGCGCTCGCGTCGAGGACGACGGCATCGGTCGCGAGCCGGCGGGGTTGCCGCGCGAGCAGGTCTCCGGCCGTGATCAGACAACGGGTGCCCGAGTGGGCGAGCACGTGCTCGATCTGGCGGGGGCGAAGCGCCTCGTTCACGACGACGGCGATGGCGCCGGCGGCGAGCGTGCCGAAGAACGCCGCGGCAGCGTCCCGGCCTCGTTCGAGCAGGATCGCGACGCGGTCGTCGGGCGCGATTCCCGCGGCCCGGAGCGCGGCGCCGATCGCCGCCGCACGCTCCCGCAGCGTCGCATAGCTGACGCTGCTGCCTCGTTCCACGATGGCGGGCCGCTCGCCCCGCGCGGCGCTGTCCCACAACAGGAACGCGGCGTTCGGCCCAGGGGGCAACGCGCCAGGTGCTCCGGCATCCATCGACAACGCGCAGTCCCCCGTGTATGGCTTCGTCGCGCTATTGCAACGAGCATACCAGGGCACAGAGTCGAGGTGCGTCTCGAGCCGTCCACACCGCCGCGACAAGGCGCGTGTGGCGCGGGCGCGACACGAGTGCTCGCGATGAAACGGTATCGGCTCGCCGGAACCCCTTGTCGCGTTGTCCGATAGCCGGTGTCCCCCCAGCGCCGTCGGTCGCCCGACCGATGTCACTCTCAGGCTCGAACTTTGCAATTGGAGAGGCCGGCGAGGCGGAGCTTTCCCTAGTGCAGGCGAGGTGCGGTGTCCACCACGATTGTAGATCGGCTGGAGCTCGACGCGGCGGCGGAAACGCGACGGATCGCGCAGACCCTCCGCGTCCAGGTCGGCGAGACGCTGCGACGTGGCGGGATCGTCGTCGCAATGAGTGGCGGGGTCGACAGTTCGGTGTGCGCGGCGCTCGCCGTGGAGGCGGTGGGCCCCGGGCATGTCCTGGGGCTGGGGTTGCCCGAGCGGGAGTCGGATCCCCAGAGCCTTGCGCTGGCCCGTGACTGGGCCGCACGGCTCGCGATCGAGTTCCTGGTCGAAGACATCACCGCGACGCTCGAGGCGTGCGGATGCTACGAGCGGCGCGACGCCGCCGTTCGCCGTCTCGTCCCCGACTATGGTCCGGGATGGCGCTCCAAGCTGGTGCTCGACGGGGGCGGCCTCGATTCCGACCGGCTCAACGTGTGTTCCATCGCCGTGCAGCCACCGGGGCAGAACCTGCGCAAGGTGCGCCTGCCCGCGCGCGAGCTGCGCGAGATCGTGGCCGCCACGAACTTCAAGCAACGCATCCGGACGATGCTGGCTTACCACCACGCTGACCGGCTGAACTACGCGGTGCTCGGGACGCCCAACCGCCTGGAATACGACCAGGGGTTCTTCGTGAAAGGCGGGGACGGGCTCGCGGACGTGAAGCCGATGGCGCACCTGTACAAGAGCCAGGTCTACCAGCTGGCCGAGTCGCTCGGAGTGCCCGTCGCCATCCGTGCGCGCACGCCCACCACCGACACGTACTCACTGCCGCAAACGCAGGAGGAGTTCTTTTTCTCGATGCCGCTGGGGATGCTGGACGTGGTGCTGCAGGCCCGGAACGAAGGGCGCAGCCCGGCGGCCGTGGCCGCCGACCTGGGGTATCGGGTCGAGCAAATCGAGCGCGCCTATCACGAGATCGAGCACAAGCGCGCCGTCACCCGTCCGCTCCATCTCACCTCGTTGCTGGTGGCGCCGGTGCCGGACGTCGGCGTCGCGGTCCGGGACGAGGGAGGGGTAGGGGGAGGGGGCTCCTGATGTGCGGTGTGGCCGGTATCGCGCGCCGGCGCCCAGTGGGCGTGGCCGCGGAGCTGCTGGAGCGGATGGCGTCCGCCATCCGGCACCGCGGGCCGGACGGGTTCGGGCTGCACGTCGACGACCGGGTGGGCCTCACCAACGCCCGGTTGAGCGTGATCGATCTGGCGCGTGGGGTGCAACCCATGACGAACGAAGACGGCAGCGTCTTCATCGTCTACAACGGCGAGATCTTCAACCACCTCGCACTGCGCGGCGAGCTGGAGGCCCGCGGGCACCTGTTCCGCACCCGCAGCGACACCGAGGTGCTGGTGCACGCTTACGAGCAATGGGGCGAGCGGATGCTGGAGCGCCTGAACGGCCAGTTCGCGTTCGCGATCTACGACCGGCGCGCCGGGTCCGTGTTTCTCGCGCGCGACCGATTCGGCATCCTGCCGCTGTATTACGCGGAGCGGGACGGCGATCTCTATTTCGCGTCCGAGGTGAAAGCGCTGCTGGTCACGGGCGAGGTCGAGCGCGCGCTCGATCCCGAAGGCTTGGACGAGATCTTCACGTTCTGGGCGGCGCGCCCTCCCCGCACTCCGTTTCGGGGGATCCGCGCGCTCGAGCCCGGGTGCTGCGCGCGGTGGCAGGACGGGCGGCTCGCGGTACGGCGCTACTACGCGCTCGACTACGCCGAGGCCGCCACCGAGCCGGCGGACGCGCTCGAGGCCCTGGACGAGCTGTTGCGCTCGGCGGTGCGGCTGCGCCTCCAGGCCGACGTACCGGTCGGCGGGTACCTGAGCGGCGGCATCGATTCGAGCATCGTGTGCGCGCTCGCGGCGGCGGGCTCCCCGCTCGCCCTGCGGACGTTCTCGGTGACCTTCGAGGACCCGACGCTGGACGAGAGTGCGTATCAACAAGCGGTCGCGGCGGATGTGCGGAGCCGTCACGCGGTGCAGCGCATCGGGCGCGGCGACATCGCCCGCGTGTTCCCGGACGTCATCCGGCACACCGAGACACCGCTCGTGCGGACCGCGCCGGCCCCGCTGTACCTGCTGTCCCGGATCGTCCGGGAACACGGCATCAAGGTGGTGCTCACGGGGGAGGGGTCCGACGAGGTCTTTCTCGGCTACGACCTGTTCAAGGAGGCGATCATCCGGCTGCTGTGTTGGCGTCGGCCGGCATCGCGCTTGCCCCCGCGCCTGCTCGACGGGCTGTATCCGGGGATCGCCCCCGCGTCGGGGAAGGGCGACTTCTGGCGCGGCTATTTCATGACCGCGGGTTCACCCGATGATCCGCTGTTTTCCCATCTGCCGCGGTTCCAGCTCACGGCCCGCATCAAGGACTTCTACGCGGCCGAATTCCGTGCGGGACTCGGGCCGTTCGACCCCCTGGCCGAGCTGCGCGCCCGCCTCCCGGCCGGGTTCGGGGCCTGGTCGCCCCTGGCGCGGGCCGCGTATCTCGAGATCACGACGCTGCTCTCGTCCTATCTGCTCAGCTCGCAGGGGGATCGCATGGCGATGGCGCACGGGGTCGAAGCGCGCGTTCCCTACCTCGACCACCGGCTCGTCGAATTCGCGGCCGCGCTTCCGGCGCGCAGCAAGCTGCGGGGTCTGCGGGAGAAGAACATCCTGCGACGCTGGGGGGAGGCCACCGGCCTCTTGCCGGCGGCCGTCGCCCGCAGGCGCAAACAGCCATATCGGGCGCCGGACGTGCCTGCGTTCTTCGACGGGCGGCCGCCGGAGTACGTGGAGGCGCTGCTCGATCCCGTGAGCCTGCGGCGCACGGGAATCTTCAATCCAGAGGCCGTCGCTGGATTGGTTCGGCGCTGCCGGGCCGGGCGCGCGGAGGGATTCCGTGAGAATCAGGCGCTCGTCGCGATTCTGTCGACCGAGTTGTGGCACCGGGAGTTTCTGGGCGCCCCCGCCCCCGCCCTCGTCCGGGCCCGCGTGGCGGGGAGCGCCCGCGTGGAGCCAGCGCCTGTGGAAACCCCGGCTGCGGCCTGACGTGCGACCTTGAGGTGAGGACGATGCGCGACGAAACGCGAGAGTTCACGCCGGCGGTGATCGCAGACCGCACGCGAGCCTACGTCCGTGAAAACTTCCTCTACATGCGTCCCGACTGGCCGCTCAAGGACGAAGATCCACTGTTCGGGGGCGGCGTGATCGATTCGATCGGTGTGATCGAGCTGGTCGGCTTTCTGCAGCGAGAGTTCGGCTGCACCCTGGAAGAGGACGAGATCACGGAACGGAACTTGGGCTCGGTCGCCGCGATCGCCCGCTTCCTGCATGCCAAGTGCAACGGCGGCGTCCGAGCCGCGTGAGCACCTTGCGCAACCGACTCACGACGCCCGACCTCGCCACTCGTGTGCAGCCCCGCCGTGGCGCCAGCGGGTCGTCTGCACCGGGGACCGGTGGCGTGGCGACCCGAGGAAATTGGGTCGCGGAGCTTCTCCGACGGCTGCGGCGCGCGGGGGACCGGCTCCTGTACCGCGCTCGCCGCCGAGCGGCTTTCGCAGCGCTGGGCTCCCGACGGCCGCCCGCGTTCGTGCTCGTGCTGTGCAGCGGCAACATTTTCCGCAGCCCCTTCGCCGCGGCCGTGTTGGAGCGGGAGCTCGAGCGCCGCGGCGCCGGGGCCGTGCGCGTGGAGTCGGCGGGCTTCACGGCGCCGGGCCGCGCGTCACCGCCCCACGCCATCGCCGCCGCCGCGCGTCACGGGATCGATCTCGCCGGGCACAGCTCCCAGCTCGTCGTCGCCGCTCTGGCGCGTGCCGCGGATCTCATCGTCGTAATGGAGGAACTGCAGGCCCGCAGCATCTGCGAGCGGTTCGGGCGCTCGCCGCGCGATGTGCTGCTGCTCGGCGACCTGGATCCGCTGCCCGCCACGTCACGCGCGATCGAAGATCCCGTCGAGCAGGACGCCGCGGTATGTGAGCGGGTGTACGCGCGGATCGAGCGGTGTGTCGGCGAACTCGTGAGAGCGTTGGTGCGGCATTAAGAGAACGGCGAGGTCGGGCGCAATGCTTGAAGGGCGAGACATCATCTGCTTTTGCAACGACTGGGACGGCGACCCCCTGAGCAAGAAACACGTCATGCTCGGGCTCGCCCGGAAAAATCGCATCCTGTGGGTGAACTCGATCGGCAATCGCAATCCACGTGCGACCGGGCGAGACCTGCGCCTCGTGGTCAAGAAGGCGCGGGAATTCGCCGCGGGCTGCCGTCGCGTCGCTGAGAACATCTATGTCTTCTCGCCCCTCGTGATCCCGCTGCACGGAAACGCCCTCGCGCGCCGGTTCAATCGGTGGTTCCTCGCCGCCACACTCCGCCGCGTGTGCCGGCAGCTCGCGTTCCGCGACGTGATCACGTGGACGTTCTTCCCCACTTCTGGGGACGTCGTGGGGGAGCTGGGGGAACGGCTGGTCGTGTACCACTGCGTCGACGAGTACTCCGAATTCACCGGCACCGACAAAGTCGCGGTGGCCGGGATGGAGCAGCGGCTGCTCGCAAAGGCCGACCTCGTGATTGCCTCATCGCAGTTGCTGTACGAGCGCAAGCGACGCGACAACGCTCCGACGTTCCTGGTGACGCACGGCGTGGATGTGGAGCACTTCCGACGCGCCTGCAGCCCGCACACGGTGGTGCCGCCGGAGCTGGCCGCCCTGCCGCGTCCCCTGATCGGATTCTTCGGACTGATCGCCGATTGGGTGGACTTGGAGCTGGTTCGGTTCCTCGCGGTGTCCCGTCCCCAATGGTCCTTCGCGCTGATCGGGCGCACGCAGACGGATGTTGGCCGGCTGCAGGGCCTGCCGAACGTCCATCTGCTCGGTCGCAAGGACTATCAGCTCCTGCCGGCTTACTGCAAGGGGTTCGACGTCGCCATCCTGCCGTTCGTCATCAACGACCTCACCAATGCCGCGAACCCCCTCAAGCTGCGGGAGTATGTGGCGGCCGGGCTGCCGGTGGTTGCCAGCGCCATCCCGGAAGTCGAAAAGCTCGATGGCCTGGTGTCCATCGGGAGGACCCCGGCGGGGTTCCTCGCGGAGATCGAGGCCGTGCTGCGATCCGGGACGGCGGGACCGCGGCTCGAGCGGTCCAGGGCGGTGGACGGGGAGTCGTGGACGAGCAAGATCGATCACCTCAGCGAGCTGGTCACGAGCGTGGAGCACCCCCAACGCGCCATGGAGGCGACGGTGCGATGACGGACGCCACCGCTGCGGGGGGTCTGCTACTCGGGCTGGGCGCGCTCCACGGGGCCTACACCTACGTCGCGTATCCCTGGATCGTGAGCTTGTTGCCGGCGCGCCTCGCCCGACCGGGGGCGGGGCCGGGCCCGCGGCTGATCTCGATCCTCATCGCGGCTCGTGACCCGGGGGGCGCAGTCGCTGAAAAGGTGGCCGAGCTGCTGGAGGCGGTGCCGCTCGAGTCTGAGGTCGTCATCGTGCTCGATGGGCCGGACCCGGCAGCCGTGGCCGCACTGGCCGCACTGGCTGACGACCGGGTCAAGGTGCGGGTCCTGGAACGACCCCAAGGGAAGGCGGCCGCCCTCAACTGCGCCGTCGCGATGAGCCGTGGGGAGGTGCTCGTGTTCACCGACGTGCGCCAGCATGTGGCCCCCGGGGCCGTCGAGCACCTCGTGACGGCCTTGGGCTCCCCGGACGTGGGAGTCGTTTCGGGATCGCTCGACATCGCCTCGTCCCGCGGCTCCGATAGCCTGTACGACCGCTACTGGCGGTTCGAGCGCTGGTTGCGTATGCGTGAGGCGGCGTGGGACAGTGCGGTTGGCGTGAGCGGTGCGCTCTACGCGCTCAAACGGGAGCTGTGGTCGCCGCTGCCGCCAGGTCTGCTGCTCGATGACGTCTGGGTGCCGCTTCAGGTGGTGCGCGCAGGCAAACGCGTAGGATTTGCTCCCCTGGCGGTGGCCACCGATGTTCGGTCGGGCTCCGATGCCACGGAACTCGCTCGCAAGGTGCGGACGCTCACCGGAAACTATCAGCTGATCGCCTGGATGCCCTGGGTGCTGCATCCGGGGAAGAACCGCGTGTGGTGGCAGTTCATGTCTCACAAAGTGCTGCGGTTGCTCACTCCGCTCGCGGTGTCGTGTTTCGTCGCCGGCCTGCTGCTCGTGTTCGGGCCTTGGGCCGGGGTCGTGGGGCTGGGGGGCATCACGTTGCCGTGGATGGTGCGGCCCGCCTCCGTTCCCGGCGGCGGAGTCTTGCGCGTCGCACGCAGTGGTATCGCCCTCCTGGCGGCCCTGGTCGTAGCGGCACTGAACGCCGCGCGCGGACGCTGGGATGTGTGGAGTGATCCGGCGCGGCCGACGTTCGCGGATCGAGGGGACGGGTGATGCGAGACCCGTGAGGCGCGCACCGTTGTCGGCACTCGCCGCGGGGATCCGGCTGCTGCATCCATCGCACGCGGCCATGGTGTGGAGAGATCTGCTCAGATGGCCGGCTACACCCGGCGACTCCCGCCAGCACCTCCAAGCCACGATGGGATGGCTGTGCCGCGCCCAGGATCGCGGCGGGGGCGGCGGTGGAGTCTCCGCCGGGTACTCGCTCCTCCGAGGCTGGCTGCCGCCGTATCCGGAAACGACGGGATACATCATCCCGACGTTTTTCGATTACGCCCACCGTACGGCGAACGCGGAGTTCTACGCGCGCGCCGTACGCATGGCCGATTGGGAACTCCAGGTTCAACTCCCGAGCGGCGCGATTCAGGCCGGGTTCTACAGGGGGAATGGCAGCAAGCGACCGCCGGCAGTGTTCAACACGGGGCAGGTTGTGCTGGGGTGGTGCCGGGCGTTTTCGGAAACCCGAGACGAACGGTATCTCGACGCCGCCGTGCGGGCGGGCAACTGGCTGGCGGAGGGGCAGGACGCTGATGGAGCGTGGCGTCAGCACGCGCCGGAGACCGAAACCGTCGTTCATGCCTACGACGTGCGGACTGCGTGGAGCTTACTAGAACTGTACCAGTTGGTCGACGAGCAGCGCTTCCTCGACGCCGCCCGTCGCAACCTGGAATGGACGTTGGCGCAGCAGCACGACAACGGTTGGTTCGAGCACAACGCGTTCTTTGTTTCGGCGGACAAGTGGAACGTCCCCCTGACGCATACGATCGCTTACGTGATGGAAGGACTGATGGGCGCCTGGAGTTGCCTGCGGGACGACCGCTACCTGGAGGCGGCACTCAGGACCGCCACACGCCTCCGGGAGATCTTCGAGCAGCGGGGTGTCCTGCCGGGTGAATTCGATCGCACGTGGAGCGCGAATGCGACCTACAGCTGCCTGACCGGAAACGCACAGGTCGCGGGGGTGTGGCTGCGCCTGCCGCGGGAGTGTCGGGACCCACAGTTCGTCAGTGCTGCGCTTGGGCTCAACAGATACGTGAAGGCGACCCAGCTGTTGCACACCGCGAACCTGGATCTGCGGGGGGGCGTCAAGGGCTCCCAGCCTATCTTCGGGCGCTACACCCCCCTCACCTTCGTGAACTGGGCAGCCAAGTTCTTCGCTGATGCACTGATGCTTGAGGAGCACGTGGCTGGTGCCCGTACGACGGAAGTGGCGTCGTGACGCCCCTCATACTGTCACGGGTGCGCACCTGGGTAAAGCGCCGCGTGCGCGGCGGGCTCCGCCTCGCGACGACGCGCTGGGGCCGCTCGTTTTCCAGGTCGGACCTGCTCCAGGCGGTGCGTGGACTCGGTGTGGCCCCGGGCGACACCCTGCTGGTACACAGCTCGCTGGATCACCTTGGAAAGTTCAGCGGGAAGCCCAGCGACGTGCTTGCGGTTCTTCAGGAGGCCGTCGGCCCCGGCGGCACGCTGCTGCTGCCGACCTTGCCGTTCACCGGTCCGACCGTGGACTATGCGCAGCAGCGCCGGGTATTCGACGTGAGGCGCACACCGTCACGGATGGGGCTCTTGACGGAACTGTTCCGCCGCACGCCCGGGGTCATTCGCAGCGTGCACCCCACGCACTCCGTGGCCGTCTGGGGAGCGGACGCCGCTGCGTTGGTTGCGGGCCACGTGCACGCCAAGACGCCCTGCGGCGTCGGATCCCCGTACGCTCGTCTGCTCGATCGTGACGGCAAGATTCTGTTTCTCGGCTGTGACGTCAAGGTCATGACCTTTTTCCATACGGTTGAGGAGTTGCTCGAGCCGAGGATGCCGTTCTCGCCGTTCACGCAGCAGGAATATCTGCTGGAGAGCGTCGACGCCGACGGGCGGACATGGACCACGCGCACGCGGTTGTCCGACCCGGTCTTGGTGCGGCGGCGCAACCTCACGAAGCTGCTTCCCGTGTTGCGGCAGCGAGGCGCCTGGCGTGAGGCCAGCGTGGGGGGGCTGAGGTTGCGATTGGTCGGCGCGCGGCACGTGCTGAGCGCATGTGAGGCACTCGCGAACCAGGGGATCTATTGCTATGACGCCTAGTTCCGAGGCCCGCTCGGAGGCGCGAGCCGCGGTGTGCGCCGCGACCGCGGCGGGCGACACCCACCATGCCATTCGCGCGGCCCGAGAACTGCTGCGCCGAGGCGGCGCTCAGGACTTGAGCTTTCTCCGGCGGGAGATTGAGAAGGCCACCAGCTGGAGTCCGCCCCTCACGCCGGTAAAGGTCGCGCTCCTCTCCTCCTTTTCCATCGAGTTTGTCGAGCCGGCGCTCGTGGTGCACGGTTTTCTGAGCGGGCTGGCCGTCCAGATCCACCGCGGAGGGTTCGGCCAATTCCGCCAGGAGATCGTGGATCCCGACAGCCGGCTGTACGCCTTTGGGCCCGAGTTCGTGATCCTGGCGGTGGAGGGGGAGGACTGGGCTCCCATGCTCTACGATCAGTTCCTCGACCACGACGAGGCGAGCCTGAACGCCTGCATCGGGCAGATCTGCGACGAAACGCGTGCTCTGGTGCAGGCCCTGCGCCGTCGGAGCGCTGCCACGGTCCTGATGCACAACTTCGCCCCGCCGCGCCGGCGCCAGCTGGGCATCCTCGACGCGCAGCTCGCCCGGGGGCAAGCGCAGTGGGTGCACCGCATGAATGAGGCGCTCGCGGCGGTGTGCCGGGACGCGCAGGGTATGTACGTGGTCGACTACGCCGGTCTGGTCGCGCGCTTCGGCGCGACGCGCTGGTACGACGAGCGGATGCGCCTCTACGCTCGTGCGCCGATCGCGGCCGACCAGTGGGGACACCTCGCGGCGGAGTACATGAGGTACTGTCGCGCCGTTCGAGGCTTGACCAAGAAGTGCGTGGTCGTCGATCTCGACAACACGCTGTGGGGGGGGGTCCTGGGCGAAGACGGCCCGTACGGCATCCGACTGGGCAGCGAATATCCCGGCAGCGCGTATCGCGCATTCCAGCAGGAGCTGCTGAGCCTCACCCGCCGCGGCGTGCTCCTCGCGATCGCCAGCAAGAATAACGTCGCCGACGTGGACGAGGTGTTCGCACAGAACACGAACATGGTGCTCAAACGCGAGCACTTTTCCAGCCTGCAGATCCATTGGCAGCCGAAGACCGAATCCCTGCCGCAGATTGCGCGGGAGCTCAACATCGGTCTTGAGCATATGGTCTTCATCGACGACAATCCCGTCGAATGTGAGGAAGTCTCGCAGGCGCTCCCCATGGTGAAGGTGATTTGTCTGCCGCAGCAACCCGAGCTTTTCGTGGACGCGCTGCTCGAGGACGGGCTGTTCGACGCCCTCGTCCTGTCGGCCGAAGACTCTCGCCGCGGCGAGCTGTATCGGCAACGCGATCAGGCGGAAGCGCTTCGGGCGGAGAGCGGCTCACTGGAGGAGTTCTACCGGGGCCTGGGGATGGAGGTGACCATCGCGCCGGTGACGAAGGCGTCGCTGGCGCGTGCCGCCCAGCTGACGCAGAAGACCAACCAGTTCAATGTGACGACCGTGCGCTATACCGAAGCCGAGCTCGTCGAGCGAATGCGCACTGGAGAATGGTTACTGGCAACGGTGGGCGTGCGCGATCGCTTTGGCGACAACGGCATCGTCGGGTTGCTGATGGCGCGCCCGGACCGCAGGGCACTGGATATCGACACGCTGCTGTTGAGCTGCCGGGTCATCGGTCGTTCGGTGGAGACGGCCATGCTGGCGTTCGTGTGCGCCCAGGCCGGCCGGCGCGGCTTGAGCGAGGTGCGCGGCCGCATCGTTCCCACCGCCAAGAACGTGCCGGTCCGGGACTTGTTTGCGCACCACGGCTTCACCCAGGTGGCGAATGGCGACTCCGGTGAGACCGCCTGGCGCCTGTCGCTCGCGGGCGGCGGGGTACCGTGGCCGGCCTGGATGCGGGTCACCGTCGCCGATGGCAACCCCGCGCCCGAAGCTTGAGCCGCGAATCTCAGGAGAGGCACGCGTGGAGCGCCGGATCAAGCAGATTATGGCCGATGTACTCGACCTCAACCCCAAGTCGGTCGACGACTCGACGTGCCAAGATCGCGTCGCGGCCTGGGACTCGCTCAATCACATTCAGCTGGTGCTGGCCCTCGAACAGGAGTTCGCGGTCTCCTTCGAGGTCGGCGAGATCGAAGCCATGCTCTCATACCCGGACATCAGACAGGTGCTCGAGCGCAAGCTCCACGCCTAGCGCCCCGCGGCAGTGCAACGCCTCGACCACGTAGGGTTCGTCACAGCTTCTATTCGAGATGCCGCGCCGGGTTTCGCCCGGTCCATCGGCACGACGTGGAGCGGGGAGATCACCCACGATCCCTTGCAGCAGGTCAACGTCGCGTTTCTCCGCGGCGCGCGGCCGCAGGATCCCAGTGTCGAGCTCGTGGAGCCCGTCGGTCCCGGTTCACCGGTCTCTCGTTTCCTGGAGCGGGGCGGCGGCCTCCACCACCTGTGTTACGAAGTACCGAGTCTGGAAGCACAGTTGAGCCTCAGTCGCTCCAACGGGGGGCTGGTGGTCAAGCCGCCGCTTCCTGCCGTCGCCTTTGACGGGCGCCGGATTGCCTGGGTGTACACGCGGGAGAAACTGCTCATCGAGTTCCTGGAAGCATGATCTAAGCCCGCGCTGCAACGCGTGTTGGGCCACCCGCCAGGCGCCGGCAGGCGCGTACGCCATGGCTGCGCGTGTGTCGCTATAGCGGCGGCGCCACACTGGATCGACCGGAGCCAGCGACATACCGGTCGCTAGTGGCGTATCTCGTTGTCACATAGCGACTTGCTTATTACCACCTGGCGCAAGGAGCGGCGGCGCCGGCCTTGCAACCTCCTCCCGCCGCAACGGTCACCCCGGTCCCCAATCCTCCCAGGCTGCACGGGCTGTTGTGACCACGTCGCTTGCCACAACGGAGGGAGTCTCATGCTCGCATCGCGGGCCTCGAAGTGCCTCGTGACCGGGGGAGCCGGCTTCATTGGCTCCCATCTCGCCGGGCGTCTGGTTGCTCAAGGACACACGGTGCGGGTGGTCGACAATCTCAGCACCGGGGATGAAGCCAATCTCGCCGGCTTGGACGGCGCCATTGAGTTCTTGCGCGGCGATCTGTGCGACCTTGCCGTCTGCCGCCGCGCCGTCGCCGGGATGGACGTCGTATTCCATGTCGCGGCGCTGCCCAGCGTACCGCGTTCGCTCAAGGATCCCTGGGCATCTCACGCGGCGAACGTGAGCGCGACGGTGCGCCTGCTGGAAGCGTGTGTGGAGGCGCGGGTCGCGCGGATCATCTACTCGAGCTCGAGCTCGGTGTATGGCGACACGCCGGTGTTACCGAAGACTGAGACGGCGGAGCCGCTGCCACGCTCTCCGTACGCCGCCTCCAAGCTCGCCGGCGAGCAATATGTGCTGGCGTTCGCGCGGGCCGGGCTGATCGAAGGCGTGGCACTCCGCTATTTCAACGTGTTCGGGCCGCGGCAGAGTCCTCACTCGGCGTACGCGGCGGTCATCCCGCGATTCTTCCAAGCCGCGCTCGACGAGCGCCCCGCGGTGGTGTACGGGGATGGCCAGCAGACTCGGGACTTCACCTACGTCGACAACGTGGTTGAGGCAAACCTCCTCGCGGCCGGGGCGGCCGGCGACACGGTGAATGGCTGGGTGGTCAATGTCGGGGCGGGGACGAGGACCGCGCTGGTGGGCGTCGTCGAGATCATCGGCCGTATTGTGGGCCGTCCGCTGGCGTTCGTGCGGCAGCCCCCACGCCCCGGTGACGTTCGCGACTCGCTGGCGAGTCTCGAACGTGTCAAGCGACTGTTGGGCTACGAGCCGAAGATCTCACTGGAGGAAGGGCTGCGACGCACGTGGACGTGGATGACGGACGGTGCCAACACGATCCCCGGCAGGCTCGAGTCCGAACGATTGAGGCGGCAGCCGGCGTGAGGCGCGCGGTCGCCGGAGATCGCCTCGTTCGGGTCTGTCTCGTCGCTCCGTCACTCGATCCTCCCGGAGGCCAGGCGGTTCAAGCGGCGCGGCTGTACCATGGTCTGCGGGGGTCAGGTTCTGTCGCGGTGGGGTTCGTGGCGATCAATCCGAGACTGCCCGGGCTGCTCGGACTGCTGCAACGCGTTCGGTACGTCCGGACGGTGGTGACCTCGCTGCGATATGTCTGGACGCTGCTCACGTCACTGGCCGCATACGACCTCGTCCACGTGTTTTCCGCGTCGTACTTCTCCTTTCTGCTCGCGCCGACGCCTGCGGTATTGCTCGGAAAGTGGTACGGCAAGAAAGTGATTCTGAACTACCGGAGCGGCGAAGCGGAAGACCATGTGCGGCGCTGGAGGCGAACGGCCATACCGATTCTCCGACTCGTTGATGCGTTGGTCGTCCCTTCCCGATACCTGGTGGACGTGTTCGCTCGCGTCGGGTTGCATGCCAGCGTCATCGGCAACGTCGTCGACTGCGATCAGTTCCGCTTCCGGGAGCGCCGACCGCTGCGGCCGGTGTTTCTGTCGAACCGCAATTTCGAGGCCCACTACAACGTCGCCTGCGTCCTGCGTGCCTTCGCGCGGATTCAGCGGCGCCACCCGGACGCTCGGCTGATCGTCGCCGGAGACGGGAAAGAACGCCGAGCCCTGGTGCGTCTGGCCCGCGAACTGAGCCTCCGTAACACGGAGTTCGTCGGTCGGGTAACGCCCGATCGCATGCCGAGTCTCTATGACGCCGCGGACGTGTATCTCAATGCGCCGGACATCGACAATATGCCCGGCTCCATACTCGAGGCGTTCGCGTCGGGGCTGCCGGTCGTGACGACGGACGCCGGGGGGATTCCCTACATCGTGCGAGATGGCGAAACCGGACTGATCGTGCCGCGGGGGGACGACCACGCCATGGCCGCCGCCGCCCTGCGCCTGTTGGTCGACCCCGCACTCGCCGAGCGGTTGACCGCGGGCGCTCTCGAAGAGTGTCGCCACAAGTACGCGCCGGAAGCGGTCGTGCGGGAGTGGCGGAGCATGTACGAGGGTCTCGTGGCGTACTCGGACGGGCCCGCCGCGGAGCTCGCTCCGCGGCCCGGCTCCCTCCGATGAGTCTCCCCTCGCGCATGCTCGCGACCTGGCGGAAGCTCAGGGGGCGGAGCCTCGCGGAGCTGCGGGTCCGCGGCAGACAACGGCTGGTGGCCTGGTCCGAGCGCGCCGGCGTCTCTCGCCAGCTCCGAGTTCCCGACGATCCGAGGTTCGCTCGCATCCTCGCGGGGGGACGCCCCGGATCGACGGCTCCCACGGCCGCCGCGCTGCTGGAGCGGTTCCGTGCGCGAACGACGCCGCGTTTCTTCGCCGCGTTCGACCAGCCGGCGGACGTCGTCGCCGTCCTCCGCCGCCGCTGGCCGGAGCTCGAGGGGCGGGTCCTCGAAGCCGCCGAATGCATTCGGCGCGGGCAATTCGACCTCCTCGGGCGTTCCCGCCTGGACTTTGGCCGCCCCGTGGACTGGCACGTGGACCCGGTGTCCGGAGAGCGCGTCGCCCGCGTCCATTGGAGCCGGGTCGAGCACCCCAAGCCCGAGAGTGCGATCGACTACAAGCTGATTTGGGAGCTCAATCGACATCAATACTTCGCGATTCTCGGGAAGGCCTACTGGTACACCGGCGACGAACGGTATGCCGCGACGTTCGTCGAGCACCTGATGGGCTGGATGGACGCGAATCCTCCCAAGTGCGGGGTCAACTGGGCCAGCAGCCTCGAACTGGCGTTCCGGGCGATCTCCTGGATCTGGGGGTTGTACTTCTTCAAGACCTCGCCGTGCCTGACCGAGGCCGTGTTCTGGCGTGCGCTCAAGTTTCTCTACCTGCACGGTCGACACATCGAAACCTTCTTGTCCACCCACTCGGGTCCCAATACACACCTCACGGGCGAGGCCTTGGGCCTCTTGTACCTGGGTACCGTGTTTCCCGATTTCGGCGATGCCGCGCGGTGGCGCCGTCTGGGATGGTCGATACTCGTCGAGCAGTTGGACAAACACGTGCGCCGTGACGGGTCCTATTTTGAGCAGTCCACGTACTACCATCGCTACACGGCGGACTTTTACCTCCACGTGAGCATCCTGGGCCAACTGAATGGTCTGCCGGTCGAAGCCGCGGTCCACGGAAAGCTGCGGGCACTCCTCACTCACCTGATGTACCTGACGCAACCGGACGGCCGGACGCCGCTCATGGGTGATGATGACGGCGGCAGGCTGCAGTTTCTGGACGACCGCGCGCCCGGTGACTTTCGCGCCGCGTTGGCGACGGGTGCGGTGCTCTTCCAGCAGCCGGACTATCGCTACGTAGCCCGTGAAGCGGCCGAGGAAACGGTGTGGTTGCTGGGCTGCGCCGGCCTGCGGGCGTTCGACGCGTTGGCGAGTGTCCCGCCCGGCACCACGAGCCGCGCGTTCCCGGACGGTGGGTACTACGTGATGCGCGACGGGTGGGGAAGGGACGCCAGTAGTCTGGTCATCGACTGCGGCCCGCACGGCGGGCTCAGCTATGCACACGCGCACGCGGACGCGCTGGGGCTCACGCTGGTCTCGCGGGGTACAGCGGTCCTGGTGGACCCTGGGACGTACACGTACCGGCCATCGGGCGGACTGCGCGATCACTTTCGGTCATCGGCCGCCCACAACACGGTGACGGTCGCGGGGCAGTCTTCGTCGATCCCCGGTGGACCCTTCAGCTGGCGGCACGTCGGGGCCAGTTCCGTGATTGCCTGGAGACCCGGTGCGCGTTGCGATTATTTCGAGGGCGTGCACGACGGGTATGCTCGCCTGACGCCTCCGGCCCTCCACACCCGTGCCGTGCTGTTCGTACGGGGCGACTACTGGATCGTCAGAGACCGCATCTCGACGGACGGCGACCATGACGTGGAGGTGCATCTGCAGTTCGCGCCGGGCATCGCTCTCGAGATCCTCTCCCCGAGCCGGGCTGTGGGAAGCTGGTCTGCGGATTCGCGGCGCGAGACACTGGAGATCGGGATGTTCGGTCACCAGGGGGCGATGCGCACGGACCAGGGTTGGGTGTCGAGTTCGTACGGCGCATTGAGGCCCGCGCCCTCGTGCGTGTTCACGGCGCGCGCTCCGGGACCGCGAGACGTGGTGTCGTTCTTCGTGCCGCGAAGCGGCAACCAGGCGGCGGTGGAGATCCATGAGCAGCCCGCGGCGAATGGACGCGCGTTCGTGATCGGCGGTTCTGGTGCCGAGGACATCCTGTTGGTCGGGGGAGGCGGCGAGGCTGAGGGCGGGGAACTGTCCTCCGACGCACAGTGGGCCTGGGTACGCACCGGGCGACGGGGCGAAGGGCCATCCGAGTTCGTCATGCTGCATGGTCGCGGTCTGCGGTGGCGTGGCCGGCCGCTCGTGCAGGCCGAGGGCCCCGTGCGCTACCTCGCTGCCCGCCGGCAGGGACGGGACCTCCACGTCGAGGTGGATGCGGTCGGCGGGTGCGAGGTGGACCTCCTGGGCGCCGATCGGATCGTCGTCTGTGGTGACTCGAGTTCCCCCCTCACGGTCGTGGGAGCGCGTCGTGCCGCGTCGGTGGGCAGGGGCGACGCGTCGAGCGGGACGCCCGCCCCCGTAGAGGTGAGCTGAAGCGTATGTGCGGCATTTGCGGGATCGCGTTTTCGGCACGTTCACGATGCACGGTGGATGCCCTGGACCTCGTCCGGATGCGGGATACCATGACGCATCGGGGCCCGGACGATTGCGGCATCTTCAACCAGGGACGCGTCGGGCTGGCGCATCGCCGTCTCTCGATCATCGACGTGGCGGGCGGACACCAGCCGATGCACGACGACAGTGGATCGCTCCACATCGTGTATAACGGCGAGATCTACAACCATGCGGAGCTGGGCGCCTCCCTGGAGCGACGCGGCCATCACTACCGCACTCGTTGCGATACCGAGACCATCCTCCGGTTGTACCAGGAAGAGGGCCCTCGGGCCGTCGACCAGCTCCGGGGGATGTTTGCCTTCGCCATCTGGGACAGTCGCCGCGAAGAACTCTTCCTCGCCCGGGATCGTGTGGGGGAGAAGCCGCTGTACTACGTGCACGCGGATGACGGATCGCTCTACTTCGCGTCGGAAATCAAGGCGTTGTTCGCGGCCCAGGCGATCCGACCGCAGCTGAATTACACGGCCCTGCCGGACTATCTCGCCAACCGCGCCGCCTCCGGAGCCGCAACGCTGTTCGCCGGCGTCCAGCGGCTGCCGCCGGGCCATACGCTGCGGTGGCGAGACGGAGCATTGGAGATTCGAGAGTACTGGGACTTGAGCTTCGCCCCCGCCCGCGGCGCGAACCAGACGGATGAGGAGCTCATCGCGGAATTCGCCGAGCGCTTTACCGAATCGGTACGCATGCGCCTGATGTCGGACGTGCCACTGGGAGTGTTCCTCTCGGGTGGCATCGACTCGGCGTCCATTGCGGCGGTCATGAGCCGGCTCGTCGATGAGCCGATCAAGACCTTCTCCGTTGGGTTCGCGGAGCAGGAGGCGAATGAGCTCCAGCATGCCCGAACCGTCGCCGCTGCCTATGGCACCGACCATCACGAAGTGGTAGTGAGCCCCGACGAGTTCCGTGATGCGCTCCCCACGCTGGTATGGCACGAGGACAGGCCCTTGAGTCACGCGGGGAGCGTGCCGCTGTATTTCGTCGCGCGCCTGGCGACCGACCACGTGAAGGTGGTGTTGACGGGAGAAGGCAGCGACGAGCTGCTCGCCGGCTACGAGCGCTATGCCAAGACGCTGTACAACGTCCACTTGGGTGACCACTACCACCGCGTGGTGCCGGCCAGCGTCCGGCGCGCCGTGCGCGGGGCGGTGGAGCACCTGGGTGTGGGGTCATTGGCCCGGCGGAAGCTGGAGCGCACGTTTTTGTGCATCCCGCCCGATCTGCCGAGCATCTACTGCGACAATTTCGCCGTGTTCCCGCGCGCCCTGCAGGCGCAGCTGCTCACCCCCGCGACGAAGGAGCAAGTGGCAGGTGCCGACCCGTACCGGGTCATGCGGGAGCACCTGGAGCGTACCGACGCGGGCACGCTACTCGACCGGTTACTCTATGTCGACATCAAGACATACCTGCACGAGCTGCTGATGAAGCAGGACAAGATGAGCATGGCCGCCTCGATCGAAAGCCGCGTGCCGTTCCTCGACCACCGGCTGGTCGAATTCACGGCGGGGCTGCCGGCCCGCTTGAAACTTCAGCGAGCCACCACCAAGCGGATCCTGCGGGAGAGCATGAAAGGCGTGCTGCCGCCGAGCATCCTCACCCGCCCCAAAGTAGGGTTCCCCGTCCCGGTCGGGTCGTGGTTCCGCGGCCGGTGGCGTGGGATGGTCACCGAGCTGGTGCTGGGCGAGCGCGCGAGGCGCCGGGGCATTTTCAATCCCGACGTGGTACGCCGCCTCGTTGGAGAGCACGTGTCGGGGCGCGTCGAGCACATGGAGCGGCTGTGGGCGCTCGTCAACTTCGAGCTGTGGCTCAGGAGGTTCGTGGACGGCGAGGAAGATGTGCGGATGCCGCAAGCCCCGGCGGTCGCTCATGCGCGAGTCGCCGGGTGACGTGGCTCGCGCCACGACGCGGATCAATGGATCGGCTGGTAGATGCGAGAGGCCCGAGAGGCCGGCTGGTGAGTTTGTTCAGCGCGCATCCAGGACTCCAGCACGTATAGGTACCACAGCTGGTGGCGCGCCCAGCCGCGCCGGGCTGAGGCCGTGATCTCCGCGCGGAGGCCCTCCGATCGGATCCACCCGTCGCCAACCAGCCGCGAGGAGCGCAACGTGGCTTCCATGTGGGGGAGCCAGCGTCCGGCGAGCCACCGCTCGACTGGAATCGAGAAGCCCCGCTTGCGGCCCCGTGCGATCCGGTCGCCGATCCTCCGGCGGGCGAGTGCCCGGAGGACGGCCTTGAGGCCGCCGCGGCGCAGGCGGATGGCGGGCGGAAGGGTGCAGGCGAATTCCCAGAGGTCTTGATCCAGAAACGGGGACCGCGCCTCGAGCCCGTAGTGCATCGCGGCGCCATCCACCTTCGTGAGATATTCCGCGACAAACTGGGTCCGGCGATCGTATTCCAAGTAATCCGCGAGCACTCGGCGAGCGGAGTCGCCCGACCATGGCATGCGCCGTTGCTCGACGGTCACCCCGGCCAGCCGCTCTCCCAGCAGTCCCTGCCGGTGATAGGTGGGCAGACCGTCGTGGGCGTCGATGAACGCGCCGAGCCCGCCGGCGGCGTAGTCCAGGAAATGGACCGCCCGGCGGAACGGCCCGGGTTCGAAGCTTCGACGCGCCGACCGCCACCAGCCGCTCGCCACGTGCGGCGTCATCCGCGCGAGGATCTGGGCCAGCCAGAGATGACGATGGCGGGGGTACCCGAGAAACAGGTCGTCCCCGCCGTCTCCGGTGAGGAGCACCTTGGCGGAGGTCGCCACTTCCTTGCATACCCGCAGCATCCCCAGTGCGGAGCCGCACGCAAACGGCTCTGCGTACGCGGATGCCAGTTCCTCGACCCCGGGCCGGTCGGCCGCGGGCAGTCCGACGAGGCGATGCCGGATGCCCAACTCCGCAGCGGTCGCGCACGCATCCGTCGTCTCGTCTTCCGGGTCACCGGGCGTGCCTACCGTGAAGGCGGTGAGGTCCGCCCCGAGCTTGGTTACGGCCCAGCACACGAGGCCCGAGTCGAGGCCGCCGCTCAACAGGGCGCCGACGGGGACATCGGCGTCGAGACGTCGCTGGACCGCCGCGAGAAAGAGGCGCTCGGTCTCCGCGACTGCTTCCTCGAACGTCGGAGTGCCCCCGGCACGCGCCGTGGGCGGCGTCCAGTATTCCTCCGTTTGCAAGACCCCGTCCTGCCACCGCACGATGGATGCTGCCGGTACCTTGACGAGGCCTTGGTAGATGGCGCGACGATCGGTCACGAAGCCGAACTCGAGATACTCCGCCAGCGCCGCCTCGTCGAGATCACCGGACCAGCCTCCCGCACGCAGCGCACGGACGGTCGAGGCGAAGGCGACGCTGCCGTTTCGCGCGGCATATACCAGGGGTTTGATCCCCAAGCGATCGCGAACGAGGTAGAGCGTGCGATTCGTGTTGTCCCACAGCCCAAACGCGAACATCCCTCGCAGACGGGCGACCAACCCTTTGATTCCCCACCGACGGTATCCATGCAACAGCACTTCGGTGTCGGTGCGACTACGGAACTGCGCGCCGTCGGCGGCCAGCTCCGTTCTCAGAGCGCGGAAGTTGTAGATCGCGCCATTGAAGACGAGCCCCAGGGATCGGTCGGGCGACATCATCGGTTGCCGCCCCGCGTCGCTGAGGTCGAAGATGGCGAGCCGCCGGTGACCGAGCACGACCCCCGGCCAACACTCGATACCCTCGCTATCCGGCCCTCGCCGGGCCAGCGCGTGAGTCATGTGCTGCACCCGCTCCAGCGCCAAGGTCGGGTTCTCGAACCCGACTACGCCAGCAATCCCGCACATACCGAGTGTCAGCGCTCCTTACGGCCGAGGAAGACCAAGTGGGAGCTGAACCAGGGGTGCTCCGCCCCACCGCGCTTGCGCAAGATGCGATAGGCCAGATTCACCGGGAGCTGCGCCTTCGCGCACACGGCAAGTCCGAGACGCTTGAGCCTGGTCGTGGTCGTGTCGACGATGTGGAGGTTGACTCCCCCGAAGTAGCCGCAATGCAGCGGAGTCAACCCCTTCACGTCGAAGAGCTTGGAGAACCGTTCTCGCTTCATGATCGTCAGATTGTGAAGGGGCAGCCGTTCCTTGCAGAAGAGCAACGCCAGCCCGTAGTTGATGCCTCGGAGGTTCGGAATGCTCACAAAGAGCAACCCTCCAGGGGCCAGGACGTTCAGGTGTGCAGACACGACTCCGTCGACATCGCGAAAGTGCTCGATGAAGCCTCGCGAGAACACAACATCGAAATAGGCGCGATACCGCGCTTGGAACTCGGGAGAGAAGAAGTCCGCTTGGATGACCTTCGCCGGATCGAGGCCATGCTGCTGAAACACCCTCTTGTTCAGCTCCGCTCCTCGCGGTGTGTATTCCACGCCGTAGCACTCCAGGCCATAGGTCTGGTGCAGCTGAACCAGATGCGTGCCGGGGGCGCTACCAACCTCCAGGACCCTGGCCCCCTTCCGTCCGGACAGATGCTGAGGGTAGACGGTGTTCCAAACCAGATACTCCCGATAGTCTTGCACCAGCTCGCGCACCTTCGGTCCGACCAACCTGCGCAGGAGTGCCTTCGTGCGGCTGGGCGGTCTCCGGGCGGCGCTGGCCGCGGCGGGGTCGTACAGCGAATCCCAGTATGCCGTTTCGGTCAAGCGGTCCTGGGACGCCGTCGATTGGGACATGAGCTTGCCCTTTACGCTGAGGTTAGCCCTGGTCGGAGAACGCCACCGTGCAGCCGGTGCAGCCTCTGTTTGAGACGGGCCAGGCCTGCGACCACGTTCACGAAGTGGGGCGTGTCGTCCGGGTAGGGGAAGCGGGGAAGCGCGAACCGCTCCAGCGCTCCCTGGGGCCGAGCGTGACGCGCGGCAGCGTAGTCGCGCACGGTGGTCAAGGCGGCCCGGCAGCCCATGCGTTGCGTCGCCTCGACCTCCCGTTGCCCGAACGACCGGGGCTCGCCGTTCGGATAGCAGAAGACGGGGACCCAGGCATCTGTCTCTTGGCGCAACCGACGGCACGATTCCTCGATCTCCCAGCGGCAGACGTCCTCGCTCGCCAGACTGAGAATCGGGTGTGTCACCGTATGAGGACCGAACGTCACGCCGAGTTTCGCCGTGCGGCGGACTTCGTCCCAGCTGATGGGGGCGCACGCGGGCGGAGGGCTCGCGGGTACCTCCACGTCGAACTGTCGGGAAAGCCCGGCGATCGTCGCCTCCCGCAGGGGCGCGTCGATCCACTCGAGGCGCCGGAGCACGTCGTGCTGCGCCTCGTCCCGCTCCCCCGACGTCGACCAGCGATACGCGCGTTCCTCTCCTCCCAAGCGGAACACGAGCGAGGAACGCTGGGTGTGCTTGAAGAGGTAGGTGACGCGATCCCACCACAACCAGAGCTGCCCGTCGAGAAAGCCCGTCGTGACGAACAACGTCACCGGACAGTCGTACTCGGCGAAGATGGGCGCGGCGATGCGGGCGAAGCCGGCATACCCGTCGTCCACCGTGAAGGCGACGGCGGGCGCGCCCCCCCCCCAGCCCCCGGTGCCGCCGTTCTCAATCTGTCTGACCACGTCGGTCAGGCTGAAGAGCCGGTAGTGATGGCGCCGGAGGTACGCGAGGTGATAGCGTAGGAGAGCGGGGTCGTGCCCCACGACACCCAGGTCCGGGTCCGTGAAGCGATGGAGCGTAAAGATCGACAGGAGGCCGCGCCCCAACGTGCGGAGCGCCGGCGCAAGAATCTCCGCGCCCATCACCCGGAGCAGGAAGCGGCGGGACAGGCTCAGGGTCGCGGACATGCTAGCGGCGTGTCACCCGTCGCAGCCACGCAGCGCCGGTGCTCACCAGCGCCGCCACACGCGCCGGCACGGCGTGAGGTTCGAGCACCCAATCCTCCGCCACGTCCACCGTCTGCGTGCTGAACCGCCGTTTGAATTCCGAGATCCCACCGAGGGGGTCACCGGAGCCCGCCGTGCCGGCCGTCGCGCCGCCGAGATCGAACCACGTCGCACCGGTCCCCTTCGCCCACACGATCAGATCCCAAAACAGTGGATGCACGATCCCCACGCCTTGCAAGTCGCTGGGGCGGGAGGACGCGCCGGCGAAGTAGCTCACGCTCTCGCCGTTCCACCATCCCCAGACGAAGCCGAGCAGGGCCTCCGGCCCTTCCCGGTCGGTGCGAAACAGCCCCACCAGCCGAGAGGCGTCCGGCGCGCGGCGTGACAGCTCGATCACGCCCTCCCAATCCCACACCTCCTGGTAGCGCGCACCGGTGCGTGCGAAGGCCTCGCTCGACAGCGCGTCCAGCCGGCTCGCCGATCGGCGGTCGTCGATCGAGCGAACCTGCACGGGGAGTTTTGCCACCGAGCGAATCGCGCGCCGCACCGTTGGGCTGAAGGACCCGAACAGCTCATCCTCGCTGGGCTGCAGATCGAGCGCGAACGTCGTGCCCCAATTCCGGGTCGTGGCTGCGCGCACGAAGCCCGCCTGCTGCAGGAGTTCCGCGATGCCGGCCCGCGTTTGCGCAGCGCGGGAGAACACCTCCACGGTCAAGCGCAGCACGCGAGGCTCTTGACGCGCTACCTGGGTGAGCGCGTCGACGGCGGTGGCCCACAGGGTGCGCGGGACGGCCTCCCCAAAGCGCTCGATGCGCAGCACGCGAAAGCCCGGAAACGCGCGGCTCGGTGCGGCGTGAATGCCGAAGCCCCCGGCACAGCGACCGTCCGACGTGCGAAGGGCCAGGAACAGCGGCTCACTGCCACGGCGCGCCAGTCTCCAAATGGCCCGATGGGGCAGCGGTAACCGAACGCCTACGGTCGCCAGCGCCCGTTCGCACGACTCCCATTCGGCCACGCGATCGCGGAGCACTTCGCCCCGGCATGTCTGCTGAAGCGGCGGGCTTATCTGAACGCTCGTCATGCGCCCTCCCTCACGCGCCGTTCAGCGGGGAGCCACAGCAGCGTGGTCACCCCCAGGTACCGCCACGCATACCAGCGCAACACTCCCACCCGCACGAGCTGGGCCACCACCGTGGCCGTCGCCGCGCCTACGATGCCGAAGGTGGGTGTGAGCACGAACGTGAGCGCGAGATTCAGGAGGGCAGTGGCCACGATCACCCGGCTCGCCTGCCACTCATGCCCCGTTGCGGGCAACAGGCTCCCCGGCAGTCCGATCGTCCAGCCCATCAGTCCGCCGACGCTCAACAGCAACAGAATCGGGTACGCATCGACGAAGGCAGGCCCGTAGACCCGGAGGATCATGCGACCGGCGACGAACAGCAGCACGACAACCGGAACGCTCACGGCGGCACAGGCCTGCACGGTGCGGACCACGAGATGCTGGAACTCGGCTCGCCTCGCCCGTGCGTGGAGGTCCGCCACGGCCGGGAGCGCGACGAAGATGACCGCCGCAGCACCCAACCCCACCAGACCGGTGAGTTGACTGGCGACGCTGTAGAGACCGGCGTCGCGCGCGCTGAGGACGGTGCCTACGACCAGGATGTCTGACTGCTGCGACAGGACGAGCTGCGCGGCCGAAATGATGATGTAGCCGCGCACCGTACGCATCCAGGTCGCGGTATCGAACGCCGGTGTGGCCGCGAGGGCACTCGCTGGAGCGGCGCGACGGAGAAAGAAGAGGCTGACCCCCAAGGCCACGGCCGTCGCCAGGGCGTTCAGGGCCACGGCGCCGCCCGCGCCGAGCGGGATCCCGAGACCGGACCCGACGAGCACAACCCCACCGCCGAACAAGACGGGCCGTAGCAAGAGCTGCGGCAGTTGCGACTGCGGCACGCGTCGGAAGCCCTGGAGCGTACAGCCGCTGAACGCCAGCAGCGCGGTGAGCGGCACCAACACGCAAGCCGCCCAAATTCCGCCTTCGATTCCCGGGTGGAGCTGTCGCCGTAACAGCCACGCCGCTCCGCCGGCCAGGAGCGCGATGCCGGTGGTGGTGCGGCTGACCACGCGCCATCCGTACTGCCAGAATCCGCGGAGTAACCCGTCCTGTCGCTGCCCGTCGTACGTCGCAATGAACCGGATCGCGACGGTGTCGAACTCGAGTTTCCCGGCCAGGACCGCAACGTTGACCCAGGCCAGCAGATAGCTGTACACGCCGTAGCGTGTGGCTTCGAGGGCCCGCGCCAGAATGACCTGCACGACGAACGACGCGACGGCGCCGGCGCCGTAACCGCCCATCGACCATACGGCGCCCTTGACCATGGCCGGGCTCACGCCGATCCGCGCGAAGACCGCGCTCAGGCGGAGGGGGCGGGGAGCAGGCCCGGCAACGAGCGGTGGCGGGGCCGCTTCGGCGGTGGCGCCGCTTAGCGTCTCGTAGGCCTCGCTCTCTTGGTGCACTGTGTGAGCCATCCTGAATCAGGGGAGTCGCGCGGCGGGAAGCGCAAGTCGCGTGCCCACTTCCAACTCGCTCTCTCGTCGACCGGCTCGTCGACGACCAGCCCCATCCGTGGCGCTGAGCCCCTGGATGTTGCGCGGACGCCACAGCAGGCAATACGTCCAGTCGCGGCGCGACAATTCGTCGCGGAGCCCGGGTCCCGCTCTTGCATACATCGAGCCCAAACACGTGGAACCTTCGTCCTCAGCCCGGACGGGCGTCGTGACTTGGGCTCCGGTTGCCCTCGCCCTGGGCTTGGTGGCCGCCGCCACGCTGGTCCCGATGCCGACGCACGGCATGCGCGGCGACGAGATCCCCTTTTTTTGCCTGGGGTGCGGCGACTACGCCCTCGCCGACGCGGTGGCGAACGTCGTGCTGTTCGTGCCCCTAGGATGGGCGCTGTCTCGCGCCGGGCTGCGGGCGTACCTGGCCCTCGCCGTCGTTCTGACGACCACGATCGGGGTCGAGTGGTTGCAACACGGGTTCATCCCCGGGCGTGTGGCGAGCATGTCAGACATTCTCACGAACGCACTAGGGGGAGCGGTGGGGATCGCCCTGCCTGGCCTGCGGCGCAGGGTGGTCGAAGCGCCCCGGCGCGCCCGGCGCGTCGCGATCGGTTATAGCGTGCTCCTGGTCGCGTGCCTCGGCGTGGGGATGGCAATGCAGGCCGTGCCGCTGCCGCGGACGCTGCAATGGACCGAAGGAAGCACCGACACGACGCAGTATGTCCCCTTCACGGGCTCCCTGAACGCGGTGCGGGTCGACGGAGTGCCAGCCACGATGCACCAGTGGCTCGAGGTCCCCGACCAGCAGGCGGTGGAGATCGCCGTCGACCTCTTGTCGGGCCGACCCGACACCGGCTTGGCCCAAATCGTGGTCGCGTGGTTGCCGAGCGGACCAGGGTGGATGTGGCTCGAGCAACGAGACCGCGATCTCCACCTGCATCTCGCTTCCGCGAGTGACCGCGCTCGCCTGCGCGGTCACTCGGTGTGGCTCCGCCATGCCATGCCGGTGATGGCCGGCGAGCCCGTCGGGATACGCCTCTTCGTGCGGTCCTTTTCCTACCGGATCGTCATCGTGACGAACGTTGGAACCGTCATGCGAGAAGCACGTCTCGGTCCCGGAGACGCGTGGCGCCTGTTCACTCCCACGGAAAGAGCGACAGGGTCCTGGACCAGATTGTTGACCGCGGGTTGGATGGCCGTCTTACTCTGGCCGCTCGGATATCTGACGTCCGTGAGCTCACGCGGGGCGCTTGTACTCGCCAGTGTGGGTACGGGAGTGATCCTCGCGGTGCTCCCCATTGTGTCGGGGTGTGCGGGGCTGCCTCTGCTGGGTTGGTGCGGGGCGGCGAGCGGTCTTCTCGGCGGCTCGCAGCGCCGAGCCGTTGCGTCGCTACGCCGGCCGTGAGCGCGGGTCGCCCGGGCCGGGACGTCGATCGACCGCGGTCATCGTGCGATCGAGCGGGAAGGGTAGCGGGACGGCGGCGGGGCTCGCGGGCGGGATCTGCGCGCGCACGGCTCGCGATGTGCACCAGAGCAGCGCGAGGTAAACGTAGAAGAGCGCGAGTTTGGACTGAGAGCCAAACACCGCGGCGATGAGAAACCCGATCAATCCAATTTCCAGCCATCGCAGCATCTCGGCCTGAGCGGGCAAGGCGCGCCGGACGCGGCGGCGGGTATCATGCACCGTGCGCAGCACGCTGATCACCAGCGCGAAGAAGAGTATGAGGCCCGGCACGCCGTTCTCCGCCAAGACGTTCAGATAGGTATTGTGTGTATCCAAATCCCCCAGGGCGGGATTGTACCGGGCGTTCGCCAGGCCATACGCTCCCAGTCCGACGCCAAGGATCGGATGATCGCGCACGATGCGGAGGGCGGTCTGCAGCACCGCGAACCGTTGTCCCGCGGACCCTTCGGGGTCCATTTGACTGATCGTCGCGACGCTCGTGCCCTTCTCCAGGCCTTGCATGCGCTTCCAAAAGCCGGCCGGTGCGAGGTACAACCCCAGCGCCAGGAGCGCGGCGAACCCGATGGCCGCGCGCGGTCGCCGTCGCGCGAGCGTGACGGCGGAGGGGAAGGCGATCGTTGCCAGCGCGAGGAACCCACCACGGGACTGCGTGAGCACGATGACCAGGATGAGCGGTGCAGCCCCCGCCACGCCCGCCCAGCGGACAAGGCTGCCGCGCGGCGCACTTGCCCAGAGCGCGAGCGTCGGCCCCAGCATCAAGATCGTGAGCGCTGCCAGATCGTTTGGATTCGAGTAGATGAACGGGCCAATGGCCCGTCCGAACAGCGTATTCCCGGTGATGAAGTAGTTCACCAACGTGGAGCGGACGGGAAACAAGACGTAGCTGACGAGCATGAAGATCATGAAATGGCGGATTTGGGTCCCGGTACGCAGCGCGTTCGCCGCCACGAGCGCCACTAGCAGAACTTTGATCTGCTCGATGAGTGTGAGCTGTACCGCCTCCGAATAGTCGCTCGTCACAAGCCCGACGCCGGACCAGCCGAGCCAGGCCGCGTACAGCCAGAGAAATGTGGGGACGCGAACGGCGTGCCGTTGCAGGATCAGGCCCATGAGGGCGGCGGCCATCACGGCGGTGCCGATGGGAACGCGGTAGGTCAAGATGACGAACGCGTACGCAAGGAACGCGATGAAGACCGGTGTCCAGGCGGGCTGCCCCGGTCGCCCTGCCCGTACCACCTGGCCTGCGAGAATGCCGTTCATGCGCCGTGACCTCAGAACTCGATCAAAGACTTCGGGACGGGTTGCGCGAGGCGACCCGCGTCCAAGTGAGCCAGCCAGAGCTGGAGGACGAGCGCGCGCCACAGCGCGGCGCTGTGGTCGCGGCGTCGCAACAGATGCTCGCGCGCCAGGCGACGCACAGCCGTCCGGTCCAGGAAATCGTACAGCCCGCCGTCGGCCGTCGCGAGCTGGTCGATCCGGTGGCGCAGCGGCCCGCGGAACCACGGACCGAGCGGCACCGCAAACCCCAGCTTCGGGTGCTCCAGAACCTCGGACGGCACCAGCCCGCGGATCGCGCGGCGGAAGACGTGTTTCCCCGCCCCGTCGCGGATCTTCAAGGCCGCAGGCAGGCCGAGCGCGAACTCGACGAGGGCATGGTCGAGCAGCGGGACACGCGCCTCCAGGGACACCGCCATGCTCGCCCGGTCCACCTTGGTCAGGATGTCGCCCGGGAGGTACGTGGCGACGTCCACCAGCATCATTTGGGACACGAAGTCGCGGGTGCCGGCGGCGACGAACGCCTCCGTGAGGAGGTGCCCGAACTCTCCGTCCCGAGGCACGAGGCGGGCGGCGGCCATCCCGCCATCGACGGCGGCCAGCGGGAGGGCCACGGTGCCGGCATACGCGAGCTCGCGGGGTCGCGCGCGATCGAGCAGGCGACCCCGGCCCGGCGCGAGGTGTGGGAGGGCACGGCCCACGATGCGGAACAGCGGACGCCCCCACGCGGGCAGGTCGGGACGCCGCAGCATGTCGAGGTACCGGGTGTAACCGCCGAACAGCTCGTCGCCACCGTCGCCGGACAGACTGACCGTCACGTGCCGGCGCGCGAGCCACGATACGACGTACGTGGGGAGCGCCGAGGAATCCGCGAACGGCTCGTCGAAAATGCCCACGATGCCCTCGATCCACCGGTCCGCGTCGGGTCGGACGACGCGATCGGTGTGGTGCGTGCCGATCGCCTCGGCGACGCGGCGGGCATGCGGTGCCTCATTGAACCTCACGTCGTCGAAGCCGATGGAAAACGTGCGCGGCTGGATCGAGGCGCCCCGGGCCATCAGGGCGACCACCGTGGAGGAGTCGAGGCCTCCGGAGAGAAATGCGCCGAGCGGCACCTCGGACTCGAGGTGGCTCCCCACGGCGTCGGCGAGCAGCTCGCGCAGGCGCTCCACCGTCACGGCTTCATCGACCACGCCGGTCTCGGGCACGACTGGCGTCCAATAGCGCCGTGTTTCGGCCCCGCGGGCCGCAGACCAGATGAGCAGGTGTCCGGGGGAGAGCTTCGCGACCCCGGCAAACGCCGCCAGTGGATCGGGCACGTATCCCAGGCTGAGGAATGCCGCGATGCCGCGCTCGTCCAGCCGGCGCGGGAAGCGCGACAGCGCGACGAGCGAGCGGAGCTCCGAGCAGAACGCGATCCCGTCGCCCGTCAGCCAATAGCTCAAGGGTTTGATGCCGAGGCGGTCCCGGGCGAGGACCAGTCGGTTGGTACGGGCGTCCCACAGAGCGATCGCGAACATCCCGCGCAATCTGGTGACGCAGTCCGCGCCCATCTCCTCGTAGAGATGGACGATGGTCTCGGTATCACTCCGCGTCCGAAAGCGATGCCCGCGGGCGATCAAGTCGCGCCGCAAGTCATGGTGATTGTAGATCTCCCCATTGAAGACGACTTGAATGGAGCCATCCTCGTTGGCGATCGGCTGCTGCCCGCCGGCGACGTCGATGATCGACAGCCGGCGCATGCCGAGCGCCACCTCGGGGGCGACGAAGTAGCCGCAGTCGTCCGGGCCGCGGTGGACAATCGCGTCGCACATCGCGCGCACGGTGCGGCGGGCCTCCTCGTTCCCGAGCTGCCATCCCGCGAAGCCGGCGATGCCGCACATCGCGCTACCGCTCCGCCCCGGTGCCGCGCACGAGCGATTCATACCAGGCGCTCAGGCGCTCGATGACACGGGTCTCGTGGTACTCGGCGCGGGCGTGCGCCTGGGCCGCGGCGCCGAGGCTCCGGGCGCGCTCGGGCGATCCGACAATCGCACACAGGGCCGCTGCGAGGGCTTCGGCATCGCCGGCCGGAATGAGGACGCCGGTTTCGCCGTCACGCACCGCATCGGGAACGCCCCCGACCCGGGTCGCGATGACGGGCCGCGCGGCCGCCATCCCCTCGAGGACGGAGTTGGGAAAGGCCTCGGTGACCGAGCACAGCACCGAGACGTCGAACAGGTGGTGGAGGTTGAACGTCGGCGTGAGAGTGCCCGGGAACTGAACGCGTCCGTCCAGTTGCAACGCCCGTGCCAGGCCGGTCAGCTCGGCGCGCTGCGGTCCGTCACCAACGCACACCAGGTAGGCTCGAGGAACCGTCGCCGCGAGGCGCGCGAACGCCTTGAGGAGAGTCGGATGATCCTTGTCGCGATCCAGGCGAGCGACGATGCCGATCACCAGCGCGTCGGTGGGGATGCCCAAGCGGGCGCGCCAGGCGGCTCGCTCCGCGGACGGCACCGGGACGAACGCATCCTCCGCGAGGCTGTTGGGCATACACACGACCTTACGGCGTGGGATCCCCTCCCTTGCCGTCAGCAGCGCCGCAACGCTGGGGCTGTTTGCGAGCACGCGGTGGGCGACGCGGCAGGCCCATCGATTCGCGATCGCATGCGCCCGGCCGGTGCTCGGGCTCGGGTTCCACCAGCGGCGGCTCGCCACGACGAGAGGAACGCCAGCGAGACGCGCCCACGGTACTCCGAAGATGTTGCTGTAGAGGTCGTGGGCGTGGAAGACGTCGAGGCGCGCCCGGGCCAGGAATCTGGCGAGCCGGATCCCCTGACGGATCGCGCCCGGCCCGTACATGTTCCGCAACGGCACGCGCACCAGTTGGGTCGCAGCCCGCTCGAAGCGGGCCCGCAACGGGCCATCCGCCTGAAAGTGGACGACGGTAAGGTGAAACCGCTCGTGACTGAGATGCTCGGCCCACCGGACTGCGTTGAGCTCTGTGCCGCCGATCTGGAAGTTGTCGATACAAAACGCGAGTCGAATCACAGGGCACACTACCCCAGGGTCGACGCCCACGCTCCCGCTACGTGGGCCACTCCAGCGACGGCGCAGATACGAGACGATGTGGCAGCGGGATGGAGCATCGCGAGACTCCCACCTGAGAGCCAACCCACCCTACCGGAGCGGCTACACCAACCGGGGCGGTGGGCATCAACCTGCCAATCTGGAGCAAGAGTCGGGCCAGGAGCCTACGACCCTGTCAGCGGAGGGGCATCTCGACGACGAACAAGTCGTAGCGTCCCGAGCCGTTCATATCCGAATTGAAGATGACCACCCTGCCGTCGGGACTCGCCTGCGCGAACGGGTCGGCGAAATAGACGGGGTTAATAGAGTAGTGATGAAGGAGCAGCCGCGCGTCGCTGCCGTCGCTGCGTACCACGCCGATGGCCTGCATCCAGGCCACCCCCGGCCACATCGCATCGATGCCGCTCATGAACGACCACTGCCGATTGAGATTGCCGCCCAACTCGGCGTCGGATTGCACCCAGTTGCCGGAATGGTGCACGCCCGCCCCCGCACTGTTGGTGAGAAACCGGGTCTTCACGATCTGGCCGCCACTGGGGTCGTAGCGGTCGAGATCGAACGGGGCGTTGGCATTCACATCGGTCGTCACCCACTGGCTCCGGAGATTCGCGTTGTGCCCGAGCCAGAAGTTGATGCGGTCGCTCTGGGTAGGCCCGAACGTATTGGTGGCCAGGTCCCAGAGCCGGAAGGTGCTGTTGCCGTTGGTCAGGGCGATGTAGCGCCCGTCGCGCTCCAGGCGCCCTTCGTTCAGCCAGCTCTCCCCGTGGGTGCGCAGCTCGTTGGTCTGGCTATTCCACGCAAACGCCACGGTCTGGTCGGTCGTCAACCCGGCAAACCACCCGTCGGTCTTGTCGTGCTGCAACCAGCCGAACCCCGCCTGGTTCAAGGGGAAGTTGCCGGTGTTCTCGGTCTGCATGGTGGCGGTGTTGAACCGCACCACCTGGCTCCCCGTCAGGATGTACGCGATGCGCGGCTGGCTGGCGAGGTTCGAGAAGGTAAAGCACAGGTCCCGGGCCGGCTGCACCGTGAGCCGGCGGTAGTTACTGAAGCCCGCCCCCCGCGTGAAATCCACGAGGTAGTAGGCCATCCCATCGCCGCGGATCAGGATGGTGTGGGTGTTGTTGTTGGTGCCCCAGCCGAGGCTGACTTCGTTCGGGCCGTCGGAGTAGTCGTGCCCGGCGCCGCTGTTGGCCGACGGGGTCGAGCTGCTCGTCACCTTCCACACCTTCACCCGGGTCACCGGGTCGTTGTAGGAGAAGCCCGCCGGCTGGTTGGCGACGTTGAGCGCGAGGTAGGCGCTCAGGTTCGGCGCCTGCCCGCTCGCCACCGGCAAGAGCGTCGGATCGGGCACCGACCCCGACGCCACCGGGGCCTGCACCGTGACGACGGAGGCGCCGCTCTGGCCTTCGACCGTGGCGGTGATGCTCACCGTCACGTTGTCAGCCAGGTCCGTGACCAGGCCGCTCGGTGACACGCTCATTTGGGTGGGGGCGCTGGACGTCCACGTCACGGACCGTCCAGTGAGCGTATTGCCGTTGGCGTCCTTGGGCGTGGCGGTGAGCTGCAAGGTCCCCTGACTCGGGATGGTCGCGGTCGCCGGCGTCACCGCGACCGAGGCGACCGGGACGGCGGCCACGGTGACGGTCGCGCTACCGGCCTTTCCCTCACTCGTCGCGGTGATCGTCGCCGATCCCGCGGCCTTGCTGGTGACGAGGCCGCTCGGACCCACGGTGGCGACGGCCGTGTTGCTGCTCGCCCACGTCACGGTCCGCCCGGTCAGCGCGCTGCCCGCCGAGTCCTTCGGCGTGGCGGTGAGCTGCACGGTCTGCCCCACCGTCAGGTTCGCCGTCGCCGGCGCGACCGCCACCGCGGCCACCGGAACCGACGTCACGGTGAGCGCGGCGGTGTTGCTCTTGCTCTCGCTCGTCGCCGTGATCGTCGCCGAGCCTTGGGTCACGCCCGTGACCTGACCGCTGCTGCTGACGGTCGCGACGCTGGGATTGCTGCTCGTCCAAGAGACCGGCCTTCCGATCAGCGGGTTGCCGGCCGAGTCCCTGGTGGTCGCCGTGAGAGAAAGCGCCTGACCGACGAGCAGGTTGGCTGAGGCGGGAGAGACTTGCAGAGACGCCACGGGTACGTTCGTCACGGTGACGGGCACGGCGGCGCTTTGACCTTCGCTCGTCGCCGTAATGGTTGCGGAGCCTGGTGCCACGCTCGCGACCAGGCCGTTGCTGTTCACACTCGCCACCGACGCATTGCTGCTCGACCAGGAGATCGAGCGGCCGGAGAGGACATTGCCGGCGGAGTCGGCGGTGGTAGCGGTCAGCTGCACCGAGGCGCCTACGAGCAGGCTCACGACGGCCGGGATCACCTTCACCGAGGCCACCGCAGCTGGAACAACCGTGATGGTAGCCGTATCTGAGCCAGAGCCGGAGCTCCCGTGGCCGTGGGCGACGACCTTGAACTTACCATTCTGGGTCGCCTTGTAACCTGCGTAGTGCCGACCACCGTGCGTGTTCGTGTCCGCGATGGTACCACCTGTTACACTCCAATTCACATCAATTGTCGCGGTATCGCCGGCTGGCGTAAGGGCCACCGCCATCAGCTGGGCGGCGCCGTCGGTTGGCATGGTAACAGACTTGGGAGTGATCTGCAGACGGATCGTGGCACCGGGATCGGTGACAGCGAGTGGTTTCTCGCAGCCGAGGGCCGCGAGAGCCACGACGAGCCACGCATCCTTCAGCAAGGCCAATCGACGCGACAACTTATGCTTGAATGTCATGACACTGTTCTCCTTAGCACCCGGGTCTGTGAGACGACAAAGAGCCCCACGAGACTCGTGGTGCGCTCTGCAACGACATGATGGAAGCGGGGGAGGCGGGAACAGCGAGGGCTGGATTGGTCGATACCTGCCGCAGTGCGGACAACGCTCGCGCCGCGGTCGCACGGACCGCTTTCGACAACGCCAGACGCTTGGCCAGCTTGAACGTGAACGGCATAGCCTCGCAACCTCCTGTCACCAGCTCGCCCAAAAACGCAAAGGCCACCAGCTTCGACCCGATGGTCGATCCGCTGGCGGCCCGGCGGGCATGGCGATCAGCTCGCCGTAGCCCCGTAGCTCTGCGTCGCCGTCTTTAGACGGGTTTGCTCTGAGCAGCGACTACTCTGGATGTCCTGTGCGGGGACTACAGCAGCAGCGCGTGTTTGCCTTCGGTGCGCTGGTGCCTGTGGCGCGGGCGCAATGCCGCGTCCCAGCAACGGCGCCAATATACGAGCGGCAGGACTAGGGGCGCAAGCGTCAATTTGACATCACTTTACGTGACCAGACCCGGTGTGATGCAACTCACCTGGGCGTGCAGCCAGACGCGAGGCATTTCTTCAGAGGCTGAAGCTGGTTGGTGACGGTGGGTGGCATAGAATTCGCGCCCCTACGTCCCGGTGCTCGGCGCCAAGGTTGGAAGTCATCTTGCGGACGATTCCGATGGTCATCCTCCGGCGGGGCGGCTCGTGAAGACGCTACTGATCTGTCATCACGATGCGGCCCTCGACCACAGCGGGATCGCGCGCTGGCTGGCGTCGTTTTCGGAGCTGGTCGGCGTAGTACAGGTCCGCGAACCGAGGCAGCGGCTGTGGCGACGGATCCGGCGTGAGGTGACCCGGGTCGGGCCGCTGCGATTCTTGGATGTGCTCGCGTACCGCGCGTACCAACGCGTGGTGCTCGCCGCTGGGGACCGAGCGTGGGAGGCGGGTGCGCTGGAGCGGTTGCGCGCCACCTATCCACCGCTCCCCCCGCGTACGCCCATCCTGGTGACCTCCAGCCCGAACAGCCGCGAGGCGGCGGAGTTCATCCGGGGGTGTGGGCCCGATGTCACACTCGCCCGCTGCAAGAGCCTTCTCAAACGGGAGATCTTCGCGCTCCCTCGGCATGGCACATTCGTGCTGCACCCCGGCGTCTGTCCGGAATACCGCAATGCCCACGGTTGCTTTTGGGCGCTCGCGAGCGGCGATCTTCACAAGGTGGGGGCGACGCTGCTTCGGATCGACGAGGGGGTCGATACGGGACCGGTGTACGGGTACTTCCGGTACGCATACGACGAAGTCGCGGAGTCGCCGTTCGTGATCCAAGAACGGGTAGTGCTCGAGAACCTGGACGCGATCCGGCAGGCGCTGATCGATGTGACAGCAGGGCGCGCCGCCCGGCTCGACGTCTCCGGCCGTCCGTCCGCCGTCTGGGGCCAACCGTGGCTGACCAAATATTTCCACTGGAAATACCGCGCGTGGAGACGCCGTCGTGAAAGCGCTTGCGCTGCTGTACCATGACGTGGTCGACGGGGGTGACTGGGATGCGAGCGGTTTTCCCGACCCCGTGTCCGCCACCTACAAGTTTGACCGCCACGACTTTGAGCGGCACTTGGAGGCCGCCTCCGCGGTCGCGGCGCGGCGCGGCACGGTGTACGATCTCGTCGAAGGTCTCCTGGGCCCACCGCCTGTCCTCCTGACCTTCGACGACGGCGGGGCGAGCGCGTACGGCTGCGTCGCCGATCTACTTGAGGGTGCGGGGTGGCGCGGTCACTTCTTCATCACTACGGACTACCTCGGGACGCCGGGCTTCGTCGGGGGGGCCCAGATTCGCGAGCTCGCGGGGCGGGGCCACGTGATCGGCACGCATTCCTGCTCGCATCCCACGCGGATGGCGCGGTGCAGCTGGGATCGCCTGATCGGAGAGTGGAGCCGGAGCGCGCAGGCGCTGGCCGAAGTGTTGGGCGAGCCCGTGCGGGTTGGCTCGGTGCCGGGCGGCGCGTTTTCACGGCGTGTTGCGGCGGCGGCTGCCGCTGCGGGGCTGACTGCGCTGTTCACGTCCGAGCCCACCGTGCGGTGCCGGGTCGTGGACGGCTGCCTCGTCGTCGGGCGCTACACCCTGCGGCGTGGAGCACCGGCAGCGGTCGCCGCTGCGCTCGCGTCCGGCGCCGTAGCGGTGCGGCTGCGCCAGTTCTGGCTGTGGAATCTCAAGAAGGTGGCCAAGGCCGTGGGGGGCGATCTCTACCCGGCGCTCTCGCGCCTGGTGCACCAGCGCGCGCGCCACGGTTCTCCGGGCGCGACGCGCGCCTAAACACGAGCAACGACGTCGTCGTACGGGTGGGAGTTACCGACTGCCCCGGCGCAACAGCATCACCGGGATTGTGCGGAGCATGATCTTCAGGTCTTCGAGCGCCGATTGGCGCCGGATGTACTCGAGATCATAGTCGACTTTACGGCGCACGTCGTCCACCGAGGTGTCGTACCCCTGGTTGACTTGAGCCCAGCCCGTGATACCGGGGCGCACCCGCTGGCGCCGGGGGTACGTTTCGATTTGCTCGCGCAGGTACACGAAGATGTCGGGTTGTTCGGGGCGCGGCCCGACGATGTTCATATCGCCCTTCAGCACGTTGAACAGCTGGGGCAACTCGTCGAGTCGGAACGTGCGCAGCAGTCGGCCGATCGGTGTGACGCGCTCGTCCTCTGCTTGTGCCCATACTTGCTTCCCGTTCTCGTCGGCGGGGCGCATCGTGCGGAATTTGTACATCGTGAACGGCGAGCCGCCCAAATCCATGCTGCGCCGTGTGTTTCCGCCGACACCTGTGAGTGCCCTGCGGTCGAGCCCGACGCGGGGTTGCATGTAGAGCACCGGTCCGCGGGACGTCAGCTTGATCAATGCCGCGATCAGCAGCAGCACCGGCGACGCGACCACGATTCCGGTGGCCGCAACCACGATGTTCACGACACGCCGGCCCCACCGCTCTCGATCAGTGGGACGGAGGGTCGATGCGTGTACGAGCGAAAGCGTCGGTCGGCTGGATCGTGCCGGTCGGGAAGGAGTGAGCGTCGTCGTCATGGCCCGCAGACATGGCAAAGTCCGTGCGCGCGCCGAGGCCCGATGACGCCAGCGCGAGCCTGCCCCGGCGTGCAGCGGTTCGCAGCCGGCACCGCCACGTTTCGCAGCCGTGCCTATGGCGCGGAGGCGGCGAGTGTGGAGTGGTCGCGACGGGCGGGCTCCGGCTCTCGGGATTTCTTCGTGCCGTCGGGGGGTTCCGAGTGACAGGGCTCCTTCCTATATAGCGTGCGCGCAACATGCGGTGCAGCACGACGGGCTCCCCATTATCCGGGCACAGAACTTGTCGACTATCGGCGAGTCGCCAGCACGAAAGGACCATGCACACCACCTACGAACCGGCACCGCCTCCGCCTCCGGTGCCTTTGCCCGGTGTCGCGCGCGCCATGGTAGCCGGCTTTCGTCGGGTGCGCGCGCACCCGGTGCTGAATCCCACCGCCTTCGAGGAGTCGTGGCGTGAGCGGGCGGGCCACGCCGTCGACCCCGATCACCGGCCACATCTCGTCGCCGCACTCGACTGGCTGGGGCAGGCGCAGGATGCGACTGGCCAAGGGGGCATCGCCCGCGGGTACAGCCTCGGCTGGAATCCGTTCTTCGGGTCTCGCGCGTGGCAGCCCGCCGACCCCGGGGCGACGGGAGACATCATTCCGGTGCTGTATGTCGCGGCCCGCCACCTGCACCGCCCGGAACTCGCCGAGCGCGCCGAGCAGGCGGCACGTTGGGAGCTCGAGCTGCAGCTCCCGTCGGGCGCGGTGCGGCGTGGTGTCGTCGGCGAGCGCACGGCATCCGCGACCTTCACCACCGGGCGCGTACTGCTCGCGTGGCTGGCGGCGTTCGGGGAGACGGGCGCGGGGATCTTCGCCGGCGCCGCGCGTCGCGCCGCGTGGTTCCTGCTCGCCACGCTGGGCGAGGACGGCGTGTGGCGCCAGGGCGTCTCGCCGGAGGCGCCCCGGCCAACCGCACTGTGCAATGCGCGCACAGCATGGGCCCTCGCGGAGGCGGGACGGCGTCTACGGGCGCCCGAATTCTCTGCCGCCGCGGCGAAGGCCTTTCGGGCGGTGGCGCGGCGCCAGCATGACGACGGCTGGTTGCCCGACTGCTGTTTTACCGATCCGCTCCGGCCGCTGTTGCACAGCGTGGCGGCCGCGATCGGCGGCCTGCTGGAGGGTGGTCGCGTGCTGGGTGATGCGGGCCTGATCGCGCGAGCGACCTCTGCGGCCGCGCGGGTGGCACGGGCCGTTGATCCGGCGGGACGGGTGCCCGGACGCTTGGCGATCGGATGGCGGCCCGCCGCATCCTGGGACTCGCTGGCCGGCGTGGCGCAGATGGCGAATATCTGGCTGCGCCTGCACGAGATCACCCGCGACCGTCAGTGGCTCGAACCCGTGGACGTCGTCCTGCGCTTTCTCAAGTCCACCCAGAACCGCACCACTCAGGATCCCGGCGTGCGTGGAGGTCTCAAGGCATCGTTTCCCGTCGGCGCTGGGAACGACTCCTATCAGGTGCTGAGCTCGGCGACGGCAGGGTTCGCGGAGTCGCTGATCCGCGATGAGCGTCGCCGCGCCGGGATCAGCCCCCTGGCGGTCAGGGGCGCGGCTTAGGGCGAGCTTGGGTCAGGGAGCCGCGCTGGCAGGCGGACAGTCGACCTCGAAGTAGAATCGGGTTCCCCAATCCGGGCGGGTTTCCACCTCGAGCTCGGCGCCCATGGCCTTCACAAGCTTGCGACAGATGGCGAGTCCCAGGCCGGAACTCGAAAACTGATGGCGCCCGCCGGCCGGCGCGGCCCTCACCGCCTGGTGCGAACCGCGCAGCACGAGGGGGTCGATGCCGACGCCGGTGTCGCGAACGGAGAACTCCAGCCGCCGCGAGTCGATCGGTCGCGCTGCCAGCTCCACGAAGCCCGTGTCGGTGAACTTGACCGCATTGGTGGCGAGGTTGAGGAGCACGCGCGACAAGGCCCGGGCGTGTCCCACGCGCCACTCGGGCACGGGATGCACGAGGCGGAGCGCCAGGGCCTTTTCCTCGGCGATGGGCTGGATCATGCTGCGCACCGATGCGAACGTCTCCGCCACCGAGAACGGTCCGGGCGCGCGGTCCACCAACCGGTTGCCGCCCCGGGTGAGCTCGAGCACGTCGCTCGCTGTGGCGCACAGACAAAGCGCGGCGCTGTAGATCAGGCCGAGTTGGCGACTCTGCTCCGGGGTCACCGTGCCACCTTGGCCCTGCTGCAGTGCTTCCGCGAGGAAGAGAATGGAGGTGAGGGGCGAGCGCAGGTCGTGCGCGAGCTCTACGACGAGGTCGAGCCCGTTTGGGCCGGCCAAGCAGGCGGTCAGATCCTGCGGCTCCTGCGCCGGCTCCGGCTCCGGAGCGGGCCTCGGGATCGCCGTCACGACCGGCCAGTCGAGCCGTTCAGCGGTGTTCGACCGCATCTCCATCACCCCTCCGCGTATCACGCGGCTTGCCCGCCCGATTCACCCACATGAGCCTCGACCGGCGTCTCCTCCGTCCCACCCGCCCCGGGCTCACGCTCGACCACCCAGCCGGCAGTCGGGCTGCGCTGCAGTCCGTGGCGCTCCATCAGCCGGTACAAGGTGGTCCGGTCCACGCCCGCGATGCGGGCGGCCTTCGACATGTTGCCACTGGCCCGGTTCACGAGCCAGGTCAGGTACTGGCGCTCGAACTGCGCAATGACGCGGTCCCGAGCGGCGTGATAGCTCTCTTCGAGCAAGGTCGAGATCAACGACGCGGGATTCGCGCTCGTGTCCGCCGCCCCGGCATCTCCCGTGAGATGCAAGTCTTCGGGCCGGATCTCGGCGCCCGGTTCCACGACCACGGCGACGTGCTCGATCACGTTCTGCAGCTCACGGACATTCCCGCGCCAGGCGTAGCCGCACAGCGCGCGGAGCGCCGCGTCGGTCAAGCGGGGGAACGGTGCGCCCTTTCGGCGATGACGCACCCAGTAAGTGGACAGGAAGTAGTCCGCCAGGAGCGGGATGTCCTCGGGCCGCTCGCGCAGCGCCGGGACGTTGATCGGCACCACGCGCAGGCGATAGTACAGGTCCTCGCGCATGTCACCGGATTTGACGGCGGCTTCGGGGTCACCGTTGGTCGCGGCGATGAAGCGGACGTTCACGACGGCGTCGGTCGTCTCGCTGCCCACGCGCCGAACGACGCCGTCCTGGATGACGCGCAGGAGCTTCGCCTGGATCGATTTCGGCATTTCGACCAGCTCGTCGAGAAACAGGGTGCCGCCGTGCGCGGCCTCGAGCAACCCCGGTTTGTCGCGCACTGCCCCCGTGAAGGCACCCTTGCGGTGGCCGAACATCTCGGACTCGAGCAGGCCCTCGGGCAGCGCCGCGCAGTTTACCGCTACGAAGGGGCGGCTCGAGCGGCGGCTGTGATGATGAATGAACTGCGCGATCATCTCCTTGCCGCTGCCGCTCTCTCCCGTAACGAACACCGAGGCATCGGTCGGCGCGACCTTGCGGGCAAGCTCAATCGCCCGGCGAAACGCCGGGGCGGTGCCGAGAAGAGTGAGCTTGTCCGTCTGCACCTGCGCCCGGTCGAGCGTTTCTTGCTGCTCCCGGGTCTCGCGCGCGACCAACAGCGTATGCACTGCGCGCCCGATCAAGACTTGCAGGTGTGAGGCAGAGAACGGTTTCGGGAGGTAGTCGAACGCACCCTGGCGCAACGCCTCGACGCTCGACTCCACGCTGGGATTCCCCGTCATCACGATCACGATCGTATCGTGATTCGTCCCGAGCGCGGCTCGCAGCAAGGCGAGCCCGTCGACCTGGGACATGTAGAGGTCCACGAGCACGACGTCGAAGGCGCGGCGCTTGAGCAGCTCGAGCGCGTCTTGGCCTCGGCTGGACACCGTGACGTCGTACCCTTCGTGCCGGAGCACCGCGGCGCAGCTTTCGCGCAGCGTGTGCTCGTCGTCCACCACGAGAATGCGCACCCGGGCCTTCGCTTCCGGCCCGATCGCCAGCAGCGCAGCAGGCTCACGCCCCTCGCCGGGCTGGACGCCGTCCTGGGTCATCGGAATGGACATCGTCCTCGTCCTCGATAACGGTCGCCCTGTCTCCTACGCACAGTTCGGGCCACATTGTCGCGAACTCGCAGCGAACCCGGTTTTGCCCCATGAATTCAGCAACAACCGACCGGGCGTACAGCCGTCGGCACCGCCCGAACGCACCAAGGTGCATCCGCTACGGGGCCCTCATTGCACTGAATTGCGGCATCAGTGCGGAGGGTCTGCGGCGTCGTACGGGTATCGGACTTGCCACATGCAGCGCGCATGACACGACGCTGTGCGGAGCCACGCCGCGCGCCACCCGGAGAGGTACGCCTTCAATGACCTTGAGCCACCTGCCGCTTCCACCTAGTTCGCCTCCACCGGTGATCGTTCCCCCGTCGTCGAAATCGCTCAGCACGGAGTGGGGTGGTGCCGAGTCGGAAGGAGGGGTCGATTGGCGGCGGGTGTTGAGCGCGGTCCTGCGTTTCAAGTGGCTCATCTGCGGCGTCACCATCCTCGGGACTGCGGCGGGCTTTGGCGTCGCGCGCTTCGTCCGGCCCCAGTATGGGGCGCAGGCAACTATCTGGATCGACGCAACGGAGCGCGAGCGGTGGGGTCAGGGCCAGGACCGGGGGCCCATCCGGCAGGGCCAGCTGCTCGACCCCCAGGCCTGGGTGGATCTCCTAAAGTCGTACGTCGTGCTTGATCAAGTGGTCCGGGACCAGCGGTTGTTCGTGAGCCCCGAGTCGCGGGCCGACGAACCACTCGTGGCGACGTTGCAGGTGACGGGACAGTACCGGCCAGGAGCCTATCGTCTCAAGGTCGACTCGGACCGTCGGACGTATACGCTGGCCACGGTTGAGGGCCAGGTCGTGGAGCGTGGGACGGTGGGTGACTCCATCGGGACTCGGCTCGGGTTGGCCTGGGCTCCCGCCGCGAGCACGCTGCCGACCGACCGAGCCGTCGGGTTCGGTTTGTCGACCCTGCGGGACGCGGCGCGCTCGCTGGCCGACTCGTTGAGCGCACAATTGGATGCGGAAGGGAACTTCCTCCGGCTCGAGTTGCGGGGTCCCGATGCACCGCGCATCACCGCCGTGGTCAACGCGGTAGCCGAGCGCTACGTGCAGGTGGCGTCCGACCTCAAGCGGAAGAAGCTGAGCGAGCTCACCAAGATTCTGGCCGAGCAGTTCCAGAGCGCGCAGGGGAATTTGCGGAGCGCCGAAGCGGCGCTCGAACGATTCCGGGAGCGGACGATCACGCTACCGAGCGACCGGCCGCCTCCCGTGGCGCTGGGCGCGCCGGGCGGGGCCGGCGGAGGCGCCCAGGGCGCCGAGCTGGATCCAAAGTTTGGGACCTTCTTCAACATGCAGTTCGATCGGGAGCGGATCCAGCAGGATCGCGAGGCGCTGCAGCGTTTGCTGGCGCAGGTCCGCGACTCCACCGGCATCTCCCCCGACGAGCTTGCGGTAGTCGGGTCCGTCCAGGCGAACCCTGACCTCGCCGCCGCGCTTACCGAGTTGACCTCGAAGCGGGCGAATCTTCGCGCCTTGCAGTACCGTTACTCCGACCAGTACCCGCCCGTGCAGCACCTGACGGGCGAGATCGCCACGCTCGAGCGCCAGACGATTCCCGCGCTGGCGCGCGGGCTGCTCGATCAGCTCACGGCCCGCGACGCGGAGCTCGGTCGGCGCCTGGGTGCGGACTCGAAGAGCCTGCGTCAAATTCCGGCGCGGGCCGTCGAGGAGGCCCGGCTGCGACGCTCCGTGACCATGGCCGAAAATATCTACACCATGCTCCAGCAGCGGTACGAAGAGGCACGCCTGGCGGAGGCGAGCACGATTCCCGACGTCCGCATCCTCGACGCTGCGGTGGTGTCGCGGCAGCCCGTGCGGGACCTGGCGGGGCGAATGATCCTGCTCGGCTTCTGCGGCAGCTTCGGGCTCGCCGTTGTGGGCGCGGTCCTGCTCGATCGCATCGACCCCAGAGTGCGCTACCCCGACCAGGTCTCACGCGAGATGGGGTTGACGATCCTGGGCGCCGTGCCGCACCTGCGAACGCTGCCGCACGGGCGCCACGGTCGCGGCCGCGTGCCCGAGGATGTCAACCAGGTCGTGGAGGCCTTGCGAGCCGTGTGCCTCAACCTGGTGTACGCGCACGGCGGGCGGGCGCCCTTGCTCGTCACGATCACGAGCCCCGGAGCCGGTGACGGCAAATCGTTCCTCGCCGCCAACCTGGCACACACCTTCGCGGATGGCGGGCATCGCACCCTGCTCATCGACGCCGACATCCGGCGCGGCGTGCTGCACCGCCGGTTGAGCGCCCACCGCCGCCCGGGTCTGAGTGACCTCCTCCGTGGCGAGACCCCGCTCGACGCCATCGTGCAAGCGACGCCGTACCCGTCGCTCTCGCTGATCGCCTGCGGCACGCGCGCGTACAACGCCCCGGAGATGTTGGCGTCACCCGCGATGTCGCAGCTCGTGAACGGCATGCGCTCCGGCTACGACGTGATCTTGATCGACAGCCCGCCGCTCGGGGCCGGGGTGGATCCCCTGATCCTGGGCACGCTGACCGGGACCCTTGCCCTCGTGCTGCGGACCGGATACAGCCACCGCGATGTCGCGACGGCCAAGCTGGAAATGCTCCAGCGCCTGCCTGTGCGGCTGCTGGGAGCGATCATGAACGACGTTCCGGCCGGTGGGGCCTACCGCTCGTACTCCTATTACCTGCCCGGCTATGAAGCGATGGATGAGGAACGGGGAAGCGGGCGGGTGCCGGTCTAGGGGGTCGTCGTGGAGGCCGGGTTGACTCCCTCGTCAAAGCGGCGCAGCCACCCGCCGGAGTCCGCCCGCCCAGTCCGGACGGCGGCGGCCGCTCGCACCAACAGATCGACCGGCTCGATCGGCGCGTAGCCGACGTTGGCTACGGCTTCGTAGCCGCAGCGGACTCGAACGGGCGAAGCCGCGGCGGCCCCGGCCGTCCCGGTCACCGTCGTCGCGGCCACCGAGCTGGCGAGCCGCTCGGCGAGGCGGCGCGCCCCCCCCGCATCCGTGCCGGGGGCGAGCACCGCGAACTCGGTCGCGCTGAGGCGGCCGATCACGTCCGACAACCGCGCGGCCGATTTGATCGCCTGCACATACCGGCCGAGGCCGGTCCCGCCCTGTGGCGGGGCAGCACCGGGCTCGGGCGGCTCGACGTCGAGTGCGAGCACAATGCAGGCGAGGGGACCGTGTTCCCGGAATGCCTGCGATCCCAGCTCGCGCGCGCGCCGTGCGAGCCCCTGCCGGTTGTAGAGTCCGGTTGCGGCATCGAGCAACCCTTCCGTTCGGGCCCGGTCGGCGTCGAGCTTGGCGTGCACGTACGCGCCGATCTTGAGGAGGATCTCGTCCGCGTCGTGCGGTGGCGCGATGCACTCCCAGGCACCGGCACGCAATGCGGCCAGCCGCTGCACGCGCGTGGCGGCCTCGCGGATCATCAGGAGAATCGGCGTGCTACTGGAGACGCGCGGATCGGCCCGAAGCGCGCGACACAGCTCGACGCCCGGCATGTCCGGCAGCTCGGCGTCCACCAGGATCACGTCCGGCTCCGTGGTGCGGGCGCGCTCGAGGGCATGCTGACCGGAGCGCTCCTGGAGAACGGCGTACCCGCCACCCTCCAGCAGGCTCCTGAGCCAGCGAGTCGTCTCCTGTCCGTTGCCGGTCAGGAGCACGAGTGGCAATCCGCCCTGTGGCATCCGCTCGGTCATTCGCCCTCCAAAGTGGCGGCGGGGTTCCCCGATTCCCGTCGCCACCAGTGTGCGCCTGCAAACCCGGGGCCGTTGTGAGACGAGGTCCGTGAGGCGGAGTTCGCGCTGCAACAGCCCGCGTTGCGCGGCTCGACCGCGTCGGCCTGCCGCGCGGGCGCAACGCACGATGCCTGCCCGACGCCGTCCCCGGCCCGTCCGGCACGACGCCTAACCCCTTGTCATGCTGATCAATAACGGGGAGTGCGTGGCTTACTCGCGTCGCCCGGGCCTCAAACTTGAAGTGCAGGAGCGTGACCCCCAAGCCATCGAGTATGCGTTGCAGATTCTGTAAAACACACCGCAGTGAGCAGAGCAAGCCCCAGCGACGCGCCCGTCCGAGCCGCGTGGCGATATGCGAGCGATGCGGCGAGCCGATCCTGTCACTGCCGGACATCATGCTCGATGCGGGGGACGGCCGGCTGGCACAGCTCGCGCGGTTCGGTCTGGCGATCACCGGCGACCCGTTGCTCGAACTCAAGCGTGAGGGCATCTGACGGATGTGCGGCATCGTGGGGTACGTCGGGCCGAGAGAGGCGGTGTCGTTTCTGGTCGAGGGTTTGGCCCGCCTGGAATACCGGGGATACGATTCCGCCGGGGTCGCGGTGCTGAACGGCAGGGGCGTGGAAACCCGCAAGCTCGCCGGACGGATCGCCGGCCTGCGCGAGCTGCTCGCTCGGGCGCCGGTGCACGGGCGCTGCGGCATCGGACATACGCGCTGGGCGACCCACGGCGCACCCACGGAGCGCAACGCTCACCCCCACAGCGACTGCACCCGCACGGTGGCCCTCGTGCACAACGGCATTATCGAGAACGCGGACGTGCTCCGGAAGCGGCTGGAGCAAGACGGCCATCGCTTCGCGACTGAGACCGACACCGAGACGCTGGTACATCTGATCGAAGAGTCGCCCGGCGCGACACTCGAAGAGCGCATCATCGCGGCCCTGGACCACGTGGAGGGGACGTACGGCATTGCGGTGGTGGCCGAGTCCGATCCCGGGAAAATCGTGGTGGCGCGCCGCGGCTCCCCGGTGCTTCTCGGGGTCGGGGACGGGGAGTTTCTGGTCGCCTCCGACGCGAGCGCGGTGCTGGGGCATACCCGGTCCGTGGTCTACCTCAACGACGGCGACGTCGCGGTGGTGACCGCGGAGGGCTATCGCGTCCTGGACCGTGAGGCGCGCGTGCAAGAGCGAGCGGTCGACGATATCGAGTGGGATCTGGATGCGATCGCCCTCGACGGCTATCCCCACTTCATGCTCAAGGAGATCTGCGAGCAGGCTGAGACCGTGCGGAGCACGCTCCGGGGACGACTGCTCGTCGCGGAGGGGACGGCGCGCCTCAACGGCCTGAACCTCACCGCGGAGCAGTGCGGGGCGATTCGCCGGATCGTGATCGTGGCATGCGGTACGTCGTGGCACGCCGGGCTGGTGGGCCGCCACGTGCTGGAGGAGCTGACCGGCATCCCGGTCTCGGTCGAATACGCGTCGGAGTATCGGTACCGCCGACAGGTCCAGCTCCCGGGCACGGTGACCATTGCGATCTCGCAATCGGGGGAGACGGCGGACACGCTGGAAGCGCTGCGCGCGGCGAAGGCCACGGGCTCGACCGTGCTCGGTCTCGTCAACGTCGTCGGCTCGACGATCGCCCGCGAAGCGGACGGGGGGATCTACCTGCACGCGGGCCCGGAGATCGGGGTCGCGTCGACCAAGGCGTTCACGTCCCAGGTCGTCGCGCTGTTACTGCTCGGGCTGTACCTCGGGCGCCAGCGGGGGCTGGAGGCGGATGAGGGGCGTCGGCTGGTCGCGCAGCTGGTCCGGCTCCCGGAGCTGGTGGAGCGCACGCTCGCGGTCGAGCCGCAGGTGCGAGCGCTGGCCGAGCGTTATGCGGACGCCCGCAATGCCCTCTATCTGGGCCGCGGCGTCACCTTCCCGGTCGCGCTCGAGGGCGCGCTCAAGCTCAAAGAGATCTCCTACATCCACGCCGAGGGCTATCCCGCGGCCGAGATGAAGCACGGACCCATCGCCTTGATCGACGAGAACATGCCGGTCGTCTGCCTGGCGCCCAAGGATCCCGTGTATCCCAAGGTGGTTTCGAACATGCAGGAAGTGAAAGCCCGGGGAGGCCGCATTATCGCGATCACGAGCGAGGGCAACGGTGATTTGAGCAACCTGGCCGATCACCAGGTCGCCGTGCCGGCGAGCCCCCCCCTGATCGCACCGGTGCTGACGGTGATTCCGCTCCAGCTCCTGGCGTATCACATCGCCGTCCTGCGCGGCTGCGACGTCGATCGGCCGCGCAACCTGGCAAAGAGCGTAACGGTGGAGTAACGCGATGAATCCCAGAATGGCTGTGCGTCTGCTGGTGCTGCTGCTGCTCATTCGTCCGCTGGCGGGCCAGACCGCCACGCGGGCGCCGCAAGGCGATTTCGAGCCGGGTGACCAGATCCTGCTCGAAGTCGAGGGAGACAGCCAGTTCACTCATATCTTCAACGTGGGCCCTGGACCCGCGCTCACGCTTCCGGTCATCGGCGCGATCCCGCTCGGCGGCGTGCGACGTGCCAACGTGGAGGCGTATCTCGCGGAGCAACTGGCGAAATACATGAAGCACCCCGTGGTTCACGCGAAAGTGCTCGTTCGCCTGGGCGTACTCGGCGAAGTGGAGCATCCCGGGTATTACGCGGTCCCCGCCGGCGCCGTCGTGTCCGACGCCCTGATGGCGGCGGGCGGGCCCACAAAAGACGCGAAGTTCACGGGCGCCCGCATCGAGCGGGAGGGCAAGGGGCTGTACGAGGGGAACGCCTTCCAGGATGCGTTCGCGCGCGGCATGACCATCGAGGGGCTCGGCCTGCGCACCGGAGACCGCATCGTGGTGCCGCGCCGCGGCGATCCCGAACATACGGTCCGGATCATCAGCCTCATCGTGGCGATCCCGGTCGCGATCTTCACCGTCAAGCAGCTGGCTCGGTAAGGCGATGCGCGTTCTCTCCGTCGTGGGCGCACGCCCGAACTTTATGAAGCTCGCTCCCGTCGACCGCGAGCTGGTGCGACGCGGTGTCGAGCACGTGATCGTCCATACCGGCCAGCACTACGATCCGGGCATGTCGGACGCTTTCTTCGAGCAGCTCTGGATCCCGGCGCCGGACCACGACCTCGGCGTGGGGTCGGGGTCGCACGCGCAACAGACGGCTGCGGTGATGCAGCGCCTCGAGCCCGTGGTCGTCGAGGTCCAGCCGGATCTCGTGCTGACGTATGGTGACGTGAACTCCACCGTTGCCGCCGCGCTCGTGGCCGCGAAGCTCCAGATGCGCGTCGGTCACGTGGAGGCCGGGCTGCGCAGTCGCGACTGGACCATGCCCGAGGAGATCAATCGCGTCGTGACGGATCGGCTGTCGGATCTGTTGTTCCTGCCGTCCCGGGACGCCGCCGCGAACCTCGAGGCCGAAGGCATCCCCGCCGATCGCATGCACTTCGTCGGCAACGTGATGATCGATACTTTGTGCTGGGCCTTGCCGCAGGCGCTGCTGCTGGATGCGCCGGCGCGCTTCGACGTGGAGGGGTGTCGCTACGCCGTCGTCACGCTGCACCGGCCGGCCAACGTGGACGACCCCGCGGTGCTGCGGGAGTTGCTCGAGGCCCTGGCCCGGCTCGCGGACCGCGTCCCCGTGCTGTTCCCCGTGCACCCGCGCACGCGCGCGCGCATTCTCGAGCTGCGGCGGCCGCCGACCGATCGGGGCCTGCGGCTGATCGAGCCGGTCGGCTATCTCGACATGCTGAGCCTCGTCGCGAACGCCGGCCTCGTGGTCACCGATTCGGGCGGGCTGCAGGAGGAGACCTCGTTCCTCGGCGTGCCATGCCTCACGGTGCGACCGAATACGGAGCGCCCGATCACCTGCACGCATGGGACCAATCGTCTCGTGCAGCCACAGCGCGACGCGATTCTCGCGGCAGCCGAGCGCGCCCTCGGGCGGCGCTCGCCGGCCCGACCCGTCATCGAGCGGTGGGACGGCCAGGCCGCCGCGCGGATCGCGCAGGTCGTGTGCGATGGCGAGCGCTTCGAGCTGGACGGTGCGCTGGCAGCGCCGGCACACGCGCCGCGACGGGCAGTCGCGATCCCGCAACCGCTGGGCGCGAGCTGACGCGAAGCGCGTGAGCGACAGCGTGAGAGACATCCCGAGTGTGCGTAACCGAGGAGGTAGGTGAATGAGCGATGCAGCGACCAGCGGGGAGCGGACCGCACGCCGCTCCCCGCGGCGCTCCGTACAATGTCGCAACGCAGCCACTTCCGTCGTTGTAGGTGTGGCGCGCGCGTTCTAGTGTAGGCGCGACGACTGAGGCTCCACACCTGATGTGTTCGCCGCGATGCATGACGGCGACACTGCAACGCATCTCTCAATTCCACAACAACCTGTCGAAGCGTCGCGACTGGCACCTGTCTTGCTAGGCGCCTCCCATAGGAATCTCGAGTTGATGATCCTGCGAGGAGGCGGAGCATGCTGACACATACAATTCTGCGCTTGGGGCCCGGCTTGGCGGCCGCTGCGCTGTTAGCGATGGCGTGCCAGGACTCAACGCCATCGACTTCGGTCAAGGGTAAGCCAAACTTCTGGGCCGGGCCACCGCCGCAATGCCCCGCCGGCAAATGGACGGGCGGCGGGCGCATCGATCCACCGGGCAACTATGATGCGGTGGATGAGACATCTGGAGGCATGCCCCCGAGATACAGCGACGGGCTCCCCCCGATGAACGGTAAGGTGACCTTCGGGTTCAATGTCTTTCTCGCCGCGGATCAGAACACAGGGCAATGCTTCGTACAAAAGGGCGAGATCCAAGTCAACCATCACCCGGCGAGGGTCGCCTGGCACGTGTCTATCCACAACGGGGTGGATGACTTCGACAATGCCACCGTCTTTGCCGCGGTGTTCCCCGACAACAGTGGAAGGGGCTTCTGTGTCGTAGTGGGTCTGCCCGAGACGTTCATGACCGCGCGCGTCAACGCGAACCGCGGCTTTGAAAAGGTGCAATTCGAGGCTTGCGACAACGATCGTGGCCAGCGGCAGAACAGCCGAACGGATGCCATGCGCTGGCGGGCGAGCGGTTCTGCCAGTGGCGACGGGGGCGACACCGGCCTCACGTACTTGACTGGCGGCAACATCGTGGAGCATGGCGGGCCGTGAACGGGCGGCAACATCCAGGCTCACTGCGAACTTTGGAATCATAAGGAAGGAGTGACTGATGAACGGCAAGAGCATGCATTGGGTGAGCGGTCTCGCGGTCCTCGGCGTCGCCGTCGGGCTGACGGCCGGGTTCGCGGTGGCAGGCGCTGCCCAATCGGTGAGCGGGAAGGCGTACAGCACGTACGTCAACACGCCGCTCGGCTCCAGTGGTTACTCGCCATTGGCCGTGCTGCCGCCCGTCTCGGGGACGGACGGAGCGGAGGCAGACGCCGCAGGCAGTGCGCTGAACGTCGCGGGCGCCCTGTCGTCCGATTTCCTCAACAGCATCACGTCGGGTGAACTTGGAACGACGGAGTCGGGCGCGCAGAGCACGGCCAGCGCCGCGAGCGTCAACATCCTGAACGGGCTCATCACGGCGGATGAAGTGGTGGCCAACGTCATGAGCAGCGTCATCCAAGACGGGGCCTTCAGTAACGCCGACGGCTCGACCTTCACCAACCTCGTGGTGGCTGGCGTGCCCATCACCTCGGGCGATGCGGCCGTGGCTCCGAACACCAGCACCACCCTGCCCGGCGTGGGGTACGTCGTGCTGAACGAGCAGATCCCTTCGGGCGACGGAGTCACGAGCAGTGGCCTGACGGTGAACATGATTCACGTGTACCTGCAGAGCCTCACGGGCGCTACCTGCGTACTGGGCGTATGTACGCCTGGGGCGCTCACGAACACCGGTGAGATCATCGTCGGGTCGGCGACGAGCGGCGTCGCCCGCTGACGCGGTTGCTCGAGCGCGATAACGTGGTGCAGTCCGTGCCGGCAACGGTTATGTAGGGAGTTGAGTTATAGGTTGGTCGTGGGGTTGACGTGCTGGCCTAGCCCGTGTTGCGGGGCCGCGACTCCATGCGGCGGGTGTGTGGCGCGCACGGTTTAGCGCGCGCGCCACGTTGACGCCTCGCAATTGATGCGCCGGCAGCGCGCTGCGCGGCGGCGACAGCCCGTGTAACTCTCGATTTCACAAGTAGCTCTCGAAGCCCGGCGAATGGCATCTGTCTTGCCGCGCCTCCGCAGCAGTTCGGCTGTACGCCCCTGCTGAGGAGGCAGAGCATGTTCAGGCAGATCAATCTTGGGCTCGCGCCGTGCCTCGTGGCCGCTACACTGTTCGCGTGGGGCTGCGATCGACCTGCGACCCCGGCGGGTCCCAAACCCTCGTTTTCGGACGGCACCAGGTCTTGTGCGGCGGGCGCGCGGTTCACGGGCGGCGGCCGCATCGACCCACCGGTTGCTGGGAAGACGACCTTCGGCTTCCACGTGGACGCGAGGGACTGGTGCTCGAGCACGGGCCCGATCAACGGCCAGGTCCAGACCGTGAATCATCCGACCAAGACCTTGATTCACAGCCTGACAATCGACGACTTCGTCTCGATCGAGGATCCGGACTTCGGGCGGTGCGCGTTCTTCCGCGGAACGGCGCGAGTGAAGGAGGGCAACGGGAGCTGGGTGCAGGAACCCTTCGGCGCCGTCGCGTGTGACAAGGACGAGCCGGGCTCGAGTCCGGGCCTGGGCCCCGACCGTTATGGGATCTCGCTCCCGGATGAGGACCGCGAGACCGGGGTCACGGAACTCACGGGCGGCAACATCCAGGCACATTAGGAACGTGAAAGGACGGGCCGAAGAATGAGACGTTCGAGGATTCGAGCCGTGCAGGTCGTCGTGGCGCTGTGGCTGTTGAACGGCGTCACCGCGGCGCTCGCTCCGGTTACACCGGCGCAGTCGGTGAGCGGGCAGGCGTACGGCGCGCTCGTGCAGGGCCCAAGCGGCACGCAGCAGTTGGCACTGGCGGTGCTCCCCGCCGTGGCGCCGACGGACGGTGCCATGGCGGACGGCGAGGCCGACGCGCTGAGCGTGCCGGGCACGATCACCACGGAAGCCCTCACGGGCAACACGTCGGGGTCGATCGGAGACGCTGCCGCCGCCCAGAGCGTGGCGACGGTGTTCAACGTGAACCTGCTGAACGGGCTGATCACCGCGACTAACCTCACCGCCACGGTGAGCAGCACGAGCAACGGCGCGCGGGCGACGAGCAACGCGCTGGGGTCGACGTTCGGCAACTTGGTGGTGAACGGCGTCCCCATGACGTCGGGCGACGGCGCCATCGCGCCGAACACCCGGGTGAACCTGCCCGGCGTCGGCTACGTCGTGCTCAACGAGCAGCGGCCTACGGGAGACGGCGTCCGCGCGAGCGGTCTCACCGTCAACCTGATTCACGTCGTCTTGCAGAGCCTGACCGGCGGCGGCTGTACGTTGCTCGGCTGTCTCCCCGGCGTGCTGACGACGACGGGCGAAATCATCGTGGGCTCTGCCAGCAGCACCGCTGCCATGTGATGGGGATTCGCGGAGACAGAGGCCCGGTCCGTTGGGATCGGGCCCTTCTCTGCGCACTCTTTTTGTGCTAGCCGGCACGGGCTGACGCATCAAACCGTTGCATTCGCGCCATAAGGAGGGTATCGATACGATTGTCAACCTGCTGTGACATTAGCAGTTAGGGCGCGCCAACCGGCGCGCCACCTTGGCACTAGCCTTGCTGTTGCGCCGCAGCAACATTCCACTAGGCGAGGACCGCCGCCATGGCCACCAAAGGCAAAGACGCGCTGCCGCCGCCGTCCGACCCACAGGCACAAACCGAGTCCACCGCGGCGCTGTTGCGCGAGCTGGTGGCGCATTTGCGACAGAACCGCACGCAGTTGCGCGAGGAATGGGCCCGGCGCATTACGCGGGCCCAGCTCCTGACGGCGATGACGGAGGAAGAGATCTTCGCCGAAGCGACGTCGGTGTACGACAACTACGTCGAGGCGCTGGAGACGGGAACGTTCGAGGCCCTGCAGGCGTACGCGCGCAACCTGTCCGAGCGCATCATCCCGCGCGGCGTCGAGACGCACGAAGTCGTCGGCATCGTGCTGTTGCTGCGTGACGTCCTGGCCCGCTCGCTGTTCGGCAAGTACCACGAAGATTTCGACAAACTCAACCGCATCCTCGACGCCTACGAGCCCGCGGCGAACCGGATCGCGAACACCGTGGCCGTCGGCTTCGTGCAGGAGCGCGAGCGCATCATCCGGCAGCAGCAGGAGGCGATCCGGGAGTTGTCCACGCCGGTGCTGCAGGTGCGCGAGCGCCTGCTGATTCTCCCGATCATCGGCGTCATCGACCCGCAGCGCGCGCGGCAGCTCACGGAGCAGCTGCTGCGCGCGATCCGCACCAATCGCGCGAAGGTGGTCGTCATCGACATTACCGGCGTGGCGGCGATGGACTCGAACGTGGCGAACCACCTCGTGCAGACGGTCGAGGCCTCGCGCCTGCTGGGGGCGACGGTTATCGTGACGGGCCTCTCGCCCGAGATCGCGCAGACGCTGGTGACGATCGGCGTGGACCTGAGCGAGATGGCCACGGTGGGCGATCTCCAGGGTGGCATCGAGGAGGCGGAACGGCTGCTCGGCTACAAGGTCGTCCCACAGGAAGAGCTGGCTCCGAGGGCGTGAGACGACCCCCCACTCCGTCGACGGAGGGCGTGTGGAAGTCCCGATCCTGAAGCAGGGCCACTACCTGATCGCGTCCATCCAGTCCGCGCTCACGGACGCGGACCTTTCGCAGCTGCGCGAAGCGCTGATCGAGCGCGTCGGACGCTTCCGGGCCCGGGGCGTGATCGTCGACGTCACGGCGCTCGACGTGATGGATTCGTTCGCGGTCCGGACCCTGCGCGACATCGCCCACATGGCGCGGCTGCGCGGGTCGGAAACCGTGATCGTCGGCATTCAGCCCGAGGTCGCGTTCGCGATGGTGCAGCTCGGCCTGACGCTCAAGGGCGTCTCGACCGCGCTCGATCTCGAGGAGGGTCTGGCGTTCCTCGACCGGCAGATGCAGCTCCGCATCGAGCGGGGATCGGGACGGATCGAACGTGGCTGACGACCTGCTGATCCCGATCGCCGCCGACGTCGACGTCGTCACCGCCCGACAACGCGGCCGGGATCTGGCGGCGGAGGCGGGGTTCTCGAGCGGAGACCAGACGGTGATTGCCGCGGCGATATCCGAGATTGCGCGCAACATCCTCATGTACGCCAAGCGGGGCGAAGTCGCGCTCAGCCTCGTGACGAACGGCGACCGCCAGGGCGTGGTGATCGTCGCCCGGGATCAAGGCCCGGGAATCCGGGACGTGTCGCGGGCCCTCGAGGACGGCTACTCGACGTCCGGCGGCCTGGGACTGGGGCTCCCGGGGGCACGTCGCTTGATGGACGACTTCGACGTGAGCTCGAGTGTCGGCAAGGGCACCACTGTGACGATGAAAAAATGGCGCCGCATGAATGCGTGAGGCGTCCGTGACCGCGCCGCGGCTGATCGAGTGGGGCGTGGCCACCCTGGCCCTCCCCGGGGAAACGCAGTCCGGCGACCGGCATCTCGTCAAGCCAGTCGGGAGCACCGTGCTCGTGGCGGTCGTGGATGGACTCGGCCACGGTGCGGAGGCGGCGACCGCGGCGCAGGCCGCCGTCGCCGCGCTGGAGCGGCACGCGACCGAATCGCCGGTACCGCTCATCCAGCGCTGCCATCGCGCGCTCCAGGGGACGCGCGGGGCGGTGATGAGCGTGGCGGTGTTCGCCCGCCCCGAGCGCTCGATGACGTGGCTCGGCGTCGGCAACGTCGAAGGCCTGCTGCTGTACGGCGACGGCGCGCCGCGGTCGGGTTCCACACGGGCGAGTCTGGTGACGCGCGGCGGCATCGTGGGGTCCGAGCTGCCGCGGCTGCACCCGGTCGTCCTTCCCATCGCTCCCGGCGATACGCTCATCTTCGCCACCGACGGTATCCGAGAGGGCTTCGCTGAGGGCTTGTCGCACGAGGCGGGGCCGCAACAACTCGCCGATCAGATCCTCGCTCGCCACGGCAAGGGCACGGATGATGCGCTCGTGCTCGTCGCTCGGTATCTGGGCGGCGCCGGGACGAGGGGATGACTCCAGCGGCTCACATGGAGCCCTCGGTCCCGTCCGCAGTGCCGGGTAAGGGGGCGTTGGCGCTCTTGCGGATTCTCGTGGTCGCCGGCGAGGGCGGAAGCGCCGGCAGTCTGCTGCAAAACCTGCGACAATGGGCCGACGACGGTCGACTCGAGATCGACACCGCGCCGGATCTGCCGCGCGCGGTGCGACAGCTCGCCGGCCAGCGTTGGGACTTGGTGCTGGCCGTGCTGGGCGAGCACCCGGACGACGACCTGTCCTGGTGGGTCGACACGCTGCGGGGTGCGACGGGAAGCCCGCGACTCATCGCCGTCGCCCAGGCTCCGTCGATGGGCCTCGTGCTGCGCGCGGAGAAGTCAGGTGTGCTCGACGTCCTCTCCCTGCCGCTGCGACGCGACGAGCTGGTGCGCGCGCTCGAGCGGCTGCGCTCCGTGGCGAGCGAAACCGCGGTCCCGCTCCCGTTCGTCGAGCCGCACGCGGTCGGCCCGTACGCGTTGGTCGGCCAGAGCCCCGCCATGCTTGACGTGTACAAGCTGCTCGCCCGGGTCGCGGGGAGCGCCGCCACCGTGCTCGTCCAGGGGGAGTCGGGGACGGGCAAGGAGGTCGTCGCCCGCGCCATCCACATCAACGGCCCGCACACGGCGGGCGCGTTCGTCGCGGTCAATTGCGCCGCGATCCCCGAGAACCTGCTCGAGAGCGAGCTGTTCGGTCACGAAAAGGGCGCGTTCACGGGCGCCGTGACGCGCAAGATCGGTCGCTTCGAACAGGCGGGGGGCGGCACCCTGTTTCTCGACGAGATCGCGGACATGAGCCTCGCGCTGCAGGCGAAGATCCTGCGCGCGGTGCAGGAGCGCGAGATCGAGCGCGTGGGGGGCGGCGAGACGATCCCCATCGATGTGCGCCTCATCGCGGCCACCAATCGCGACCTCAAGGACGCCATCAAGCAGGGACGTTTCCGCGAAGATCTCTACTATCGCCTCGCGGTCGTCACGATCCGGCTCCCCACGCTGGTGGAGCGGGGCGACGACCTCGTCTTGCTCACGGCCTACTTCGTCCGCCAGTTCGCCGAACGCTACGGCAAGAAGACTCGCGCGATTTCGGACCGGGCGCTCGAGCTGCTGCGCGCCCATGCCTGGGTGGGGAACGTGCGCGAGCTCCGGAATGTGATCGAGCGGGCCGTCATCGTGGCGACCGACGAGACGCTGCGGGCCGAGCACCTGCCGGACGAGCTGCGGGGCGAAGAGACCACCCTCGCCGACCGGCCCCAGGGCGGACTCCTGACCCTGGCGGAGGCGGAGGCGCGGCACATCGCCCGCGTGCTGGCGCATACCAACGGCCAGATCGGTGCGGCGGCGGAGATTTTGAGGATTCATCGCAACACGCTGACGCGGAAGATGAAGGAGTACGGCCTGTGACCGGGCCCCCGCCCGTTCGGGTCGAGAAAGCGCTCGCGCTCATGCCCGAGCTCGAGGCGCTCGCGCCCCTGCGCGCCCTCTTGGTCTCCATCGCGCGACCGGACGAGGCCACGTTGTGGTCGAGCTCGGGCCCCTATCTCACCCTCGGGAAACGGGGCGTTCACCCCGACGAGCTGCGACGCCGGATGCCGCAGGCATTTCACCGCATCACGGAGCACCTGCAGGCGTTGTTCAAAGCGTACGTGGAGGCGCTGGAGTGTCAGCAACGCGCCGACGCGCCGGGCGTGGTCGCGGCGCTGCTGCGCGCCGGTCGGCTCGAGGAGGACGTGGGCCGGGAACCCCAGGCGCGGACCTGGTATGAGGTGGCGCTCCGCGTCGCCGAGGCGCTCCAGGACCGCCGCCCGGAGGTGGAGGTGCTACGCGCGCTGGGCTATATCGGTCTCGCGTTGGGCGAGTACGCGGCAGGCGCGCGGCAATTCCAGCGCTCGCTCGCTCTCGCCGAGGCGGAGTTCGACCAAGCGGGGGCGACTGCGGCATCCGAGGGTCTGGGAGACGTGGCGCTCGCGCAGGGACAATGGGGCGGCGCCCAGGCGTGGTACAGCCGCGGCCTGCGCCTCGCCGAGGCGGCGGGTGATGGGCCGCGCGCGGGTCGGTTGGAGCGGCAGCTGGGCGTGCTGGCGCGGAAGCAACGCGACCTTGGCGCCGCCGGCGACTACTTGCGGCGGGCACGAGAGCGCTTCGAGGCAGCCGGCCTCGCGGATGAGATGGCCAGTGTGCTGAACGAGCAGGGACTGCTGGACGCCCAGCTGGGGCGCCACACCGCCGCATCCGCGGCGTACCGAGAGGCGCTCGCTTGGGCGCAACGGGCCCCGCGGGACGGGCGTCTCGAGCTGTCGATCCGCTTGAACCTGGCGGAGCTGGACCTCGAGGCGGGCCGGCTGCTTGAAGCCGAGGCGGAGTTGCGTCGCGCCGAACAGGTGGCGATCGGCGGCCATTTGATCCGCCGGCTGGCGCAGATCTATACCCTGATGGGCCGGCTGCGGGGCGCCCAGGGGGACGAGACGGGGTTCGTCTTCTTCGAGCAGGCGATCGAGCTCGCCAAGGCCGTGGAGCACTCGGTGGCCACCGAGGCGCAGGTGTACCACGCGTACGGCGTGTTCCGCAGTCGGCTCGGGCAGCAGGACGAAGCCCGCGCCTACCTCGAGCGCGCCCGGGAGCTCTTCGACTCGCTGGGGGAAGCCGTCGAGCGCGATCGCGTCGAGGCCGAGCTGCGCGCGCTGTCGGCCTGACCGCCGCCTAGTTGTTGGTCAGCGGGTTCTTCTGCCGGGTGGAGTCGGCCTTGGCCGTCGTCTTCTTTTTCTGCGTGGATGTGCCGGGCTTCGCGGCGGCTTTGGACCGAGTCGCCGCTGGCCGGGTCGAGTGCTCTTTGCCGCCACCACAGGCTCCGAGACCGATCAACACCGCGGCCGCGACTGCCAGGACGGTTCTCGACATGCCACCCTCCGAGAGACGGGGTTCGGCTCCAATATAAGACCGCGGCGTGTGCCGGGGGGCTCCATTGCGGACCCTCTGCAGCATCGCTGGCCGTCACGTCGCGGTGGCAGCAAGTTAAGCCCCGTTCCCGCCGCCTGTCATTCCGTGAGGAGACCGCCATGAGCGATTGGACGATGGACCGTCGCGCGTTTCTCGAGCATGCCACCGTGAGCGGGTCCGTCGCGGCCGTGGGCGCCGTGCTCCCCGGGCTCGCGCGCGGGGTCAGTCGACCCACTGCGCCGGTCGTCGCGCCGTTCGAGCTCGAGGAGGCCACTATCGCCGGGCTGCAGGCGGGCCTCGAGTCGGGGAAGTACACCGCTCGCTCGCTCGTGGCGGCCTATCTCCAGCGGATCGAGGAGCTGGATCGGAAAGGACCGGCGCTGCGCGCGCTGCTCGAAGCCAACCCCGACGCGCTCGCGCAGGCCGGCGCACTCGACGCCGAGCGCAAGGCTAAGGGGCCGCGCGGGCCGCTGCACGGCATCCCGGTGCTCGTAAAGGACAACATCGCGACGCGAGATCGGATGCAGAGCACCGCCGGCTCACTGGCGCTCGCGGGGGTGGTGCCCCCGCGCGACGCCTTCCTGGTGGAGCGGCTGCGGGCCGCGGGCGCCGTGCTGCTGGGAAAGGCGAACCTCTCCGAGTGGGCCAACTTCCGCTCGACCCATTCGTCGAGCGGGTGGAGCGGGCGGGGCGGTCAGTGTCGCAACCCGTATGCGCTCGATCGCACGCCGTCGGGGTCGAGCTCCGGCTCGGGCGTCGCCGTCGCCGCTAATCTCTGCGTGGTGGCGATCGGCACCGAGACCGACGGCTCGATCGTCTCGCCGTCCACGTGCTGCGGCATCGTCGGCATCAAGCCGACGCTCGGTCTCGTGAGCCGGAGCGGGGTCATCCCGATCGCCCACAGTCAGGACACGGCCGGCCCGATGGCGCGCAGCGTAGCGGACGCGGCCATCGTGTTGGACGCGCTCGCCGGGGTCGATACGCGCGACGAGGCGACCGCCGCGAGCGCCGGGCGGTCACGGACCGACTACGCGAAGGTCCTCGATCCCGCGGGCCTGCAGGGAGCGCGGCTCGGCGTCTGTCGCTCCCGGTTCATGGGCTATAGCTCGGCCACCGACGCCCTCATGGAGGACGCGATCGACGCGCTCAAGCACCACGGCGCGGTGATCGTCGATCCCGCGGATATCGCCACCGCCGGTCAGTTCGACGAATCCGAGTTCGCGGTGCTCCTGTACGAGTTCAAAGCGGACCTGAACAAGTACCTCGGCGAGTGGGCTCCTGCCGCGGGCGCGAAGACGCTCGAGGACCTGATCGCGTTCAACGAGCGCACGAAGGAGAAGGAAATGCCCTACTTCGGGCAGGAGATCTTCATTCAGGCGCAGGCCAAGGGGCCGCTCACCGACCAGGACTACCTGCGCGC
>WNEX01000027.1_pt1 | contig 72165 bp, 71 predicted proteins | sample 5399841 | NCBI WGS metagenome assembly WNEX01 (sample SAMN13153337, study PRJNA577476) | soil metagenome | isolation source: 40 cm grassland meadow soil 2 days after 1st rain plot 5 | place: USA:California | collected 2015-09-18 | reverse complement strand
CGACCCGTCGCGCGCTCGCGCTGGAGCATGAGCCGCCCCTCGCGCGCGCCCTCCCAGAAGAGACGCATGACCGGGTCGTCGGCGTCGGGCAGCGGGTAATCGGGATGGACGTCGGTCATGCGGCGCGGAGCACCGCGGCGCTGGTGGCCACGCCGGACGCGCCGGTCACGAGCGTCGCCTTACAGCCGGGGACCTGGTTGACCGACGTGCCGCGGATCTGCCGCACGCCCTCCAGGACGAGGTTGAAGCCGTGCACGTACGCCTCGGCAAGCCCGCCGCCCGAAGTGAGCACGGGCAGCTCGCCGCCGAGCTCGATGCGGCCGCCCTCGGTGAAGGGCCCGCCCTCGCCGCGCCGGCAGAAGCCGTAGTCCTCGAGTCCGGTGATCACGAGGGGCGTGAAGGCGTCGTAGATCTGCGCGCAGTCCATGTCCCGTGGCTGGAGCGCGGAGCGCTGCCAGAGGAGCTTCGCGCAGAAGACCGACGTCGTCTCCATGGTGGGCGTATTGTTGTAGTTGGCGAGGTGCACCGGGTTCGGCCCCGAGGCCTGCGCGACCGAGTGGACGAGGACGGGCGGGTGGCGGAGGTCGCGCGCGCGCTCGACCGAGGTCACCACGCAGGCGAGCGCGCCGTCGGTCTCGAGGCAGCAGTCATGGAGCGTGAGCGGCCAGCCGATCGGGCGGCCGGCGAGGTAGGTCTCCATGTCGAGCGGCCGGTCGCGCATCATGGCGTAGGGGTTGCGTTGCGCGTGGCGGCGCGCCGCGATGGCGACGTTGCCGAAGTGCTCGCGCCGGGTGCCGAACTCGTGCATGTGGCGGTGCGCCCACATGCCGATGACGTCGACGGGGCGGACGAGGCCCCACGGGACGTGCAGCGCCTTGTCGTCGCGGACGAGCCCGCGCTCCTGCGCCCACGGGCGCGACGCCTTCGCGCCCCGGTTGCGCGCGCGGTGGCAGACGACGGTGGTCGCGAGCCCCGCCGCGATCGCGGCCGCCGCATGCATCAGCGTCGCGCACGACGCGCCGCCGCCGTAGGAGATCTTGTCCCACCAGCGGAGGCCCTGGACGCCGAGCCGGCGGGCGATCGAGACCTCGTGCGTCGACTCCATCTCGAACATCGACATGCCGTCGACCTGCTCGGCCTCGAGGCCGGCGTCGTCAAGGGCGAGCTGGATCGCCTCGACGGCCGTGTCGGAGATCGGACGGCCGATGTCCCTGGCGAAGGGCAGGTGGCCGATGCCGACGATCGCGACCCGATCCTGGATGCGGCGGAAGAGGTCGTCGCCCGGGTCCTGCACCGTCACCCGGTTACCACGAGATTTCTCGACCGCACAAATGCGCCCTGACCTGGCCCGCGAACTCGGCGATGGCGTCGAGAAGCGGCGGGCTCGCGAGCACGTCGTTGTGGTGCGCGCCCTTGATGCGCAGGAAGCGCTTCGGCTCGCGTGCCGCAGCGAACAGGCGCTCGCCCAGGGCGAAGGGCACGACCTCGTCGCGATCGCCGTGCGCGACGAAGACCGGGACGGAGAGCGTCCCGATGCGCGCGAGCGAGTCGAAGCGATCGCCGACCAGGGCCGCCAGCGGTCCATAGTGGCTGCGGGCGACGTCCCGCAGCGTCGTCCACGTGGAGACGACGGCGACACCGGCGCAGGGGCGCACGCTCGCCAGGTGGATCGAGACGGCGCCGCCGAGCGATTCGCCGAAGCAGACGATCGGCAGCGCCCCGGCGCTGTCGTAGGCCGCCTCGGCATCGAGATAGACGCCGGCCTCGCTCGGGCGGCCCTCACTGCGCCCGTAGCCGCGGTAGTCGTAGGCCAGCACGTCGATGCCGCGTGCCGCGAGCGCGAGCGCGACGTCGACGCGTCCGGCGATGTTCCCGGCGTTGCCATGCGACCAGACGAGCGTGGCCCGCGCCTCGCGTGCTGGGACGTACCAAGCATGTATACGGACGTGGTCGCGGGTGGTGATCCAGCGCTCCTCGACGCCCGGAGGCGGGTGCGGAATGGTGGTGTCGGGGAGGAAGATGAGCCGATCGAGCCACACCGAAGCGCACCCGGCCGCTGCGACGTATCCCAGGATCACAATTCGGCGGCCCATCGCAACCGCCGTCGCAAGCGTCAGTGCCCGACCGCAGCGACGACGTCGGCCATCGCACGCGACAGCTCGTCCGGAGTCTTCGCGTGCCGGAGCCCGACGACGAGGTAGTCGAGCCCGGCGTCGCGGTATGCGTCGAGGTCGCGGCGCACCTTGTCCGCGTCGCCGTAGAGCGGGCGCGAGCCATCCGGGCCGACCAGCACGCCTTTACGAAGGCTCACCGTCACCGCCTCCGGCCCGCGCCCATGGGCGACCACGCGCTGCCGCAGCCGCGCGACGAGCGGTGCCAGCTCCGCCGGCGCGAGGTCGATCGCGTGCCAGCCGTCGCCGGCGCGCGCGGCGCGCTCGATCGCGGCCGCCGAGTCGCCCGCGATCCAGAGCGGAGGATGCGGCTGCTGGACCGGCGGCGGGCCCGTCCGCACCGGCGGGAGGCGATAGCACGAGCCCACGAACTCGGCGTCGCCCCCGCGCCAGAGCGCCCGGCAGACCGCGAGGTATTCCTCGGTCCGCCGGCCGCGGCCCGCGAAGGGCACGTCGAGCGCCTCGAACTCCTCGCGCAGCCAGCCCGTGCCGACGGCGAGGACGACGCGCCCGCCCGAGAGGACGTCGAGCGTGGCGATCTGCTTCGCCGTGACCACGGGGTTGCGGTAGGGGAGGACGTACGCGCTGACTCCGAGCCTCACGCGGCTCGTCTGTCCGGCCAGGTAGGCGAGGGTAACCGTCGGTTCGAAGAAGCGCTCGATGACGGCCATGTCGCCCGGGCGCGCGTCGGGGCGCCGGTCGTAGGGATAGACCGAGCGGACGGCGCGCGGCGCGACCAGGTGGTCGCTCACCCAGACGGAATCGACGCCGAGCGCCTCGGCCTCACGTGCGAGGCGCACCAACACGTCGGGCGCGGCGAGCGGGCCGTAGTTGGGGAGGGCGATGCCGAACCGCACGCGCCCCAGAGCTAGCAGAGGGCGGACTGGCTGCGCCAGTCGGCGCTCAGCGCGTGCGGCGCAGAAGGCGGGCGGCCTCGACCTAGATGTACATGGGCCGATGGCGGCGACGTCGATCCTCGCAGGTGCCCGACGATCGATGATGCGAACGCGCCCGACGCGGACGTCGTCGTTACCAGAGTACTCGCACCAGCCCCGAGTCGGAGATGTCGGCGTCACGCGTGATGAGCGGCAGGGACAGGCGTCGCGCCGCCGCGCACACGAGCGCATCGAACGGGTCATCATTCGGGCGCGTGTCGTCCGCGAGGTAGACGTCCTCGGGGATGAGGTCGACTGCCTGATAGGCGGGGTTGCTGAAGAGATCGGCGAAGAACTCACGGAGGGATCGCCGGAGGTCGACGCGCCCCACGCGGGAAAGGAGGCTCGTCTCCCACATCACTGCCGTGGGGACGTAGATCAGGGCGGTGCGTGCCTCCGCGGCGGCGAACAGGCGAGCCGCGCGTCGGCCGAGCCGGCGGCCCCCTGCAGCGTGGAAGAGAAGGGGGTGCGTGTCGGTGACTGCCGCGCGGGCGTCAGCCACGATGCCGCCCGGACTGCCGCACGCGCCGCCGTCGACCACTCGAAAACATCGTGCGGATTGTCCGGTCCGCACCAGCGAGGTCGGGGTCAGCCGTCGCGAGCGCGATGGTGCCCACCACCGAGCGGATCGAATCGGTATGAACGCGTCCGGCGGCGCGCGCGTCGGAGACCAGCCGATCGACGAGCTGACTCACGCTTCGACGTCCACCTGCCCGCGCTTGCCCCCGCAGCCAGAGAAGGTTTTCCTCCTCGAGCGTGATGGAGATAGCCATCCTGCTCATACGATATTCATACGATGGGGCAGCGGTTCGCGTCAAGCACGGCTCGTCGCGGCCAGACACCTGCGGCTTGCCCCCTGCGCGCCGAACTGGTTTGGCACAGCGCCGCCCGTTTTTTCCACGACCGGGGCCCGTTCCGTAAACCGAGGCTTCGCCTCAGACCGGACGGTCGGTCGCTGGTTCCACTCTACGCCTCGTCGGTCTGAGGCGGAGCCTCGCTAAAAGGTTAGCCTCTCGAAGTCATTCCACTGAATGGTGACCCCGTCGGCCGTGGCTTCCCAGTTCGGGACGTTCAGTGTCCGCACGGGTCCGCCGCCCCGTGAGATCAGCTGGAACGAGACCGTGGCATTGGGCGGCGAGCTGGCGGGGATGAAGATATCCGCGCCCTGGATGAACGGCAGCTGGCTGAGGACCGGATCCGGTTGGCTCAGGTCGGTCTGGCCGTCGCGGTTCCTGTCGAAGGCGAAGAACGCGTTGACCTGCTTGCTGATGGGACAGAGGACTTCGGTGCAGACGTTGAGGCCGTTGATCAGCAGCTGGTCGTTCTCGGCGCCCTGGTCGCCCCACAGCTCCTTGTACCTGATCATGACCGCCGACACGCTGCCCGGGCGATCGCCGGCGTATTCCTCGATCGAGGGCGAGGCGAGCAGGCGGACCGTGTAGTCGCTTCTGACGAACGGCTCGTAGTAGATGTGGAGCGTCGGCAGGCCCGTTTCGACGAGCGCGAACTCGTAGCGCTGGCCCGCGTTGGCCGCCACCGGTCCCCACGCGCCCCCGCCGGTCGAGCCGTCGCTGATCGCGATCGACGCGAGCGGCGTCGTCGTTGCCCGTACCCCGTTGGCGGCGACCGGCCAGATTTGCACGCTCGCGCCGGCGAGCCCTGCGTTCTGCGGGAAGTTGAGCGCCTTGCCCGCGAGCAGGATGCGCTTCTGCGGGACGATGTCGTGTTGTGGTAGGCCGCCGCGCAAGAATTTGAAGTACTGGATGAACGACTCGGCCGAGGTGCACGTCTGCACGTGCGTCTGGTCCGGGATCGTGACGTTCTGCGCGCCGTCCATGTTCCGGCCCGGAGTCCCCCTGCCCGCCCAGACGGCGAGCGTGGGCACCCCGGGATTCTGGTTTTGGCCGTCGACGTTGATGTAGTGCGCCACGTTCGCCCTGCGCTGGGCGGCCATTGCTCCGTTCGTCAGGTAGTCGTACATCACCGAGGTGCCGAGCGAGTGCGCGACGACGTCGACCTGGGACTTTCCGGTCAGCTGCTCAAGGGCGGCGATCGCCTCGTCGATCTGCTGGTCGACTTCGCTCTTGTCTCCCACCGCTCGCGTCGAGTTGTAGTCGACCTCGTCGATCCAGCTGGCCGCGTAGCCGTTGCTCTCAAAGCGCATCGCCTGCGACTCGAATTGAGCGCCCGAGCCCTCGATGCCGTGGACAAAGAGGATCGGGTGCTTGGGCGTGAGCGCGTGGGCGGCCGGCGCAGCGGACAGCAACAACCCGCCCCCGGCCAGAGCGGCGAGAAGCACGCGCGGGACCGTCCGGCCCAGGATTCTCGCTAGCCAGCACGTTGTCCGTATCCGGGTGCACATATGTAGTCCCTCCTGGCTCAGCTTGTCAGGCGCGGGTAGCCGCGCTGCAAGCGGCACCGTCGCACAGACGATGGCAGGTCTGATGGGGCACCTACGACGTGCGGAAGGTGCCACTACGGGAGACGCCACGCCAATCACCTGTGGAGGTGGACTCGGCCTTCCGATGGACGTGAGGCGTGAGGCATGAGCACCCGGCGGGCCCGACTTGACCGCGCCGACGGGGCCTTGTTACGCCCCGGCAGCGACATGGCGTGGCCGCCGACCCCGGAAGAGTTCGGGCGCTTGCGCGAGACCCTCGCATGGGTCGCCGCGCGGTCGTCTTACTACCGCCGTGTCTTCGACGCCGCCGGGGTGCGGCCCGACACGCTCGCGAGCTACGACGAGTTCCGCCGCCGGGTCCCGCTGACCCTCAAGACCAACCTGGTCGAGAACCAGCGGGCGCACCCGCCGTTCGGCGAGTTTCTCGCCGCGCCGCGGGAGCAGTTCGCCTCGCTCCACACCTCGCCCGGGCCGATCTACATCCCGCGCCTCGCCGAGGAGCGCGGCGGGACGCCGGTGCTCGTCGAGGCGGTCGCCGCCATGGGTGTGCGCCCCGGCGAGGTGGTGCACGTGACCCTGTCCTACCACATCATGCCGGGCGGACTCCGGCTCCATCGCGCCTTCGAGGAGTACGGCTGCCTGGTCATCAACGGCGGCACCGGGGCGAGCCGCCTCCAGGTGGAGGTGGCGCGCGCCTGGGGCGCGACGGTGTACGCCGGCACGCCGAGCTTCCTCGCCAACCTCGGCGACACGGCGCGCGAGATGGGCCTCGACCCCCGCCGCGACCTCCACTACCGGGTCGGCTTCTCGACCGCCGAGGCGCTCACGCCGGCGCTGCGCCGCGAGCTCGAGGCCACGTTCGGCATCGAGCTCTACGACCACTGCGGGGAAGCGCAGATCGGACCGCTCGCCGGAGAATGTCGCCTGCACGACGGCATGCACCTCCACGCCCGCGACCTCTTCTGCGAGTTCCTCGACGTCGAGAGCGGTGAGCCGGTCGAGCCGGGTGGGACGGGCGAGCTCGTGGCCACACAGCTCGGGCCGCGCGCGCTGCCGCTCGTGCGCTACGCCCCGCGCGACGTCTTCCACCTCCTGCCCGGCGCGTGCGCCTGCGGCAACCCGGCGCTGCGCCTGCGCTTCGTCGGCCAGGCGGGCGCCATCCGGAAGATCAAGGGTGTGCTCGTCCACCCGGCCCAGGTACACGCGGTGACGAGCGACTTTCCCGAGCTCGGCCGCTTCCAGATCGTCGTCGAGCGAGGGGCCCGGTACGACCGCGCCCGCCTGCGGGCGGGGACCGTGCGCGCGCCTGCCGAGCCCGAGGCGCTCGCGCGCGCGCTGGCCGAGCGGCTGAAGTCGACGGTCTTGATCCAGATGGACGTCGAGCTGGTGCCCGAGGCGGACATCCCGGAGGCGGCCGCGCCGCCCCGGTTCAGCGAGGCGATCGTCGATCGCAGGACGAAGGCGTGAACGCGGACCGTCGCTACTACGACCCGGACGTCCAGACGATGCCGCTCGAGCGCCTGCGGCGGCTGCAGGCCGAGCGGCTCGCCCGCCAGCTCGACCGCGTATGGGCCGTCCCGGTACCGTTCTTCCGCCGCAAGCTCGAGGCCGCCGGTCTCCGGCGCGCCGACCTCCGGGGCCTGGACGACCTCCGGCTCATCCCGACGACGGTGAAGGACGAGCTCCGCCGGAGCGAGGAGGAGCACCCGCCGTTCGGCGACTACCGCGGCGCGCCCATCGAGGCCTGCGTCCGGCTCGGGGCCTCCACCGGCACGAGCGGCCGGCCGACGCTCATCCTCTGGACCCGCAAGGACCTCGCGGTCGACCATGCCGCCTCCGCGCGCGGGCGGTGGCGCTGGGGGCTCAGGCCCGGCATGAGCCTCGCCAACGCCCACCCCTTCGGGATGAACGCGGGCGGCTGGCACTTCAGCCACGGCGTCGAGATGCTCGGCGTGCTGAACGTCCCCTCCGGCCCACCGCTCGGCGAGGCGCACGTCCGGGACGTCGTCGAGGTGTGGCGCCGGATCCGTCCCGACATGTACCGGCTCTTCGGCAACGTGGGGCGCACCTATGCGGAAGCCGCGCGCGCGATGGGCCTGGATCCCGAGCGTGACCTGAACCTGCGCCTCGCGGGTGACCATCCGGCCGAGCAGTACCTGATGGTGAGCTCGGGCCTCGAGGCGCTGCCCCTGCTCGGCAGCGCCTGCGAGGAACGCGACGGCGCGCACCTGGCCGAGGACCTGGCCATTGTCGAGGTGATCGACCGGCGGACGGGACGCCCGTGCGGCGACGGCGAGCGCGGCAACCTCGTGGTCACCGTCCTCGAAAAGGACAACTTCCTCCTCCGCTACGACCTCGAGGACCTGGTCCGCTGGAACACGAAGCCGTGCCCGTGCGGCGAGACGCACCGGCGCCTGTTCTACGAAGGCCGCGTGCGGGACATCGTCCGGGTCGGCGACCGCGAGCTGCTGCCCATTGACGTGGCGTTCGTGCTCTACGAGTTCCCCGAGGTGTCGCGCCCGTCGGCGGAGTATCAGATCGTGCGGCGAGCCGACGTCCTACGTGTCCGCGTCGAGTACGACCCCGCCGCGGACGCGGGCGGGCTCGCGCGGCGCCTCGGCGAGCGCTTCCAGGAGCGGCTCGGAGTGACGGCCGACGTCGAGCTCGTCCCGCGCGGCGCCGTGCCGCGCTTCGCCTACAAGGCCGCGCGCGTCGTCGACGCCTGAGAAGCGTTTTTTACTTGCATTCGGGTGTCCATCCTTGCTAAGCGCAGAGGCGTTCATGCGCCGCGTCGCCCGCCCGCTCCTGACCGCGCTCGCCGTGAGCGGCCTGGTTGCTTTCACGTCCCCGAAGACCGGCTGCGGCACCTACACGAAGACCCAGTACCCGATCGTGCTGGCGCACGGCGCCGCGGGCTTCGACTCGTTGTTCGGGATCCTCGACTACTGGTTCGGAATCCCCGAGGACCTGGCCGCCGGCGGAGCCAAGGTCTTCGTCACCGAGGTGAGCCAGTTCAACACGCCCGAGGTGCGCGGCGAGCAGCTGATCGCGCAGCTCGAGCAGATCCGGGCGATCACGGGCAAGCCCAAGGTGAACCTCATCGGCCACAGCCAGGGCGGCTTCGACGTCCGCTACGTGGCCGCCGTGCGGCCCGACCTGGTGGCGTCGGTTACGACCATCGGGACGCCGCACCGGGGCACCCAGATCGCCGACTACCTCGACGCGAACTTCCTGAACGGCGGGTTCACCCAGGACGTGATCGCGAACTTCGCGAACACGCTCGGGACGGTCATCGGCCTGCTCTCGGGCTCGTCGAACCCGCAGGACGCGATCGCGGGCATCCGCTCGCTCACGTCGGCGGGCGCCGCCGTCTTCAACGCGAGCTACCCGCAGGGGATGCCGGCGACGCCCTGCGGCGCGGGCGCCGCGGTCGTGAACGGCATCCGCTATTACTCGTGGACCGGGACGGGCGTGCTCACCAACTCGGCCGACGTCTTCGACGACGCGCTCGGCGTGGCATCGCTCTTTACCAGCGAAGCGAACGACGGGCTCGTCGGACACTGCAGCGCCCACCTGGGCCAGGTGCTCCGCGACGATTACTTCTACAACCACCTCGACGAGGTGAACCAGATCACCGCGCTCGTCTCGCCCTTCGAGGCCAATCCGCTGGTGGTCTTCCGGACGCACGCCAACCGGCTGAAGAACGCCGGCCTCTGACGCCCGTGCGGCGGGCGCTGCCCTACCTGCTGCTCGCCGCCGCGCTTGCCGGCGTGCTGGCGTCGCGCGGGCGTCGCGTGCCGAGGCGTTATTCGGTGGAGCACGAGGTGGCGCCGGTCGCCGCGCTGGCACCCCCGGGCCGGCCGGTCGAGGCGGAACGGAGCGACGCGCTCGGCCGGCAGGGCGGCGCAACGGCGCGGCGCAGCCTGCCGCCCTCGCTGGCCGGAACCGTAGCGGACGGCGAGCTCGCGGTCGACGAGAGCGGCCGGCTCGTCGTGACGCGCGAGACGCGCCGCTTCTTCGACTATTTTCTCGCCGGCGGCGGTGAGGAAGGCGTCGGGCGGGCGAGAGCCCGCCTCGTCGCAGAGGTCCGGAAGAGGCTGCCGGTGAGTGCCGTCCCGGAGGCAATCGGCCTCCTCGACCGCTACCTGGCCTATCGCCGGCGCGCGCGGCTCGCCGAGCAGGCGCTGGACGTCGGCGCCCGAGTGAGCCTCCTGCACGCCCTGCGGGAGCAGACGCTCGGCGCCGAAGCGGCGCGTGTCTTCTTCGCCGACGAGGAAGCGGCGGACGAAGCGGCGATCGAACGGGCGCGGATCTCCGCCGACCCGTCGCTCGACGCTGCCGAACGCGGGCGCCGCGCGGCTCGCCTGGAGGAGCGGCTGCCGGAGCCCGTGCGCGAGGCCCGCGCGCAGGCCCTGGCCCCCCTCCGCCTGATGCAGGACGAGGAGCGTTTGCGGGCGAGCGGCGCCTCGCCCGCCGAGATCCGGGCCTTGCGAGAGCGTTCCTTCGGCGCGGAAGCGGCCGACCGCCTCGAGGACCTCGACCGCCAGCGGGCCGCCTGGCAGCGGCGTCTCGACGATTACCGCGAGGCGCGTGACGCCATCGCGCGGAGCGATTCGCTCGATGCCGGCGCACGCGATCGGGCGATCGAGACGCTGCGCGCCGAACGCTTCACGCCCGAGGAGCGGCTCCGCGTCGTCGCGCTCGACCGCATCCGGGAGACCGAGCGCTAGCGCGTCTCGTCCCGCGGGGCGCGTGCCCCGAGCGCCAGCAACGCCACGCCGGCGAGGGCCCCGGCGTACGGGATGCCGGCGAGGAGACCGACGAGCGCCACGACGGCGCCGTGGAACGTCAGCTGCCGGGCCGCCCGCGGCTGCACGCGTCAACGCGAGCCGCCGGGCTTGCCGCCGGCAGGCCCGCGGCAGTATGCGCTCTCGCGGGAGGGTCACGTCATGCCGTCGCTCAGCATGAGCCGAACCGAGCGCGAGGCATTCCTCGCCGGGACGCACGTTGCGGTCGTCAGCATCGCCGACGGCGGGCGCGGGCCGCTCACCGTGCCGGTCTGGTATCGGTACGAACCCGGCGGCGCGGTGTGCTTCGTCACGGCGCGCACGTCGCGGAAGCTCGCGCTGATCAAGAAGGCGGGACGGTTGAGCCTCTGCGTGCAGACCGAGACGGCGCCCTACGAGTACGTCACCGTCGAGGGGCCGGCGACAATCGGAGAGCCCGACTACGAGCGTGACATTCGCGGCGTGGCCCTTCGCTACCTGGGCGAGCGCGTGGGCGAGATGTATCTCGCCATGACCGCCGAGCAGCGCGCCGCCGAGGGCGAGGTGCTGGTCTCGGTCCGGCCCGAGCGCTGGCTGACCGCCGACTTCCACAAGATGACGAGGTAGCCATGCACGCCGATGTGGTGCGGGCGCTCGCCGCACTGACGACGGGTATCTACGTGCTCACCGTGCGCGACGGCGACCGCCGGCACGGCATGTCGTCGTCGTGGGTGACGCAGGTCTCGGGCGACCCGCCGCTCGTCGCGGCGGCGATCGATCGCCGGCATTTCAGCCACGACGTCGTGGAGCGGACCCGTCGTTTCGCACTGAACGTGATCGGCGCGCGTGCGAAGCACCTGGAGGACTACTTCTATTCGGCCGCGTCCCGGCGGCCCGACAACCTCGACACCGTCGCCCGGGAGGACTCGCCGGACGGGCCGCCCCTGCTCCGCGACGCGATGGCCACGCTCGAGTGCCGGGTCACGGCCGCGCACGCGGCGGGGGATCACACGCTCTTCGTCGCGTCGATCGAGCGGGTCACGTGGCGCGGCGACGACCGGCCGCTCACGTCGCAGGACCTGGACTACGTGTACGTGGGCGAGGTCGTGCGTCGCTGAGTGCCGGGACGCGCCGCCGATCGCGTGTCGTCGGCCGTGCGCTCGGGACTGAGACTTGCCGCCGCGAAGCGCCGAGCGAACGAGTGTGCGGCGCGAGCGGCGAAACGCCGCAGGAATGCCGCCCCGTCAGCTCCCGGTCAGGTCGGCGTCCGCCGGTCCGATCGTCCACGCAGCGACGGCCCTGGCACAGGGCTCGCACACCGGCCTCCACGGTAACGGCCCAACAAGGAGGTCGACAATGCGCGGTCCGCAACGCTTGCTTGCTCTCTTTTCGCTCCTCGCGCTTCACACAGGCGTGTGGGCGACGGACGGCCGAAGACCCGACTCGCGCTCGTGCCCGGACGACCTGCAAGCAGCGGTCGCCGCGCACTGCCCGTGCGACGGCCAGGTGAACCACGGGCAGTACGTGAGCTGCGTCGTCCGCTACGGCATCGCGCTGCGGAAGGCCGGCTGCCGGGGAGGGACGACGGTGCGCATGATCCGCTGCGCCGCACTCTCGACCTGCGGGAGGCCGGGCGCCGTGGTCTGCTGCACGAGCAGCCCCGGCACCTGCGACGATCCGGCGCCCGGCGACGGGACCGCCCCGGGCGTCTGCCGGAAGACCCGCATGCGGATCACGCGCGACGAGGCGACGTGCACGGCGGCCGGCGGCGTCTCCGGCGGCCGAGGCAGCATGTGCTGGGCCTGCGCCACGAGCTCGACGACCACCACGAGCACCTCGACGTCGACGACGACCTCGAGCACCGTCGTCCGCGCTCCCGTCACCACCACCAGCACCACCACGACCACGAGCACCACGACGCTGCCGGCAGGTGTGACGTACGGCAACGCCGTCGAGTTCCCCGGAGCCAGCCAACACACGCCCGGCTACCTGCTCGGAGGCCCGATCAGCGTGCCGCAGGCGTCCACCCTCACTCACCTCGGCGTGATCGCCAAGAGCGGCGGTCCACACGTCATCCTGGCGCTCTACTCGGACACGGCCGGCGAGCCGGACCGGCTGGTGGCGTTCACCCCGGCCACCTCGATGACCGTCGGCGCGATGGAGATGCCCCTCACGTCGACGCCTCTCGCGCCCGGAGTCTACTGGATCATGGGCGTCTACGACGCTGACGCCTCGATCGGCATCGACGAGAGCGATGCGGCCGCGCCCGTCCGCTATCTCTCCCAGTCCTTCTCCGACCCGCTGCCCGATCCGTTGCCGCCCGCGTTCTCGTACGCCGGGCAGACGTTCAACTACTACATCAGGGTGGCGGAGTAGGCCGGGTCATCCGCCCGAAGGATCGAGGATCCGTCGGAGCCGCGCGTGCGCGCCGACGAGAAAATCGGCGACGACGCGTGCCCCGCGCGCCCGGCTCCGGGCACGGTAGTCGCGCCACAGACGGCCGGCGAGCGCGGAGGTCTCCGCCGACATGTCGCTTTACTTTTTCGGTAAAGCAAACCCGGCGTTGCGGCCGGAAGCGAGAGCATGGTACCGCGAGCCGCGACGGAGGGGTCTCGAATGGCATACGGCGAGTACCGCTGCCTGCGCGTGCGCCTCGATCGCGGCGTGGCGTTCGTCACCATCGACCATCCACCGATCAACCTCCTCGACGTCGCGCTCATGCGCGAGCTCGACGGGATCGGTAAGGAGCTCGAGGGCGACGACGCCGTGCGCGTGGTCGTCTTCGACAGCGCCGATCCCGACTTCTTCATCGCGCACGCCGACGTCGCGCTGATCAGGCAGCTCCCGACGAGCGCGCCCCGGCCGACGACGCTCGGCTTCTTCCACGCCATGGTCGAGCGCTTCCGGACCATGCCGAAGGCGACGATCGGGAAGATCGAGGGGCGGGCGCGCGGCGGCGGCAGCGAGTTCCTCCTCTCGCTCGACCTCCGCTTCGGCGCCCTCGGCCGGGCCGTCCTCGCGCAGCCCGAGGTGGCGCTCGGCATCCTTCCCGGTGGTAGCGGCACGCAGCGCCTGCCGCGCCTCATCGGCCGGGCGCGAGCGCTCGAGGTGATCCTCGGCGGCGAGGATGTGCCCGCGGAGCTGGCCGAGCGCTGGGGCTACCTGAATCGCGCCTTGCCGCCCGCGGAGCTGGGACCGTTCGTCGAGCGCCTGGCGTTCCGGATCGCGTCCTTCCCGGCCGACGCGATCGCGCTCGCCAAGGCCGCCGTCAACGCCGCCGAGCTGCCGACGGAGCAAGGGCTCCTCGAGGAGGCCGCGTGCTTCAACGGCACGCTCGGCACCGCCGCGGCGCGCCAGCGGATGGCGCGCTTCCTGGAGCTCGGTGGTCAGACGCGGGCCGTCGAGCTGCACCTCGGCTCGCTCGTCGATCGGCTCGCGGAGTAGCGCGCGTGGCCGTCCGGCTCTTCGCGCTCACCTGTGGGTGGCTGACCGGCCCGGCGGGCGGGTTCCTCGCCGGCGCGACGGGCCGTCTCCGCGTCCCCGTGCCGGCCTTCCTGATCGACCATCCCGGCGGCAAGGTGCTCTTCGACAGCGGCCTCCACCCCGATGCCGGGCGCGATCCTCAGACACGGCTCGGTCCCGCCGCGCACGTCTTCGAGGTGGAGCTCCGGGACGGAGAGGACGTCGCGGCGCGCCTCGCCGCGCTCGGCGTCCGTCCGGCAGAGATCCGGTACCTGATCACCTCCCACCTGCACTTCGACCACACGGGCGGCCACGCTTCGATCCCGAACGCGCGGGTCGTCGTGCAGCGCCGGGAATGGGACGCGGGCCACGACACCGACCTCATGGCACGCAACTTCTACGACGCGCGCAACTACGACACGGGGCACGAGGTGCTCGCGGTCGACGGCGAGCACGACCTCTTCGGCGACGGCCGCGTCGTCTGCCTGCCAACCTACGGCCACACCCCCGGCCACCAGTCGCTCCGCGTCCGGCTCGGCGGTGGCGACGTGGTGCTCACCGCCGACGCCTGCTACCTCCGGCGCACGCTCGAGGAGCTGCACCTCCCCGCGATCGTCCACGACCCGCCGGCGATGCTCGCATCGCTGCATCGCCTGCGGGCGCTCCAGCAGGCCGGAGCCCGAATCTTCTACGGCCACGACCCCGAATTCTGGGCGACGGTGCCGCAGGCACCGGGCGAAGTTTGATACGCCGGCCGCGGCTTGGCCGCGGGCGGCGCGGGGTCCGGGGGCATCGGAGCAGCGCAGCGCGCGCAAGCGCGCGAGCGCGCGAGCAGCGCACGGGCCCCCGGAGGCGTTAAGTCAAGCCGGCGCTCCCTCGACGATCGAGAGCGGCGTGGGGGTCGGCACCACGCGCGTGAGCCGCAGGCCCGCCGCGGCGTAGACCGCGGCGAACTCCGCCTCGGTCCGCTCGCGTCCCGGACAGAGGATCATCATGAGCAGGTCGGAGACCTTGCTCGGGTCCGGCTCGTTCCCGGGCCGCACCACGGCGTCGATCGCCAGCACCCGTCCCGCCGCCGGCAGGCCTTCCCGGCAGCGCCGGAGGATGGCGACGCAGGTGTCGTCGTCCCAGTCGTGCAGGACGCGCTTCAGGACGTAGGCGTCGAACAGCGCCGGCACCGACTGGAGGAAATCGCCCCCGAGACGGCTGGTACGCCCGCGGAGGTCCGGGGCGTCGAGGACCGTCGCCTCCTTCACGACGTGCGGCAGGTCGTAGAGGGCGCCGCGTACGTCGGGATGCGCCCGCAGGATCGCGGCGAGGAAGCCGCCACGCCCGCCGCCGACGTCGATCACGCGGGCGAAGGCGGAGAAGTCGTAGGCCGCGGCGATCGGGGTGTTCTCCATCTCCGAGAACATCGCCATGCCGGTGTCGAAGACGGCGGCCGCCTCCGGGTGGCGCGCGAGGTAGTCGAAGAAGCGCGCGCCGAAGACGCGCTCGAAGGCGGGCTCGCCGGTGACGACGCTCTGGGTCATCTCGCCGCACGGCCGGTTGAAGAGCGCGTCGCCGGCCATGAGGACGGCGTCGCGCACGGAGCCGGGCCTCGCCGAGAGGAGCGTGGCGCCGAGGGGGTTGAGCGCGTAGCGGCCCGTGGTCTCCTCCGCGACGAACACGTCGAAGCTCGCGAGCGCGCGCAGCAGGCGACCGAGGGAGGGGGCATGGGCCCCGCTGGCGCGGGCGAGCTCGTCGACGCTCTTCGGGCCCGCCTCGAGCAGGTCGGCGATCCCGAGTCGGGCGGCGACGTACACCGCCTGCGCGATGACGTTGCCGAAGGCCATCGCCGTCATGCGGAACGCTTCCATCGGCCGCTCCGCTCAGGCGTGAATCGGCGGCCGGCGCTCGGCCCATGGCCGCGCCTGCTCGAGCTGCGCGGCGACGCGGATCAGCAGATCCTCGCGCCCGTACGCGGCTGCCAGCTGGATGCCGATCGGCAACCCCTCGTCGTTCCACTCGAGAGGCAACGAGATGGCGGGCTGGCCCGTCATGTTGAACGGCGAGGTGAAGCCGGCGAACTGCGCCGCCCGCATGCCGGCCGCGACCGGATCCTCGCGCGAGGGCGTGAAGGTGCCGAGCGGCGGCGGTGGCTGGGGGAGCGTGGGTGTGAGCAGGAGGTCGAAGCCCGACGCCCACCAGCCGGCCATGCGGCGGGTGTAGCCGTGCAGCCAGTCGACCGTGGCGAGGTACTGCTGTGCGGTGCAGGCGCGGCCCAGCTCGGTGAGGGCCCAGTTGAGCGGATCGAGGTCATCGGGTCCGAACGACGCGCCGGTGAGCTCGCCGAGGACGTCCACCATGCGCGCGACGTGCGTTGCGTACATCATCGAGAAGTGCCGGCCCACCTCGACCTCGTCGAGCGCACCGGGATGCGACGGCTCGACGGCGTGTCCGAGGGACTCGAGGAGGCGCGCCGCGCTCTCGGCCGCGGCGCGGCAATCGGGATGCGTCGGGGCGATCTCGCCGGGGAGCCTCACGAGGATGCCGATGCGCAGCCGTCCCGGATCGGCGCCCACCTCCTCGGCGAACGGCCGGCGCGGCGGCGGAGCCGTGTGGGGGTCGCCGGGCTCGTAGCCGGCAAGCACGTCGAGCAAGGCGGCCGTGTCGCGCACCGACCGCGTCACCACGCCCTCGTGAGCGAGGCCGGCGAGGGGCTCGCCGAGGTCGGGGCCGAAGGAGATGCGGGCGCGCGACGGCTTCAGGCCGACGACGCCGCACTCGCTCGCCGGGATGCGGATCGACCCGCCGCCGTCGTTCGCATGCGCGGCCGGCACCAGGCCGGCAGCGACCGCCGCCGCCGAGCCGCCGCTCGAGCCACCCGTCGAGCGGCTCGGGTCCCAGGGGTTGCGCGTCGGGCCGTAGGCGTCGGGCTCGGTCGTCGGCAGCGTGCCGAGCTCGGGCGTGTTCGTCTTGCCGAGGAAGACGAAGCCCGCGGCGCGGAGCCTCGCGGCCGTGTTGGAGTCGTGCGGCGCCACGAAGCCGAGGCGCTTGAGCAGGCGGGTGCCCATGTGGTGGGGGTCGTCGGCCGAGTAGGCGAGCAGGTCCTTCAAGAGGAACGGCACGCCGCGAAAGGGCCCGCGTGGCAGGTTCGGCGACGCCGCCTGGGCGCGCGCCTTCTCGAAGAGCGGGATGATGACCGCGTTCAGCTTCGGGTTGACCGCCTCGACGCGGGCAATGGCCGCGTCGACGAGCGCCGAGGGGCTGAGTTTGCCGCGCCGCACCAGCTCGGCCTGGGCGGTGGCGTCGAGGGTGGCGAGTTCGTCCGACATGCCGGCACCGTACGACAGCCCGGCGCCCGGGCACAAGAAGTGGTATAGCGGCGCCATGCCGATCCTCGGTGCCCGCCACGACTTCGCGCACCCGGTCGAGGCCGACACCGCCTGGAGCGAGTCGTACTACTTCAACGCCTACGATCCCGTGACCGACACGGGCTTCTTCACGCGCATCGGCATCCGGCCGAACGAGGGGACCATGGACGTGGGCCTCTCGGTCTGGCTCCCCGGCACGGAGCTGGCGGTCGTGCGCGGCGTCCGCCCGCAGCGCGAGATGACCGACAGCGATCTTGCGGTCGCGGGGATGCGCTACGAGCGCCTCGCGCCCATGGAGCGCTGGTGGCTCGGGTGCGAGGCGGAGGCGATCGTCCTCGACCTCCGGGCCGCGCGCGCGCCGCGGCCGGCACGGGTCGTCATGGACGCGACCTTCCGGGCGCTCACCCCCGCGATCGGCAGCGACGGGCAGGGACGATCCGGGACGGGTGCGAGCGCCGAGACGCGGCAGCACGTCGGCAAGGGTCACCTCGAGCAGGCGGGGCGCTGGAGCGGGTGGATCGAGGCCGGCGGCGTGCGCTACGAGCTCGCCCGGGCGCGCGGCAACCGCGACAAGTCGTGGGGACCGCGCCGCTGGGGTGGACCGCGCATGTGGCGCTGGTTCTCGATCAACGTCGGCGACGACGTGCACCTGGGCGGCATCCGCATCGCCACCGACGCCGGCGATCTCCACCGCGGCTGGATCTGGCGCGACGGCGCGGTCGCGAGCATCCGGTCGTGGGACGTGCGGACGGAGCTCGAGCCCGACGGCCTCACGCACCGGGTGACCCACGTGCGCGCGACGGACTCGAACGGCCGCGTGCACGCGCTCCGGGGCGACGTCCTGCGCGTCGCCGGCGTGCCGCACGAAGCCGGCGGCCGGCGGACGATCCTGAACGAGGGGTTGACGCGCTGGACCTACGAGGGCCGCGAGGGATTCGGCATCGCGGAGTACCTCCACCAGCTCGACGCGCAGGGCCGTCCGGTCGTGCCGATCGAGTGAGGGCTCCTCGCCTCGCTATCCTACGCGAGGTCAACGAGGCCGGGCGCACGATCACCATCACACAGAACGGCGAGGCAAAAGTCGTCGTGATGGACGTCAACACGTACGACCGTTGGCGTTCCGCGACGGCCTTGCTCAAGCTGCTCGCGAACGGCGAGGCCGAGGTGCAGGCCGCCCGAGTCGTCTCGCAGACCGAAGCGTTCCGACGGGCGCGAGAAGCTATCCGGCGGACCAGGCAGGATGCCTGAAGCGCGTCCGGGTAGTCTGGTCGGAAGCGGCGATCGATGATCTCGAGGATCGTGCTCTAGGCAGCGGGCCCCGCAGACGCTAAGTTTTCATCTTGACTGATCCCGGCCCGACCAGTAGGGCACCGAACGCCGGGCCGGGGCCCTTTGCGACAGGAGCTTCGAGCCTCCTGGCGACGGGCCGCAGGAGACTTGATGAAGCTGCATTACTACGCGGAGACCGACTCGCTATACATCGAACTCAACGCGAGACCGAGCGCGGAGTCCCGGGAGATCGCGGACGGGCTCGTGGTGGACTTCGACGCGCAGGGGAACGTGGTCGGCATCGACGTCGATCAGGCCTCCAAGAAGCTCGACCTCGCGAGCCTGGAAGCGGAGTCGCTACCGGCGACGCGCGTGAGGATCGGCTAAGCGGCGGGCGGCGCCAAGACGCCGCGCTGAGCCCCATCGTGGCGGGCTCGTGGTCGAGGGATCGATGCGTCGCGAGGAAGGCCTGTTCGCCCGCGTCATCCTGGTGAGCTCGATTCGTGGCGCCTGACGGCAGAGTCCCGATCGAGTGACGCTTCAGGCGTGCACCGCAGGCCGGCGGCCCGCCCACGGCCGCGCCTCCTCGAGCTGGGTAGCGACGCGGATCAGCAGGTCCTCGCGCCCGTACGCGGCCGCGAGCTGGACGCCGATCGGGAGTCCATCGCCGTTCCAGCAGAGCGGCAGCGAGATCGCGGGCTGCCCGCTGATGTTGAACGGTGAGGTGAACGTCACGAAGGGCAGGGCGCGCCGGAAGCCGCGGAGGGGATCGCCCGGCTTCGCGGAGAACTCGCCGAGGGGCGGGGGCGGCTCGGCGAGCGTCGGCGTGAGCAGGAGGTCGAACCCCGCCTCCCACCACGAAGCGATCCGCCGCGAGTGCGACTGCAGCGACTCGACGGCGCGGATGTACTGGCGCGCGCTGCACGCCCGACCCTGCTCGGCGACCGCCCAGTTCATGGGCTCGACGTCGTCGGGACCGAGCGGGCGCCCCGTCCTCTCGCTCCAGTAGTCGAGGTCCCGCGCGATCCACGCGGCGACCACGAGCGTGAAGCGTTGGCCCACCTCCGGGTCGTCGAGCGCCGCCGGATGGGCTTCCTCCACCGTGTGACCGAGCGACTCGAGGAGATGCGCCGCATCGCGTGCCGCCGTCGCGCAGTCCTCGTGAACCGCGAAGGCATCACCCGGCGCGCGCGTCATCAGGCCGATGCGGAGCCGCCCGGGACGCAGCCCCACCTCCGCGGCGAACGGACGGGCGGGAGGCGGCGCGAAGTAGGGGTCGCCCGGCATCGGACCCGCGACCGCGTCGAGAAGCGCCGCCGTGTCGCGCACCGAGCGCGTCACGACGTGCTCGACGACGGCGCCGGCCCAGCTCTCGGCGGCGTCGGGACCGAGCGACGTCCGGCCGCGCGTCGGCTTCAGGCCCACCACCCCGCAGGCGCTGGCCGGGATGCGGATCGAGCCGCCGCCATCGTTGGCGTGCGCGGCGGGCACGAGGCCCGCGGCGACCGCCGCGGCCGAGCCGCCGCTCGACCCGCCGGTCGAGCGGCCCGTGTCCCAGGGGTTGCGAGTCGGGCCGTAGGCCTCGGGCTCGGTCGTCGGCTGGCTGCCGAGCTCGGGCACGTTCGTCCGCCCGAGGAAGACCAGGCCCGCCGCCCGGAACTTCGCCGCGAGATGCGTGTCCTCGTGCTCGATCCAGCGGAGCTTGCGGAGCAGCTTCATCCCCGCGTGATACGGGTCGCCGGCCGAGTGACAGATGATGTCCTTCAGCAGGAACGGTACGCCGCGAAAGAACCCGTTGGGAAGCGCAGGCGAGGCGGCCTGAGCCCGAGCCTTTTCGAAGAGCGGGATGATGACCGCGTTCAGCTCGCGGTCGAGCCTCTCGATCCGCGCGATCGCCGCATCGACGAGCTCGACGGGGCTCACCTTCCGACGCTGCACGAGGTCCGCCTGCGCCGTCGCGTCCAGGAACGCCAATTCGTCGCTCATTCACGCACGCTACGACGGCAGGACCCGAAAAGTCCAGGGACGCGCCGCTTGGGTGCTGTCCTACGCTCTACTTAGGACAGCACCGCCCCTTGAGCCCAGGCGCTTCGCAGGCTACGTCCCGCAAAGGAGGACTCATGGCGACGGAGCCGACACCGGACCGCATCCTGGACCTCGGGACTGGCTTCTGGGGCTCGAAGGCGCTGCTCAGCGCGGTCGAGCTCGGCCTCTTCTCGGAGCTGGCGGCGGGGCCGCTCGAGCGCGAGACGCTGCGCGAGCGCCTCGGCCTTCATCCGCGCAGCGCGCGCGACTTCTTCGACGCGCTCGTGGCGCTCGGCATGCTCGAGCGCCGCGGCGACGCGTACGCGAACACTCCGGAGACCGGCCTCTTTCTCGATCGAGCCAAGCCCACCTACGTCGGTGGGCTCCTCGAGATGCTGAACGCCCGACTCTACGGGTTCTGGGGCTCGCTCGGCGAGGCGCTGCGCACGGGACGGCCCCAGAACGAGGCCAAGGAGGGCGGGAACTTCTTCGCGCTGCTGTACGACGATCCCGCTCGCCTCCGGCAGTTCCTGCAGGCGATGACCGGCGTGAGCCTCGGCGCAGCCAGGGCGATCGCACAGAAGTTCCCCTGGAAGGACTACCGGACCCTCGCCGACGTCGGCGCGGCGCAGGGCGCGATCCCGGTCCAGGTCGCGCTGGCCCATCCGGCGCTCACCGGCTGGGGCTTCGACCTGCCGGTCGTCCGCCCGATCTTCGAGGAGTACGTCGCGTCCTTCGGGCTGAGCGACCGTCTCCGCTTCCAGCCGGGCGACTTCTTTGCGGATCCGCTGCCCGGGGCCGACGTGCTCGTCATGGGACACATCCTGCACGACTGGGACCTCGACCAGAAGCGCCTGCTCCTCCGCAAGGCGCACGAGGTGCTCCCGCGCGGCGGCGCGCTCATCGTCTACGAGGCGATCATCGACGACGAGCGACGGGCGAACGCCTTCGGGCTGCTGATGAGCCTCAACATGCTGATCGAGACCGCCGGCGGATTCGACTTCACGGGCGCAGACTGCGCCGGCTGGATGCGAGAGGTCGGATTCCAGAAGACCTACGTCGAACCGCTGGTGGGGCACGACGCGATGGTGGTCGGCATCAAGTAGCGATGCACCGAGCCACCCATCGGCGGCTACGTGGATAGCTGCTCCTAGGTATTGCAGCCGCCCGCTGCCGACAGCATCAAGGAGCGCATGGCCGTGGCACCCTGTCCGTCGCCGTCGCTGGGCTGCCGAGGCCAAGCTCGGCGGCCGGAACGTGGGCAGGTGACTTCGGCGCGTCGGGTCTGCGGGACGCCGTCCGTGGTGCGTCGTGAACGCTTCATGCTAGGGTCACGACGATGAGCGATCAGTCGGCGGCCGGCCCGACGCCCAGGGACGATCTCACGCTCGAGCAGTGGGCAGCGATGCCGGAGGACGAGCCAGGCGAACTGGTGGATGGGCGGTTGGAGGAGGAGGAGATGCCCGACTTCGTCCACGAGCTGATCGTGACCTGGCTGGGACACGCCTTCCGCTCGTGGCTGTCCGGACTCGGCGGGTTCGTCGGCGGCTCGGGGGTGAAGTTCGCCGTGGGTCTGCGGCGCGGCCGCAAGCCCGACCTGAGCGTCTACCTGGCGGGCGGTGGGAGGCCGCCGCGTCGTGGCCTGGTCCGCCTGCCGCCCGACATCGTGGTCGAGGTGATTTCCCCGCGGCCAGCCGATGTGCGTCGCGACCGTGTCGAGAAAATGAACGACTACGCGGCGTTCGGAGTCCGCTGGTACTGGCTGATCGATCCAGAGCCGCGCAGCGTCGAGGTCTTCGAGCGCGGTGCTGACGCCCGGTATGTCCGCGCGCTCGGCGCCTCGGGTGATGCGCTGGCCGCGGTACCGGGCTGCGAGGGCCTGGTGCTCGACCTGCCGGCACTGTGGCGCGAAGTGGACGCCCTCGGACCCGACGAACCGGTCACCGGCTGAGCCAGCCCGGCGCTGCCGGCGCGTCCGTCGCGGCCGACGATCGGATCGAGCGCCGTCAGGCCAACTTGTAGAGCTCCGCGGCGTTGAGCGCGCAGATGCGGCGCCGCTCGGCCGCCGGCACGTCGCGGAACATGTCGTCGACCACCCGGCGGGTCTCCGGCCAGTCGCAGCCGTGGTGTGGATAGTCGCTGGACCACATCATGTTCTCGACGCCGATCGTGTGGCGGTTCTGGACGGCGTAGCGGTCGATCATGAAGGTCGAGCGCCAGTTGCGGTGGAAGTAGAAGCTCGGCTCGTGCTGCAGCTTGACCGGGAGCCACGACCGGTTCCGCCACCAGCGATCGTCGAGCTGCTCGAGGATGTAGGGGATCCAGCCCGAGCCCGCCTCCACCTGGACCCAGACGAGGTCCGGGAAGCGGTCGTGGACGCCGGAGCTGATGATCTCGGGGAGGTCGGTGATCATGCTCGCGGCGCCGACGTTGGCGAGGCCGGTCAGGTCGTCGCCCCGCGCGCCCTTCGGCCGCGGCTTCTGGATCTGCCGCATGACCCGGACGTGGAAATGGATCGGTACGCCGAGCGCCTGCGCGGCGTCCCAGAAGGGGTCGTCGTCCGGCCGGATCGCCGGCCCGACGCTCGGCATCGTGTTCAGCCAGGCGCCGCGCATGCCGAGCCGGAGACCGCGCTCCATCTCCCTGATGGCGGCTTCCACGCCGAGCGCCGGGATGCAGGTGAGGCCGATCAGCCGCTCGGGCGCGACCTTGACGAACTCCTCGGCGATCCAGTCATTGTAGGCCTGCACGCCGGCCAGGTGGAACTCCGGGTCGGGGTCGGAGAAGAAGTGGCTCATCATGCGCGCCGAACCGAAAAGCACCTCGGCGTCGACGCCATCGACGTCCTGCTCCTGGAGGCGCGGCTCGGCGCGGAAGTTCCCCTGGTTGGCCGCGGCGAAGGTGACGCCCGTCCAGCGCACGTCCTCGTGCTTGCGCCCCGCCGAGGCGTAGATGCCGATCGGCGCCGGCGGGATGTCGGGGCTGAACTGCCACGCCTCCCCGCCGTCGCCGTCGGGCACGACCTTCGGCGCCTTGTCGTGGAACTTGCGCGGCAGGTACTGCTTCCAGACGTGCGGCGGCTCGAGGATGTGCGAGTCGGCCGAGATGAGACGGTACTCACGCGCCATGCCGGGGCCCTCCGCCCGCTCTCATACGAACAAACGTTCGTTCACTTCAAGAGGGCGTCGAAGGGGAGCCGGGGTCGGTTGACGCCACGCAAGACACCCTGCTAACCGCCGGGCCGGTGAGCGCGAGCGAAGGATACCGATGAGCTCCGGCGACCGCCGCGCGGCGCTCGCGGGCATCCGCGTGATCGACCTGAGCCATCAGGCCGCCGGTCCCTGGTGCACGTCGCTCCTCGGCGACCTCGGCGCCAACGTCATCAAGGTGGAGAAGCCGGGCCGCGGCGACGGCATCCGCTACGCCGACCGCACCGGCCGCCTCCCGCCCGAGGTCGGGGGGCTCAACTTCCAGGGGCTGAACCGCAACAAGCGCGGCGTCACGATCGACATCGGCCAGGAGGCCGGTTCAGCGCTCGTGCGCCGGCTCGTCGCGCAGGCCGACGTGCTGGTCGAGAACTTCCGCCCCGGCGTGATGGAGCGCCACGGGCTCGGCTACGACGCGCTGCGCGAAGTGAACCCGCGCCTCGTCTACTGCTCGATCACCGCCTTCGGACCGCGCGGCCCCCTCGCGCAGAAGCCCGGCATGGACCTCATCCTCCAGGCGACGGGCGGCCTCATGGGGCACACGGGTGAGCCCGACGGGCCGCCCATCAAGTCGGCGCCGCCCGTCGCCGACATCACCACCGGCATCTACGCCGCCTACGGCATCGCGGCCGCGCTCTTCGAGCGCGCCGGCTCGGGCCTGGGCCAGCGAGTGGAGGTGGCGATGCTCGATGCGGTCGTCTCGCTCTTCTCCGACGTCGCGGCCAACGTGCTGACCGACGGCCAGCGCTACGGCAAGTTCGGCAGCGGCCATCCCGACCTGGTGCCCTACCAGGCGTTCCCGGCGAGCGACGGCCACTTCATCGTCGCCTGCCTGACCAACGCCTTCTTCAAGCGACTGTGTGCGGCGATCGACCGCGAGGACCTCCTGGCCGACCCGCGCTTCGCGACCAACGACCTGCGCGTGCAGCACCGCGCCGAGATCGTGCCGATCCTCGCCGACGTCTTCCGCACTCGGCCGTGCGCCGACTGGATCGCCCTCCTCGAGTCGCACGACATCCCCGCCTGCCGGGTCAACATGCTCGAGGACATCCTCGCGCATCCGCAGATCGCGGCCAACGGCGCCGTAGTGGAGCGCGAGGCGCCGCGGCGTGGTCGTATCCGGACGCTCGGACCGCCGGTCAAGCTGTCGGCCACGCCGAGCGGTGTGGAGCGGCTCGCGCCGATGCTCGGCGAGCACACCGACGAGGTGCTCCGGGAGCTCGGGGTGAGCGGCGCGGAGCTCGCCGAGCTACGCGCGGCGGGAGTCGTCTGAGCGGTCATGGAGCTCGCGCGCCGGATCGCCGTCGTCGGCGTCGGCGAGACGCGCTACGAGCGGCGTTCGTCGCGCGACCTGGCGGCGCTGCGGCGCGAGGCGGCGTGCGCGGCGCTTGCCGACGCCGGGCTCGAGGCGGCGGCAGTGGACGGGCTCATCGTCCCCGGCGCGGGGTATGGGGAGCTGCACGAGCTGGCTCGCGACCTCGGCATCCGGGGCCAGTTCCACGCCGCGTCCTGCTTTCACAGCGGTACGGCGGTGGTGGCGGCGCCGCTCGAGGCGGCGCTCGCGATCGAGGCCGGCCTGGCGCACACCGTGCTCTGCTGCCAGGGCGTCGCGTGGGGAAGCGAGCGGCGCGGCAACGTCGGCCAGCCGCACGCCGAGATGCGCATGAAGGCGGCGTTCGAGATCCCCTTCGGCTGGTACCCGCAGGTGGTGCACTTCGCCGGCATGGCGCGCCGCCACATGGAGCTCTACGGGACGACCGAGGCCCAGCTCGGCGCGGTGGCGGTCGCCTGCCGGCGCCACGCGGCGCTCCACGACAACGCGATCCTGCGCGAGGAGCCGCTCGACCTCGAGGGCTACCTTGCGTCGCCGTACCTCGCCGAGCCTTTCCGTGCGCCCGACTGCTGCCTGGTGAACGACGGCGCCGGCGCCTTCGTCATGACGTCGCTCGAGCGCGCGCGCGACGGGCGTGCCCGGCCGGTCGTCGTCCTCGGGGCCGGCTCGGGCGTCATCCCCGACGGCGAGTACTCGAGCCTGCGCGAGGACTACCTCGCCACCGGGGCGGTGCACTCGGCGCCCCGAGCCTTCGGAATGGCGGGTCTCTCGCCCGCGGACGTCGACTTCGTCGCGCTCTACGACAACTTCACCGGGCTCGTGATCCAGCAGCTCGAGGACATGGGGTTCTGCCGGCGTGGCGAGGGCGGCCCGTTCGTCGAGGGCGGGCGGATCGAGCTCGGTGGGGCGCTGCCCGTGAACCCGAGCGGCGGGCAGCTCGCACAGGCCTTCGTCTTCTCGACGAACCACGTCGTCGAGGCCGTCTGCCAGCTCCGTGGCGAGGCGGGGCAGCGACAGATCGCGAGCGCCGAGGTCGGCGTCGTGACGGGCTATACCGGGGCCCAGCACGCCACGCTCGTGCTGGGAAGCGGGTGACGCGCGTGCCGGAGCTTGCCGAGCGCCATCTGCCCGACCCCGGCTGGCCCGTCGCCAAGCCCTTCTGGGACGGCTGCCGCGCGGGCGAGCTCCGCATCCCGCGCTGCGAGCGCTGCGCACGCTGGGTGTGGTATCCGGCTCCTGCGTGTCCGGGCTGCGGCGGCGAGCGTCACGCCTGGACCGCGACCAGCGGCCGCGCGCGCCTGTTCACCTGGGTCACCGTCCACCGGGCCTTCCTGCCCGGCTATCGCGTGCCCTACGTCACCGCGCTGGTCGAGCTGGTCGAGGACCCGCGCGTGCGCCTCGCCACCTACCTGCGCGACGTCCCGGCGAGCGGTCTCCGGGCCGGGATGTCCGTGGAGGTGGTCTTCGAATCGGTAACCGAACACCTCACGCTGCCGGCCTTCCGGTGCGTCCGGTGAGCCGCAAGAAGGAGGGGGTATGTCGAATCGCCGCATTCGGCTGGCCATCTGCTGCGTGCTCGGTGCGACAGGAGTCGCGCTCGGACCGGGACGAGCGGTCGCCACGCAGAAGTTCGGGCCCATCCAGCTCTCGGGCAACCTGCAGACCCAGAACCTGATCCGCACCCCGAACGAGAGCACCTACGAGTACATCCAGAACCGGAACACGGCGCACATCCGGCTCGACTACGACTGGCTGCAAGCCGGGCTCTTCTACAACAAGTACAACATCCCGTTCCTCGAGAGCTCGCACCTCTTCGTCCTCTGGCGCGGGGTCTACGATAGCATCTACGACACGACCCCGGGCTTCTTCGAGAAGGAGGACGCCCACGGGAAGGCGTACCCCGGCATCAAGCCCGGGCAGTTCGTCAGCTTCTTCGACTACGCCAGCAAGGTCGGCATTCCGAACGCGGTCGGCACCCGGACCCTCCTGACGAAGAAGGACCTCTCGATCAGCGCCCTCAGCCACGGCCAGCGAACCGCCTTCAAGTTCGACAACCAGCTGCGCGAGGCCTACGCCGACATCAAGTTCCGCACCATCCCGCTCACTCTCCGCGCTGGCCGCCAGCAGATCGTGTGGGGCGAGAGCGACAACTTCCGCATGCTCGACCGCGTGAACACGCTCGACACGACCTGGCACTTCGTGCAGGAGCTTCCGCCCCCCGCCTTCGGCTGGGACGAGATCCGCCGTCCGTTCTGGATGTTCAAGTTCCTCTACGACATCGGGAACGTCTGGAAGTTCTCGCAGAACTTCCTCGAGTGGTACTGGAACCCGGGCGACTGGTGGCCGGTCAAGATCGCGTTCGAGCCCCGGCCCTGGGGTGCCAAGTTCTACAATCCGCTCACCAACGTCGTCGACGGGGCGTTCTATGGCGGTCCGTGCCTCGCCTCGCCGTTCGTCGTGACGTCGGGCCCGCGCAAGGGACAGCACGCGTGCGTCGGGCTGATGAACGGCACCAAGCTCTTCAAGCAGGGCAACTACACCCGTGACCCGTTCGACAACAGCCAGGTGGGCGTGCGCTACCACGCGATCGCGCCCTTCGGGCTCGAATTCACCTTCAACTACCTCTATCAGCGCTGGGCCGGCGACGACGGGACCCCGTCGGCGCCGGTCCGCATCCTCCCCAAGAACGATAAGAACAACGCGCTCGCCGTGCAGCTCTTCCAGAAGGGCATCCTGCCGGCGGAGTACTTCACGCCCTACGTCCACACGGTCGGGTTCGCGGCCAACTACTCCGACGAGACCTACACGCAGACGGTGTTCCGGACCGAGACCGTCTACGACTTCGGCATCCCGTTCTTCGATCTCGGGAGGGTGACCGTGCTCGACGTCCCCGCCATTCCGGGCATCACCAAGAAGAACATGTGGAAGGGCATGATCGCGTTCGACCGGCCGACGTGGATCCGTCCGCTCAACAAGAAGAGCACGGTCTTCTTCAGCGGCCAGTTCTTCTGGCACTACCTGGTGAATAATCCGAGCTGCCAGCCGCAGATCTTCGCCACGATCCCCCCGACCAAGCGCGCGAGCGCGGGTTCGTGTCTCGTGGGGCCCTTCGACCTGCCGTCGATCGTGCGCATCCCGACGACGACGCCGACGTTCCGCGACAAGGTGCGCGACTGGGAGACGATCGCGAGCCTGGCCGCGTTCAGCTTCTATCGCGGCGGCAGCGTGCTGCCCGTCCTCGGGTTCGCGATCGACCCCACGAACCACTACGTGATGGAAGGGTTCTGGATGCTCGAATACGTCGTGCGCGACGACGTCAGCGTCAACGTCGCGCAGCGCCTCTTCATCAACCCGACGGGCAAGGACCCCATCTTCTCGCCGTGGGGATTCGGCTCCCTGTCCACCGGACGGTCGGAGACGAGCCTGCGATTGACGCTGCAGTTCTAGGACGGAGGGCATGGCGGCCGCGCGGTTTCCCACCGGCTTCGGCGCCGCGGTCCGCCGCTTCAACGCCGGCGAGTTTTTCGAGGCCCACGAGGGGTTCGAGGAGCTGCTCGACGAGGTCGAAGGCGATGACCGATGGAACCTCCTCGTGGCGCTGATCCAGGTGGCCGTCGGGTACCACAAGCTCACCTCCGACCATCCGGGTGCGGCACGCATGCTGCGCCTCGGGGCGGAGAAGCTCGCGGCCTTTCCCCCGGTTGCCTGGGGCGTGGCGGTCGAGCGGCTGCGAAGACGGATCGCGGAGGACCTCGCGGCGCTGGAGACGGGAGGGGCGGTCGGCCCGTGGCCTGCCGGGACGCCGCCCCGGATCGAGCTCGTCAAGGGCGGCCCGGCCGCCGGAACCGGCTGAGCCATGGCCCGCGGCGGGCGGATCGACCTCGGGTCTCGTCACCTGCGGGCCACCTCGGCCGAGGGCGTGCTGCGCGTCGTCATCGACCGTCCCGCGCGTCGCAACGCCCTCACCATCGAGATGTACCACGGCCTCAAGAAGGCCGCCGTGCTCGCCGAACGCGACCCCGGCATCGATGTCCTCCTGATCACGGCGCGCGGCGACGTCTTCTGCGTCGGCGGCGAGATGGGCGGCCAGCACGAGGGCGGCCAGCTGCTCGACCGCGAGACCGACGGCTTCGACCTCCTGCCCTTCGTGCAGTTCGAGCGCTGTCCGAAGATCGTCCTGCTCGCGGTGAACGGCATGTGTCAGGGCGGGGGGCTCAACATGGTGCTGACGAGCGACCTCGCGCTGGCGTCCGCGCGTGCGACCTTCCGGGCGCCCGAGCTGCTGCGGGGCGTCGCCGACTGCTTCCTCGGCGCGCGCCTCGCCAGCCGCGTCGGCCTGGCGCGCGCCAAATATCTGCTCTTCACGGCGCAGCCGCTGACCGCGGCGGAAGCGCTCGCCGTAGGGCTCGTGACGCGCGTCGTTCCGCACGACGAGCTGGAAGGCGCGGTGGCCGAGACCGTCGGCTGGGTACGCCAGACGGCCCCCGGTGCGCGGCGCGCGCTCAAGCGCGATCTCAACCGCCAGCTGCCGCCGATCGACTTCGCGATGTTCGCCGAGTCGCTCGCCTCGGACGAGGTGCGGGAAGGGTTCGCGGCGTTCGTCGAGAAACGCCCGCCGGCCTGGGTCCGTGGCCGGCGGTAGGCTTGACGAACGAACGTTCATTCGGTTATCCCCGCACGGTGCGAGCCAAGGCTCCGTCACGGCCCGAGGCCTCGCCGGCGGTCCCGACCCGAGAGGCCATCCTCGACGCCGCCGAGCGACTGTTCTCGGCGCGCGGCGTCGACGGGGTGGCGGTGCGCGACCTCGCGCGCGAGATGAGCCTCACCCCGTCGAGCCTCTACAATCACTTTCCCGGCAAGCAGGCGCTCTACGAGGCGGTGCTCGAGCGCGGGCTCCGCCCGATCGTCGACCTGGTGGCGGGCGCGGCGCCGCCCGGGGTGCTCGGGCCGGCGCAGCTGAATGCAACGATCGAGCGGCTCACCCGCCACCTCGCCGTCCACCCGCACCTCGCGCGCCTGCTGCAGCGTGCGCTCCTCGAGGACGGCAAGCTCCAGGCGGCGATCGGCCGCTGGGCGAGCACGCTGTACGGACAGGGGGTCGCGGTCCTGCGTGCCGGCGCGGTCGACGCGGGCTGGGAGCCCACCGAGGTGCCCCACCTGGCGCTCGGCCTCTTCGGGATCATCTTCGCATATTTCACGAATGCCCCGGCCGTCCGGGCGCTGGCGGGGTCGAAGGAAGATCCGTTCTCCGCCCGTGCGCTGGCGGTCCAGCGCCGATTCCTGGAGAAGGCCGTGTACCGTCTGCTCGGCCCGCAGCCGCGCCGGAGGAGACCGCGCCCATGAGCGAAGCAGGGAAGATCACCGATGAGGGCATCGCGCAGCTCCGCACGCGCATCGGCAAGGGCTTTCCCGGCCGCCGGCCGTGGCGCACCGAGGCGACGCGCGACGCGATCTACCACCTGGCGCTCGCCATCGGCGACCTGAGCCCGCTCTACCTCGACGAGGACTACGCGCGGCGCACGCGCTGGGGCACGCTGATCGCGCCGCCGATCATCGTGCAGAGCATGGACACGCTGCGCGCCGTCGGCTCGAGCGGGCTGCCCGAAGGGCTGCCCGGCGTCCACTCGATCTGGACCGGGTCGCGCTACGAGTGGGCGCGGCCCGTCAAGCTCGGCGATCGCATCCGGGCCGACTGCTACCTGAAGGAGCTGGTCGAGAAGGAGTCGACCTTCGGCGGCGGGCGATCCCTCTACCAGACCTACGAGGCGGTCTATTACGACCACGAGGGCCAGCGGCTGGGGCTGCGCAACGACACCTGGATCCGGATCGAGCGCGCGGCCACGCGGGACCGGAAGAAGTACGGCGACATCGCACTCGCGCAGTGGACATCGGAGGACGTCCGCCGCTTCCAGGACGAGTACCGGAACCAGCAACGGACCGTCCGCCGCGCATGGGAGGACGTGCGGGTGGGTGACGGGCTCGGCCCGCTGCTGAAGGGCCCGCTCACGCCCACCGCCGAGATCGCCTTCGAGTCCTACTTCGGCATCTACCTGGTCGGCAACAAGGTGGCCGCCAACCTCTACGACAAGCACCCGGCGCTCATGATCCCGAACGAGCAGGGGGTGCCCGAGCCGCCCCAGCGCGTGCACTGGGACAACCCCTTCACGCAGCACCTCCTCGGGCTCCCCGGGGCCTACGACCTCGGCCCCGAGCGGTGCGCCTGGCTCTGCCATCTCATGACCGACTGGATCGGCGACGACGGGCTCCTCACATCGATCGACGTGCGCTACCGTCGCTTCAACTTCATGGGCGATGCGACGTGGTGCCGGGGCAAGGTGACCGAGAAGCTCGAGCGCGACGGCCAGGCCTACGTGCGCTGCGCGCTCGAATGCGTCAACCAGCGCGACGAGGTGACCGCGACCGCGACCGCGGAGGCCGAGCTGCCGCGCCGGTGAGGCGCTGCGCGGGCGGCAGAGGCGAGGTCGCTCAGCCGCCGCGGGGCGTGAGCGGCGGCAGGCCGTAGAGCCCGGCAGCGTTCTGCCCGAGGATGCGTGCCCGCTCGGCGGCGTCGAGGCTCGCCGTCGCCTCGCGCAGCTCGTCGACCACGCCCGGCACCTTGGCGTCGGGATGCGGGTAGTCGCTCGCCCAGATGATGCGGTCGGCGCCGACGAGCGGGCTTCGCGCCGTGAAGGCGAGCGCGCTCTCGTCGGGGTCGAAGGAGATCCAGCACTGGCGGCGGAAGTACTCCGAGGGCTTCATGTGCAGCCACGGGACGTCCCAGCGGAAGACCTCGTAGTGGTGGTCGAGCCGCTCGAGCCAGGGGACGATCCAGCCGCCGTTGGCCTCGAGGAAGATGAGCCGGAGACTCGGGAAGCGCTCCAGCACTCCGCCGCAGACCATGACGGTGAGCGTCTCCATCATGTCGAAGGGGTTGGAGATGGCCTGGCTGAAGAAGATGTTCGCCATGTGACGGATCGGGCTGGCGGGGTCGCTGCGTGCCATCTCCACGCCCTCGGCCTTGAGCGCGTAGAAGCCGAGCGCGCGGCACGCGCCCGGCATGTCGGGCGCCAGGAAGGGATGCAGTCCGACGGGCAGGCCGAGCTCCTCGCAGGTCCGCCAGATCGGGTCGTAGACCGGGTCGTTGAACTTCTTGCCGTCGACGGAGGGGTTGGGGCGGAGGAAGACGCCCACCAGCCCCAGGTCCCGGGCGCGGCGGATGACACGCACGGCGCGCGCCACGTCCTGGTGCGGCACGACGCCGACGCCGAAGAGGCGCTCCGGTGCCGCGGCGCAGTACTCGGCGAGCCACTCGTTGTAGGCGTTTGCCTGTACCTCGGCGAAGTCGGCGTCCTCGAGCGCGGGAAGGCCGAGGAGGAGCGTCGGGTAGAGGACCGCCTGTTCGATGCCGTCCGCATCCATGTCCACGAGACGCGGGAGCGGCCGGAAGGCGCCGGCCCGGACTTCCGTGTACTTCATCTCGCCACGGCGCGCCCGCTCGCGGTCGGCGGCCGACATGCCGCCGACGCCGGCGAGTGCGAGTCCGTTCGCGGATCGCTCCCCACCGTTGTAGCGGAGCCACTCGCTGCCGTCGGGACGCGTCACGATCTGCCAGATCCGGTCGCGGAACTTCGCAGGCGCGCGCTCGGCCATGCCGGTGGGCGGCTCGAGGACGTGGCCGTCGGCGTCGACGATGGGGGTGTGCTCCATGCGGCGGCGGCTAGCAGAGGCGTGCGCCGAGACGCAAGGGGGGGCGCGGCGCGGTGCCCTACCGTGCGAGAAGTGATTGCAGCTCGCTCATCGCCCGGGCAAGCCGAGTGCGGATGACGGTCGCGAGCGAGCGCGCGATCCGCCGGTTGTGCTGGGCCGCCGTCGTCGCGTGGCGGACGCGCTTGAACGACCTTCGCGCCGCACGCAGCATCCTGGACTCCCGCCTGCGGTCGCCGGCTCCGGCGGCCTCGGTGGTCAGCTGGACACGCGAGGTCAAGTTCGCGATCGCGGTGTCGATTCGACGTCGGACGCCGGCGTCCACCTCGCTTGCCGGCGCCGTTCCGAGTGCGCCGTCGATGCCCTCGAGCCAGCAGGTGACGCTCCTCACCCCGGTGACTGCCGAATGGAGGCAGCCCCGCTGCGTGTCGCAGGTGTCATCCGTGCACGGCTCCTGATCGTCGCAGCGCAGTGAGATGGGCTGGTGCCGGCATGTGCCCCGCTCGCAGGTGTCCGCGGTGCACGCGTTTCCATCGACGCAGTCCCCATCGCCGACGCACTCCGGGGCGCCTACCGCCTGAGCCGCCGCCAGCGCGTCCAGCCGACCGGCGCCCGAGCTGTCGTCCGGCCCCGCGGGGCCGATGTCCACGGCCGTCGTGCGGAGAGCGTCTTGGATTTCGGCCGGCGTGAGGGAGGGATTCTTGGAGAGGAGGAGCGCGGCCACTGCGGCGGAGTGCGGCGCGGCGGCCGACGTGCCGAAGAATTGGCAGGCCGGCGGACAACGGGGAAAGCCCCCGGCGTTCGAGATGCTGACGCCATCGAAGGCGACGATGTCGGGCTTGGGACGCGTCTCCGCTGCCGGGAAGAAGATTCGGGTCGGTCCCTCCGAGCTGTAGCTCTCGACGCTGTCGAGCCCCGGTTCGGAAACGTCGACGGCCCCGACCGCGACAGCTTCCCGGAGTGCCGGGTGTCCGACGACGCTCCCCTCCGTGGTGACGTACTGCTGAGCCGAAGCGCCCAGGCAGAAGAGGTTCAGCAGGCGACTCTCTCCCGCGGCCTTGCGGATCGCCACCTTGAATATCTGCGACACCGGCGCCGGGTTGAAGATCGCGACTGCCTCGAGGGGATCCCCAGCGCCGGTCTGGGGGTTCGCGCTCTGCGCGATGGGGTTGAGGTTGGCATCGAGCATGAGGAGGTCGTAGTCGTTCGTCGCGGCGCCGAACGGATCGTTCCACTGCAGGATGCAGCTGAGCGTGCCGAACGGCGCCACGCTGACATCGTTCGTATTGTCGACGGGCCCGCCGAGGAAGTCGTGAAAGCTCGTGGTCGGCGACGGACGATACATCTGCTCCAGATGAACGTTGGCCTCGTTTCCGGCCGCCGAGTGGTACGAGACGCCGGCGTCGACGATCGCGGCCTTGACCGCCGCGCTCACCGGGCCGTCCTCGAAGAACGGCTGGTCGAAGAAGCCGAGGTCGTCGACCAGGACGTTCGCGCCGGCGGCGGTCAGGCACCTCACGGAGTCGATGAAGGCCATCTCGCCGTCGCTCCCGCTGGAGAAGAGGAGCCGGGCGCCGGGCGCCAGGTCGTGAACGATCTCCAGCAGCGCGGTTCCCTCGTCGCCGCGTCCCCGCCGGCATCGAGGGTCGTCGGGCACCGTGATCAGCGGGAGATCGCCGGTTGATCCAGCCTCGTCGGCGTGGTCCACGCCGTCGGAGATGACGCCGACCACGGTCCCCGCGCCGTCGAAACCCTGCGCGCGGACGAGGGGTGCACGCGAGGCGGCGTCGCCCTCGGTGGTCGCCGAGCCGACGCGGAGCCAGGCAGGATGCACCGGCTTCAGCGCAGCGACGAAGGGGAGCTCGGCAAGCCGGTAGACGTCGCGGGGGTGCACCCGGCCCTCGGCTCGCATCAGGTCCCGGTCCAGACGCTCGATCTCGAACCCGCGTCGCACCAGCTCCTCCAGCTCCTGCGGGTCGGCGGATCGAAGGCGGACGCTGAGCCGCAGCTGTGGGGCGGCCGAAGGTGCCGCAGGCGCCATGAGGGGCTCGAGCAGCCGCCGGATCTCGTGGTCGACCTTCCGCTGCGGCTCCGTGAGCGCGCCCTTTTCGGCCTCGACCTCCCGGACGTACTGCTCGACGGCGGATCCGCGGAGGACGTCGAGGTCCTCGCTCGGATGTCCAGCCGGCACCGCTTCCGGCAAGACTGCCGCCACCGCTGACTGGGTGCAGAGGGCGGCGGAAAGGGCGGCGAAGAGCAGCAGATGCGTGCCGCGACGCTTCACGAGGGCACCGAGACGGCGCTACCGGCGGGTCACGTTCGCCGTCAGCGCCCGGAACTCGACGTACCCGAGCCGGCGCGGCTCGCTCGAGGCGCTCGAGGCAAACGTCTGGCCCTTGGCGCCGACGGCGCAGACGGCTCGCGCGACGACGTCGACGATCGCGAAGGTGTTCTCGTTATCGAAGCAGGCGAAGCACGTATCGGCGGTGAGGAGGTTGTCGGGGGTGTCGTCCTCGGGGTCTCGGAGCCCCACTGCGCTGAACATCAGCGTGGCGGTATCGGCGTTGAATGCTCCGCAGCTGATGATCCGATCAGCGGGAGCGCACTCGGCCACGGCGCAATCGGCCGAGCCGGGAAGCACGTTCAGAGCGCCGTCCACGAACGCCAGCTGCAGCGTCGCCGGGTCCCCCTTGGGACCCTGTGGGCCAGGCGGCCCGGGCGCTCCCGGCGGCCCGGGCGGCAACTCCGCCTGGACACAGCCGAGTTGGCGAAGCACCCGTCGGCCGGCGTTCAGCTGCTTCTGCCGGCACTGTGCATGAGCTGGCTGCGCCGATGCGAGCGCCATGCCTGTGAGCATCGCCGCGCTGTGGAAAAGTATGCCACCTCGCAAGGACCAGCTGGGCATGGGTCCTCCTCTCTCGGGCCGTGGAAGCGCGTACTCGATACGACGACAGCGGGGCTCGGTTCAAGATCGCCGCGGCCGCTGCTCCGGCCCACGACAGAACGCGCGCTCCACCATCGCCCCGAGCCGCCGCACCAGCTCCTCGCGGCCCGTCTTCATGCCGCCCGCCACCCAGTCCGAGAGCAGCACCTGGTCCATGACGGTGAACATGCGGGCCAGGTAGCCCGGGTCCTCCTTGACGAACACGCCCTCGGCGCTGCCGCGCCGGAAGACCTCGGCCTGGAGCTCGTGGATCTCGCGCCACTTCTCGATCTGCTCATCGGTGCCCGGCGAGGGGCTCATCGCCCACGACGTGCCCGAGCGGAGATGCATGCGCAGGAAGGCGGGATGGGCGACGAAGTAGTCGACGTAAACCTCGATCAGCGCCCGCAGCGCCTCGCGGGGCGGCAGGTGGCGAGCGGCGACCGCGCGTGCCAGGCCGAGCAGCTCCTGGCCGCGCACCTCGAGGATGGCGCGATGGAGGTCGTGCTTGCTCGGGAAGATGGCGTAGATCGTGCCCATCGACAACCCCGCAAGCTGCGAGATCTCCTGGACTTTCGCCGCCTCGAAGCCGCGCTCGGCGAAGACCCGCTCGGCCGCCTCGAGGATGTGCTGTCGGTAGACGCCGGTGCGCGCCTGGCGCGCCTCGTCACGGGGGGTCCGTCGCACGGCGGCCTCATACCACTCGAAAAACCGGTTGACAAGTCGAATTTCCGAATGGTAGTTCGGGCATACGAATCCGTGATCGAGGGGGCCGCCGTCCGCGGCGAAGGAGGGAGCCGATGGAGTTCGGGATCTTCTCGCACATGCACGTGCCGCCGTGGGACGGCGAGCACTCCCGCTACCTGCGCGAGCTGGAGGCCTCGCTCGCGGTCGACGCGGCGGGCTTCAAGTACGACTGGTCGCCCGAGCACCACTTCCTCACCCACTACTCGCACCAGCCGGCGCCCGAGGTCTTCCTCTCCTGGGTCGCGGCGCGCACCAAGCGGATCCACGTCGGCTTCGCGATCGTGAACATCACGCCCCCGGTGAACCACCCCGCCCGGGTGGCCGAGCGGATCGCGACCATGGACCATCTCTCCGGGGGGCGCGTCGAGTTCGGCACGGGCCGCGGCTCGTCGTCGACCGAGTGGGCCGGCTTCGCGATCCCGTCGGCGGCCGAGACCAAGCCGATGTGGCGCGAGGCGCTGGAGCAGATCCCGCGCATGTGGCGCGACGAGCCGTACGCGTACGAGGGCAGGTACTTCCGGATGCCGGAGCGCAACGTCCTGCCGAAGCCGTACTCCAGGCCGCACCCGCCGATGTGGCTCGCGTGCTCGAGCCCGCCGACCTTCATCGAGGCGGGCGAGCTCGGCCTCGGCTCGCTCTGCTTCACCTTCGGGACGCCGGCCGAGATCGCCGAGAACGTGCGCAACTACAAGGAGGCGATCAAGCGTTGCAAGACGCCGATCGCGGGCTACATCAACGACAACATCGCCGTCACGACCAACATGCTCTGCCTCTCCGACGGCGACCAGGCGCGCTGGCTCTACTCGCGGGCGCGGGTCGAGGCGTTCACGGAGTACTTCTTCAACGCACTCGACTCGATCCCGCGGCCGAAGGGCCTGCCGAAGGAGGGCCGGATCGCAAACCTGCAGCCTCCTACCCCCGAGGCGTTGAAGGAGGGGCTGAAGGTCGGCGGGCGGCAGATCGGCGCCCCCGAGGAGATCGTCGAGGTGATCAAGATGTACGAGGCGCTCGGCGTCGACCAGCTCATCTACGCCCCCTTGACGCTGACGCTCGACCAGAAGTACGTGCTCGAGTCGATCGAGACCTTCGGCAAGCACGTCCTCCCGAAGTTCGACAAGGACCCCGTGCACTCGACGACGCGGCAGCGCGAGGCGGCACTGAAGGCGCAGGCCGCCTGACGGCCGATGGCGGTGCCGGTCTTCGACCAGGTCCTGATCGGCGGCCGCTGGGTGCCGGCCGACGGCGGGACCTACCCGGTCGTCAACCCGGCCACCGAGGAGCCCGCCGGCCAGGCCCCCGCGGGCTCGGTGGCGCAGGCCGAGGCGGCGGCCCGCGCCGCCCGCGCGGCGTTCGAGCACGGTCCATGGCGGACGATGAGCGGCGCCGAGCGCGCGAGGCTTCTCCGGATCGCGGCCGAGCGCTTCCAGGCCGAGATCGACGGCCTCGTCGAGCTGACGATCGCCGAGACGGGCGCGGTGCGCGGCGTCGCCGAGGCGCAGCAGGTGCGCGCCGTCGCCGCCCGCCTCCTCCGCGCCGCCGAGCTGGCAACCGCGCCGGTCGAGCAGGGCTTGCCGCCTCGTGAAACCGGCCGCGCCCTCGCGGCCGGTGTAATCGTCCGCGAGCCGGTCGGCGTGGTCGCCTGCATCACGCCCTTCAACTTCCCGATGACGAACTGCGCGGGGAAGATCGGCCCGGCGCTCGCCTGCGGCAACACGGTGGTCGTGAAGCCGTCGCCCGTCGACCCCCTGGGCGTCGCCGAGCTCTGCCGGATCGTCGACGCGTTCCTGCCTCCGGGCGTGCTGAACTTCGTGAATGGCAGCGGGCCCGAGATCGGCGAGGCCCTCGTGCGCTCGCCCGACGTCGACATGATCTCGTTCACCGGCAGCACGGCCGTCGGCCGGCGCGTCAAGGAGGCGGCGGCCGCGCGCATGAAGCGGACGGTGCTCGAGCTCGGCGGCAAGTCGCCCAACATCATCTTCGCCGACTGCGACTTCGAGGGCGCGCTCGCGAGCGCGATGAGCGTCTGGACGTTCCACTCCGGGCAGGTCTGCATCGCCGGCACGCGCGTGCTGATCGAGGAGCGGATCTACGACGCGTTCACGCGTCGCCTGGCCGCCGCCGGCCCGACGCTCCGGATCGGCGACCCGCGCGAGCCCGGTGTCGTCGTCGGCCCGCTCGTCTCGGCGGCCCAGCGCACACGCGTCGAACGCTTCATCACCCGCGGCCGAGAAGAGGGGGCGACGGTCGCCTGCGGCGGCCGCCGCCCGTCGCACCTCACTCGGGGCTATTACGTGGAGCCGACGCTCTTCACCGGCGCGCGCAACGACATGACGATCGCGCGCGAGGAGATCTTCGGGCCGGTGATCACCGCGATCCCGTTCCGCGACGAGGCCGAGGCGATCGCGCTCGCCAACGACTCCGACTACGGGCTCTACGGCTACGTCTGGACCGGCGACGCCGCCCGCGGGTTGCGCGTCGCGCGCGCCGTGCGGACCGGGACGATGCAGATCAACGGCAGCCCGCTCAACCCCGACGCCCCGTTCGGCGGCTACAAGCTCTCCGGCGTCGGCCGTGTCGGCGGCCAGTGGGCGCTCGGGGCGTACAGCGAGCTGAAGTACATCGGGTGGATGACATGACGTTCGACACCATCATCAAGGGCGGCACGGTCGTGGACGGCTCCGGCCTCCCCATGCGCCGCGCCGACGTCGGCATCCGCGACGGCCTCGTCACCGACATCGGAAGGCTCTCCGGCGCGCGCTGCACGATCGACGCCGGCGGGCTCGTCGTCATGCCCGGCATCGTCGACGTCCACACGCACTACGACCCGCAGCTCTCCTTCGAGCCCTTCGCCACCTCGTCGTGCTATCACGGCGTCACCTCCGTGGTGGCCGGGAACTGCGGCTACTCGATCGCGCCCTGCCGCCCCGAGGACCGCGAGTGGGTGACGGCGCTGTTCGCCAAGGTCGAGGGGATGACGCCGTCGGTGCTGCGCAGCGGGCTGCCGTGGGACTGGGAGAGCTTTCCCTCCTTCCTCGACGTCCTCGACCGCCGGCTCGGGGTCAACGCCGCGGTCTACGTCGGCCACTCGGCGCTCCGCCGCTTCGTCATGGGCGACGCGGCTTCGGAGCGCGCCGCCACGGCCGAGGAGGTCGAGCACATGCGCCGGCTCGTCCGCGAGGCGATGGCGGCCGGCGCGGCGGGTTTCTCGTCGTCGCAGGCGCCCACGCACACGGACCAGCTCGGCCGCCCGGTGCCGTCGCGGCGCGCCGCCTTCGACGAGGTGCTGGCGCTGGCCGAGGCGGCGGGCGAAGGCGGCGCCGGCAGCATCGCGTTCCTCGCCGAGACGGCGGTGCAGGGTTACGACGCGCGCGACCGCGAGCGCCTCGTCGAGCTGGCCCACCGCTCGGGCCTGCCCGTCGTCGTGCAGGGTATGGGCTTCCGGCCCGGCGCCCGCGAGCGCTGGGAGGACCAGACGCGTTTTCTTGCCGCCGCCCGCGAGCGGGGGGCCGCGATCTACTCGATGCTCCGCACGCAGCCCTTCATGCGGCCGTTCAACTGGCGGCGCGGCACGTCGATCTTCGACGGGGTCTTCCATTGGCGGGACCTTTCCGCACTGTCCGTGGCCGAGCGCCTCGCCCGGATGCGCGACCGGGAGTTCCGCGAGAAGCTTCGCTGGGGCCTCGACCATCCGAACACCGACCCGAAGCAGGGCTCGACGCTCCCCATGCCGGCGCTCGACCGCGTCTTCGTCGATCGCTCGGACGCGCATCCGGACGCGGTCGGCAAGAGCCTCGCCGAGCTCGCCGCGGCGCCGCGGGTGCACGCCGCCGACGTCATGTGCGAGCTCTCGCTCGCCGACGGCCTCGAGACGCAGTTCCTCTGGAACAGCGAGAGCCCGGCGTGGGTCGAGGCCAACGCCGAGTCGCAGCGGAACCTGCACATGATCGTGGGCACCGGCGACGGGGGCGCGCACGCCGACCGCGACGACGGCGCGGAGTGGTCGACCTACTACCTTCGGTCCTGGGTGCTCGACCGCAAGCTCGTGTCGCTCGAGGACGGCGTCCGGCGGATCACGCACCTGCCGGCGATGGTGGCTGGCATCAAGGCGCGCGGGCTCCTGGCGCGCGGCTACCACGCCGACGTCCTGCTCTTCGACCCGGCGCAGCTCGGGCTCGGCAAGAAGGCGCTGGTGCGCGACATGCCGGGCGGCGAGGAGCGCTGGCAGGTGCGGCCCGAGGGCGTCGTCCGGGTCGTCGTCAACGGCGAGACGATCGTCGAGGACGGGGAGCTGACGGGCGCGCGCCCCGGGCGCGTGCTCCGCGTCGGCAATCCGGCGTGATGCGCGCCGCCGTCTACCATGGAAGCGGCCGTCCAGTTGCGATCGAGGACGTGCGCGTCAAGGACCCGGGCGCCGGCGAGGTCCGTGTCGCGATCAAGGCGGCGGGGCTCTGCCACTCGGACTTGAGCGTGGTCGACGGTTCGATTCCCTATCCGACACCGGTCGTCCTCGGCCACGAGGGGGCGGGGATCGTCGAGGCCGTCGGCCCGGGTGTCACCGCCGTCAAGGAGGGCGACGCGGTCGTCCTCTCGACCCTCGCGCACTGCGGCCGCTGCGCCGCCTGCGAGACGGGGCGCGCCACCGAGTGCCGCAACGCGCCGAACCCCAAGGACACCCAGCCGTTCACCGTGAACGGCCGGCCCGCCTACCAGTTCGCCAACGCGTCGGCCTTCGCCGAGCGGACCGTGGTCCGCGAGCAGAGCGCCATCCCGGTCGACCCGCGCGTGCCGTTCGACCGCGCGGCGCTCATCGGCTGCGGGATCATGACGGGCGTCGGCGCGGTCGTGAACCGGGCGAAGGTCGAGACCGGCGCGACGATGGCGGTCTTCGGTCTGGGCGGCATCGGTCTCAGCTGCGTCCAGGGCGGCGTGCTCGCGGGTGCGTCCAGGATCGTCGCCGTCGACGTCGTGTCCGAGAAGCTCACCCTCGCGCGCCGGCTCGGCGCGACGCACACGATCGACGCCTCGCGCGACGATCCCGTCGCGGCGATCAAGGACCTGACGGGCGGCGGCGCCGACTACACGTTCGAGGCCGTCGGCAGCCTCGCCGTCATCAAGCAGGCGCTCGAGGCGCTCGGGCCCGGCGGCGCGCTCACCATCGTCGGCGTCCCGAAGCTCGGCTCGAGCCTCGAGTTCGTCGTCCACGCCCTCTACCAGAACAAGGCGATCCTCGGCTGCCGCTACGGCACGGCGCGACCGCGCCGCGATTTTCCGCTCCTCGCCGACCTCTACCTCGGCGGGCGGCTCAAGATCGACGAGCTCATCACGCAGCGCTACGCGCTCGAGGAGCTGCCGCGGGCGCTCGAGGACCTCCAGCAGGGACGCCTGGCGCGCGGCGTCTTCCTCCTCGACCGCGCCGCCTGACAGGAGACGCACGATGGGCAGATTCGGCTACCACGTGATCGACGCCGACGGGCACGGCGGGGACCTGCCGCGCTGGCACGAGCGCATCCCGGCCCGCTTCCAGCCGCTCTGGGAGGCGCGTCGCGAGCGGATCAAGAAGCAGTTCGCCAACCTGCCGGGCGTCGGCGTGAAGGAGACGCGGGGGACCGCCAAGCTCGACAGCCTCGAGCGGCCCGGCATGACCGACCCGCAGGCGCGGCTCGAGGACATGGACCTCGAGGGCATCGACCGGACGGTCATGTTCCCGGGAGGCGCGGGCGAGGAGTGGGCGGGCCTCGACCGCGACTTCGCGATCGCGCTCTGCCGCACGCTGAACGACACGCGCGCCGAGTACACGCGCCACGCGCCGGCGCGGCTCAAGTCGGTGGCGAAGCTGCCGATGATCGACCCCGAGGCGGCCGCCGCCGAGCTCCGCCGCGCGGTCACCGAGCTCGGCATGGTCGGCATGGTGACGCCGCAGCACATCCGCGAGAAGAACCTCGATCACCCGAGCTTCGACGTGGTGTGGGCCGAGGCCGAGCGCCTCGGCGTCCCGGTGTGCGTCCACGGCGGCGGCCAGGCGATCGACCAGGTGCCGATCGGCGTCGACCGGTGGAAGACGCGGCTGGAGGTCCACGCCTTCACGCATCCCGTCGGGCAGATGATCGCCATCATGGCCTTCACGGCGGGCGGCATCCTGCACCGCTTCCCGCGGCTCCGCGTCGCCTTCCTCGAGGCCGGCGTGGGCTGGCTGCCCTTCTGGCTCGAGCGGCTCGACGAGCACTGGGAGCTCACGCCCGAGCAGGCCCCGGAGATCGACCGCCGGCCGAGCGAGTACTTCCTGTCGGGGCGGTGCTTCATCGGCTGCGACCCCGACGAGAAGGGCGTCGCGCACGTCGTCGAGTCGCTCGGCGAGGGGGTCGTCGTCTACGCCTCCGACTACTGCCACTGGGACTGCAAGTTCCCGGACACGGTGAAGATCCTGGCCGGGCGGGCGGATCTGTCCGAGCGGGCGAAGCAGGCCATCTTCGACGACAACCCGCGCCGCCTCTACGCGCTCTCCTGATGCCGATCGACCTCGACGCGCTGCTCGAGCCGTCGCGCGCGGCCTTCCTCATGATGGAGTGTCAGGAGGGCATCATCGGCGGCGGGGGATTCGGCGCGCTCGCCGAGGCCGTGGCGAGGCAGCACACGGTGGCGCGCATCGCCCGCCTCCTTCACGCCGCGCGGCGGGCGCGCGTGCCGGTCTTTCACTGCACGATGTCGCGCCGCCCGGACGGCGGCGGCGCGGTCGCCAACTGTCTCCTGCTGGCCGCCGCCCGGAAGGGGACGCCGCTCCTCCCCGGTTCGTCCGAGCAGGCGGTGGTGGCGCCGCTCGCGCCGGTCGACGGTGACTACGTCGTCACGCGCTTCCACGGCGTGACGCCGTTCCACGGCACGGAGCTCGACGCCCTCCTGCGCAACCTGGGTATCCGCACGGTGGTGGCGAGCGGCGTGTCGGTGAACGTCGGCATCGTGGGGGTCGCGATCGAGGCCGTCAATGCCGGCTACCAGGTGGTCATCCCGCGCGACGCCGTGGCCGGCACGCCCGCCGATTACGTCGACGCGGTCTTCGAGCACACGCTGCGGCTGCTGGCGACGATGGTCACCGCGGACCGCGTGCTGGAGGCGTGGGGACGATGAGGTTTGCCGGCCGGGTGCTCTTCATCACCGGCGCCGGCTCGGGTCTCGGCCGGGCGACAGCGCGGCTCTTCGCCGCGGAAGGGGCGAAGGTCTTCGGCGTCGACGTGAACGGTGCGGGTGTGGCGGCGACGGTCGAGACGATCCGCCGCGCGGGCGGCGTGGCGGACAGCGCCGTGTGCGACGTCGGCTCGATGGCCGCGGTGCGCGCCGCCGTCGAGGCGGCGGTCGCGGCCTTCGGCGGCATCGACATCCTCGTCAACGCCGCCGGCATCGGCCGCTCGGCCCGCCTGGAGGAGATCGACGAGGAGGAATGGCAGCGCGTGCTCACGGTCAACCTGACCGGCGCGTTCAACACCGTGAAGGCGGCGCTGGCCCATCTGCTCGCCCGTCCGGGCGGCGCCGTGGTGAACGTCGCCTCGAGCGCCGGGATGCGCGGCCAGGCGTACGCGGCGCACTACGCCGCCTCCAAGGCCGGCCTCGTCAACTTCACGCGCTCGATCGCGCTCGAGTTCGCGAGCCGCGGGCTCCGCATCAACTGCCTCGCCCCCGCCGGCATCCGCTCGCCGCTCATCCGGCACTTCATGCCGCGCGAGGACTTCGAGAAGTCGCTGGTCGCCTACTACTCGCCGCCCGTGCCGCACCAGCTCGCCGACCCCGAGGACATGGCGAAGGCGATCGCCTACCTCGCCTCCGACGACGCGAAGATGGTCATCGGCGCCGTGCTGGTCGCCGACTGGGGCACGCTCGCGTAGTGCCAGAGACGATCCTCGACGTCCTCGCCCGCGACGTCGCCACGCGCGGCGGGCATCCCTTCATCGTGCACGAGGATCGCCGCCTGACGTACGCGGAGCTCGACCGGCTCGCCAGCGGGGCGGCGCAGACGCTGGCCGCGCTCGGCGTCGCGCGCGGGGAGCGGGTGACGCTCGCCCTCGGCAACTCGGTCGAATACCTCGTCACGGCCTTCGGGATCCTCAAGGCCGGCGCGGTCCTCAACCCGCTGAACCCGGCGCTCGGCGCCGCCGAGCTGGACTACATCGTCGACCATGCGGAGCCACGCGTGGTCGTGACCGACGCGGCACACGTCGCAGCATTCCGCCGGCATGCCTGCGCGGTGGTGACGCCCGAGGCGCTGTCGGCGGCGGGAGAGGGCGCGCCAGAGGTCACCGTCGGACCGGACGACCCGGCGCTCCTCCTCTACACCTCCGGCACGACCGGCAATCCCAAGGGCGTGCTCTTCACCCACGGGAGCTCCGGCCAGGGCGGCCGCCACTTCCTCCGGACGCTCGACATCGCGGCCGACGACACGATCCTCGCCGTGACCCCGCTCTTCCACGGCAACGCGTGGGGCGCGGCGCAGACGGCGCTGCACGCGGGTGGCACGGTGGCCTTTCCCGCCGCTTTCCACGCCTCCGAGTTCTGGCCGCTCGTCCACGCGACCGGCGCCACCGTGCTCTACACGCTCGGCACGATCCTCGCGATGCTCCTCGCGCGCCCGCCATCGGAGGCGGAGCGCACGAGCCCCCTGCGGGTCGTCCTCGGCCTCGGCAGCGCGCCGATCCGCGAGCGGGTGATCGAGCGGTTCGGCGTGGCGCACGTGGCGGAGTGCTACGGCTCGACCGATGCCGGCGTGGTGACGATCACCCCGGTCGGTGTTCCTCCGCGTGCCGGCTCGTGCGGCCCGCCCGTCCCCGGCGTCGAGATCCGCATCCTCGACGACGGCGGCCACGACCTCCCGCCACGCGCCGCCGGCGAGATCGCCGTCCGCTCGCCGTCACGGATGACCGCGTACTTCCGCGATCCCGGCGAGACGGCGCTTGCGCTGCGCGAGGGCTGGTTCCTGACCGGCGACCTCGGCTGGCTCGACGAGGACGGCTGGCTCTACTTCGTCGACCGCAAGAAGGACGTCATCCGCCGCGGCGGCGAGAACGTGTCCTCGGTGCTGGTCGAGAAGGTGCTGCGGGAGCACCCGCGCGTGGCGGAGGTGGCGGTGGTCGGCGTGCCGGACCCGGTGCTCGGGCAGGAGATCAAGGCGTTCGTGGTGGCGAGCGGACCCGTCGGCGAGGACGAGCTGCGCGAGTTCGCCGCGGCGCGGCTGGCGCGGTTCCAGGTACCGCGGCTCTGGGAGTTCCGGGCGTCGCTGCCGAAGACGGCGACCCAGCGCGTGGAGAAGTACAAGCTCAGGCGAGCGACTGGGCCGCCCCTCGGCTGACAGGCTGTCAGCTCGCCGGCGGGCACTGCTGCACGCAGGACTGGAAAGCCTGACGGCAGCTCTCCAGGCCTGGCCGCGCATTCTCGCGGGCCTGGTCGCGGCACTCGAACGCCTGGACCTGGGCGTTGTCGATGCACTGCTCCTGCTCCGGCGACCCGTCGGGGAAAATGTTCTTGCAGTTCTGGATGTCGCTGTCGCGTCGCGCGTTGCAGGCGGCGATGTCCGAGTTCAGCTGATCGAGGATCGGCTGGCGGCAGCCGTCCCGATCTGCTCGACACTGCTCGACGCACGCGTGGTCGCGGTTGAGACACGCGTCCACCGCCACCTGGAAGTCCTCGAGACAGTTCGCGTTGCAGGTCCTGAAGCTCTGCTTGGCGGTGTCCTTGCACTGGGCGACGGCGGCCGGGTCCGGCTGCTCGGGCGGGCCGCAGGCGCGTGCGCAAACCCTGAACTGTCTCCGGCACCGCTTGAGAGCCGGGCCGAACTGCTCGCGCGCGTCGTCGCGGCACTGGAACGCGACGACTTGCGCCTGGTCGATGCAGCGGTCGCGGTCGGCCGACCCCGCCGGGAACCGGTCCCGACAGTCCTGCTTCGCGCTCGCCAGCGTCGCGTCACAGGCGGCGAACGCCTGATCGATCCCCGTGGCCTCGCGGCAGTCCTCCCGCTTGGCGCGGCACACCTCCACGCACTGGTGGTCGCGATTGAGACATGCGTCCTTCGCGACCTGGAAATCCTCCACGCAGCCGGCCTTGCAGTCCCTGAACTCGCCGCGCGCGTCCTGGATGCACGGGTTGCCCCACGCCGCCGGAGCGCCGAGCGCGAGGGCGAGCGTGAGGACGGTTCCGAGCGATGGCCGTGCCGATGCGTTCTTCATCTGGTGTCCCCCCCTTGTTGCTTGCCCGAAACTCAAGCTAGCCGCGCGGTCTGCTGCCGCGCAAGAGCGTCCGAACGTTCGCAGACGCCGGATTCGTCGGTATCCTCCGGAGCGCTCGCGCACCCCGCAGCGCGGCGGCGTGCTTCTAGCGCGCGACGCCTTCGTGCCCCGCGTGGCCCGATGCGCGCGAGCGGGGCGCGGCGATCGATGACCCGAGAGCGGCTGAATCCCGTTCGCCAAGCGCCGCCGCGAAGACCTCGTGAACTTCCTCGGCGAGCTGGTCGATCGGCTTCTCGGCGAAGCTCGCGAAGGCGATCTCGTCGAGGACGCGGATGCGGATCGCGTGCCGGCCGCGGAGCACGAAGCCGTGCTTCGGAAGCGCGCGCGCCGTCCCCTCGACGACGATCGGGAGGAGCGGGACGCGCGCCCGCTGCGCCAGCACGAAGGCGCCCGCCTTGAAGGCCTTGAGCCGCCCGTCCGGCGAGCGGGTACCCTCGGGGAACATCATGATGGGGCTGCCCTCGGCGAGCGTCCGCTCACAGGCTCGCATCATCTCGGCGACGCTCCCGGCATCACCGCGGCGGAGCTTGATGTAGCCGTTGAGGGCCATGTTCCACCCGATGCAGGGGATGCGGAACATCTCGATCTTCGACACCCACTTGAAGTGCACGAAGAGGCGAAAGAGCACGAGGATGTCGAGGAACGATTGATGGTTCGCCACCATCACGTAGGGGACGCCCGGGCGGATCTTCTCCCGGCCCTCCACATGGACCCGCCAGGTGGGGTTCACCCAGGTGTAGAGCGACGCCCACAAGCAGGTGAAGCGGTGAAGGACGACGCGCCGCCGGTCGACGAGGGCGGTCGTCGCCCAGATGATGACCGCGACGGGAAAAAGGAGGAGCGAGCTCACGGTGATGAACGACCAGAAGAGAAGCGAGCCGGCGCGGGCGAGCATCGACGCCTGTTATCACGCGACCCGGCTCGCTTCCACCTCCCGAGGCTCGCTCGTCTCGCGCCGAGCGGCTGATCGCCACGGGAACTGGGCCGCGCTACTTCCGCTTCCTGCCGCTCCTGACCCGCTTGTGACCGGACTTGCGTTCCTGCTTCTTGCGCGCCTTGTGCTTGAGCGAAGCGCGCAGGCGGGCGGTCTTTCTCTTTTTCTGCGCCATGGTTGTCGTCTCCGAGTTGCGCCTGGCAGCTCACCCCGAGCCGCTTGGTTCAGCGGTCTCCGCTGCGCCGACCGCCACGGCCAGCCGTGTGTGCGGGTGTCGGACCGCGGCCGTGCGTGCCGCCGCCCTCTCCTCCGGTCGACCCGGAATCCTCTGCGACTATCTCGATCGTGCCCGCGTCGACGAGCTTCTTGAGCCCCGGGTGCTCGATGTCGTGCGAGGATATCTGTCCGCTTTTTCGGGGGCCCAGATGCAACGTCTTGCCGCGGGGCAGGGGGATGCTCAGGGGCTTCCCGGTCTTGTTGGTGACGGCCGCCATGCTTGGAACTTACCTTCTGCCCTTCCCCGGAGTCTGCTTGGGCTGGCCGTAGCTGTCTTGCTTCGACTTCGCCTCGGCCGCGCTCTCGGCCTTTGCGGCGCTCTTCTGCTTCTGGCCGCGCTCTTTCGACTTGGGTGACTTGTCGCCCACGGGTGCCTCCGTTCGATGGCCGAGGCCATCGGCCCGACGATGGCAGTCGCGCCATCAAAGGGCAAGCGGAGCAGGGCTACATCCCGTCGGCCAGCGCCGTCGCCGCACGCTGCCCGTCGAGCGCGGCCGACATGATGCCGCCAGCGTACCCGGCGCCCTCGCCGCACGGGAAGAGCCCGGACGCCTGGGGGTGCATGCCCGACGTCGGATCGCGCGGGATGCGGACCGGGGACGACGTGCGCGTCTCGACGCCGACCACCACCGCCTCGTTGGTGAGGTAGCCGCGCATCCTCCGGCCGAAGGCGCGAAAGCCTGCACGCAGGCGCTCGCCGATCGCCGGCGGCAGCAGATCGTGGAGATTGACCGGATGGATGCCGGGGCGGTACGAGCACCTCGGCAGGTCCGAGGAGGCGCGGCCCTCCGCGAAGTCGACGAGCCGTTGCGCCGGGGCCACGAGGCGTCCGCCTCCCGCGTCGAACGCCGCGTGCTCGAGTCCCTGCTGGAAGGCCATGCCGGCGAGCACGCCGTCGGTCCGATACGGCGCCAGGTCGTCGGGTGTCACCTCCACCACGATGCCCGCGTTGGCGAAGCCGAGCCCACGGCTCGACGGTGACCATCCGTTGACGACGACCTCGTCACCGCTCGTGGCCGCCGGGCAGATCACCCCGCCCGGGCACATGCAGAAGGAGAACACCGCGCGCCCGTCGACGTGGTGGACCAGGGCGTATGAGGCCGCCGGCAACCCGCACGGTCGAGTCGTGCCGCGATACTGGATCTGGTCGATCAGCCCCTGGGGATGCTCGACGCGGACACCGACCGCGAACGGCTTCGCCTCGAGTGCGAGGCCGCGGCGCTGGAGAAGCGCGAGCACGTCGCGGGCCGAATGCCCGGTCGCGAGGATCACCCCCCGTCCCGCGACATGCTCGCCTGCGGCGGTCACCACGCCGGTCACCACACCGCTCGCAAGCAAAAGATCGGTGACCCGCGTTGCGAAGCGGACCTCACCGCCACAGTCGGCGATGGTCGCGCGGAGCGCCTGCACCACCTGCGGGAGGCGGTTCGTCCCGATGTGCGGGTGTGCGTCGATCAGGATATCGGGCGGCGCGCCGTGGCGCACCAGCACGTCGAGGACACCCCGGATGGATCCCCGTTTCGTCGCCCGGGTGTAGAGCTTGCCGTCGGAGAACGTGCCGGCCCCCCCCTCGCCGAAGCAGTAGTTGTTGTCCGGGTCGACGATGCCCGCGCGCGCTATCCGGGCGACGGCGTGACGGCGTCCGCGGACGTCTGCTCCGCGCTCGAGGACGATCGGCCGGAGCCCGCGCTCGATCAGCGTGAGCGCCGCGAACAACCCGGCGGGGCCCGCCCCCACGACCACGGCCGGCGGTGCACCGCGCACGTCACGGAGAGCCAGCGGCGGCGCCGGCTCGGGCCGGAACGGCTCGTCGATCCAGACGCGGACGCGGAGCACATACACGGGCGTTCCCTTCCGCGCATCGAGCGAACGCCTCACGACCACGTGGTGCGTGATCGCGCTCGCCGCGACGCCGAGCCGGTGCGCGAGATGGCTCGTGCGCTCCGTCGGGTCGTCGTACGCATCCGGAGGGAGTCGGATCTCGGTCTCGGCGATCATGCTCGGCGTCGGAGAAGCAAATGGCCGAAGCTCGCCCGCGGCTCAAGTGCGACGTCCGTCGGAGGATCGCCACGTCAGCGTTGTCCTTGAACAGAAACGGCCCGCGCCGTACCCTCCGCGCATGCCCAAGCTCGGCACGGCGTCGCCTCATCGCGGGTGGGCGCGTGCCGTCGGCGGCCTGCTCCTGCTCCCCGCGCTCTGCCTGGCGACCGACGTGCGGGTCGTGGCCGTCACGGCGGGCCGGAGCGCCGATGTCGTGATCGAGCGCGGCGCGCCGGTGACGATCGAGGTCGGCGAGACGGTCGAGGGGATCAAACTGCTGAGAGCGGACCGGACCAGCGCGGTCCTGAGCATCGACGGGATTACGAAGACGCTGCCGCTCGTGGCGGATTCGGCGTCGGTCGGCGATACCGCCGGGAGCGGCACCGTGACGCTACTGGCTGACGCGGGCGGACAGTTCTTCACGAACGGAACCGTGAACGGACGGTCCGTGCGCTTCGTCGTCGACACGGGTGCGACGTTGACGACGCTCTCTCGGGCGGATGCGCAGCGCATCGGCCTCGACTATCGTGGCGGCAAGCCCACTCGAACTACGACCGCGACGGCGTCGTGAACGGATGGCGGATGTCGCTCGACTCGGTACGCGTCGGCGACACGACGGTGCGCGACGTCGACGCGATGGTCGTCGACAACGACACCTTGCCGGTGGGGGCTGCTCGGCATGAGCTTCCTCGGTCGCTTCGACATGCACCGACAGGGCTCGACGCTCGTGCTGCGGCGTCGCCGCTGAGGCGCGCGCCGCGGGCGAGTGACCCCCAGTCAGAACATCGCCTCGATCCCCATGAGGGGGGAGGGCGTCGGCCCGAACGGCGGCGCATCTTGAACGATGGGCCCTACGGGCATAGTCCCCACAAAGCGCGGGTACGCCGCCTTGCGGCGGGATCACGGGAAGTAGCTTTCGGTGGAATGGTGGGACGGGGTAGAGGTAGCGGGGGACGTGTCGGGTCGAGAAGGCCGATAGGCCATTGGTGCGTGGTGCCCGTGACAAAGCGTGGTCTCGGAGGCGTGCGACGATCTCATTGGTGACCGCCTGCTCGGCAGGCGTGATCCCGTTTGGAAGAATGCCCAGCGCGTGCCTCCGCGCCCGGCAGGTCCTCGAAGACCCTGCGAGGAGGGAGGACTTATGCCGCACGCTCGTTCACACCGCGCCCGTCGTGTACGCCCGGCGAGGCTGCCGCCCGAGCTGCGCCACGTGCACCTGAATGCCGCGGGGATCGATGTCGGCGCCGGCGGCCACTACGTGGCCATCCCGCCCGGGCGGGATCCCGAGGGACGCGACGTGCGGGAGTTCGGCGCGTTCACCGCGGACCTCTATACCTTGGCGGAGTGGCTGCGCCGGTGTGGGATCGAGACCATCGCGATGGAGTCCACCGGCGTCTACTGGATCCCGCTGTTCGACCTGCTGGCCGAGCGCGGCTTCGAGGTGCGGCTCGTCGATCCCCGGCAACTCAAGAACGTTCCGGGCCGCAAGAGCGACGTCCTCGACTGCCAATGGATTCAGCAGCTCCACACGTTCGGGCTGCTGTCCGCGGCGTTCCGGCCGGACGACCAGATCTGTGCCCTGCGCAGCTACCTCCGGCAGCGTGCGATGCTCGTCACCTACGCGTCCCACCACATCCAGCACGTCCAGAAGGCCCTCGAGCAGATGAACGTCAAGCTCACGCGGGTGGTCAGCGACGTGACCGGAGTGACCGGCATGCGGATCATCCGCGCCATCCTGGACGGGCAGCGGGACCCGCGCGCGCTCGCCGGGCTGCGGGACCGCCGCTGCCAGCACGACGAGGCCACCATCGCCCGTTCGCTCGAGGGCAGTTGGCGCCCGGAGCACCTCTTCGCCTTGCGGCAGGCGGTGGAGCTCCTCGACTTCTACCAGCAGCAGCTGGCGGCCTGTGATCGCGAGATCGAGGCGTACCTCGGGCGCTTCGACGCGAAGCACGGGGGCGAGACGCTGCCGACCCGCCCGCGCACCACCAAGCCGAGCCGGACGGCCCCCACCTTCGATGTCCGCACCCACCTCTATCGCCTCACCGGCGTCGATCTCACCCGGATTGATGGCATCGATGCGCACACGGCCCTCAAAGTGGTGGCGGAGACGGGCCTCGACATGAGCCGCTGGCCGACCGAAAAGCACTTCGCCTCCTGGCTGAGCCTCGCGCCCGGCACCAAGGTCTCTGGCGGCAAGAAGCTCAGTGGCCGCACCACGCCCTCCGCCAACCGCGCGGCGGCCGCGCTCCGCCTGGCGGCGCGATCCCTCTACCAGAGCAAGTCGGCGCTCGGGGCCTTCTTCCGCCGGCTCAAGGCCCGCCTCGGCACCCCCAAAGCCATCACCGCCAGCGCCCATAAACTCGCACGCCTGATCTACCGCATGCTCAGATTCGGCACGGACAGCGCTACCGCGCGCGCGTCGTGTCCACGCTCACGCGCCGCGCGGCCGCGCTCGGCTACACACTCGTCAAGACAGAAGGCCTGTCATCAGCACCGAGCGAAATCTGACTTCCACCCTGGGCTGAAGTTACTTGGAAGGGGGTATCTGCCCCCGATCTCGTGCTACCACCCCGCCGGTCGCTCCGTAACGACGTAGCGCATATGTCCGAGGGCCGGTCCACCTGTTCCGCGGGGCTCAGTCCCCGCCGGCGCGGGAAGCGCGTCCCGCACCGTGGACACAAGCCATATACCCGCGTGCGTCAGGAGCAGGTTGACCGTCCTCGGCCCCTAGGCTCGTTCGGGGGTCGGGCAGCGACGGCGGCGCTGCCTTGACGGTGTGCGGGTTCTGTGCGGGAACCCGAGTCGACTCGGGTCTATTCGGTATCAGTCGCCGCGGCGCGAAGCCGCGTCCTTCTGCATTCCTGTTGACCCGAGTGCAGCCCCGTCCGCCCCGGGCAGCGACTCATAATCCCTAGGTCCGCGGTTCGACTCCGCGCGCCGCCATCCGCAAGGTCAGACACCCACGCCCTCGAACAGAACGGGGAGTGTAGGGCGGCGAGAGAGCATAGCTGCTTGCGTGCTCGTCGCCGGCTGGTGTACGCCACCGCCATGCGCCTGCCGCGCGCGGTGATCCTCGCCGTCGGCATCGCGATCGCGACTCCCGCGGGCGCGCAGCTCGCGCAGCCGGTGGAGGGCGTCTGGCACCTCACCGGGCACGTCGTCGCTACCGGGTGCGGCGGCCGCTGCGTCACCCGGCGTGAGACCGTCGACCAGGAGGTGGTGATCGCGAACGGCCAGCTGAGCGGCGCGGAGGGGCTCGTGCCCGCGTGCGAGGGCGGGCTCTCCGAGCAGGAGTTCGATGGGCTCTTTACGGTTGTCCCCGGGCGGCGGGGCTGGTTCAATATCCGCGTCGCCGACCGGGCGCGGTTCCGCGACCTGGTGCGGCGCTGCATCGGCTATCCCTCGTTGCGCCTGGGACGGTTCGGGGGGCGTCTCCGTGTGGCGGTCGACGGCAGGAGCTTCGACGAGGTCGTTCACGTCGCCGGGAGCGTCTCGGTCCTCGGCCGTACCGCGACCTTCTCGGCGCGCGGACGCGTCCATGGCGACCGGGTCCGCGACGCCGCTGCGCCCTTCGCGCCGGTCACGACCGCCGCCGTCGCGCGGGCGCTCGATGCCGCGCTCGCCGCGGAGTGATCCGGCGCGCAGATCGGCTCACGCGCAGTGCGTCGCCACCAGCGCGAGCAGCCGGTCGAAGTCGATGGGCTTGCCCACGTAGCCCGCGGCACCGAGGTCGGCCGCCCTTCTGGCCACCATGGTGTCCGCGGAGACCACGATCACCGGGATCGACGCCAGCTTCGGATCGCGAAGCTGCTCGTCGCGAAAGGCCCAGCCGTTCATCACGGGCATGTAGAGATCGAGCAGGATGACACAGGGAGCCGAGGACGCTCGCAGCTGACCAAGCGCCTCCTGCCCATCCGCGGCCCTGGCGACGCTGTAGCCCTCGGTCTCCAGGACCGTGGCCAGCGCATCACGTACGTCCTGATCATCCTCCACGACCAGGATGCTATTGCTCGCCTGCGCTATCGCCCCCTCCGAAGCGTCGCAACCTCAAGACGCCCGAGCCAGCATGAGTTCTGCCGGTGCGCTGAGAAGGAGGACAACCATGATAGGCCCACAGCGGGCGAGCCAAACGGCACTCACTCCACCACCCCCCCAAGGAGGGCGAAGGATGCCGCAGCGAAGGGGGCCGGTCAAGGCGCGGTGGGACGGTGCCACCCGCGTCGAATGACCGGGCGAGCGCCATGGGTCGCGAGCCGGCAGCGCCCATGCGATCCGCGCATTTCTCACGCGACCGGTCGCATGATAGGCTCCCGCCCGGGGAGGATTTATGGGGTGGTTGGTGCGGTTCGCGTTCGGAATGTCCGCGACCGGCGGTGTTGCCCTCGCAGGAACGCCTCTCGGCTACGGATCGTCTCCGGTACACGTCGAGGGGCTGAAGATCGCAGCCCCGCACTTCCAGCGCTCGGAGGCCGGGGTGGCCTGGTCGCTCGGGGGAGGCCTGTCTCTCCAGCTACACTACGAGCGAGGCGCGTACGCGCCGATGATGCGTCAGGATCACGACGACGGCATCCTGACCAGGGTGAAGCTGAGCTTCTGACCGCTACCGCTCGCTCAGCCCGGTGGTCGTCGGCGTGCTCTCCGTGAACCCCGCGACCGACACGGTGGTCATGTACCGGCCGTCGGAACGCTCGGACAACGGCTCCTCTGGCCGGTAGGTGAACTGCACCTGACCCCCGGCGGGGATGTCCTGGGGAAGGGTATAGAAGATCGCCCTTCCTGGGCCGCCCTCGCCCGGGTGCACCTCGTTGTCCCACAGCCACTGGTACGAGATCAGCAGCTGGACGTCGCGGATCGGGCGGTCGGACGTGTTGACGACGAGCCCCGAGACCTCGTCGTCGTGCGTGCGCACGTCCCGCACTGTCACCCGCTCCGCGACGTGGCTCGGCGGAACGACGCGTTCCCCGGTGACCGTCACGGGATTCGCCGCGCGCGCCGCCCATGCCGCGAGCCCGACCGCCAGGAAGGACGAGAGTATGAATCGAATGCGAATACCCGACATCGCTCTTCTCCTCTCTCGACCTTAGATGGCGGATGGCGAGCGGCGCTTCAATCGCCCCGGTGCGACACTGCTCACCGCGGCGGCCACATCATACCTGGATCCGCCGCCGCACCAGCCGCTCGGCAGCGACGAAGGCGAGCGCCGTCGCGGTGACGATCCAGAGAAGCGATCCGGCGAGCGGATCGCCGGACGTCGGGGTGGTGAGCGCACGGCAGACGCGGACGGCATGCGTGAGGGGCATCACCCAGGCGAGCCACTGCCCCCAGGCGGGCAGACTCTCGAGCGGAAAGAACACGCCCGAGAAGAGGAACATCACCGAGAAGACGAGTGAGAAGTAGTAATTGAAGAAGTCGTAGGACGGCGCCCGGGCCGTGACCACCATGCCGAGCGCGCCGAACATGAGTCCGACGAGGAAGGCGAACGGGAGGACGAGAAGTGCAAGGACTCCCCGGACGAGGTGGAAGATTACGCAGAGGACGAGCACCAGCGAGGCGGCCAGCACGCTCTTCGACGCCGCCCAGAGGACGTCTCCCGCCACGATGTCCGCCACCGAGCACGGGGTGGCGAGGATCGCCGCGTACGTCCGCTGCTCCACCATCCGGGTGTAGGCTCCGATGGTGGTCTCGAAGGTGGCGCTGTTCATGGCCGCGAAGGCGATGATCCCGGGCGCGAGGAAGACCGCGTACGGCACCCCGTCGAAGGCGGTGACGAAGCGGCCGAGCCCGTAGCCGATGCCGAGGAGGTAGAAGATCGGCTCGCTGAGCGCGGCGATGAAGAACGACGGGGCGAACCGCTTCCACGACTCGAGGTCACGGCGCCAGACGCAGAGGGCGCGGCTGGTCGGGAGCATCGCCGTCAGTCCCGCAGGGCGTGGCCGGTGAGCGTCAGGAAGACGTCCTCGAGGGTGGCGCGGCGGCGGGTGAAGTCCAGCGCTTCGAGCGCGGAGAACATGGCCGGGCTCGCCTGACCGTCGCGCAGATAGAGGTAGAGCACGTCGCCCACGCGCTCGCTGCGCCACGGCCCGTCGGCCAGCCGGGCGACGGCGCGCTCCTCGGCGTCCCCCGACACGTAGACCTCCACGACCTCGCTGCCGACGTGCGCGGCGACGAGGTCCGCGGGCCGACCCTCGGCGATGATCCGGCCCTCGTCCATGATGATCAGGCGGTCGCAGAGCTGCGCCGCCTCCTCCATGTAGTGCGTCGTCAGGAGGATCGTGGTGCCGCCCCGCTTGAGCGCCCGCACGCGCTCCCACACCAGCCGCCGCGCCTGGGGATCGAGGCCGGTGGTCGGCTCGTCGAGGACGAGGAGCGCCGGGTCGTTGAGCAGCGCCCGGGCGAGCATCAGCCGCCGCTTCATGCCGCCCGAGAGGTTTCGGATCTGCTCCGCGCGGCGCTCGGCGAGCTCCGTGAACCGCATCAGCTCCTCCGCACGGCGCAGGGCCTCCGCGCGCCCCAGGCCGAAGTAGGTCGCGTAGACCGTCAGGTTCTTCTCGACGCTGAGATCGGGGTCGAGGCTCTCCTCCTGCTGCATGATGCCGAGACGCGCCTTGATGGCCGGGTGGGTCGCCGGCGCCATGGGCAGGCCGAGGACCTCGAGCGTGCCCCCGGTCGGCGGCGCGAAGCAGGTGACCATCTTGATGGTCGTCGTCTTCCCCGCGCCGTTCGGGCCGAGGAGGCCGAGGGTTTCGCCGGACGCGACGGCGAAGGTCAGGTCGTCGACCACCCGGCGCGAGCCGTAGACCTTGGTGAGGCCGCGGGCATCGACCACGGGCGGCGCCGGCATGGGGATGCCATCTTAGAGGTGCCCGGCGCGGGCGCAACCGAGCGTCTACCCGGAAGCGAGCCGGACGACGCTGCGGATGCTCTCGCCGCGCTCCATCGCCGCAAAGGCGCGGTCGATCTGCTCGAGCGGCATCGTGTGGGTGATCAGCTCGTCGACCTTGAGCCGGCCGCTCATGTACCAGTCCACGTAGCGGGGCAGCTCGGTGCGCCCGCGCGTGCCGCCGAAGGCGGTGCCGCGCCAGCTGCGCCCCGTGACGAGGAGGAAGGGCCGCGCGTGGACCTCCTCGCCGGCGCCCGCGACGCCGATGACGATCGACTGGCCCCAGCCCTTGTGCGTGCACGCCAGCGCCTGGCCCATCACCTCCACGTTGCCGATGCACTCGAAGGAGAAGTCGACGCCGCCGCCGGTCATCTCGATCACCGCCTCAGCGACGTTCGGCACCTGCGTCGCATCGAGGCAGTCGGTCGCGCCGAGCCGGCGCGCCATCGCGAACTTCTTCGGGTTGACGTCGATCCCGATGATGCGCTCGGCGCCGGCCAGCACGGCGCCCTGGATCACGGAGAGCCCGATGCCGCCGAGGCCGAAGACGGCGACCGTGGCGCCCGGACGGACGCGCGCCGTGTTCAGCACCGCGCCGACGCCGGTCGTGACCCCGCAGCCGAGGAGGCAGACCTTGTCGAGCGGCGCGTCGGGACGGATCTTGGCGAGCGCAATCTCGGGCACGACCGTGTACTCGGCGAACGTCGACGTGCCCATGTAATGGTGCAGCACCCGGCCCCGGTGCGAGAGGCGGCTCGTGCCGTCGGGCATGAGGCCCTTGCCCTGCGTCGCCAGGAGCGCGCCGCAGAGGTTCGTCCTGCCGCTCAGGCAGAACTTGCAGCTCCGGCACTCGGGAATGTAGAGCGGGATCACGTGGTCGCCGGGCGCGAGGCTGCGCACCTCGGGGCCCACCTCCTCGACCACGCCCGCCCCCTCGTGGCCGAGCACCGTCGGGAAGAGCCCCGAGGGGTCGCGGCCGCTCATGGTGTAGGCGTCGGTGTGGCACACGCCGGTCGCGACGAGCCGCACCAGGCACTCGCCCGGTTGCGGCCCCGCGAGCTCGATCTCGTCGACGGCGAGCGGGGCCCGGGGCGCCCAGCAGATCGCCGCCTTGATCTTCATCCGCGCGGGCTCAGCGGCGCGCGCCCGCCTCGTCGTACCACGCGTCGAGCGTGCGGAGCACGCGCTCGGCGCACGTGGGCACCTCCGCCAGATCGCCGCAGGTCCCCTTGGCAGCGAACATCCGGAGCGACAGGTCCTTCACCGCGGTATCGGTCGCGTAGGCCCACGGCGTGATCTCCCAGACATGGCCGAGGCGCGCCATCAGCGCCAGTCGTGGATCCTTGTCGAGTCCGCGATCGACGATCAGCTTCTCCGCGGCCGATTGCGTGCCCGTCCGCCGGATCTCCGCCTCCGGCGTGTCGAAGGCCGTGCCGAACATCCTTCGGTCGGGCGTCGGAGAGAACGGCCGGACGAAGTAGAAGCGCGCGTCGGGGTCGACGAAACGCTGGAACACCCACATGACGGCCAGGCGATCCGGCTCGAGCGAGTCCCAGGTGGTGTAGAGGTGCTTGCCGAGATATTTCGGCGGCGAAGGCGGGTTCGTCGGCGCGTAGAGCGCGTGCGAGTCGGCGGCGATGCCGCCGATCACGACCGCGGTGAGACCGCACACCAACGCGAAGCGCGGACGCGCGGTGGCGGGAGGCGCGCCGAAGGGAGCCCGCTTGATCCAGGAGCGCAGCGCGGCCCACAGCCCGAGGCCGTAGCAGACGTGCGCACCCATGGTGATCGTGAAGAAGGTCGCGGTGCGCTGGTAGCCGAAGACCTCGGCGTACGGGGTGTAGAGCATCGACAGCTCGAGGAAGACACCCCAGCCCACCGCCGTCCACCAGCGGGGGCGCGAGAAGAGCGTGGCATACATCAGGCCGAAGCCGACGCCGTTGGAGAGATGATAGGCCCAGCCGATGACCTCTGAGGCAAGCGTCGGTTTCGGCTGGTCGAGGAAGACCGTGCCGAAGTAGGAGATGGCGCGGAAGACGGGAATGCCCGCATGGGCGATCGGGATCCGGGCGATGTCGTAGGCGAGGCTCGCGAATAGGCCCGCCCAGAGTCCCCCCATGATGCGGTCGTAGAGCTCCCGGCGGTCCGTGCGCCGGGCCCACACGATCAGCACGACGAGGGCCGCGGTCGAAGGCACCAGCAGGACGCGCACGCTGTGACCGAGTTCGGCGACGCCGTAGAAATAGAGGAGCAGCGTGGCGATGGACGAGGCGCCGAGCGCCGCCGGGACGAGGAGCAGGGGATAGCGCAAGGGCGCGGGAATGGCCCGCTGCTCGGACGGCGCGGGAGGCGTGTCGTATGCGCGTTGATCGAGACGCTTCATGCCCCCCCTGGGCCGCGGCAGCTACACTCCCGATGCCCCCGGTGTCAATGAGGAATCACGCGAGGCCAGCCCGGCGAGGTGCCAGAGCAGCAACCACAGCGGAATCAGGCACAGAATGTCGATGACCAGCACGGTCGCCCGGAGCTTCGCCCAGGAGCGCTCCACCTCGGCACGCGCCTTCCCGAGAAGCTGGTCCTGGAGCTCGGGCGTGACCGGCCGCCACTCGGCGGACCGTTTGGTGCGCGCCGCGTCGAACATGAGCTCGGCCTGCAGGAGCGCCTGGTCCTCGAGGGAGCGGACGAGCGCGGTTCCGGCCGGGGTGGCGAGCGCCAGATAGAGCGCCACCTGCCGTCGGGGCAGCAGGGAGGCGCGTGAGAACTTGGCCGTGGGGTAGGCATCGAGGGGCGACTTGAAGGTCATCCCGGGCGGGAAGCCGTGGACCAGGAAGGCCACCGCCGCCAGCGCCACGGCCGCCCCGACGAGCGCGCGCCCGGGGTGGTGGGCGAGGTCGGCGCGGCCAGGCACCCAGGACATCGACCGGGACCGAATACCGCGCTCGGCGCGGCCGGATCAACACGGTTGTTGCGAAGAGGCTAGAATGGCGCGCATGCCCGGTCAGCGGCCGATCGGCGTCCTCGAGCGCAAGCTCGCCGCGGCACTCGACGCCGCGGACGGGCCCAGGGCGGGCGAGCACCTGCTGGCGGCGGTCTCGGGAGGACCCGATTCGACGGCGCTGCTCGCCGGCCTTGCCGCCCTCGGCCCGGCGCGCGGCCTCGCGCTGACTGCCGCCTACGTCGATCACGGGCTCCGTGGCACCGAGGGGACCCTCGAGTGCGGCCGGGTGGCCGAGCTGGCGAAGCAGCTCGGGGTGGGCTTCGTCTCTCGCACCGTCGCTGTCGTGCCCGGGCCAGGCCAGGAGGCGCGCGCCCGGCGCGCGCGCTACGCCGCATTGGCCGCCCTGGCGCGCGAGGTGGGCGCGACACGCATCCTGACGGGTCACACGCAGGACGATCAGGCGGAGACGCTCGTCCTCCGTCTCCTGCGCGGCGCGGGGCGCCGGGGGCTCGGTGGCATGCGCCCGGCCCGCGGCCGGCTCTTCCGGCCGCTGCTCGGCGTGACGCGCGCCGACGTGCGGCGGTTCCTGGCCGAGCGGGGCCTGCCGTTCATGGTCGATCGCACGAACGCCGACCTCGCCTTTGCCCGCAACCGCATCCGTCGCCTCGTGCTCCCGTTCCTCGCCGCGGAGTTCAACCCCCGCCTCGGGAGCTCGCTCGCGAGCCTGGCCGCGCGCCTGCGCGACGAGGAGGACTTCCTCGCTGCGGCCGCGGCCGCCCGAGCGGCCGGTCTCGTCGGCGACGACCGCCTCCCCGTGCGCGTCGCCGCCGAGCCCACCGCGCTCGCGCGCCGGATCGTGCGGGCCTGGCTGGAACGCGGCGCACGGCGAAGCCCGTCGGGGCTGCACGTCGAGCGCGTGCTCGCCCTCGCCACGGGAGGGGAACGGGGCGCGGTGGCGGTACCGGGACCGGCCCGCGTGCTGCGCGAGGGCGAGTATCTCGTCCGGCGTGCCGGGCGTGCGCCCGCGCCGCGGGCGCTCGTCGCGCCGATCGCGCCGGGCGGCACGGTCGTGGACCCTGCGGGGCGCTGGCGGCTCACCCTCTCGGCGGCCCGGCCGCGACGCGCGGGCGAGGACCGTCCGGCCGACGCTCACCACGCCCTCTTCGACGCCGACGCGCTGCCCGGCCCGCTCGTCGTTCGCTCGCCGGCGCCCGGCGACCGCCTCCGCATCCCGGGCGTCGGCACCCGCAAGCTGCAGGACGTGCTGGTCGACGCCAAGGTGCCGCGCGAGGCCCGTCCGGGAATCGCCGTGCTGGCAGCTGGCGGTGAGGTCCTGTGGGCGGCCGGCCTGGCGCGCGGCGCATGCGCCGCGCTCGGCTCCGACACCAGCCGCGTCATCGAGGGTGTTTTCGAGCCCATCGGATGAGCGGAGCGGCGGCTGTACATTGCTGCTCCGGAGACCGTATGTTACGATCGCGAGTGCGAATTTTTCCTGTACCGAGGCACGGTTGAATCCCATCTCCCGCAATTTCGGGCTCTGGCTCCTCCTCCTGCTGATGGGGCTTCTCCTGTGGTCCATCGTCACCAAGCAGCAGCCGCGCGAGCCCGAGGTGAGCTACAGCCGCTTCGTCGAGGCGGTGGACGAGGGGCGGGTCGCCGAGGTCACCATCCAGGGCAAGAACATCCGCGGCCGCTACCGGGGCGAGCACGGCGAGCCGGGCGAGGGGTTCAAGACGTTCGCTCCCGAGGACCCGGACCTGGTCAAGATGCTGCGTGAGAAGAACGTCACGATCGATGCCCGTCCGGAGGACGCCGAGCCCTGGTACTTCGTCGCCCTGGTGCAGTGGGCGCCGATGCTGCTCCTGGTCGGTGTCTGGATCTTCTTCATGCGTCAGATGCAGGTGGGCGGCGGCAAGGCCATGTCCTTCGGCAAGAGCCGCGCCAAGCTGCTCTCGGAGAACACCCACAAGGTGACGTTCAACGACGTCGCCGGCATCGACGAGGCCAAGGAGGAGCTCGAGGAGATCATCGCCTTCCTCAAGGACCCGAAGAAGTTCACCAAGCTCGGCGGCCGCATCCCGAAGGGCGTGCTCCTGGTCGGTGCGCCGGGCACCGGGAAGACGCTGCTCGCCCGCGCGATCGCGGGCGAGGCGGGTGTGCCGTTCTTCTCCATCTCGGGCTCGGACTTCGTCGAGATGTTCGTCGGCGTCGGGGCGTCGCGCGTGCGCGACCTCTTCGTGCAGGGGAAGAAGAACGCCCCCTGCATCATCTTCATCGACGAGATCGACGCCGTCGGTCGGCATCGCGGCGCCGGCCTCGGCGGCGGCCACGACGAGCGCGAGCAGACACTCAACCAGCTGCTCGTCGAGATGGACGGCTTCGAGACGAACGAGGGCGTGATCCTGATCGCGGCCACCAACCGGCCCGACGTGCTCGACCCGGCGCTGCTGCGCCCCGGCCGCTTCGACCGCCGCGTGGTCGTACCGCGGCCCGACGTCAAGGGTCGCGAGGGCATCCTGCGGGTCCACACGCGCCGGGTGCCGATCGCCGAGAACGTCAACGTCGAGCTGCTCGCCCGGCAGACGCCGGGCTTCGCCGGCGCCGACCTCGAGAACCTGGTGAACGAGGCGGCGCTCCTGGCGGCCCGCAAGAACAAGGACCGGGTCGAGATGGGCGACTTCGAGCTCGCCAAGGACAAGGTGATGATGGGCGCGGAGCGGAGGTCGATGATCATCAGCCTCGAGGAGCGCCGGAACACGGCCTACCACGAGTCGGGCCACGCGCTCGTCGCGAAGCTCCTCCCGGGAGCCGATCCCGTGCACAAGGTGACGATCATCCCGCGCGGCATGGCGCTCGGCCTGACCCAGCAGATCCCGCTCGACGATCGGCACACGCACTCCAAGGCCTTCCTGGTCGACAACCTCGCCATCCTCTTCGGGGGCCGCGCCGCGGAGGAGCTGGTGCTCGGCCACATGACCACCGGGGCCGGCAACGACATCGAGCGCGCCACCGAGCTCGCTCACAAGATGGTCTGCGAGTGGGGCATGAGCGAGAAGCTCGGTCCCATGACCTTCGGCAAGAAGGAGGAGGAGATCTTCCTCGGCCGCGACTTCACCCAGCGCGTCGACTACTCGGAGACGACCGCGGTGCAGATCGACACCGAGGTGCGGCGCATCATCATGGAGGCCTACGAGCACGCCAAGCTGCTGCTCCGACGCAACGTCGAGGTGCTCCACAAGATGGCCGAGGCGCTGCTCGAGCGCGAGGTCCTCGATGGCGCCGAGATCGACGAGATCCTGCGGCAGTACGGGAGCCAGAACGGTGGCCTCCGGGGCGCCGCTGCAGCCACGGCCTGAGGCCGGCCCGCGTCCCCCCGCCCGCGAGGCGGGCCCAGTGCTCCACACCCGCTCGGGACCGCTCGCGCTCGACCGGGTGGTGCTCGTTGGCATCCTGAACGCCACGCCCGACTCGTTCTCCGACGGTGGCCGCCATCTCGACCCCGCCCGGGCGGCCGATGCGGCAGCCGAGATGGTGGCCGCGGGGGCCCGGGCGCTCGACCTCGGCGCCGAGTCGACACGCCCCGGCGCGATGCCCGTGCCCGCGGGCGAGGAGCGCCGCCGCCTGCTGCCCGTGCTCGCCGCCGTGCGCGCCGCCGTCCGGGTGCCGATCGCGGTCGACACGATGAAGGCGGAGGTGGCACGCGCCGCGCTCGACGCGGGCGCGGACGTCGTGAACGACGTCTCTGCCGGCCGCGCCGACCCGGCGATGCTGCCGCTCTGCGCCCGCGCGGGCGTGCCGGTCGTCCTCATGCACATGCAAGGCACGCCGGCGACCATGCAGGAGGCACCCCGCTACGCCGACGTCGTCGCCGAGGTGACGGCCTTCCTGGCGGCGCGCGCCGCCGCCGCCGTCGAGGCCGGGGTGGCGCGGGAGGCGATCGTCCTCGACCCGGGGATCGGCTTCGGCAAGACCGTGGAGCACAACCTGGCGCTCCTCGCGCGCCTCGACGTCCTGGCCGGCCTCGGCTATCCCGTGCTGGTGGGCGCGTCGCGCAAGGGATTCATCGGCCAGCTGCTCGGGGGCCGCCCGCCGGGCGACCGGCTGCTCGGCACGGCCGCCGCCCTGGCCCTCGCGGTGGCGGGCGGGGCGCGCCTGCTGCGCGTGCACGACGTCGCCGCTGCGCGCGACGTGGTCGCGGTCGCCGAGGCCATCGCGCGCGCATGAAGGAGCTCTTCACCAGCTTCCGCTGGCAGGACGGCCTCGACATCCTCGTCCTGAGCGTCGTCATCTACTGGGGCCTCAACCTGATCCGCGGCACGCGTGCGGTGCCGATGCTGATCGGGCTCGGCATGGTCTACGCCATCTACTTCCTGTCGAACGTGTTCGAGGTCTACACGCTCAACGTGCTCCTGAGGAACCTCCTCGGCTGGTCGCTCGTCCTCGTCTTCATCGTCTTCCAGGACGACATCCGGCGCGCGCTCACGCAGGTGGGCACGCGTCCGCTCTTCTCGCCGCGCGAGCGGGTGGCGCAGGGGCAGGCGGTGGAGGAGCTGATCAAGGCGCTCACCTACCTCGCCTCGCGGCGCGTCGGCGCCCTCGTCGTGCTGCAGAACGAGGTCGGCCTCAACCAGTACATCGAGGTCGGCGTGCCCCTCGACGCGCAGGTCTCCAAGGAGCTGGTGACCAGCATCTTCCTGCCCGGCTCGCCGATCCACGATGGGGCCCTCATCATCCAGCACGGGCGGATCACCGCGGCGGGCTGCTTCCTGCCGCTCACCACCAACCCCAACGTCTCGAAGACGCTCGGCACCCGGCACCGGGCGGCCATCGGGCTCACGGAGGAGACGGACGCCGCGGCGATCGTGGTATCGGAAGAGGACGGCATGATCTCCCTGGTGCGCCAGGGAAAGATCACTCGCGACGTGGACGCGGCGACGCTGCGCACGACGCTGCACCGCCTGCTGCTGGCATGAGGCTGCAGGCGCTCACCCGGAGGCCGGACACGGCGCCGCCCGACGCCACACCCGAGCAGCCCGGCCCGACGCCGCCGTGGGAGCGGCTCTGGCGCCTGCCTACCCGGATGACGCTCCGCGACCTCGTTCGCCGCAACCGCGGCCTCAAGCTCGTGTCGATCCTCCTCGCCTTCTTCCTCTGGTTCTCGATCAACGTGAGCGAGCGGGACGCCGAGCGCGTCGTCGAGCTGCCGGTGACGATCCGCAGGCTGCAGCCGGGCCTGATCGTCACCAACCTGCCCGCCAAGCCGATCAAGGCGCGGCTCCGCGGCCCGCGCACGATCCTCGAGGGAGTGGACGAGCACAAGGTCCGCCTCGCGCCCGACCTCTCGAGCACCATGCCGGGCGACCTCCGGCTCGACCTCGGCGGCGACATGATCCGACCGGACCTGCCACGCCGCCTGAAGGTCGTGAGCCTCGAGCCGGCGCGCCTGAAGCTCCACGTCGAGCGGCTCGCGCAGCGCAACCTCCCGGTGCGCGTGGAAGTCGCCGGCCTGCCCGCTGCCGGCTATAAGGCGAAGCCGAGCGCCGCCCCCGACCACGTCGAGGTGAGAGGGCCCGCCAGCAAGTTGGACGACCTCAAGGAGATCGCCACCGAGCCGGTCGACGTGAGCGGCGCGAGCGCGACCGTGCAGCGCACCGTGCTCCTCTCGTGGGCGGGCGACTTCGTGACCTTCGCGCCCGACCACGTGACGGTCACGGTTGCCTTCGAGGAGGAGATGATGCGGCGGGAGTTCCGCGGCGTCGACGTGCGCGTCCTGCACGCCGAGGGTGCGCGGGCACAGCTCTTTCCCGCCCGCATCGACGTGGTGATCCGCGGCCCCCAGCACGTGCTCCACAACTACGAGCTCGCCGACGGCGCCGCGTACGTCGACGCGGCCGGGCTCGTGCCCGGCACCTATCGGGTGAGCGCCCGGGTGGACCTGCCGCCGTCGCTGGAGCTGGTGCGGCAGCGGCCGGACCCCCTCACCCTCCACATCTCGCCCCCGGAAGGAGCGCGCTGATGGCCACGCGGCTCTTCGGCACCGACGGCGTCCGCGGCATCGCCAACGCCGAGCCCATGACCTCCGAGACGGCGCTCCGCCTCGGGCGCGCCGTGGCCCACGTGAGCAAGCGGTCCCCTCACCGCCACAAGATCCTGATCGGCAAGGACACGCGGCTCTCCGGCTACATGCTCGAGACCGCGATGGCCTCCGGCATCTGCTCGATGGGCGTCGACGTGCTCCTTGTCGGGCCGCTGCCGACGCCGGGGATCGCGTTCCTGACGCGCACGCTGCGGGCCGACGCCGGCGTGGTGATCTCGGCCTCCCACAACCCCTTCCAGGACAACGGGATCAAGTTCTTCAGCCGGACCGGCTTCAAGCTGCCCGACGAGATCGAGGCGGAGATCGAGCACCTGGTCCTCTCGGACTCGATCGACGCGCTCCGTCCGACGGCGACGGCGATCGGCAAGGCGTTCCGCATCGACGACGCGGTCGGGCGCTACAACGTGTTCGTCAAGAGCACGTTTCCACGCCACCTGACGCTCGACGGGCTCAAGATCGTCGTCGACTGCGGGCACGGCGCGGCCTACCGCGTCGCCCCCGAGGTGTTCGAGGAGCTCGGCGCGCGGGTGATCGCGCTCGGCGTGGACCCGGACGGCGAGAACATCAACCAGGACTGCGGTGCGCTCTACCCCGAGCTCCTGCAGGAGACCGTCCGCCGCACCGGCGCCCACGCCGGCATCGCGCTCGACGGGGATGCGGACCGCGCCATCTTCGTCGACGAGCGCGGCGAGGTCGTGGACGGCGACGAGGTGATGGCCATGTGCGGCACGGCGCTCGACGAGCGCGGCGAGCTCCGCGAGCGCACGCTCGTGGCCACGGTCATGAGCAACCTCGGGCTGCATCTCGCGCTCCGGGCGCGCGGCATCGCGGTCCGCACCACGCCCGTCGGCGACCGCAACGTGGTCGAGGAGATGGTCCGGGGCGGGTACAACCTCGGCGGCGAGCAGTCGGGACACGTCGTCTTCCTCGACCACAACACGACGGGCGACGGCCTGATCACCAGCCTCGCCGTGCTCGCGCTCATGGTGGAGCGGGGCCGGCCGCTCTCCGAGCTCCGGCAGGTGATGCACCGCCTGCCCCAGGTGCTGGTCAACCTCACGGTCGCGGCCAAGCCCGAGCTCGAGACCGTGCCGGCCGTCGCCGCGGCGATCCGGCGCGCCGAGCAGGCGCTCGGCGATCGCGGGCGGGTGCTGGTGCGCTACTCGGGCACGGAGCCGCTGCTGCGGGTCATGGTCGAAGGGGAGCGCGAGGGCGAGATCCGCGACCTGGCCGAGGCGATCGCGGCGGCCGCACGGGTGGCGATCGGCGGCGACCGGGCGGCCGCCGACGAGCGCTAGGGTGACGGTCCAGATCGCCGTTGCGCTCGCCGCCGTGCTCCTGGTCGGCTCCGCCGGCCCCGCGCCGGCCGCCGACCGCCTGATCCTCGGCCGGTCGCTGCTCATCCGGGCGATGAAGCATCGGAGCATCGTCGCCATGGGGAAGGAAGCGACGACCGACGTGCCCGGCTTCAGCGATCCCAGGATGGGAGGCGCCACGCTCACCGTGATCGCGAATGGCGGCACCGGCACGAGCCAGAGCTACGCCCTCGATGGGCAGCTCACGTGCTGCATTCCCGCCGGCGGCGGCTGCAGCGATGGGGCGAGCTGCTGCAGCGGTTCGTGCAACGGCACCAGCTCGACCTGCGACTGAGCGCTCCCGTGCTCCATCTCGGCGTCAATGTCGACCACGTCGCCACCCTCCGGCAGGCGCGCGGGGTCGACTACCCGGACCCCGTCGAGGCGGCGCTGGTGGCCGAGGCGGCGGGCGCCGACGGCATCACCGTGCACCTGCGCGAGGACCGGCGCCATATCCAGGAGCGCGACGTCGAGGAATTGCGCCGACGGCTCCGCATCAAGCTGAACCTCGAGATGGCGGTGACCGACGCGGTCGTCGCCTTCGCGCTCCGTATCCGCCCCGCCGACGCGTGCCTCGTGCCGGAGCGGCGCGAGGAGCTCACCACCGAGGGCGGCCTCGATATCGTGCGGCACGCGCCCCGGGTGCGCGGCGCCGTCGAGCGCCTGGTCGGGGCCGGCATCCGCGTGAGCCTGTTCATCGACCCCGACGAGGCGCAGCTCCGGGCGAGCGCGGACGCGCGCGCGCCCGCCGTCGAGCTGCACACCGGCGACTACGCCAACGCGCGCGCGCCGGCCGCGGCCGCCCGGGAGCTCGAGCGGCTGCGCGCGGCCGCCCGGATCGCCGCGCGCCTCGGCCTCGAGGTGCACGCCGGCCACGGGCTGACGGTCGCCAACGTGGGGCCGGTGGCCGCCATTGCCGAGATCGTCGAGCTGAACATCGGCCACTCGATCGTGGCGCGCGCCGTCCTCGTCGGCATGGCTGCCGCGGTCCGCGAGATGAAGGACGCGATCGCCCGCGCGAGGGCGTAGCACGACGGGACGGATATATTGATCGTCGTCACCGCCGACGAGATGCGGGCGCTCGACCGCTGGACCATCGAGCACGGCACACCGGGGCCGGTCCTGATGGAGCGAGCGGGCGGCGGCGCGGCGCGCGTGCTGCGCGCTCGCCTCGGCCGGCCGCGCGGTCCCGTGGTCGTGGTGTGCGGCCGGGGCAACAACGGCGGCGACGGCTTCGTGGTCGCCCGCCACCTCCGGCGCGCGCGCATCCCCGTGGAGGTGTGGCTCGCGGCCAACCCCGAGGACGTGCGCGGCGACGCCGCCGGCATGCTGGCGGCCTGGCGCCGGGGGCGGAACGCCCTGCACGACCTCACCGGGCGAGGCCGGGTGGAGGCCCTGGCCAGCCGCCTCGCCAGGACCGCGGTGGTGGTCGACGCGCTGCTCGGCACCGGGCTGAACGCTCCCGTCAGCGGGCTCGCGGCCGCGGTGATCGAGGCGGTCAACCGCTGGGCCGAGAGCTCCGGCCGGCCGGTGCTCGCCATCGACATCGCCTCGGGCCTGGCCGCGGACAGCGGCCGGCCGCTCGGGGTCGCGATCCGCGCCACCGTCACCGCCACCTTCGGCTGCGCCAAGATCGGGCAGGTCGTCTATCCCGGCATCGACTACACCGGCATCCTCGACGTCGTCGACATCGGCATTCCTCCGGCGGCGCTGGCCGCCGTCCACCCGCGTACCTCGCTCCTCGAGCGCGGCGAGGTCGGCCGGCTCCTGCCGCCTCGCCCGCGGGACGCGCACAAGGGGACGTTCGGCCACGTGCTCGTCATCGCCGGCTCGCGGGGGAAGACCGGCGCAGCGCTGCTGGCCGCGGAGGGCGCCGCCCGCGCCGGTGCCGGACTCACGACGCTGGCGGTCCCTGCGGCCCTCCAGCCGGCGTTCGAGGGCCGTGTGCGCGAGGTGATGACCGCGGCACTGCCGGACCCCGGTGAGATCGGGTCGCTGCTCGCCGGCCGCGCCGCCGTCGTCTGCGGGCCGGGCCTCGGCGTGACGGACGAGACGCGGGCCGTCGTGGCCGAGGTGGTCCGGCGCACGCCGGCGCCTCTCGTCCTCGACGCCGACGGCCTCAACATCGTGGCGGGGACGGGGCTCCTCCGGGAGCGGGCAGGGCCAACCGTGGTCACGCCGCATCCCGGCGAGATGGCGCGTCTCCTCGGCTGCGAGACGGCCGAGGTGCAGGCCGACCGCCTCGCGGCGGCTCGCCGCGTCGCGCGCGGCGAGGGCGTGGTCGTGGTGCTCAAGGGAGCGCGCACCGTCATCGCCGCCCCCGACGGCGAAGCCGCCATCTCGCCGGCCGGCAACCCGGGCATGGCGAGCGGCGGCACGGGCGACGTGCTCGCGGGGATCGTCGGGGGCCTGCTCGGCCAGGGGCTCGCCCCGTTCGACGCCGCGATCCTCGGCGTCTTGGCGCACGGTGCGGCGGGCGACCGGGTGGCCGCCCGGCAGGGCGAGGTGGGGCTGCTCGCCGGCGACCTCCTGGCCGAGCTGCCGCCGACGCTCGCCGAGCTCCAGGCCACGGGGCGTCCCGCGCCGCGACGCCGCGAGAGGGCCCGTGCAGACACGTGAGCTGACGACCTCCACGCCCGAGGAGACGGAGGCCCTCGGCGAGGCGCTCGGGCACGCGGCGCAGGGCGGCGAATTGATCGGGCTCGTCGGCGACCTCGGCGCCGGCAAGACCTGCTTCGTGCGCGGCCTCGCGCGCGGCCTCGGGATCGATCCCGGCCGCGTCCACAGCCCCTCTTTCACGACCGTGACGGAGTACCCGGGCGGGCGCCTGCCACTCACTCACGTCGACCTCTACCGCCTGGAGAGCCCGCTCGCCGATGAGCTATGGCTGCGCGACGCGCTGTACGGCGACGGCGTGGCGGCCGTGGAGTGGTTCGAGCGGATCGCCCCGGGCGCCGGAGACGACGCTCTCGTGGTGACCCTGCGCTACGCGGGCCCCGAGCGCCGCGTGATCGCACTCGGGGCCCGCGGGTCGCGCCACGAGCGGCTGCTCGACGTCGCGCTCGGCGGGCGAACGGAGCGCTGAAGCCGGCGGGCAACACGATCGTCGACCGCCCGCACCGTTGCGTGGCGCCTCGGCGCGTACCCGACCCACGCAACGCCTTGGAGCCCGCTCGCCTCTGAGCTATCGTTGCCCGGCGTCGAGACATGTCGCTGATCGTCCAGAAGTTCGGAGGCACGTCGGTCGCCGACGTCGACCGCATCCGCCACGTCGCGGGCATTGTCGGGGCGACCCGCGCCGCCGGCCGCGACGTGGTCGTCGTCGTGTCGGCGATGGCGGGGGAGACGAATCGCCTGCTCGCGCTCGCGCGGCAGGCCGCCCGCACGCCCGACGAGCGGGAGAGCGACGCGCTCGTCGCGACCGGCGAGCAGGTGACGGCGGCGCTCCTCGCCCTCGCGCTGCGGGACGCCGGCCTCCCCGCCCGCTCGTTCCTCGGCCACCAGGTGCGGATCGAGACCGACAGCGCCTACGGCCGGGCCCGTATCGTCCGGGTGGACGTCGACCGCTTGCGGGGCACGCTCGCCGAGGGCACGGTGGCGGTCGTGGCGGGGTTCCAGGGCGTCGACGGCGCCGGCAGCATCACCACCCTCGGGCGGGGTGGCTCGGACACCAGCGCCGTGGCCCTGGCGGCGGCGCTCGCCGCCGACGCCTGCGAGATCTACACCGACGTGGACGGCGTCTACACGAGCGACCCGCGCATCGTGCCCCAGGCCCGCAAGCTCGAGCGCATCGCCTACGACGAGATGCTCGAGCTCGCGAGCCTCGGCGCCAAGGTGCTCCAGATCCGGTCGGTCGAGTTCGCCAAGCGCTACCGGGTGCCCGTGCACGTGCGCTCCACCTTCAGCGCCGCGCCGGGCACCTGGGTCGTCGAGGAGGATGCGAGCATGGAAGAGGTGTCCGTCGCGGGCGTCGCCTACGATCGGGACGAGGCCAAGCTGACGGTCCTGCGGGTCCCGGACCGTCCCGGGGTGGCCGCGCGCCTCTTCGGCCCGATCGCGCGCGCCCACATCGTCATCGACATGATCATCCAGAACGCGAGCGCCGACGGCACCACGGACCTGACCTTCACCGTGCCGCGCGGCGACTACGAGAAGGCGCGCGGGCTCGTCGAGTCGACCGCCAGGGAGATCGGCGCCCAGGGCGTCACCGGGCAGACCGACGTCGCCAAGGTGTCGATCGTCGGCATCGGCATGCGCACCCATGCCGGCATCGCGGCCCGCATGTTCGAGGTGCTGGCCGCCGAGGGCATCAACGTGCAGATGATCTCCACCTCGGAGATCAAGATCTCGGTGGTGGTCGACGAGAGGTACACGGAGCTGGCGGTGCGCGCGCTGCACGACGCGTTCATCGGGGGACCACGCCCATGAGACGCGTCCAGCTCTACGACACGACGCTCCGCGACGGCGCCCAGGCCGAGGACGTCTCCTTCACGCTCGAGGACAAGGTGCGCATCGCCGAGCGCCTCGACGACCTCGGCATGCACTACATCGAGGGCGGCTGGCCGGGCTCGAACCCGCGCGACGAGGAGTTCTTCCGGGCCGTCAAGCGCCTCGGCCTCCGGCACGCGAAGATCGCGGCCTTCGGCTCGACGCGGCGAGCGGGCGTGCGCGCGGCCGACGACCACAACCTGGCGCTCTGCCTCCGCGCCGAGACCCCCGTCGTCACGATCGTCGGCAAGACGTGGGACCTCCACGTGCGCGACGACCTGCGCATCCCGCTCGAGGAGAACCTCGAGGTCATCCGCGACTCGATCGCGTATCTCAAGACGCACACCGACGAGGTGATCTTCGACGCCGAGCACTTCTTCGACGGGCTCGCCGCCAACCGCGACTACGCGCTCGCGTGCCTGCGCGCGGCGGCCGACGCGGGCGTCGACCTCGTCTGCCTCTGCGACACCCGGGGGGGCTCGGTGCCGGCAGGCATCGGGACCGGGGTCGACGCTGCCCGGGCGGTCTTGGGGACGACACCGGTCGCCATCCACTGCCACAACGCCTGCGAGCTGGCCGTCGCCAACTCGA